>OBXE01000654.1_pt1 | contig 14940 bp, 10 predicted proteins | sample 1495391 | NCBI WGS metagenome assembly OBXE01 (sample SAMEA2580146, study PRJEB22360) | human gut metagenome | biome: human gut; feature: human-associated habitat; material: faeces | place: Denmark | collected 2008/2010 | reverse complement strand
GATGGTAGTGTGGGGTCTCCCCATGCGAGAGTAGGGAACTGCCAGGCATCAAATTAGAAAAACCCCGGTCAATAAGGCCGGGGTTTTTTGCATATCAATTATTTGCATGATGAAGGGAATCTCATGTCAGTTCTGTATATCCAAATTCGTCGTAATCAAATTACTGTTCGCGATCTTGAAAGCAAACGTGAAGTGTCAGGAGATGCTGCCTTCAGTAACCAGCGCCTGTTAATCGCCAATTTCTTTGTTGCAGAAAAAGTTCTGCAAGATCTTGTTCTGCAACTCCACCCACGTTCAACCTGGCATTCTTTTTTGCCAGCAAAACGTATGGATATTGTTGTGAGCGCGCTGGAAATGAATGAGGGCGGTTTGTCACAGGTTGAGGAACGCATTCTTCATGAAGTGGTCGCAGGGGCAACGTTAATGAAATATCGCCAGTTCCACATCCATGCGCAATCAGTGGTACTCAGTGATAGTGCGGTCATGGCAATGTTTAAGCAGAAATAATCATGTCACCATTGGTGGGTACGAAACCTAAAGTTCAGCCCACCGGGATGAGAAAAAAACCGCCTACACCCCCACATATGCCAGATTCAGCAACGGATACGGTTTCCCCAAATCGTCCACCTCAGAGCGTCCCGTAACCTTAAAGCCCACCTTCTTATAGAACCCAACCGCCTGCTCATTTTGCTCATTAACAGTGGTTGTCAGTTCCGGGGCCATTGAGAGCGCATGCTTCACCAGCATCCGGCCCACGCCGCAGCCGCGCACATCAGGATCGATAAACAGCGCATCCATATGCTGCCCACTTAACAACATAAACCCAACCGGCTGATCCCGCTCATTAACCGCGACCCACAACGGTGCTTCCGGCAGAAAGGAATGCACCAGCTCTTCCAGCTCGGCCCGATACTCTGCTGATAAAAAATCGTGAGTGGCATCGACAGAACGACACCAAATCGCAACCAGTTCCTCCCCCTCCTCATGCCGTGAGCGTCGAATACTAATAACCATTTTCTCCCCTTTTCGTCATTCTTATATTCTAACGTAGCCTTTTCCTTGAAACTTTCTCACCTTCAACATGCAGGCTCGACATTGGTAAATTTTCTGGTTATCTTCAGCTATCTGGATGTCTAAACGTATAAGCGTATGTAGTGAGGTAATCAGGTTATGCCGATTCGTGTGCCGGACGAGCTACCCGCCGTCAATTTCTTGCGTGAAGAAAACGTCTTTGTGATGACAACTTCTCGCGCGTCTGGTCAGGAAATTCGTCCGCTAAAGGTGCTTATCCTTAACCTGATGCCGAAGAAGATCGAAACTGAAAATCAGTTTCTGCGCCTGCTTTCAAACTCACCTTTGCAGGTCGATATTCAGCTGTTGCGCATCGATTCCCGTGAATCGCGCAACACGCCCGCAGAGCATCTGAATAACTTCTACTGTAACTTTGAAGATATTCAGGAACAAAACTTTGACGGTCTGATAGTTACCGGCGCGCCGCTGGGCCTGGTGGAGTTTAATGATGTCGCTTACTGGCCGCAGATCAAACAGGTGCTGGAGTGGTCGAAAGATCACGTCACCTCGACGCTGTTTGTCTGCTGGGCTGTACAGGCCGCGCTCAATATCCTCTATGGTATTCCTAAGCAAACCCGCACCGACAAACTCTCTGGCGTTTACGAGCATCATATTCTCCATCCTCATGCGCTTCTGACGCGTGGCTTTGATGATTCATTCCTGGCACCGCATTCGCGCTATGCTGACTTTCCGGCAGCGTTGATTCGTGATTATACCGATCTGGAAATTCTGGCAGAGACGGAAGAAGGGGATGCATATCTGTTTGCCAGCAAAGATAAGCGCATTGCCTTTGTGACGGGCCATCCCGAATATGATGCGCAAACGCTGGCGCAGGAATATTTTCGCGATGTGGAAGCCGGGCTAGACCCGGATGTACCGTATAACTATTTCCCGCACAATGATCCGCAAAATACACCGCGAGCGAGCTGGCGTAGTCACGGTAATTTGCTGTTTACCAACTGGCTCAACTATTACGTCTACCAGATCACGCCATATGATCTACGGCACATGAATCCAACGCTGGATTAATCTTCTGTGATAGTCGATCGTTAAGCGATTCAGCACCTTACCTCAGGCACCTTCGGGTGCCTTTTTTATTTCCGAAACACACCTCAGTAAGTGAATAAATTTTATTTATATTGTTATCAACAAGTTAACATGTATTTTTAATTAAAATGGAAATTGTTTTTGATTTTGCATTTTAAATGAGTAGTCTTAGTTGTGCTGAACGAAAAGCGCACAACGATCCTTCGTTCACAGTGGGGAAGTTTTCGGATCCATGACGAGGAGCTGCACGATGACTGAACAGGCAACAACAATCGATGAACTGGCTTTCACAAGGCCGTATGGCGAGCAGGAGAAGCAAATTCTTACTGCCGAAGCGGTAGAATTTCTGACTGAGCTGGTGACGCATTTTACGCCACAACGCAATAAACTTCTGGCAGCGCGTATTCAGCAGCAGCAGGATATCGATAACGGAAGGTTGCCTGATTTCATTTCGGAAACAGCTTCCATTCGTGATGCTGACTGGAAAATTCGTGGGATTCCTGCGGACTTAGAAGATCGTCGCGTAGAGATTACCGGACCTGTAGAGCGCAAGATGGTGATCAACGCGCTCAACGCCAATGTGAAAGTCTTTATGGCCGATTTCGAAGATTCACTGGCACCAGACTGGAACAAAGTGATCGATGGGCAAATTAACCTGCGCGATGCAGTTAACGGCACCATCAGCTATACCAATGAAGCAGGCAAAATTTATCAGCTCAAGCCCAATCCAGCGGTTTTGATTTGTCGGGTACGCGGTCTGCACTTGCCGGAAAAACATGTCACCTGGCGTGGTGAGGCAATCCCCGGTAGCCTGTTTGATTTTGCGCTCTATTTCTTCCACAACTATCAGGCACTGTTGGCAAAGGGCAGCGGTCCCTATTTCTATCTGCCGAAAACCCAGTCCTGGCAGGAAGCGGCCTGGTGGAGCGAAGTCTTCAGCTATGCAGAAGATCGCTTTAATCTGCCGCGCGGCACCATCAAGGCGACGTTGCTGATTGAAACGCTGCCCGCCGTGTTCCAGATGGATGAAATCCTTCACGCGCTGCGTGACCATATTGTTGGTCTGAACTGCGGTCGTTGGGATTACATCTTCAGTTATATCAAAACATTGAAAAACTATCCCGATCGCGTCCTGCCAGACAGACAGGCAGTGACGATGGATAAACCCTTCCTGAATGCTTACTCACGTCTGCTGATTAAAACCTGCCATAAACGCGGTGCTTTTGCGATGGGCGGCATGGCGGCGTTTATTCCGAGCAAAGATGAAGAGCGCAATAACCAGGTGCTCAACAAAGTAAAAGCGGATAAATCGCTGGAAGCCAATAACGGTCACGATGGCACATGGATCGCTCACCCGGGCCTTGCTGATACGGCAATGGCGGTATTCAACGACATTCTCGGCTCCCGCAAAAACCAGCTTGAGGTGATGCGCGAACAAGACGCGCCGATTACTGCCGATCAGCTGCTGGCACCTTGTGATGGTGAACGCACCGAAGAAGGTATGCGTGCCAACATTCGCGTGGCTGTGCAGTACATCGAAGCGTGGATCTCTGGCAATGGCTGTGTGCCGATTTATGGCCTGATGGAAGATGCGGCGACGGCTGAAATTTCCCGTACCTCAATCTGGCAGTGGATCCATCATCAAAAAACGTTGAGCAATGGCAAACCGGTGACTAAAGCCTTGTTCCGCCAGATGCTGGGCGAAGAGATGAAAGTCATTGCCAGCGAACTGGGCGAAGAACGTTTCTCCCAGGGGCGTTTTGACGATGCCGCACGCTTGATGGAACAGATCACCACTTCCGATGAGTTAATTGATTTCCTGACCCTGCCAGGCTACCGCCTGTTAGCGTAAACCACCACATAACTATGGAGCATCTGCACATGAAAACCCGTACACAACAAATTGAAGAATTACAGAAAGAGTGGACTCAACCGCGTTGGGAAGGCATTACTCGCCCGTACAGCGCGGAAGATGTGGTGAAATTACGCGGTTCAGTCAATCCGGAATGCACCCTGGCGCAACTGGGCGCGGCGAAAATGTGGCGTCTGCTGCACGGCGAGTCGAAAAAAGGCTACATCAACAGCCTCGGTGCACTGACTGGTGGTCAGGCGCTGCAACAGGCGAAAGCGGGTATTGAAGCAGTCTATCTGTCGGGATGGCAGGTAGCGGCGGACGCTAACCTGGCGGCCAGCATGTATCCGGATCAGTCGCTCTATCCGGCAAACTCGGTGCCAGCTGTGGTGGAGCGGATCAACAATACTTTCCGCCGTGCGGATCAGATCCAATGGTCCGCGGGCATTGAGCCTGGCGATCCGCGCTATGTCGATTACTTCCTGCCGATCGTCGCCGATGCGGAGGCCGGTTTTGGCGGTGTACTGAATGCCTTTGAACTGATGAAAGCGATGATTGAAGCCGGTGCAGCGGCAGTTCACTTCGAAGATCAGCTGGCATCAGTGAAGAAATGTGGTCACATGGGCGGCAAAGTTTTGGTGCCAACTCAGGAAGCTATTCAGAAACTGGTCGCGGCGCGTCTGGCAGCTGATGTGACGGGCGTTCCAACCCTGCTGGTTGCCCGTACCGATGCCGATGCGGCGGATCTGATTACCTCCGATTGCGACCCATATGACAGCGAATTTATTACTGGCGAGCGTACCAGTGAAGGCTTCTTCCGTACTCATGCGGGTATTGAGCAAGCGATCAGCCGTGGCCTGGCGTATGCGCCATATGCTGACCTGGTATGGTGTGAAACCTCCACGCCGGATCTGGAACTGGCGCGTCGCTTTGCACAAGCCATCCACGCGAAATATCCGGGCAAACTGCTGGCTTATAACTGCTCGCCTTCGTTCAACTGGCAGAAAAACCTCGACGACAAAACTATTGCCAGCTTCCAGCAGCAGCTGTCGGATATGGGCTACAAGTTCCAGTTCATCACCCTGGCAGGTATCCACAGCATGTGGTTCAACATGTTTGACCTGGCAAACGCCTATGCCCAGGGCGAGGGTATGAAGCACTATGTTGAGAAAGTGCAGCAGCCGGAATTTGCCGCCGCGAAAGATGGCTATACCTTCGTATCTCACCAGCAGGAAGTGGGTACAGGTTACTTCGATAAAGTGACGACCATTATTCAGGGCGGCACGTCGTCGGTTACCGCACTGACTGGCTCCACTGAAGAATCGCAGTTCTAACAACCAACGCCCCTTTCCGTAAGGCGAGGGGCGAATTAAGGAGAGGCGATGCCGCGTGGCCTGGAATTACTGATTGCACAAACCATTTTGCAAGGTTTCGACGCTCAGTATGGTCGATTCCTCGAAGTGACTTCCGGGGCGCAGCAGCGTTTCGAGCAAGCCGACTGGCATGCTGTCCAGCAGGCGATGAAAAACCGTATCCATCTTTACGATCATCACGTGGGTCTGGTCGTGGAGCAACTGCGCTGCATTACTAACGGCCAAAGCACGGACGCGGCATTTTTACTGCGCGTTAAAGAGCATTACACCCGGCTGTTGCCAGATTACCCGCGCTTCGAGATTGCGGAGAGCTTTTTTAACTCCGTGTACTGTCGGTTATTTGACCACCGCTCGCTTACTCCCGAGCGGCTTTTTATCTTTAGCTCCCAGCCAGAGCGTCGCTTTCGTACCATTCCACGCCCGCTGGCGAAAGACTTTTATCCCGATCACGGCTGGGAATCGCTACTAATGCGCGTTATCAGCGATCTGCCGTTGCGTCTGCGTTGGCAGAATAAAAGCCGTGACATTCATTACATCGTTCGCCATCTGACGGAAATGCTGGGGACAGACAACCTCGCGGAAAGTCATTTACAGGTGGCGAACGAACTGTTTTACCGCAATAAGGCAGCCTGGCTGGTGGGCAAACTAATAACGCCTTCCGGCACGTTGCCATTTTTATTGCCGATCCACCAGACGGACGACGGCGAGTTATTTATTGATACTTGCCTGACGACGACCGCCGAAGCGAGCATTGTTTTTGGCTTTGCGCGTTCTTATTTTATGGTTTATGCACCGCTGCCCGCAGCGCTGGTTGAGTGGCTACGGGAAATTCTGCCAGGTAAAACCACCGCTGAATTGTATATGGCTATCGGCTGCCAGAAGCACGCTAAAACCGAAAGTTACCGTGAATATCTGATTTATCTGCAAGGCTGTAATGAGCAATTTATTGAAGCGCCGGGCATTCGTGGGATGGTGATGCTGGTGTTCACGTTGCCGGGCTTTGATCGGGTATTCAAAGTGATTAAAGACAAGTTCGCGCCGCAGAAAGAGATGTCTGCCGCTCACGTTCGTGCCTGCTACCAACTGGTGAAAGAGCACGATCGCGTGGGCCGAATGGCGGACACCCAGGAGTTTGAAAATTTTGTGCTGGAGAAGCGGCATATTTCCCCGGCATTAATGGAATTACTGCTCCAGGAAGCAGCGGAAAAAATCACCGATCTCGGCGAACAAATTGTGATTCGCCATCTTTATATTGAGCGGCGGATGGTGCCGCTCAATATCTGGCTGGAACAAGTGGAAGGTCAGCAGCTGCGCGACGCCATTGAAGAGTACGGCAATGCCATTCGCCAGCTTGCCGCTGCCAACATCTTCCCTGGGGATATGTTATTTAAAAACTTTGGCGTCACCCGTCACGGGCGCGTGGTGTTTTATGATTACGATGAAATTTGCTACATGACGGAAGTGAATTTCCGCGACATCCCGCTGCCGCGCTACCCGGAAGACGAACTTGCCAGCGAACCGTGGTACAGCGTCTCGCCGGGCGATGTTTTCCCGGAAGAGTTCCGTCACTGGTTATGTGCCGCCCCGCGTATTGGTCCGCTATTTGAAGAGATGCACGCCGACTTGTTCCGCGCTGATTACTGGCGCGCACTACAAAACCGTATACGTGAAGGGCATGTGGAAGATGTTTATGCGTATCGGCGCAGGCAGCGGTTTAGCGTTCGATTCGTATAAATCAGAGGCGAAAAAGTCAGCGTATTCCACCGTATGCCAGCGTCACTTCCTTCGCCGCTTTAATCACCATCGCGCCAAACTCGGTCACGCGGTCATCGGTAATACGTGAAATCGGTCCGGAAATAGAAATTGCGGCAAACGGTTCGCGGTGCTCATCGAAAATACACGCCGCGAGGCAACGAAGCCCCAACGCATGTTCTTCATCGTCAAATGAATAGCCACGTTTACGCGTTTGGGCGAGGTCCTCTTTTAGATGCACAGGAGACACCAGCGTCGCGTGGGTATAGGCATGTAACCCTTTGCGGTGCAGTAACTTCGTCACCTGTTCTTCGCTCAGTTGGGCCAGAAAGGCTTTACCCGCACCGGAAGCGTGCATCGGCAATTTACCGCCGATAGGCGCGGACATTCGCATCAGGTGAGTACACTGTACCTGGTCGATAATAATCGCTTCGTGATTGCTTTGATCAAGCACCGCCATATTGACCGTTTCGCCAGACTCTTCCATTAGATTGCGCAGGATAGGGTGAACAATCGCTAACAAATTACGGCTCTGGAGAAAGCTGCTGCCGACCATAAAGGCGTGTGCGCCGATCGCCCAGTGACCCAGTTCGCCGACCTGACGGACAAAGCCCTGTTGCTGCATCGTGGTTAGCAGGCGGTGGGTCGTGGAATTGGGTAACCCGGCTTGTTGCGCCAGTTCCGTGAGTGCCACACTGCCATTGGATTCGGCAATCCACTCCAGTAATTTCAGGCCACGCGTTAAAGACTGAACCTGTCCAGTCGCTGGTGCGGTGGCAACGGCGGGTTTTCTGCCGCGTTTTGCGGGAATGGGTGCGACCATGACAGTCTCCTTTTTCTGTATCGTGGAAATCATTTTCATTTTTATTATCAGCGAATGCAATAGTTGCTGAACAGATCCGATGAGTTAATGTTGAACAAATCTCATGTTGCGTGGTGGTCGCTTTTACCACAGATGCGTTTATGCCAGTATGGTTTGTTGAATTTTTATTAAATCTGGGTTAAGCGTGTCGGGAGCAAGTGTGAGCAGCAAAGTGGAGCAACTGTGTGCGCAGTTAAATGAACGTATTCTGGTGCTGGACGGCGGTATGGGCACCATGATCCAGAGCTATCGACTGAACGAAGCCGATTTTCGTGGTGAACGCTTTGCCGACTGGCCATGCGATCTCAAAGGCAACAACGACCTGCTGGTGCTCAGCAAACCGGAAGTGATCGCCGCTATCCACAACGCCTACTTTGAAGCGGGCGCGGATATCATCGAAACCAACACCTTCAACTCCACGACTATTGCGATGGCGGATTACCAAATGGAATCCCTGTCGGCGGAAATCAACTTTGCGGCGGCGAAACTGGCGCGCGCCTGTGCTGACGAGTGGACTGCCCGCACGCCGGAGAAACCGCGCTACGTTGCCGGTGTTCTCGGCCCGACCAACCGCACGGCGTCTATTTCTCCGGACGTCAACGATCCGGCATTCCGCAACATCACTTTTGACCAGCTGGTGGCGGCTTATCGAGAATCCACCAAAGCGCTGGTGGAAGGTGGCGCGGACCTGATCCTGATTGAAACCGTTTTCGACACCCTTAACGCCAAAGCGGCGGTCTTTGCGGTGAAAACGGAGTTTGAAGCGCTGGGCGTTGAACTGCCGATTATGATCTCCGGCACCATCACCGACGCCTCCGGGCGCACGCTCTCCGGGCAGACCACTGAAGCGTTTTACAACTCCCTGCGCCACGCCGAAGCGCTGACCTTTGGCCTGAACTGTGCGCTGGGGCCAGACGAACTGCGCCAGTACGTACAGGAACTGTCGCGTATTGCGGAATGCTACGTCACCGCCCACCCGAACGCCGGGCTGCCCAACGCCTTTGGTGAATACGATCTCGACGCCGACACGATGGCAAAACAGATACGTGAATGGGCAGAAGCGGGCTTTCTCAATATCGTCGGCGGCTGCTGCGGCACCACGCCACAACATATTGCAGCGATGAGTCGTGCAGTAGAAGGATTAGCGCCGCGCAAACTACCGGAAATTCCCGTAGCCTGCCGTTTGTCCGGCCTGGAGCCGCTGAACATTGGCGAAGATAGCCTGTTTGTGAACGTGGGTGAACGCACCAACGTCACCGGTTCCGCTAAGTTCAAGCGCCTGATCAAAGAAGAGAAATACAGCGAGGCGCTGGATGTGGCGCGTCAGCAGGTGGAAAACGGTGCGCAGATTATCGATATCAACATGGATGAAGGGATGCTCGACGCCGAAGCGGCGATGGTGCGTTTTCTCAATCTGATTGCCGGTGAACCGGATATCGCTCGTGTGCCGATTATGATCGACTCCTCAAAATGGGACGTTATTGAAAAAGGTCTGAAGTGTATCCAGGGCAAAGGCATTGTTAACTCTATCTCGATGAAAGAGGGTGTCGACGCCTTTATCCATCACGCGAAACTGTTGCGTCGCTACGGTGCGGCAGTAGTGGTAATGGCTTTTGACGAACAGGGCCAGGCCGATACCCGCGCACGGAAAATCGAGATTTGCCGTCGGGCGTACAAAATCCTCACCGAAGAGGTTGGCTTCCCGGCTGAAGATATCATCTTCGACCCGAACATCTTCGCGGTCGCAACTGGCATTGAAGAGCACAACAATTACGCACAGGACTTTATCGGCGCGTGTGAAGACATCAAACGTGAATTGCCGCACGCGCTGATTTCCGGCGGCGTTTCTAACGTGTCGTTCTCGTTTCGTGGTAACGATCCTGTGCGCGAAGCCATTCACGCGGTGTTCCTCTACTACGCTATTCGCAATGGCATGGATATGGGGATCGTCAACGCCGGGCAACTGGCGATTTACGACGACCTGCCTACCGAGCTACGCGACGCGGTGGAGGATGTGATCCTCAACCGTCGCGACGATGGCACCGAGCGTTTACTCGAGCTTGCCGAGAAATATCGCGGCAGCAAAACCGACGACACCGCTAACACCCAGCAGGCAGAGTGGCGCTCGTGGGAAGTGAATAAACGTCTGGAATACTCGCTGGTCAAAGGCATTACCGAGTTTATCGAGCAGGATACCGAAGAAGCCCGCCAGCAGGCTACGCGTCCGATTGAAGTGATTGAAGGCCCGTTGATGGACGGCATGAACGTGGTCGGCGACCTGTTTGGCGAGGGCAAAATGTTCCTGCCGCAGGTGGTGAAATCGGCGCGCGTAATGAAGCAGGCGGTGGCGTATCTCGAACCGTTTATTGAAGCCAGCAAAGAGCAGGGTAAAACCAACGGCAAGATGGTGATCGCCACAGTGAAGGGCGATGTCCACGACATCGGTAAAAATATCGTTGGCGTGGTGCTGCAATGTAACAACTACGAAATTGTCGATCTCGGCGTGATGGTGCCTGCGGAAAAAATTCTCCGTACCGCTAAAGAAGTGAATGCTGATTTGATTGGCCTTTCAGGGCTGATCACGCCGTCGCTGGACGAGATGGTTAACGTGGCGAAAGAGATGGAGCGCCAGGGCTTCACCATTCCGCTATTGATTGGCGGCGCGACCACCTCAAAAGCGCACACGGCGGTGAAAATCGAGCAGAACTACAGCGGCCCGACGGTGTATGTGCAGAACGCATCGCGCACCGTTGGTGTGGTGGCGGCGTTGCTTTCCGACACTCAGCGCGATGATTTCGTTGCTCGTACCCGCAAGGAGTACGAAACCGTGCGTATTCAGCACGGACGAAAGAAACCACGCACACCACCGGTCACGCTGGAAGCGGCGCGTGATAACGACTTCGCTTTTGACTGGCAGGCTTACACGCCGCCGGTGGCGCACCGTCTCGGTGTGCAGGAAGTCGAAGCCAGCATCGAAACGCTGCGTAATTACATCGACTGGACGCCGTTCTTTATGACCTGGTCGCTGGCCGGGAAGTATCCGCGCATTCTGGAAGATGAAGTGGTAGGTGTTGAGGCGCAGCGGCTGTTTAAAGACGCCAACGACATGCTGGATAAATTAAGCGCCGAAAAAATGCTGAACCCGCGTGGCGTGGTGGGCCTGTTCCCGGCAAACCGTGTGGGTGATGACATTGAAATCTACCGTGACGAAACGCGTACCCATGTGATCAACGTCAGCCACCATCTGCGCCAACAGACCGAAAAAACCGGCTTCGCTAACTACTGTCTCGCTGACTTCGTTGCGCCGAAGGTTTCCGGCAAAGCGGATTACATCGGCGCATTTGCCGTGACTGGCGGGCTGGAAGAGGACGCACTGGCTGATGCCTTTGAAGCACAGCATGATGATTACAACAAAATCATGGTGAAAGCGCTTGCCGACCGTCTGGCGGAAGCCTTTGCGGAGTATCTCCATGAGCGTGTGCGTAAAGTCTACTGGGGCTATGCGCCGAACGAGAACCTCAGCAACGAAGAGCTGATCCGCGAAAACTACCAGGGCATCCGTCCGGCACCGGGCTACCCTGCCTGCCCGGAACATACGGAAAAAGCCACAATCTGGGAGCTGCTGGAAGTGGAAAAACATACCGGTATGAAACTCACGGAATCCTTCGCCATGTGGCCGGGTGCATCGGTTTCGGGTTGGTACTTCAGTCATCCAGACAGCAAGTATTACGCGGTGGCGCAAATTCAGCGCGATCAGGTTGAAGACTATGCCCGCCGTAAAGGAATGAGCGTTACCGAAGTTGAGCGTTGGTTGGCACCGAATCTGGGGTATGATGCCGAGTAAGTGATAACACCGGGGTATTTGCCCCGGTTTTTAATGTCATAAATAATGGATTATTGAACATGATAAAAATTGATGAAATAGATTTTTTTGCTTTCGAAGGATGTTCAGAGTCCGAAGTTACTGAACTATTAGGAAAAAAACCAACAGGTTATAATGATTGGATAATTAATATAAAAACAGGTGTGGAGTGGGTATTTTATGATGGTCGTTATTGGTTAGATTTTCGTAAATCCAAAGAGGGTATAAGGTGTATCTCATGCAGTATTCTGTATCACGATAAAAGTAAAGGGCGTATCGATGTCTTGTTTAGTGAAGGTATAGCTGACAGAGGTTTAAAAAATACGGGTGGAGTGTTAATCCAAAAACGCCCGCAATTATAATAATTCCTGGTAATATTTGTTTTCGTAAAAAGGATTTACTTTATGCAACGTCAATATAAAAAATACATTCTTCTTTTTTGGGGTGTTATGGATGTTATCGCGATAGCCACATATCTGTTCTACTCGCTTGGTAATGGTCGTATCCCTTTTTATTCCGATATCGTTCATTCACTTTCTTTACTTAAGGATATCGGTGTTGAAGGCGGTTTTTACGCTTATGCAGTCGCCACTGTTACGCTACAAATAGTATTATTGTTCTCTTTATTCTTTTCTGCGCAATGTTTTTTAAGACAAAAATTATTTAGTTTCTCTTTTTTGGCGATTCAGGAGTTTATGCGTTTTGCTACCGTAAGCTGTTCAATCTCCGTAATACCGTTATTACTTAATTATTTTTATTCACAGGATCTGGTCTTAAATATTTCGTTGTTTATCTTCTCAGAGGTCACAAAAGTGACAACGATTATCTGGTGTAAACGACAGGGGAAAGTGTGACAGAAATAGCAACAGATACAGGTGGATTTTTATATAAATGCCTTTTTAAATGCTTTCTTGTATAAATCTCTTATACTGAAAGTACATACAAGAGAAATGCCTGGATAAAAACAACGTGATTAGAAAAATCTTAACAGGAAAATGCATAACAAAAAGGAGAACCTGATTCCGTGCTAACTTTGCTTCACCTGCTTTCTGCCGTCGCCCTGCTGGTCTGGGGGACTCATATTGTTCGAACAGGCGTAATGCGCGTCTTCGGCGCGCGTCTGCGTACTGTCCTTAGCCGGAGCGTCGAAAAAAAGCCGCTCGCCTTTTGCGCGGGGATCGGCGTTACCGCACTGGTGCAGAGCAGTAATGCCACCACCATGCTGGTGACCTCGTTCGTCGCTCAGGATCTGGTTGCTCTCGCGCCTGCGCTGGTGATTGTGCTGGGTGCAGATGTCGGGACGGCGCTGATGGCGCGTATTCTCACCTTCGATTTATCCTGGCTGTCACCGTTACTTATTTTTATCGGCGTGATTTTTTTCCTCGGACGCAAACAGTCACGCGCCGGGCAACTGGGCCGCGTCGGTATTGGTCTTGGGCTGATTTTACTGGCGCTGGAGTTGATTGTGCAGGCCGTAACGCCGATCACTCAGGCAAACGGCGTTCAGGTGATCTTTGCCTCGCTGACTGGCGACATTTTGCTGGATGCGCTGATTGGTGCGATGTTCGCCATTATCAGCTACTCCAGCCTTGCCGCGGTACTGCTGACCGCGACTCTGACCGCCGCAGGCATTATCTCTTTCCCAGTGGCGCTTTGTCTGGTGATTGGTGCAAACCTCGGTTCCGGCCTGCTGGCGATGCTCAACAACAGTGCCGCCAATGCCGCAGCCCGCCGTGTCGCGCTGGGTAGCCTGCTGTTTAAGCTGGTGGGTAGCCTGATTATCCTGCCGTTTGTTCATTTGCTGGCAGAGACAATGGGGAAGTTGCCATTGCCAAAAGCGGAATTGGTGATCTATTTCCACGTCTTCTACAACCTTGTACGCTGCCTGGTCATGTTGCCATTCGTTGACCCGATGGCACGGTTTTGCAAAACGATTATTCGCGATGAACCGGAACTGGATACCCAGCTACGGCCTAAACATCTGGATGTCAGCGCGCTGGATACGCCCACGCTTGCTCTGGCGAACGCTGCCCGCGAAACCCTGCGCATTGGCGACGCCATGGAACAGATGATGGAAGGGTTGAATAAAGTGATGCACGGCGAGCCACGGCAGGAGAAAGAGCTGCGTAAGCTGGCTGATGACATCAACGTTCTCTATACCGCCATTAAGCTGTATCTGGCGCGAATGCCAAAAGAGGAACTGGCAGAAGAAGAGTCGCGCCGCTGGGCGGAGATCATCGAAATGTCGCTCAACCTTGAACAGGCCTCCGACATCGTCGAGCGCATGGGCAGCGAAATTGCCGACAAATCGCTGGCAGCAAGGCGAGCATTTTCGCTTGATGGCTTGAAGGAACTGGATGCGCTCTATGAGCAATTGCTCAGTAATTTAAAACTGGCAATGTCGGTTTTCTTCTCTGGCGATGTTACCAGCGCCCGTCGTTTGCGCCGCAGCAAACATCGTTTTCGCATTCTTAATCGCCGCTATTCCCACGCCCACGTCGATCGCCTGCACCAGCAAAACGTGCAGAGTATTGAAACCAGTTCGCTACATTTAGGCTTACTGGGAGATATGCAGCGTCTGAACTCGCTGTTTTGTTCGGTGGCTTACAGTGTGTTGGAACAGCCGGATGAAGATGAAGGACGGGACGAGTATTAATACCGTGACCCTGAAGGCCTGATAAGACGCGTAAAGCGTCGCATCAGGCACTATGAACAAGATGCCGGATCATGCATCCGGCAATTCACTTAAAAACGGTGACCCGCTTCCAGCGGCACCGCTTCTTCACCAGCCTTAAACACATAAGTGGTGTTCGGGCCACCCAGCGTAGCGTGACCTTTACTTACTGTGATCCAGTTACCTTCCGGCAGACCAATAATCGTCAGTTCTGGCGCGACGACCAGCAGTTCGCGAATACGCTGCTCACGGGTTTCACCTTTATGGCCTTCCGGCAGCGCGTTGGTGAAGTGCGGGTTGATTTGTAGCGGGAACAGATTTAGCGCATCGAAACCTTGCGGATCGACAATCGGCATATCGTTGGTGGTACGAATGGTTGGGCAAGCAAGGTTAGCGCCTGCGCTCCAGCCAATATACAGCGCGCCACGTTTCACCACAGTTGCAGGG
>OBXE01000643.1_pt1 | contig 15241 bp, 8 predicted proteins | sample 1495391 | NCBI WGS metagenome assembly OBXE01 (sample SAMEA2580146, study PRJEB22360) | human gut metagenome | biome: human gut; feature: human-associated habitat; material: faeces | place: Denmark | collected 2008/2010 | reverse complement strand
TTAGGGCACTGAAAAGTGCCCTTTCGAAGGGGGATGCCCTAAATTGAGTGCTTACAGGCTACGTGTACATGGCCGGGTACTCCTTTGGTCAGCAGGGCCTCATACGCCAATTCCATAGAGCTTCCGGTGGCCAACATCGGGTCGGATATGATCAAGGTTTTACCTGTTAAGCGAGGAGAGGCGATATATTCGATATGAATATCAAAATTCAAACGGTCTTTATATTTGCGGTAAGCGGATACGAAAGCGTTCTCCGCATTATCCAGATACCGAAGGAAACCTTGGTGGAATGGAAGTCCGGCACGCAAGATCGTACTAATCACGATTCGATCGTCCGGCGTATTCATCGGGGCTATACCTAGCGGGGACTGGATGTCTTTCGTACTGTAATGAAATTCCTTACTGATCTCGTAAGCCATGATTTCTCCGATACGCTCAACATTACGACGGAAACGAAGGCTGTCTTTTTGTATATCTACATCTCTAAGTTCGGCTACGAACTTGTTTAATATGGAATTTGTGTCTCCAAGATTGACGATTCTCATGAGTCTTTTTTTTGAGCCCAAAAGTAATCATTTCCGGACACTAAAAATCATAAGTATGAAATTTTTCATTCATAGTTATAAATGAAAGATTTCATACTTATGGTTTTTTATCCCCTTACCGGGGATATTTTTACTACGTTTTCGGTGACTTTATTATTTCAGGTGGGCATTCATCGCCTCAAGGAGGAATTTACCCGGTTTGAATTTTACGGTCGTACGAGCGGGGATCATTACCGGAGTACCTGTTTTAGGATTTCTGGCAAGACGCTGTGTTTGCGGTCTTGGGATCAGTGTTCCAAATCCGACAAGTACGATTTCCTCATTTTCGGACATACGCTCAGTTACGATCTCGATGTAAGCATCCAATACTTTCTTTGCTTCTTGCTTTTGTAACCCGGTCTTGTCTGCTAAAGCCTCTATAAGTTCTGCTTTGTTCATAAATGCAAATTTTTTAAATTGTTAAACACTACAAATGTACACTTTGAAGCTGGTTTTATAGTTACGTTTTGCAAAGATACATTTGCATTTGAGTTTCTTATTAAACAAGGCCTACAGATGTTTGTTACATTTTTAAGAACAAAAAATGTTAATAATGTGTCAGTTTGCGAATTTCGAAACATTTATTGAATCTTGATATACCCGATTCGTGTGTACTTGATAGTACGGGATTCTATATGTTTTAAGACCTTAGCGGAAGTCAAAGTCAATTTTTCCCCTACTTGGAAAGCATGAGCGCCCGGTGGCAACGTTTGCGTGGTAAGACTACGATCTTTCGCTTTTATCCTCAATAAAAAGTAATTCCCGGCGATGTCCACGGCCGTGAGCAATTGATCTACATAGAAATATTCGGTACCACGGATAATCTGTGTCTTGTAAGAATCGTCTTCAATGCGGACTTTTGTGATTGTTAACTTTAAATCGCTCAATTTTTCTCCCGGTGTTCCTACAAAGCGGCTTACAGGCATTTTATATTTCTTACGGGTCTGTAGGTCGAGATAGATTTTACTGTAGGTCACCGCTAACTCTTTAAAACGCATCTCGCTTTTTACGTGAGGCTCATATTTATCGGCTATCCAAACGACGTAACGGGGATCGATCGTATAGATGTCATGCAAATGGTATCCTCTGTATTTACCGAAAGAAATAATATCGTCTCCATTATCGGGAGAGTCTTTGATATCTGTCGTTATAAATAAAGGTAGAAAGGAGTTGCTTACCATCTTAATCGCCTTATTCACCGAGCTGATGGCATTCAAGTCGAGATTCGCCAAATAGACCGTCGGATGATAAGTGGCCGAAGGCGTAAAGAACCAAAGCGTATAATATAAGGTCTTTGAGGTAGGCAAAAGAATGTAGTACCGCCCTTTGTCTGACGTTTTTCCTCGATTGAACGTGTTTAACTTGTCGAGGATCATCTTCTGTATTTCACCGGATAGGCCGGACGTGTTCTCATCCATACGATCAACTCTATATACAAATCTACTGAAAAAATCCGGAACTACATAATTTGCGGATGAGTTATTTATGACTACTTTTGCCCTAAAAATAAAATAGACGATGAGAATAGAGCAGAATTATTCGTTGGAGAAACACAATACGTTCCATCTCCCAGTAAAGACACGTTGGTTCATGGAGTATGAGACGGAGGAGGAGTTGCAACGAATCTTACATGATGAATACTTTCAGGAATGTTTATCCTTGCATATAGGAGGCGGGAGCAATCTATTGTTCATCAACGATTATAATGGCATTATCATCCATTCCCGAATCAAGGGGATTTCTATCTCGGCGGAAACGGACGAGTATGTATCGCTTCGTGTCGGGGCTGCGGAGATCTGGGATGATGTCGTGGCATACGCCGTATTGAAAGGTTGGGGAGGTATAGAGAATCTTTCTTTAATACCCGGTGAGGCGGGCGCTGCCGCTATCCAGAACATCGGGGCTTATGGTATGGAGATCAAGGATGTGATCGAGAGCGTGGAGGCTTATAACCAGTTGACATTCGAGAAACGGACTTTTACGAATACGGATTGTGAATATGGATATCGTAATAGTTATTTCAAGAATGAGCATCATGACCCCCACATCATAACTTATATTACGCTTCGACTATCCAAGAACCCTAGCTTTTCGGTTAATTATGGGAACTTAAAGGAGGAGTTGACGAAATATCCGGAAGTTACTTTGGAAACGATCCGTGAGGCTGTCATAACAATTCGCAGGCAGAAGCTTCCCGATCCGGAAGTATTAGGCAACGCAGGCAGTTTCTTTATGAACCCGATAATTACGGCAGAGCATTTTGAGAAATTGAAAAAGCAATTCCCGGAAATCCCGTCTTATCCCGCTTCGGAAGGAAAGATCAAGGTTCCGGCCGGTTGGTTGATCGAGCAATGTGGGTTTAAGGGTAAAAACCATGGGCCGGTAGGTGTTTACGAGAAACAAGCGTTGGTATTAGTGAATTTAGGAGATGCCCGGGGGCATGAGATCGCGTTGGTCGCGGAGAGCATTCGTACCGCCGTAAAAGATCGTTTCGGTATAGAGCTTATGCCTGAGGTTAAATATGTCGGATAATGAAAATCGTTTTTTTAGGAACAGGAACGTCTACGGGCAATCCTGAGATAGGTTGCCAATGTGAGGTATGTACTAGTAAAGACCCCCGTGATTGGCGTCTACGGGCTTCGATCTTGGTAGAGACGGAAGGGAAACGGATATTGATCGATTGTGGTCCGGACTTCCGTTGGCAAATGATAACCAATAAGATTTACTATTTTGACGCCGTTTTAGTAACTCATGAGCACTACGATCATGTAGGTGGCTTAGATGATCTACGTCCTTTTGGCCGGTATAAAGATGTGGATATTTATGCGGAAGACAATGTCGTGGAGGCGATAAAGACTCGCATCCCTTATGTCTTCCGGGAGCATAAATATCCGGGAGTGCCTAATTTGGTTTTGCATACGATCGGGACGAAACCGTTTGAGGCCGCCGGTGTCATGATCACTCCGATCCGTGTAATGCACGCTAAGCTGCCGATCTTAGGTTTCCGTATCGGCAATATGGCTTACTTGACCGACCTTAAATATCTTCCGGAAGAAGAGTACGCTAAGTTGGAAAACCTTGATGTATTGGTTATTGATGCCCTTCGGAAAGGAGAGCATCAATCGCATGAGAGTCTGGAGGAAGCCTTAGCGAATATATCCCGTATCCAGCCCAAGGAGGCCTATTTAATCCATATGAGTCATCGCATAGGGTTGCATGCGGTCATTGAAAAAGAGTTGCCTCCGCATGTACATTACTCATATGATGGATTAACGGTGACTTTTTAAGTCATATATTGAAAAGATTCTTTATCTTTGCCAGCTGAAAATCTAGAGAATAGCTGCTTTTTTAAGTTAGTCGCTTATAGCAGGAGTGGTATATAATAAAAAACAATAATAGACTGTATGAATTTATCGTTTAAGAACGTACTATGCGTATGTTGCTTATTGCTGTCGGGATCTGTGTATGCACAGGTTCCGCAAGACTTGATTGACAAGGCGAAAGCCGCTGGAATGTCGGATACGCAGATCCAGCAGGAATTAGCCAAGCGTATGAAACAAGAAGGGGGATCAGTCGGATCTCAAGCTACCGCTACCGATGCGAAGGTTAGCGACCGGGTAATGCCGGTAATCGATGAAGGACAATCCTTAGAAGCCCAACGTAGAAATAATCTTCCTGCTTCAGCCATGGAGAATACCGTATTCGGGCATGAAATCTTCTCAAACAAGAACTTATCTTTTGCCCCAGATTTAAACATCCCTACACCTAAGGATTATGTGCTTTCCGCTGGTGATGAGTTATTGATTAATGTATGGGGAGATTCCGAGCTAAACTTGAAATTAAAGATCTCTCCGGATGGTACGATCCTTGTACCAAATTTAGGTCCGGTGTCGGTCAGTGGATTGACGATCGCTGGCGCTGAGACTCGTCTGCGTCAGGAGTTGAGCCAGATTATGTCTACGCTGTCTGGTTCGGGAGAGGGGAATACCTTTGTTTCCGTCAGTTTGAGCCAGATTCGTAGCATGAAGGTGAATATTGTCGGCGAGGTAGTCGCTCCCGGTACGTATACATTACCTTCATTCGCCACATTATTTAATGCGTTGTATGCCGCCGGTGGTGTGAATAAGATCGGTTCTTTGCGTAGCATCAAGGTATATCGCAATAGCAAGGAAATCGCTAATCTCGACGTATATGATTATTTATTGAACGGAAAGTACACAACGAATGTTCGTTTGGAAGAGAACGATATGATTATGGTAGGCCCGTACGACCAGTTAGCGGTGGTTCGAGGTAAGGTGAAACGTAATCGTATTTTCGAGTTGCGCAAGGGTGAGACCTTGAAGCAATTGCTGGATATGGCCGGCGGATTTACCGGCGACGCTTATACGAAGGACGTACAAGTGAAGCGTAAATCAGATAGTCGTTACCAGATCTCTACGGTTTCGGAAGATAAGTTCGCTTCTTTCGTGATGCAGGATGGCGATTCTTTGCAGGTAGATTCCGTTATTCCTTTTTATGAGAATCGTTTGGTCGTGACGGGAGCTGTATGGCGTCCGGGAGAATATGAGTTAAGTCCGTCGGTTCGTACGGTAAAGCAATTGGTAAAACAGGCCGCGGGTCTTAAGGGAGACGAGTTCGCCGGCCGTGCCTTGATTACCCGTTTGAATCCGGATTTCACGACTACGATGATCGCCGTGGATATTCGTGGTATCTTGAACGGTACCGCTCCAGATGTGGAGTTGCAAGCGGAAGACCAATTAAGCATTCCTTCCCTATTCGATTTGCGCGAACCTTATACGATCAAGGTTGGCGGAGCCGTGAATTATCCGGATACGGTGCTTCCGTATCGTCATAATTTGACAATAGAAGACGCTATCATGATGGCCGGTGGCTTAAGAGAGTCCGCTTCTTCTATTAATGTAGAGGTAGCCCGTCGTGTGAAGGATCCTAGTTCCAATCAGAATGTCAACCGGATCGCTGATGTATATAACTTCTCGTTGAGTGAGGACTTCAAGTTGAATGCGGGAGATACGATCTTTACGCTGGAGCCGTTCGATGAAGTTTATGTTCGTTTCTCCCCGGGGTATCATGAGCAACAGGTCGTGAAGGTGAACGGCGAGATCACTTTTGCCGGTAGCTATGTATTGGCTACGAAGAACGCACGTTTGAGTGACATTGTCGCGAAAGCGGGAGGCGTTACCCCAGAGGCTTATGTAAAAGGTGCCAGCTTGAAACGTCAGTTGACAGAAGATGAATTGAAACGCATGGAGACCCTTCTGGCTTTAAGTGAGGCGAATAAGCAAAGCCGGGATTCCATCGGTGTAGCGTTGATGAATGTGAAGGACTATTCCGTAGGTATTGATTTAGAGAAAGCGTTGGCAAATCCGGGCAGTATCGATGATGTCGTGCTTCGTGATGGTGATGAACTTTATATTCCGCAGTTGCAAAGTACGGTGAAGATGAGTGGAGCCGTGACTTATCCGAACAGCGTGACTTACACGAAAGGTATGTCAGTTACGGATTGCTTGTCTCAAGCCGGTGGTTATAATGATATCGCACGTAAGTATCCGATCGTAATATATATGAATGGTAAGGTCGCTACGACGAAGCGTACCGCTATCTTTTTCAAGCGTTATCCGAAAGTGGAGCCGGGCTGTGAGATCGTAGTTCCGACGAAGACGCAACGTGAGCGCCGAAGCTTGGCTGAGATCATGAGTATCAGTAGCTCCGCTACCTCTATGGCCGCGATGATTACCTCTATTGTTAACATGATTAAAAACTAATCAGGCATGGATACGATAAACGAGATAAAAAGACAAGAGTTACCTGAGGAGCAGGAGATCGATTTAATCGAACTGGCGCAAAAACTGTGGAAAGAGCGTAAGTTCTTATTGAAAGGCTGTGGTATTGCGGTGGTAGTAGGTTTGATTGTAGCTTTCAGTATTCCCAAGGAATATACAACTACGGTGAAATTGGCACCAGAGACACAGGATGCGGCAAAAAAATCTAGTCTTGGCGGTTTGGCTGCTATGGCTGGGATTAATCTGAATGCCGCTGCCGGTGCGGACGCGATCTCTCCGGATTTGTATCCGGATGTGGTGCAGAGTACCCCGTTTCTGTTGGAATTGTTTCCGGTAGAGGTTACCGATAAGGAAAAGGAGTTAAGCACTACATTGTATGATTATATGAGTGAACATCAACGTAAGGCTTGGTGGGGATATATTGTCTCCGCTCCATTCAAGGCGTTGGGTGCGGTAATGAGTTTAATCTCCGGTGACGAGGAAGAGTCTGAGGGCTTGAATCCTTACCATTTGACAAAGGATCAAGAAGAGGTGGTGAAGGCCTTGCAGGAGCGGGTTTCTGTTTCCGTGGACAAGAAGACCTTGGTTATCACGGCTTCCGTACAGATGCAGGACCCGGTTATTTCCGCTCAGATGACAAAGGTCGTTTTGGAAAACCTCCAGAATTATATTACGAATTATCGTACGCAGAAAGTAAAGCAAGATTTGGAATTTACCCAGAAGGTATTTGGTGAGTCACGTGACGCTTATTATAAAGCGCAACGTGCGTACGCTGCTTTCGAGGATGCCAACCGTAATATTATCTCTTCCAGCTACCGTACGGAGCAGGAACGTTTGAAGAATGAGATGACCCTTACGTTTAATGTTTACAATACGTTGGCGCAGAAGTTGGAGCAAGATAAATTGCGTGTACAGGAAGAAACTCCGGTGTATACCGTAATCGAGCCGGCTACCGTACCTTTGAAAGCATCTTCTCCTAAGAAGGCACTTATCTTGGTCGGTTTTGTCTTCCTCGCTTTATTCGGATGTATCGGATATTTATTCGTAAAAGATATGTTTGTGTCAGCATTCAAGAAAGAAGGGACTGAAGCTTAATTCCCGCAAACCGTAAAATAGACCACGGCCTCGTCATGACTGACTTGTGCCGTGGTTTTTATTTGTGGGAATAGCCGATTGATCCGAGTAGTTATCGTATCGCATAAGTTGGGGTAAAAGTTCTCCAAGGTTTCTTCATAGGGCTGCTCATTGAAGCAGCAAAGGCTTCCTTCATTATAGAATAAATCCATTGCCAACCATTGATTTTTCATTTTCCACTCCGTCGAGTCATTCATTTGAACCTGTAAATCTAAAGAGGCGCTTTGGATGAAGAGATTCATCGCGCCACTCTTGCCTTTTTTACTAATTAGATCAGCTAATTCCGGAATGATCTGTGCGGGGTACATCTGTTGCTTTTTCGCTGTCTCTACCAATAATTTTCGATTGTAGGACACCACGAATATACCCTCGTGGTAGTAACAACCTAGAAAATGCTTATCAACATCCGGATAGTATCTAACAGGAACGGAAGCTTCCTCTCGTTGCTGGGCAGGAAAAGTGAAAGAAGCGTCCAGTTGCTTGAAAATACGCTCTGCCGTATGACTATCCATAGGGGCGTACAAGATATCCCCTTGTGGATAATAAGCGATCAAGAAAGACGATAAATCCGGATTTTGCTGTATTAAAGAGAGGAAAATAGCGGGCGTATGATCCGAGAACGCCTTGCGTATATTCTCCATGGGTAATATCATCTTCTCGAATACAGGAGGACGATTGATAGCAAAAATTGCTGTGGGGGTCGGGATGACCAAGCTATAGGGATCTACCGTGGCGACAAATTGCTCGTCGCTCATATTCTTGTAAAAGTACCTCACGCAAACGATCGTAGCCAAAAACAAGACAATGAATGCCATTATGTCTTTCTTGCCGATCCTCATGTTTGCTTTAGGAAGTATTTACACCAAGGCTTTAATCCGCATTCCTCACATTTCGGTTTCCGGGCGAGGCAAACATATCTTCCATGTAATATCAACCAGTGATGGGCGATGGGGATCAGTTCTTCCGGAATGTTCTTCACTAGCTCCTTTTCCGTTTCCAAGGGTGTCTTGCTATTATTGGTCAAGCCGATCCGGTTGGAGACACGGAATACGTGCGTATCTACCGCCATGGCTGGCTTGTCATATACAACGGATGCGATTACGTTCGCAGTTTTTCTTCCTACACCCGGAAGTTTCTGTAGCTCGTCAATATCGGAGGGAACCACGCCTTTGAAGTCCTCTATCAGCATCTTCGCCATACCTACCAGATGTTTAGCCTTATTGTTCGGGTAAGATACGCTTCGTATGTATTCAAAGACGACTTCTGGTGTGCTAGCTGCCATTACCTCGGGAGTAGGGAAAGCCTCGAACAGGGCAGGAGTGATCATATTCACTCGCTTATCCGTGCATTGTGCGGATAGGATTACCGCTATCAATAATTGATATGGATTGTCATAATGTAGTTCAGTCTCGGCTACCGGTACGTTTTCCTTAAACCAGTTTAATACGCCTTTATATCTTTCTTCTTTTCGCATTGTTTTTTCGGTTTCTATTTTTCGCATCCTAAAGGTATAACTTTTAAAAGGAATATACAAGCGGAGATGTGCCAAAAATAAGATACTCCCGAATTGTACGAATAAATAAAAAAGTACCGATCTCCTTCTTCCATCTAAGAGAGAAAGAAATCGGTACTTTTTTATTTATTATTCCCTAACGATCTGGTGGATATGTATAGGTTCTTTTCCTATTGTGGTGATTTCTAAAGAAGAGAAATCCTCGAACATGGTTTTATTTAATTTGATGTAGCCTACGTTCCCTTGATAGACGATGTTTTTCTCACCATCTTGAGAGAGGCCGGTGATAGATACCAAATTCTCGTTACTTCCGGAGAGGAAGAAAGATACGGCGTTGATATCATCGCATTTTATGTGAATTATTTCTCCCGGATTCAAGTTCTTATACGTATCTAGGTTCATATCGTACATCATAAGAGCCTCATTGATTTGCGGGTCTTGTTGGGTTGTCGCCGTGAATCCTAGTACGTATAGCTCCATTTGCTGATCCGAGTTATTTCGCATACGGATATAACGGGCTTTCGGATCGATGGTGCGGATTGTATCCTTAGCGTTTTCCGTGGAGACATGGGGGATTAGGCTCCAGCTCTTTCCGTCAGCAGACCACTCGAATACCCGTCCGGGTTGGTTGCTTTTCGGAAGATTGAAACAGAAGGATTCCGCTTCTTTCTGGATTTCCCAGCCGATACCCAGATATTGATTAGGCTGTACCTTGACTACCTCGAATAGGGGGACGTAACCGACCGTATTATCACCCTCGGCACAAGGCTGGCTCTTCAATTGGTCGATATTCGTGAATATGGAAGGGATGCTAACCTTCACCTCGTCCGGGGCGATACCGTCCGTAGATAGCAGGTTACGACCTGTCTGACGATATAAGTCTACGATGAAAGGGTGTAAGACTTTCGATCCGACTTTCACGCCTTTAGGCTGTGCCTTCTGGTTCAGCGTGCGGTTTATCAGTTTCATGCTATCTAGCAAGGCAGATGTTTCCAGATAGCGTTGCCATGTATAAGACCGGTCTTTCTCATACCAAGCGTGCGCCATATGCAGAGCACTTGTACCGGCTTTTCCTAAGAACTCGAATTGGATAAGCCATGGATTGATTTGTTCGATCAAGCGTTTATTGGGACTTTGGCTGTAGATCATGCTTGGGGAAGCCGTGATTTGAGCGAATAAGGTTCCCAGAAGATTTGCGCTTTGCTCCGGGAACGTGTTTTTCTTATATCCGGTAAGGAATGTCTGGATAGGAGCCACATAGTTAGCAGACTCTTCCCGGCGGTATTGATGTCCGTTCGGACCCGGATCGCAGTTATGCTCGCAGAAAATGCGGAAAGCCATGGAGGCCTCCGGCATAATAAAGTCGCAAGCGTCTTTCCATGCCTGTGTAGGATCGTAATTCTTGATATTCCAAGTGTACATTCCAACGCCGAATATAGCGACCTTGGAAGCCTCGGCATATTCCATAGGATTGGATACGAATCCGGTCATGGTGCCGGCGGCTTGCGTATCTAGGCCGTAGGCGGCTCCCATCAACAAATGATCTTGGCAATAATCGCTTACGGGGAAGTTCCACCAGATATAGGCGGGACGACGGATACGGTTGTTTACCCATTCGACGCCTTCTTTCGTGATATCGGCTACAACACGGTCTCCGGTCCACATGATTTGGATGGCGGGATCGAGTTGGGTACCGAGGATATCCAGATAGTCGGTCTTAGCCCATGAACGGTTGTATTCGGTAGGGCACATGATCAGGGGTTGCACGTCATTTTTTTTGCTGATAAATTCCTTATGGATGTAATTCAATAAGCCGGCTTGCTTTTCCGGGCGGGCTCCCTCTCCGGATATATCATCGAAGAAAACGGCGAAAGAGCGTACGCCCAAATCGTACATTTTCTCGAATTTGGAAAGGATGTTCATGCTGTCCGTCTGGTCCCATTGAATATCTTGTCCCGGGTGGATGGCCCAAACGAAGTTCACCTTGTTATGGGCGGCCTCTTTCGCTAGTTCCTTGATATGCTCGGCTTCCTCGGCGGGATAAGGTTTGCGCCAGTTGGGGGAGCTATGATAAGGATCATCTTTCGGACCATAGATATAGGTGTTCAGCTTGATCCTTCCGTAAAAGCGGATTTGCTCGATACGGTCGGCGTGGCTCCAAGGCTGTCCGTAGAATCCTTCCACGGTACCCCGGAATAATACGTCCGGATAGTCCTTGATCGAGCAGAGAGGCAGGATCTTCTTACCCTCGTCATATTTAGCTAATTGCTTGAGGGTTTGGGCGGCGTAAAACAAGGAATTATCGTCTACGATCCCGATCGTGATACCTTTTTTAGTGATTGCTAGTGTGTAGGCCCCCGATCGTTGCATCTCTGGGGCTTTGTCTTTTAGCTTCTTGATCTCTAAAGGGAGGGATTTGCCGGATTTAGCGAAAGGTAACGCTTCTTTAAGTAGTCTGACTGCGTCTGCGTCCGGATTATTTATGCCTCGTAGGGCGTATCCATGGGGCGGTGCGTATGTCTGGCTGGAAATAGTCACCTCTTGGGGCTCGGGGAAGATTCCTAGGGATAGCTTTTGGCTATGCGTTAGGTTACAAACGCCTAGAAGGAGCATGGTGGCGAGTAAATACTTTAGTGTCTTCATATACGATATGATTTAATGTTAACGTTCGTAAATGTATGAAATAATTAGACACGAAGCACACGGAGAGCACGGATTTGTTCCGTGTGCTCCGTGTTTTAGATCTTATAGGGAGAATAGCAATACCCGGTTATCCGGATTTGTCCATTCATGGATCAAGCTACGCACGTCGCTATATTCGGCGGGAGTGAACTGTTGCTTGTCCAACTCGATCGTACGTACTACCTCGATCGTATTTCCTCTTGGTGTGATCGTGCGGGTTACTTTACCAAAAGGCTTGCTTATCACTTGCTCTTTTGTGGAGGTCTGCAACTTCATGCCCTCGGCGGGAGTAACCGTGTAGGTTACCTCTTCCTTGATCAGGGAGGGGAGTTCGAATAAGTTGGAACGCTTGCTGTTCAAGGCGCTCATGCCCCAGCTATCGATTCCGGCGGAGATGGCTGGCAATACGCAGATGGCGAAACCGTCTTTTGCTTGATCGGCGGAGATGGCCACGGATCTACTTTCCTTAATCTGAATAGGTGTGGTCTCAATCTCAATGGAAGTTCCGGAGAGGGAGACTACCTTATCTAGTCCGCCACGATTTGTCAGCGGGGAGGCGGATAGGTATTGGTCTTTCCCATCGACAGTGGCTTTTACGGCTAGTGTCTGGATGGCAGCCAGCCCGCAAGCGCCCGTATCGAGATGGCCGGGATAGACGGCGAGGACTTCCGACGGGATTCCGGCGGCATTCAACATCACGTTCAAGAGCTGTGCGATCTCTAGCGGCGTACCGTAGGCACTGCGGAGAACGGTATCGATGTCACGGACGGTATAGCCGGTCATCGCCATGGGGATAGGACAGGTACTGAGATTGTTGAGTATATGGTCTCGGATGATGTTCACCTTCTCTTGTTCGTTACCGCTTTTATCGGTGAGGAATTGGGCGAAGGTTTTGCTCTCGTATCCCTGCGATTCCTTTAAGCGCTTATCCAAAGTGGCTAAGGCCGCTTTACCTGAAGGATAGGTAGAGGCTACCAAGTGGGGTGAAGCCTCACGGTTCTTTGGTTGGAAAGCCTCACGGGAGGAAGCGGGAATGTTCCGTAGTGTCCAGTGTACCTCCTTTATACCGTCATGGCTCTCTTCCACGGCTTTTACGGGGGAGCCGTATAGACCGCAAGCCAAGGGGGTCCCTTCCGGTACGGAAATAGAGACCTTGCATTCCTTCACGGGAGAGGTCTCTTGTAGTCGCTCGTTGATATCCAGAGCCGGATAGTAGCCCGGTTTTGTGATAATAGAGTAATCCAAGTAAATCGTGGCCCCAAGTTCTAGGCCAGTGTGTACCACGACCATTTCCTTAAGTTGGTTATAGGCCGGAGCGTCGGCGGCGAAACGGGGCAGGACCTCCACGAAGGCGTTGTCGGGTGTCTTTACGATCGTACCGTCTTTCTGCCTCGTATAGGATGAGTGGATCTTCAGTGTTTGGAAATCGGGATTGTAGACGATAAAACTCTCGCCATACGTGCTATTCATCGCTGTATGCGTGAAGAGCGTCAACTCCATGGAGGATCGATATTCTTGGCTACCGTCAGCATGCAAGGTCCAAGCTTTCGATACCTTCCCGTACTCAGCCTCCGATGCGGCGAATGAAGTAACCGTCATCGCTAACAAGCTTAGGAGAAGAATCAGTTTATAGGTTATCTTAATCATTGTCTTTCTGTTTTTATTTCTTGATAATCAAATAGTCACCATAACTCTTATAAGCGTTCACGGCGGAACGGAAACCTTTCCAGTCGGCTGCGTCGTAGACACGCTTCTTCAACGCTAGCTTCTGGCGCAAGACGATGTTCTGGTCGCCTTCCTGCGAAAGGGAACCTTCGAAATCGGCCGCATCGCTTCGCTGGGCGTCATTCTTCGGGGCGTTCAAGAGGGTATAGCCCTTGGGGAGGCGGATGGTCTCATCTTGTTCTACCAAACGGGAGCAAGCGTCCTTGAATCCATACGTACAGTTTTCCGGTTTCGTATCGATACGCAAGAAACTCTTCACTTGATTGTAGAGGTTATTCATGACTAGCGGCTTGATAAGCATCTGGTCTCCGGCGATAATCGCGTAATTGGGGATCTCATAAGAGAACGTGATCTTGATAGGGGCCGCTTGATAGTTCTTCGGGTCCTTACCGTAATCTACACGAAGCAGTTTGGCGTTGGGGGATACGGCCAGCAATTGCTTCTCCATCGTGTTCTGCCAGTCGGATTGCCATCCGGTGGTGAAGATGCGGCGGATATTGCTGTCGGACTGTCCCTCGGCGGTGATCGTGAATTGTCCGCGGAGCGTGCCTTTCTCGTCTAGGCGGTTGTCAGCGTGGATGCGGACGTAGTGGTTCTCCGGGGCGGAGACAGGGGTCAGGCAGAGGTCGGAGCCTTCGGGCACACCCGGGAGGTAGTTCTGCTGTTGCTCGGCGCTACTCCATAATTCCCGGCAGAAAGGAACCCAAGTCGGGTCGAGAGGCATATACGTGCCGCTAGCCAGTTTTACCACCGCCACGCAATGGTTGAAATGGTCGGCGGGGATGCTTTCTACACGGCTTCCCGCCATGGTCATCGCCGGGTAAGCCTCGAAACCGGCCATGCGGAGGAAGGCGATCAACGTGCCGGCGATATCCTTGCAGACACCGCAACGATCGGTATAATTCATCTTTAGGTTGTGAAGCGTGAAACCCTCGCCTTTACCCATCGAGATTCCGGAGTAACGGATGTTATCGGCCACCCAGTGGGTCAATACGGCTATCTTCTCCATTTCCGTTTTCTTGCCTTTGATCAGCTCGTCTACCTTTTTCTGGGCTTCCGGGATTGCGGTAAAGCTTCCGTAATCCTCGTTAACCTTATTGAACCATACGGATTTATCTTCCCAGCGGGGCGTGCTGGACATCATGAGCTTCGGGGCAGCGTCGAATAGGTCTACCATATTCGGTTCCTTGGCGAAAGGAAGGATATCGTCGGAGGCGAAGGTATATACTTTCCGTCCATCCTCATATCGCATGGAAGAGGTACATTCGCCTTGGTAGAACTGGAATTGCAACTCTTTCTCCATCGGCATGGATACCCGGTATACCTTACGCACGGTAGGCTCAGTAGCCCAGAAGGGGACGATATCGTAAAACTGTCCCCGCATAGGAGGGATGAAACGCTCGTCGTCGCCCGCCGTCAGCAAGGCGTAGGTGAAACCTTTCTTGGCGATCTCGTACTCCACGATATCTCCCGGTTGCAAGCGGCCCACTTCCAGCATGATCTGCCGGGCGCCCCAGTAGATGGCACGTGCGGGGGCGGCGTAGTCGCAAGCTTGGGTTACGTCGAGATTGATCACGTCGCCGTTCGCACGGTAGATCGTGGCGTAACGAAACTCGGCGTGCGCCGTCAGCGGGTCGTAATCGTATTTGATGATACGGTTGGCGACGGCTCCTTTGGAAGTCTGTACCTTAAAAGCCTTGCATACGGCGAAAGCCCCCGAGCCGGTAGGTTGTACCGTTACGGCGGGGCTATCCAGCAAGGGGACGCAGGCGTATCCTGCATAGGCTTTTGGTAACAGAGGT
>OBXE01000634.1_pt1 | contig 15535 bp, 21 predicted proteins | sample 1495391 | NCBI WGS metagenome assembly OBXE01 (sample SAMEA2580146, study PRJEB22360) | human gut metagenome | biome: human gut; feature: human-associated habitat; material: faeces | place: Denmark | collected 2008/2010 | reverse complement strand
TGTGGCGACTGGCTATGCCATTCTGAGAGGTTATGGGGGAAGCCAGTCTTGCAGCAAGAGAGTCTGGTCACGCTGTCCGTGAGATGGAGCGGTGGATGGTGCCGAACAAACTCCGGGAGGCAGCGTGATGCGGCAATAATCACACGGATTACCCGTAGCCTGAATGAGCGGGTTATTTTCAGGAAAAGCGAGTGTGGTCAGCGTGCAGGTATATGGGCTATGATGTGCCCGGCGCTTGAGGCTTTCTGCCTCATGACGTGAAGGTGGTTTGTTGCCGTGTTGTGTGGCAGAAGGACAAAAGCCCCGTAGTTAATTTTTCATTAACCCACGAGGCCCCTGCATGCTTAGACAACATCAGGATAGCCTCTTACCGCGCTTTGCGCAAGGAGAAGAAGGCCATGAAACTACCACGCAGCTCTCTTGTCTGGTGTGTGTTGATCGTGTGTCTCACACTGTTGATATTCACTTATCTGACACGAAAATCGCTGTGCGAGATTCGTTACAGAGACGGATACAGGGAGGTGGCGGCTTTCATGGCTTACGAATCCGGTAAGTAGCAACCTGGAGGCGGGCGCAGGCCCGCCTTTTCAGGTCTGATGCTGGTCTGACTGCACTGAAGCGCCTTTATAAAGGGGCTGCTGGTTCGCCGGTGGCCCCTTTCTCCTTGCTGGCATTGTACGGGCATGAACAACCAGACTGCCAGGAAGGCCGTTTCCCTTCGGGAACGGGGATGAACGTGCGCCTGCGGCGCCCGTTCTTTTCCCCCGCCTTCTCTGTTTATGACCTGTCGGAAACCACATCACCTTCCCTGTGATTATTCTCTTTTTCCTCCTGTTCTGACTCTGATTACTGCTGCCCTGATTCCTGTCTGTCTTGTTCTTCTTCTGCCTGTGCCTTTCCCGGGCGTCCCCCTGGCGGGGCGGGCTGTCGTGAACGGAGCCAGCGGAGCTGTCTCCGCCCTGGCGGACTTCCATCCATGACGCGAAACCCCGGGCTTGCAGCGACCGTTCCGGTCGCGCCGCCTCTGTCGCGCTGTGGCCTGCGGCGGCTCCCGAAACTCAACCGATGATGGGGGCTGAAAACCAGAGAGAGGAGAAAGCAGGATGAGTACCCGAAATATCCACGTCAACACCGCGTCGTACACGCTTCTTGTTGCCGGGAAGAAAAAAAACACCGGGGAAGAGTGGGACATCCTGGAATTCAGCAACCTGACTGAGCTGAAAAAATATCGCAAAAGCCACCCGGAAAAGATGGCCTTCAGCTATAGCTACGCGCTCAGCCGGGGTGTGGATACGCAGTTCCGCCATATCAACATTGCGGAAGCCGATCACTTCAAACAGTTCCTGCGTCAGATTAAGCGTGCCGGCCTCGATATCCGGGCGATCTGCTGACCGGATGTGATGAATATCCCGCCTGATTGTTGCAATCTTGTTAATGGAGATCGGGGGGGATGATATTAAGCGGAAAAATTTTTTATTAAATTTATCCTTTCATAAAGGAGTAGCTGTTATGCGATTAGCTTCCCGTTTTGGTCGGTATAATTCCATCCGCCGTGAACGTCCTTTAACGGATGATGAATTAATGCAGTTCGTACCTTCGGTATTTTCCGGTGATAAACATGAGTCCCGGAGTGAACGTTATACGTATATTCCAACAATCAATATCATCAATAAGTTACGTGATGAAGGTTTCCAGCCATTCTTTGCCTGCCAGAGTCGGGTTCGTGATTTGGGACGTCGCGAATACAGTAAACATATGTTACGTCTTCGCAGGGAAGGGCATATTAACGGGCAGGAAGTTCCTGAAATTATCCTACTTAATTCACATGATGGTTCATCCAGTTATCAGATGATCCCCGGGATTTTTCGTTTTGTCTGCACAAATGGCCTGGTGTGCGGAAATAATTTTGGCGAAATCCGCGTTCCACATAAAGGTGATATTGTTGGGCAGGTTATCGAGGGAGCGTATGAAGTACTCGGTGTCTTTGATAAGGTCACTGATAATATGGAGCGATGAAAGAAATTCATCTTAACAGTGATGAGCAACATTTATTTGGCAGAACTGCACTGATAGTCAGGTATGAAGATGAAAATAAAACGCCAGTGACGCCTGAACAAATAATTACCCCCCGTCGTCGGGAGGATAAACAGAATGATCTCTGGACAACCTGGCAGCGGGTTCAGGAGAATATGATAAAAGGTGGATTATCGGGGCGAAGTACCTCCGGTAAAAATACCAGGACAAGAGCCATTACAGGTATTGATGGTGATATCCGAATCAACAAGGCTTTATGGATGATTGCCGAACAGTTCAGAAAGTGGATGTCGTGATAATATAAGTAAAGCCCCGAAAATTTTTCGGGGCTTTACTTATATTATCATTCTTCGGCATCGCTGTGTCGTCTGATATACCTCAATTTCATCAACTGGCTTTCCGGTTGTCTGTAAATATTGTGCCCGCGAAAAATGGTCTGGCAGGAGGCTGCGCAGTTACCGGGTATATATCAGATGGGTTCCCGCTTCGCGGGGCTTCGGCCAGTCAGTATTGTCACTCATATGATATTTTTGTGTGTGGCCTTCCATGCCGCTTTTGCGGCATAACCGGTATCTGACAATGTCTGTAAGATTAATTGTTCTGCACGCTGTTAATTTCCGGAAGTGATTTCTTCGTGGCCGGAATCCGGATACCTTTACTGCTTTTTATCCCGGTATAAATCCGGTAAACATCTGATGCGTAGGCAAGACGTCTCTGGTTCTGGCGTTCGGTCTTCCTGAATCCGGCATTGTATGCACCAACGGCCTCCCAGGAGACGCCCCATTTTTTAAAGGCTATTGCCAGATAATAAGCACCGGTATAAATGTTCATGCAGGGATCTGTTGTCAGATGTTCCGGCTTAATTCCATAGCGGACCAGTTCGTTAAAATGCTGGGAATCTACCTGCATCAGTCCGCTGCCATATCCCGTTACCGGATTAATACCGATGGCATTAACCCGGTAACGGGATTCTTTCCATGATATTGCTCTCAGTAAATCAGGATCTATTTTGTAATCCCGGCCTGCAAGATCAAAGCAATCAGTGGCATGGCAGATCTCATTTATAAACATCAGGCAGATGGCTAACATCCATTTTTTCATTTTTCCACCTCTGGTGACTTTATCCGTAAATAATTTAACCCACTCCACAAAAAGGCTCAACAGGTTGGTGGTTCTCACCACCAAAAGCACCACACCCCACGCAAAAACAAGTTTTTGCTGATTTGTGTTTTAAATCATGTAATTAATGAACTATATTTATATTATATAATTTTGAATTATATTGCAGAGATTCGTGATAGATTCGATAGTGAATCTATCACGAATTGTCAATGATTCAGTAATGACTATTTTTTTTGAAAACATCTATTTACTTGGCGCGTGAATCTATATTAGATTCGTCATTTGATGATTGCTGATTCGTATAGTGAATCGTGATTTTAGTATGATGAATCTAATGGCGATTCGTCATAAGGTGCAGAATAGAGAGCACGAAAATATATTGTTTGTTTAGGAAGGTGAATAAGGTGTGTTATGGCCAAAATTCAGGTTTATGTTAATGACCATGTGTCTGAAAAAATAAATGCTATTGCTGTGCAAAGGCGAGCAGAGGGAGCAAAAGAGAAAGATGTTAGTTATTCAAGTATTGCCTCTATGTTGCTTGAGTTAGGATTGCGAGTTTATGAAGCGCAGATGGAGCGAAAAGAATCAGCGTTTAATCAGGCAGAGTTTAATAAACTTCTTCTTGAGTGTGTTGTAAAAACGCAGTCAACGGTGGCAAAGATTTTAGGTATTGAGTCTCTTAGCCCTCATGTTTCCGGAAAACCGAAGTTTGAATATGCCAATATGGTTGAAGATATCAGAGAGAAGGTGTCGGTTGAGATGGAAAGGTTCTTTCCAAAAAATGATGATGAATAAAGTGAAATAAATTTTGACTTTGTTCAAATATCATGGTTTTTTATGGTTCAAACTGATGACAATAATCAGAATAATTAGTATATTGATTATGTGGTTAATGCCACGTTAAAAATTGAAACTGAAAATCGCCGATGCAGGGAGCAGCCACTCCCTGCATCGACTGTCCATAGAATCCTTAGAGGAGGTTCCTATGTGTGCGATGGATCGTAGAGAAAGAGCACTCATCAGTCAATTGCATTTCCCTCATAGTCTTGGAGAGGCTATTTCGTTTTTAAAATATCCAGTATGTGTCCGCTTCGAGGATGGTTCTTTTATTCAGGAAAATAACCGCTTTGAAAAACTTATCAGATCGTCATTTAATTCATGTGATGAATGGTTTGATAGTTTAACGTTGGAATGTAAATTACAGTTATCCAGAGCAGAGATTGAATCATGCTCTTCAGTTTATGGTGTAAATTGTAATAATGACATATTACTTAATAATATGTTATGGAGTGTGATCATAGAAAGTGTTATCACACCATGCGGCTATTTCTTTATCTGGAGATTTATTTGGGTAGCAAATGATAATCTGTCATCGTTTGTTGTGTCTAAATACACCAATGAATTAATTGTACTATCTGATGAATATGTAGGCATTGAGCCATATCTGATAGGGTTTAGCCATCATTATTCATCAGCAAAGATGAACATCACTGTGTCTAAATCAAAGAAGAAAACCATGAAATTATTTAAACGACATGGATTTAGTTCTAGAGATCTCTGGTTGGATGAAATGATTAGAACGGAAAAGATACTTCCTTTATATGCTAAAGTAAAAGAAATATTGGGAAGATAGGCTGTTAACTTATTGTTACTTTGCGGGAACCATTGGTTCCCGTTTTTGTTAATATAATTTACTCTATTTTTGTTTTCATTAAAGATGATTTATATGATTATATTTTATTATCTCAAGTAATTATGCGGAGGAAACGTGAGCAGAGGGAGAACCAGAGCCGCACCGGGTAACAAAGTCTTATTAATACTGGATGAGACAACTAATCAGAAACTTTTAGCAGCTAGAGATCGTAGCGGAAGAACAAAAACTAATGAGGTGTTCATTAGACTAAAAGATCATCTCAATCGTTTTCCAGACTTTTATAATGCATCTTTAGTAAAGGAGGAAGCTGAAAGCATAGACGATATATAAAGAGTTTTATTTTTCACTATCAATATTAAACAGAGGAATCATATGGACGCCGTTTTAAGTGTTCAGGGTGTTTCTGCGCCCGTCAAAAAGAAGTCGTTTTTTTCTAAATTCACTCGTCTGAATATGCTTCGCCTGGCTCGCGCTGTGATCCCGGCTGCTGTTCTGATGATGTTCTTCCCGCAGCTGGCGATGGCCGCCGGCAGCAGTGGTCAGGACCTGATGGCAAGTGGTAACACCACGGTTAAGGCGACCTTCGGTAAGGACTCCAGTGTTGTTAAATGGGTTGTTCTGGCTGAAGTTCTGGTCGGTGCGGTCATGTACATGATGACCAAAAACGTCAAGTTCCTGGCCGGTTTTGCCATCATCTCTGTATTTATTGCTGTGGGTATGGCCGTCGTTGGCCTCTGACAGGAAATAAAACGATGTCGGGAGACGAGAATAAACTTAAGAAATATCGTTTCCCGGAAACACTGACCAACCAGAGCCGCTGGTTTGGCCTGCCACTGGATGAACTGATCCCCGCAGCAATCTGTATTGGCTGGGGTATCACAACATCGAAATATCTGTTCGGTATTGGTGCAGCGGTTCTGGTTTATTTCGGGATTAAAAAACTGAAAAAAGGGCGGGGCAGTTCCTGGTTACGTGACCTGATTTACTGGTATATGCCAACAGCCCTGCTGCGCGGTATTTTTCATAATGTTCCCGATTCGTGTTTCCGGCAGTGGATTAAATAGAACTGATACCAGGATTGTTATATGGAACACGGTGCCCGTTTAAGTACCAGTCGTGTAATGGCCATCGCCTTTATATTTATGTCAGTGCTTATTGTTCTCAGCCTCTCTGTTAACGTCATTCAGGGGGTGAATAACTACCGTCTTCAGAATGAGCAACGCACTGCCGTGACGCCAATGGCATTTAATGCCCCCTTTGCCGTGTCACAGAACAGTGCCGACGCCTCTTATTTACAGCAGATGGCGCTGTCATTTATTGCCCTCCGTCTGAATGTTTCATCAGAAACCGCCGATGCCTCACATCAGGCGCTTCTGCAATATATCCGCCCGGGCGCACAGAACCAGATGAAAGTTATTCTGGCTGAAGAAGCGAAGCGTATTAAAAACGATAACGTGAACTCAGCCTTTTTCCAGACCAGTGTTCGTGTCTGGCCTCAGTATGGCCGTGTGGAAATTCGTGGTGTGCTTAAAACCTGGATTGGTGATTCAAAACCTTTCACTGATATCAAACATTACATCCTTATTCTGAAGCGGGAAAACGGGGTGACCTGGCTGGATAATTTCGGGGAAACAGACGATGAGAAAAAATAATACAGCAATAATATTAGGCGGCCTGTTTTTTTCCTGCAGCGTGATGGCCGGAGTCGGTACGCTGGCCCCCACCGTGGTGCCAATGGTGAACGGTGGTCAGGCCAGTATTGCCATCAGCAATACCAGCCCGAATCTGTTTACCGTTCCCGGTGACCGGATTATCGCCGTGAACAGTCTGGATGGTGCCCTGACCAATAATGAGCAGACCGCCTCCGGCGGTGTGGTGGTGGCCACCGTCAACAAAAAGCCCTTTACGTTCATTCTGGAAACAGAACGTGGTCTGAATCTTTCCATTCAGGCCGTTCCCCGTGAAGGCGCGGGGCGTACCATTCAGCTGGTCAGTGACCTGCGCGGAACCGGAGAAGAAGCCGGTGCGTGGGAAACGTCCACGCCTTACGAATCCCTGCTTGTGACCATCAGCCAGGCCGTCCGTGGCGGAAAATTACCCGCAGGCTGGTATCAGGTCCCGGTGACAAAGGAAACCCTGCAGGCCCCGGCGGGGCTGTCTTCAGTGGCAGATGCCGTATGGACGGGGAATCACCTGAAGATGGTCCGCTTTGCCGTGGAAAATAAAACGCTGTCTGCCCTGAATATCCGGGAAAGTGACTTCTGGCAGCCGGGAACCCGTGCCGTGATGTTCAGCCAGCCTGCCAGCCAGTTACTGGCAGGGGGGGGGGAGGGTGTGGGATGGTATCCGTCTGCCGTCACTGATGGCCAGTATCAATACCATTGTGAAACGCAAGCAGTACCTGTGGCTGGGGGTTGTGGTTGTCGGTACAGCCTCCGCGATTGGTGGGGCACTGTATCTGTCTGATGTGGACATGTCCGGTAACGGTGAAACCGTGGCTGAACAGGAGCCTGTGCCGGATATGACCGGTGTGGTGGATACGACCTTTGATGACAAGGTGCGTCAGCATGCCACCACCGAGATGCAGGTGACGGCAGCGCAGATGCAGAAGCAGTATGAGGAAATCCGTCGTGAGCTGGATGTTCTGAACAAACAGCGCGGTGATGACCAGCGTCGTATTGAAAAGTTGGGACAGGACAATGCCGCCCTGGCAGAGCAGGTAAAAGCCCTGGGTGCTAATCCCGTCACGGCGACCGGTGAGCCTGTACCGCAGATGCCTGCCTCACCGCCCGGCCCGGAAGGCGAACCACAGCTAGGAAACACCCCCGTATCCTTCCCGCCGCAGGGCAGCGTTGCTGTTCCACCGCCGACGGCGTTTTATCCCGGGAATGGTGTCACGCCACCACCACAGGTGACGTACCAGTCTGTGCCGGTGCCTAACCGGATACAGCGTAAGGTGTTTACCCGTAATGAGGGAAAACAGGGACCATCACTGCCGTACATTCCGTCAGGAAGTTTTGCGAAAGCCATGCTGATTGAAGGGGCGGATGCCAATGCCTCTGTCACCGGTAATGAATCCACGGTGCCGATGCAGCTGCGTATCACCGGCCTGGTGGAAATGCCGAACAGCAAGACGTATGACGCAACGGGATGTTTTGTGGGTCTGGAAGCCTGGGGGGATGTGTCCAGTGAGCGTGCCATTGTACGCACCCGCAATATCAGTTGCCTGAAGGACGGCAAAACTATTGATATGCCGATTAAGGGGCATGTCAGCTTCCGGGGTAAAAACGGTATCAAGGGCGAAGTGGTGATGCGTAACGGCAAAATCCTCGGCTGGGCATGGGGCGCGGGATTTGTTGACGGTATCGGTCAGGGAATGGAGCGCGCCTCCCAGCCGGCTGTCGGGCTGGGTGCCACAGCCGCTTACGGGGCTGGTGATGTCCTGAAAATGGGTATCGGTGGCGGCGCATCGAAAGCCGCACAGACGCTCAGTGACTACTACATCAAACGTGCCGAACAGTATCACCCGGTGATACCGATTGGTGCGGGCAACGAAGTGACCGTGGTGTTCCAGGACGGCTTCCAGCTGAAAACCGTGGAAGAGATGGCGCTGGAACGCACGCAGAGCAGAGCGGAAGAAGACAATCCGGAAAGTCCGGTTCCTGTTCCGCCATCGGCTGAAAGTCATCTTAACGGCTTTAATACTGACCAGATGCTGAAGCAGCTGGGCAACCTGAATCCGCAGCAGTTTATGTCCGGCAGCCAGGGAGGGGGCAACGATGGCAAATAATATGTCGTCCCGTCAGGCGTGCCATGCCGCCCGGTATGTTGTCGCCCGGGTTCTGCGAGGACTGTTCTGGTGTCTGAAGTACACCGTCATTCTGCCACTGGCCACAATGGCCCTGATGGCTCTGTTTGTTTTATGGAAGGACAACACCACGCCGGGGAAATTACTGGTTAAGGAGATTAACTTCGTAAGACAAACAGCACCTGCCGGACAGTTCCCGGTCAGTGAATGCTGGTTTTCTTCCTCTGATTCTTCAGGCAGATCAGAAATACAGGATATCTGCCATTACCGCGCGGCTGATGCTGCAGATTATGTCAGGGAGACTGACCGGTCACTGATGCAACTGGTCACCGCATTATGGGCAACACTGGCACTGATGTATGTCTCGCTGGCAGCGATCACCGGGAAATATCCGGTGCGACCAGGAAAAATGAAATGTATCCGGGTGGTAACCGCAGATGAACATCTGAAGGAAGTTTATACGGAAGACGCTTCCCTGCCGGGAAAAATCAGGAAATGCCCTGTTTATCTTCCTGATGACAGAACAAACAGAAACAACGGAGATAAAAATGAACATGCGTAATATTAATGTTATTACAGCCCTCTCTGTGCCGGGTAAAACCGTGTCAGATGATTTTATTCATGCTGTTCTCAGTAACTGCGCCACAAGAATCGTACTTCCTGCACCGGAGAAATTCGGTTCTGAGTCATTGCCGGACAATTTTAATATGGCTGCTGTCGGTGTGATGAAGAAGGGTATGTCGATGAGTTTATTTTCTTCTCCGGGGCATATTGTGGTTGCCGGACAATCCGGTGGCGGAAAATCTGTTCCGGTGAAAGAACTAATCGACAGAATTATTCAGAAATATAAGGAGCCCTTCGATGAATAAGCTGGTTTCTGATGGCAGCGTCAAAAAAATAAATTATCCGGTGCTGTATGAGTCCGGAATAACACCTCCGTTATGTGAAGTCAGTGCACCAGAACCTGATGCGGGGGGAAAACGCATTGTGGCATATGTTTATAAATCATCACGGAGTACGGTTTTTGAAAATCCTGACATTGTAAAAACCTGTACGGTCAGGGATTTGAAGAAGGATTTTGTGAACTGCGATGAGAAAGGTGAGGGACAATGAAACAGATTTCTTTATTTATTCCTCTGCTGGGGACCTTATTACTTTCCGGCTGTGCCGGAACCAGTACGGAATTTGAGTGTAACGCCACCACATCCGATACCTGTATGACGATGGAGCAGGCCAATGAGAAGGCCAAAAAACTGGAGCAGTCCTCAGAAGCAAAGCCGGTTGCGGCATCACTGCCGCGCCTGGCTGAAGGGAACTTCCGGACAATGCCGGTGCAGACCGTCACCGCGACCACTCCGTCCGGCAGCAGACCTGCGGTGACAGCACATCCGGAGCAGAAACTGCTGGCACCTCGCCCGCTGTTTACCGCTGCCCGGGAAGTGAAAACGGTTGTTCCGGTCAGTTCAGTTACGCCGGTAACACCTCCTCGTCCGCTAAGAACGGGTGAGCAGACGGCAGCATTATGGATAGCGCCTTATATTGATAACCAGGATGTTTATCATCAGCCATCCAGCGTGTTTTTTGTTATTAAACCGTCTGCGTGGGGAAAACCACGTATTAATTAACTGGCCCTGAAGTTGTATATCAGCCGGCAATGCCGGCGGGCTTTCTGTATTCAAAATCTGCCTGTAAAACGAGTGCCCTGTGCGTGAAAAGGGATGGGCGGTAGCGTGTCAGAACATGTCGGGAGGAATGTTCCGTGAGTGATGAAGCCGATGAAGCATATTCAGTGACAGAACAACTGACCATGACAGGAATAAACCGGATACGCCAGAAAATAAATGCTCATGGTATTCCTGTTTATCTCTGTGAAGCATGCGGAAATCCTATTCCGGAAGCCCGGCGGAAAATATTTCCCGGTGTGACGTTGTGCGTTGAATGTCAGGCGTATCAGGAAAGACAGAGAAAACATTATGCATAAGTCAGTCGCAGAACATAGTGATTTAATTCCGGATGAACATGAGTGGATATTCAGAAAACAGAAATCTTTGTATATGCGCCGGGAAATGGCGCGTTAATTACAGGTATTCCCTTCATGGCTACCGCATTTCTCGCTTTATTTTTCAACTAAGGAATTCATGTGAATAACCCACTTGAGGCCGTCACTCAGGCGGTTAACTCCCTCGTCACAGCACTGAAACTGCCTGACGAATCCGCAAAGGCCAATGAAGTTCTGGGCGAAATGAGCTTCCCGCAGTTCAGCCGTCTGCTGCCGTACCGTGATTACAACCAGGAATCCGGTCTGTTCATGAATGACACCACGATGGGCTTTATGCTGGAAGCCATCCCCATCAATGGGGCGAATGAGTCCATTGTGGAGGCCCTCGATCACATGCTGCGCACCAAACTGCCGCGCGGTATTCCGTTGTGTATCCATCTGATGTCCAGTCAGCTGGTTGGTGACAGGATTGAATACGGGCTGCGTGAGTTCTCCTGGTCAGGTGAACAGGCTGAACGGTTTAACGCCATTACCCGGGCCTATTATATGAAAGCGGCAGCGACACAGTTTCCGCTGCCGGAGGGGATGAATCTGCCCCTGACCCTGCGCCATTACCGGGTGTTTATCTCGTACTGTTCTCCTTCGAAGAAAAAAAGCCGGGCCGACATTCTGGAAATGGAAAACCTGGTGAAAATCATCCGGGCGTCGTTACAGGGGGCCAGTATCACCACACAGACGGTGGATGCACAGGCCTTTATCGATATTGTCGGGGAGATGATTAACCATAACCCGGACTCCCTGTACCCGAAAAGACGTCAGCTGGACCCGTATTCTGATCTGAATTATCAGTGTGTGGAGGACAGTTTTGATCTGAAAGTCCGGGCTGATTACCTGACGCTGGGCCTGCGTGAGAACGGCAGGAACAGCACGGCCCGCATCCTGAATTTCCATCTGGCCCGTAACCCGGAAATCGCCTTCCTGTGGAACGTGGCCGACAACTACAGCAACCTGCTGAACCCGGAACTGTCCATCTCCTGTCCGTTCATCCTGACGCTGACTCTGGTGGTGGAAGACCAGGTGAAAACCCACAGCGAAGCCAACCTGAAGTACATGGACCTGGAGAAAAAGTCGAAGACCTCCTATGCCAAATGGTTTCCGTCCGTGGAGAAAGAGGCGAAGGAGTGGGGGGAACTGCGTCAGCGGCTGGGCTCCGGTCAGTCCTCCGTGGTGTCCTACTTCCTCAACATCACAGCATTCTGCAAGGACAATAATGAAACGGCGCTGGAAGTGGAGCAGGACATCCTGAACAGCTTTCGTAAAAACGGTTTTGAGCTGATTTCACCGCGCTTTAACCACATGCGCAATTTCCTGACCTGCCTGCCCTTTATGGCCGGGAAAGGGCTGTTTAAACAGCTGAAAGAGGCCGGAGTGGTTCAGCGCGCAGAGAGCTTTAATGTTGCCAACCTGATGCCGTTAGTGGCGGATACCCCCCTGACACCGGCAGGTCTGCTGGCACCCACCTACCGTAACCAGCTGGCGTTTATCGATATTTTCTTCCGGGGGATGAATAACACCAACTACAACATGGCGGTCTGTGGCACCTCCGGGGCCGGTAAAACCGGGCTGATACAGCCACTTATCCGCAGCGTGCTGGACTCCGGAGGCTTTGCCGTGGTGTTCGACATGGGGGATGGATACAAGTCCCTGTGTGAGAACATGGGCGGGGTGTATCTGGACGGTGAAACCCTGCGTTTTAACCCGTTTGCGAACATCACCGATATTGACCAGTCAGCGGAGCGTGTCCGTGACCAGTTGTCAGTGATGGCCAGCCCCAACGGTAACCTGGATGAAGTGCATGAAGGTCTGCTGTTGCAGGCGGTCAGAGCCTCCTGGCTGGCCAAAGAGAACAGAGCACGTATTGATGACGTGGTGGATTTCCTGAAAAACGCCAGTGACAGCGAGCAGTATGCCGAGTCACCGACTATCCGCAGCCGTCTGGACGAAATGATTGTGCTGCTTGACCAGTACACTGCCAACGGCACTTACGGCCAGTATTTTAACTCTGATGAGCCGTCCCTGCGGGATGACGCAAAAATGGTGGTGCTGGAGCTGGGCGGACTGGAAGACCGTCCGTCACTGCTGGTTGCGGTGATGTTCTCCCTGATTATCTACATCGAGAACAGGATGTACCGCACGCCGCGTAACCTCAAGAAACTGAACGTTATTGATGAAGGCTGGCGTCTGCTGGACTTCAAAAATCACAAGGTCGGTGAATTTATTGAGAAAGGCTACCGTACGGCCCGCCGTCATACCGGTGCCTATATCACCATCACACAGAACATCGTCGACTTTGACTCTGACAAGGCCTCCAGTGCTGCCCGCGCGGCATGGGGTAACTCCTCCTACAAAATTATCCTCAAACAGAGTGCGAAGGAGTTCGCGAAATACAACCAATTGTATCCGGACCAGTTCCTGCCACTGCAGCGCGACATGATTGGTAAGTTTGGTGCGGCCAAAGACCAGTGGTTCAGTTCCTTCCTGCTGCAGGTGGAAAACCATTCCTCCTGGCACCGTCTGTTTGTGGACCCGTTAAGCCGCGCCATGTACAGCTCTGACGGCCCGGATTTTGAGTTTGTGCAGCAGAAGCGTAAAGAGGGGCTGAGTATTCATGAGGCAGTGTGGCAGCTGGCGTGGAAGAAGTCAGGGCCGGAGATGGCTTCGCTGGAAGCCTGGCTGGAAGAACATGAGAAATACAGGAGTGTGGCATGAGTTCAACGCAGAAACCCGCCGACGTCACGGCAGAACGACGCAGCCACTGGTGGTGGACGGTGCCGGGATGCCTGGCAATGGTGTTACTGAACGCAGCCGTCAGTTACGGCATTGTCAGACTGAACGCACCGGTGACTGTCGCCTTCAACATGAAGCAGACCGTGGATGCGTTTTTTGACAGCGCCAGTCAGAAACAACTGTCAGAAGCACAGTCAAAAGCCCTTTCAGCGCGTTTTAATACGGCACTGGAAGCCAGCCTGCAGGCGTGGCAGCAGAAACACCACGCGGTCATTCTGGTGTCGCCTGCCGTGGTACAGGGGGCACCGGATATCACCCGGGAAATCCAGCAGGATATTGCCCGGCGAATGAGGGCGGAACCATGAGATGCCGGGGGCTGATTGCCCTGCTGATATGGGGGCAGAGTGTGACCGCCGCCGATCTTGGTACCTGGGGCGATCTGTGGCCGGTAAAGGAGCCGGACATGCTGGCGGTGATCATGCAGCGTCTGACGGCACTGGAGCAGTCCGGTGAGATGGGCCGGAAAATGGATGCCTTTAAGGAGCGGGTGATCCGTAACAGCCTGCGGCCCCCTGCCGTGCCTGGTATCGGACGCACGGAGAAATACGGCAGCCGGTTGTTTGACCCGTCCGTCAGACTGGCTGCGGATATCCGGGATAACGAAGGGCGGGTGTTTGCCCGTCAGGGTGAAGTGATGAATCCGCTGCAGTATGTTCCTTTTAACCAGACGCTGTATTTCATCAATGGCGATGATCCGGCGCAGGTGGCCTGGATGAAACGCCAGACGCCGCCCACACTGGAGAGCAAAATTATCCTCGTGCAGGGCAGTATCCCGGAGATGCAGAAGTCTCTGGACAGCCGTGTTTACTTTGACCAGAACGGTGTGCTCTGCCAGCGCCTCGGCATTGATCAGGTCCCGGCACGGGTGAGCGCCGTTCCCGGCGATCGCTTCCTGAAGGTGGAATTTATTCCGGCAGAGGAGGGCAGAAAATGAAGCGAAGCCTGTGGCTGCTGATGTTATTCCTTCTCGCCGGTCATGTCCCTGCAGCGTCTGCGGATTCTGCCTGTGAGGGGCGTTTTGTAAACCCGATCACGGATATCTGCTGGAGCTGTATTTTCCCGCTCTCGCTGGGCAGTATCAAAGTCAGTCAGGGTAAGGTCCCCGACACGGCGAACCCGTCGATGCCCATTCAGATTTGTCCGGCACCGCCGCCGCTGTTCAGGCGTATCGGGCTGGCCATTGGTTACTGGGAGCCGATGGCGCTGACGGACGTCACCCGATCACCGGGATGCATGGTTAACCTGGGCTTCAGCCTGCCGGCTTTTGGTAAAACGGCACAGGGAACGGCGAAAAAGGATGAGAAGCAGGTGAACGGGGCGTTCTATCACGTTCACTGGTACAAATACCCGCTGACGTACTGGCTTAACATCATCACATCGCTGGGGTGTCTGGAAGGTGGTGACCTGGATATCGCTTATCTTTCTGAAATCGACCCCACCTGGACGGACAGCAGCCTGACCACCATTCTCAATCCGGAAGCTGTCATCTTTGCCAATCCGATAGCACAGGGGGCCTGTGCAGCAGATGCCATTGCCAGCGCCTTTAATATGCCTCTCGATGTTCTGTTCTGGTGTGCCGGTTCGCAGGGCAGTATGTACCCGTTCAATGGCTGGGTGAGTAATGAGTCCAGTCCGTTGCAGTCCTCCCTGCTGGTCAGTGAACGCATGGCGTTCAAGCTGCACCGTCAGGGCATGATTATGGAAACCATCGGGAAAAATAACGCCGTCTGTAATGAATATCCGTCCCCAATCCTGCCCAAAGAACGCTGGCGTTACCAGATGGTGAATATGTACCCGGACAGCGGACAGTGCCACCCGTTCGGGCGCAGTGTGACCCGCTGGGAAACCGGGAAAAATCCGCCCAATACAAAGAAAAACTTCGGCTACCTGATGTGGCGTAAACGTAACTGTGTCTTCCTGTGAGGTGAATGATGAAGCTGAGTATGAAATCTCTGGCAGCACTGCTGATGATGCTGAACGGGGCGGTTATGGCGTCAGAAAACGTGAACACTCCTGAAAACCGCCAGTTCCTGAAGCAGCAGGAAAATTTAAGCAGACAACTGCGTGAAAA
>OBXE01000620.1_pt1 | contig 16222 bp, 8 predicted proteins | sample 1495391 | NCBI WGS metagenome assembly OBXE01 (sample SAMEA2580146, study PRJEB22360) | human gut metagenome | biome: human gut; feature: human-associated habitat; material: faeces | place: Denmark | collected 2008/2010 | reverse complement strand
GCTCAGGCGCTTTGGGCGGAACTGCCGCTTAAAGCGCCGCAGGCGGGCGGCTCCGGCATCAGAGCTGCGCTTATCCTTTGGCGGGACGCCCCGTGGACGGGGGCCGACAAGGCTATCCTCACCCATCTGGCGCGTGCTTATGCCGATGCGTGGAGCGCTATGCCGCTTGGCCGCAGCGACTGGTCGGGCGAAGGCACCGTGAAGGCTCACTCCGGAAGACTTCTGGTATGGAGCCGCAAGCGCTGGGTGCGCTGTGCAGCCGCCGCAGCAGTGGTCGGAGCGATGCTGATACCCATTCGGCAGTCCGTGCTTGCGCCCGCAGAAGTAACGGCCAAAAATCCGTTTGCTGTTCGTGCGCCGCTCTCGGGCGTAGTCGAAGAAATCGTCGTGAAGCCCAATGCGCCGGTCAAGGCGGGGGATCTCCTTGTGCGGATGGACTCGCGCGACCTGCGCGGTCAATTGGAAGCTGCAAGGCAGACGCTTTCTGTTGCAGAGGCCGAATACCGGCAGGGGCAGCAGCAGGCCTTCTTTGATGAGCGCAGCAAGATGGCTTTGGGGGTGCTTAAGCGCCGTCGTGACCAGGCTGAAGCTGATGCGGCTTTTCTTGCCGGAGAACTCGAACGGACGGAGATCCGGGCAGACCGCTCGGGTGTTGCCGTCTTTTCGGATCCTCAGGAATGGCTGGGTCGGCCGGTAGCTGTCGGCGAACGCATTTTGATGGTGGCGGACCCTCGGGCAGTGGAGCTTGAGGCCGACATTCCGGTGGGTGACGCCGTCGCGCTTGAAAAAGGCGCCGAAGTGAAATTCTTCCTCAATGCGTCGCCGACGAGTCCGCTCGAAGCGCAGCTCACTCGAGTGGCCTACCGCGCGTCAGCCACGGCTGACGGAACGCTTGCCTACAAGGCTCGGGCCGAATTCGTCCAAACCGACGGTGATGCGCCGCAGCTCGGCCTCAAGGGCACGGCAAAGTTTTACGGCGAAGAAACCTTTCTGGGGCTTTATCTCCTTCGCCGGCCTCTGGCTACGCTGCGGCTCTGGCTCGGCGTCTAAGCGTGCGGCTTGGCACCTCTGCGGATGAATGCTATGAACGCTCTCGAGCGCCCCCCTGTTGCTCCGGGTCTCTCTGCCGGGCATCCGACCCCGAAGGAGCCGCGGCTTCCGCCGCTGCGGGAGGATCTTCGTCTGCACGAAGGCCCGGACGCGGATGACGGGAGTCCTACTTGGGTGCTTGAAGATCCGGCGCGCGATCAGTTTTTTCAGCTCGGCGTTTTTCAGGCGGAGTGCCTGAAGCGCTGGCACTTAGGGACAGCCAAGGCTGTGGCTGCTGCTGTCGGCAAGGAAACGCTCCTTCGGCCGACGGCGGAGACGGTGGAGAATTTTGCGAAGTTTCTGATGCGGATGAGCCTCACGCGCGAAGCGGGAACTTCCGCGAGGCTCGCCGAACAGATGAAGCGTAAGCCCAAGCAGACGCTTTGGAAGTTCTTTCTGCACCACTATCTTTTTTTCCGCATTCCGCTGGTGGCGCCGGACGCATTCCTGCGTCGGACGCTTCCCTGGGTTGAGCGCCTCTTTTTCACAAAGACCTTTCTCTGGGCCACATTAACGGCGCTCGTTTTGGCGCTTTACCTCATCGGCCGGCAGTGGGATGCCTTTACGCATACCTTCTCGCATTTCTTTTCCTGGGAAGGCGCGGTTATGGCCGGCCTCACGATTGCCTGCACAAAGGTGATCCATGAGCTGGCTCATGCCTACACAGCCGAGCACTTTGGCTGCCGTATTCCCCATATGGGCATCGCCTTCATGGTGATGATGCCGCTCCTATATACCGATACGTCCGCTGCCTGGCGACTGAAGTCCAAGCGTCAGCGCATGGCCGTCTGCGCGGCGGGTGTTTTAGGGGAATTGGCTTTAGGCGTTTGGGCAGCACTCGCGTGGAGCTTTCTGCCCGAAGGCGGGCTAAAGAGCGCGGCCTTTATGCTCGCCACCACAACCTGGATCATGACGCTCGCCATCAATTCAAGCCCCTTCATGCGGTTTGACGGGTACTACCTGCTCTCGGACTGGCTGGGCGTAGCGAACCTGCATCAGAGGAGCTTCGCGCTGGCCAAATGGCGGATGCGGGAGCTTCTTTTCGGCTTTGGGGAGAAGAAGCCCGAATCGTTTGAGCTGTGGAAGGAACGCGCATTGATTATCTATGCGTGGGCAACGTGGCTTTACCGATTCTTCCTCTTCTGCGGTATCGCGCTCCTCGTCTACCACGCCTTCTTCAAGCTGCTCGGCATTTTTCTCTTTTGCGTTGAGGTTTCCGTCTTCGTCATGCTTCCGATACTTCGTGAACTTAAGGAATGGGCGCTTCGCATCCTGAAGGGAAAAGCTGCGCCGCGCAGTCTGTGGCTCCTCTTTCCCATTGCGGGAATTTTGGCGGTGTTTTTCATGCCTTGGCGCTCAGAGGTAGCGGCGCCGGCGGTGGTGAAGCCGGCGGCAGCGGTGACGCTTTACACGCCGGCAGCGGCACAGGTCGAAGCGATTGAGGCTGCTCAGGGCGATGCGGTGAAAAAGGGGCAGGTGCTCTTTCGTCTTCGTTCTCCCGAGCTCACCCATGAGCTTGAAAAATTGGAATCAGACCGCGCATCGCTTCGCTGGCGGGCAGAATACATGCGCATGAATCGGGAGGGTGCTGCCGACGTGCCCGCAGCGCTGCGGGAGCTCTCAGCGCTTGAGCGGCGCATTGCGGAATTGAAAAAACGCACGGCGCTTCTGGAAGTACGCTCACCCGTGGACGGCCGAGTGGCCGACCGCACGGAGCCGCTTTGCGTAATGAGAAGCTCATGGGTGCCCGCCGGTGGGGCGCTCGCCGTGGTCGCAGCGGCAGCCGGCACTGACCGTCCGGCGCTCGAAATCGTGGGCTACGTGAGCGAACAGGATATCAATCGCTTTGCGGCGGGTGCTTCGGCCAAGTTCATCCCCGAAGATGCCCTGCAGCCCGCAATTCCGGCAAGCGTCGAGGCGGTTGACGGCACAGCGGCTCGTCATCTTGGCGCAGTGCCGGAGCTCGCTTCTCATTTTGGCGGCGCGGTCGCATCGCTGCCCGCGCCGGCGGAGGTTGCCAAAAGTCTTGGCGTGGATCAAGGACAGGTTTTTGCGCCGAAGGAAGCCATTTACCGCGTGACGGCCGCGCCGGCCGGAGCGCAGCAGGGGACTGCAGCTTTGGATCTGCAGGTGCGCCGCGGCACCCTTTTGATTGAGGGCGAACGCGAAAGCTTGGCCGGACGGTTCGCCCGAGCCGCATGGTCTGTGCTGCTGCGGGAATCCAACTTTTAAGTGAGAGCGGGAGCAGAAATAAGACTTTCTATCGAACTTGCTGACCGCGCCTCTTGAAGTCTTCGTCAATCTGCCGAAGGGTTTCTGCGTGAAGACGTCTGGCATGCGAAACAAGCTGAGCGCGAACCCACGTAATGAGCGGGTCATGGTCTGCCGCTCGGTGACGGAAGAGACATGGGATCCAGGGAATGTGGATACCGGCTTCCATCGGCATCATCGCAAGCGGGAGCGTACGGCAGAGTTCTGCAGCGGTTTCCTGCGGAATCCGCATCAGCATATCCGTACGGGCCGCAAGCATTGCCCCGGCCACAAAAAACGGCGTTTCGCAGGCCGTGCGTTCCGGACCGTGTGCGGGATGACGGGACATGGTCAGACGGTCGCTGCCGCCCGCCATCGGTACGACGACGCTGATGTGGGGCCACGCCCCGGTATCTGCTTCGGTAATCTCGCTGCCGGCAAGCCATTTTTGGTGAAGCGGGTGTCCGCGGCGCATGAGCAGAACGTGACCGCTTGTGAAGAGCGTTTCTTCACAAAAGTCTGAGGGGACCGGGCGGCCTTCAGTTGAATAAAAGGCCAGATCGAGCGTGCCGGCACGCATATCTTCAAGCAGCGTAGGCGCTCGGTCAAAGACCGAGATGGATAAGCCCGGCGCAGCTGTTGCGGCCGTTTCAAGAAAGGGCATCAGCAGCGTATGGAAAGCGTTGTCAATGGCAGCGATGCGGAGCGTACGTACGACGGTTGCAGGATTGAAAGGTTCTTCGGGTTTGAAAAGTGACTCCAGCCGCAGCAGTTCTTCTTCAATGCGCGGCGACAATGCCAGCATCCTCGGCGTCGGATGCATGCGTCCGGCGCTGTAGATAAAGAGCGGATCCTTAAACCATTGGCGTGCGCGGGCGAGCAGACGAGACGCCGTCGGAGCGCTGACGCCGAGCGCGTCTGCGCTTCGCTGAAGCACCGGATCACGCATCAGCCGCACAAGGAGGCGCAGCACCCGAATGCTGCCGGACTCCACAAGATCTTCAGGAAGGGTTCTCAGCGGAGGGCATGCAGAGGATGCGGACTCTTCAGACAACATGGCGAGAGATATTGAGTTTGACGCTAAGCGTCAGGCGCCTAGTGCCGTTGTGTTCGGGGGGACACCACAAATACAAAAGGGTCGTCGGCTTAAAGACGGGCGATCCTGCTTCGCTTTATCGCTTGGACGGCCTCACCTTTCTTCAGGGAGGAGAAGCTCTCCAAGGCGGTATGAATTTGTACCGTTCTTTGCCGCAGAGGCAAATGTTTGCTCAAAGCGGGGGAGCGGCTGTCGGTGCATCTGATGAACGAATATTGGCATGACCTTTTAAAAAATGAAAGGCGTCCTTTCCCGTACGGCAGTCAAACGCAAGGCTTTCCGCATGGTCGTGGCGACAAAGCGGCGGCACACTAGGCAAGAAAAGAAAGCAAGCACATGCCTGCAGAACCTTTCATCTCGGACCAAAGGAGATAAACCATGAAATTCCAACGTCGTCAGTTGGTCGCCGCAATGGCGGGATTGATGCTCGGCCTGTCTGCGGGTGCAGCATCCGCTATGGGCGGCCCGTCGGGCGCCGCAGTCGGCATGCCCGCACAGGGACATATCGGTGAAGTTATCGTCAACCCCTACAAGATTGCGCCGCTGACGGCCATCGTCCGCACGGGCGGCTACGTTGTCAAAAACGCCAGCGTGCGCGTTGTGCCGAAGAAGGGCGGCCGCGAGATCGCCTATAAAGTTTCCGATCGTCAGATTCGCACGCATGCCGGCATCCCGATTGCCGGTTTGTATGCGGACTACCTCAATACGGTGGAAGTGAGCTACACGCGCGTTTCTGCCGACGGCAAGAGCGAGGACTTCACGGATCGTCTGCAGTTCTATGCACCCCCCGTTTTCTCAATCAGCAACGGCATGCCTGGGCAGCAGCGGATGTTCAACGTTGAAGTGAACAAGGTGGATCCGGGCTTTGAAGACCGACTTTACCTCGTCAACAGCCAGCTCATTCCGATGGCGCCGCAGGGTGCCCGCTTTGTGTGGAACAATCCCGCGGGCGGTGCGCTTGAATGGACGATCAATTCTCAGATCGGCATTATCGATACGGCCGGTGATGTGCGCTGGTACCTGCTCAACGACCTCATCAATGATCAGTCCGACCCGTGGACATCAGGCCTCATGATGGGCTTCCAGCAGACCAAGGACGGTGCTCTGACGTGGGGCTTCGGTCAGCGCTGGGTCAAGTATGACCTGATGGGCCGCGAAATTTTCAACCGCAAGCTTCCGCCCACGTATGCTGACTTCTCGCATGCTTATGACAATGCCGAGAATGGCCACAGCTTCCTGCGCGTCTCGATGGCTGACTATCGCCGCGGCGACGACAAGCGTGTCCATACCGTTCGCGACGTGATTATTGAAGTGGATCCTGACGGCGGCGTGGTTGATGATTTCCGCCTCTATGACATTCTCGATCCGTATCGCGACACGCTCATTAAGGCGCTTGATCAGGGGGCCGTGTGCCTCAACATCGATCCTGCGAAGGCCGGTCAGACGCTTTCGGCTGCGGACCTCGCCAACATGGATAAGAGCGACAAGTTCGGCGACATCCCGGGTACGGGCCCGGGACGCAACTGGGCGCACGTCAATTCCATTGACTACGATCCGACCGATGATTCGATTATCTTGTCGGCACGCCATCAAGGTATCGTGAAGATCGGCCGCGATCACCAGGTGAAGTGGATCCTCGCTTCGCCGGTCGGCTGGAAGAAGGGCCTCGCAGAGCGCGTGCTCACGCCGGTCGACAAGAACGGCAAGCCTTTGAAGTGCGAAGGCAGCCAGTGCGAAGGCGGCTTTGACTGGTCCTGGACGCAGCATACGGCCTGGCGCATTGACTCGAAGTCAACGAAGGACGTGATCTACCTCTCGGTCTTTGACAACGGCGACGCCCGCGGCATGGAGCAGCCCCCGCTGCCGACCATGAAGTATTCTCGCGCTGTGGTCTACAAGATCGACCAGAAGAAGATGACGGTCGAGCAGATCTGGGAAGTCGGCAAGGATCTTGGCTACGACTACTTCTCGCCGGTTACCGGAATCACGAAGTACATGGACGACAAGGACACGATGCTTGTCTTCTGGTCAACGGCCGGTATGGGTGCATCGCCTGAAAAGGCCGGCAAGCTCGGCCGCCTGCATCCGCGGATCTGCGAATACCGCTGGGGCGACAAGTCGCTCGCTGTTGATCTGACGCTTTGGGACACCTGCGGCTATCAGGCCTTCCCGGTGAGCTTTGAAGAGGCTTTCTCGAAGAACTAATCGGTTCTCTTGAATAAGAGATCTTCAGACGAAAGGCGCATCTGCTTTCCTCGGCAGATGCGCCTTTTTAGTCAATGCCGCGGGGGCAAAAGAATTGCCCTGACGATAGGTTTATTGGAGATCGAGAGCGGTTTTCGCTGCGATTCGACCGAATGTCAGCACGTCTGCCGTGGCGTTGCCGCCAAGACGGTTGGAGCCGTGAATTCCGCCGGTGACTTCGCCGGCTGCGTAGAGGCCAGGAATTACGCGGCCATTGATATCAAGCACCTGAGCTTTCGGATTGATGAGCAGCCCGCCCATCGTATGGTGAATCGACGGCGCTCTGGGTGTAGCGTAGAAGGGGGCTTTTTCAATCTTGCGGTCAAAGAGCTTGCGTCCGAACTGTGTATCTTCCTTAGCGTCTACCATGGCATTGAATTCGGCTACCGTTTTTTCAAGGTTGGCCGGCGGCATGCCAAGCTGTTTGGCGAGATCTGCCAAAGTATCTGCTTTGTAGATGCGGCCAAGCTTCACGAGCGTTTCAACATTTTCGGCAAAGGAATTTACCGGCTGCACGATGGAGCTGTCGTTGATGTCCCAGCACATGCCGCCGGGCTGCTTTTTGATGGCAGCGACGAATTCATCACGTCGGGCGTCTTCCTTCACAAAGCGAAGACCTTGAGCGTTGACATCAATCACATCGTCAAGACCGGACATCTTTCTGGCGCGGCCCTGAAGTGCGCCTGTTCCGGGAGTGGCAAGCGGGTAGACCTGAACGTAGTTCATGCCGGTAGTAGCTGCGCCGATCTTCGTTGCCATGATGATGCCGTCACCCGTTGCGCCGGGCTGGTTGGTTGAAACCATATCGGGCGTCAGCACCGGTGAGGATTTCTGCCGCAGTTCTTTATTCTGACTATAGCCGCCGGTGGCCAGAATGACGCCGTATGTGCTCATGAAGTTGTATTCATTGCCGAGCGTGTCCGTCGCGGAAACGCCGACAACTTTGCCGTCTTTGACAATGAGTTTTTCGGCCTTCATGCCTGTCACAATCTTAGCGCCTTGTTTGATTGCCGCGTCATAAAGGGGCTTCACCAGTCCGGTTCCTGCGGGCGCATCTACTTGATGCGTGCGCTGCCAGAGCGCTCCCGCACCTTGGCTCACTCGATTAAGAACAGGCGTGCCGTGTGCTTCCATCCAGTGCAGCGTATCAAGAGCGTTGTCGGCGTAAGTGCGAATGACGGGAATAAGCCCCACCTTGTCGCCGCCGTTATAGGTTTGCAGAGCATGCCATTCCGGGCAATCAAAGAGCGTTGTTGAGCCCGATGCAAGATAAGCGTCGTATTTCGCTTTGACGTCAGCCATGAGTTTGGCATGTTCGGGGGAGACTGGCTTTTCGGAAATTGCCTTTTGCACCGCTTCTTTGAGCGTATTCGTCATCGGCAGTGCTTTCTGGCGTTCGGGATCAGCTGCGTTGTATGCGCTTGCACACCGAAGCGTATTGCCGCCGATCACCGGCATTTTTTCAAGAACAATCACTTTGCGCTTCGCATTTTCTGTCGCTGTAACGGCAGCAGAGAGTCCTGCGCCGCCCGAACCGACGATCACGAGGTCGTAGTCTTCTTCGGTTGTGCCGCTGCTGCGTTTGCCTTGAGGCGGAATGGGTGTCTGGAGCGCTGCCAGATTGACGCCGCTCTGCAGCAATGCATCAGCGACGGCTTTCTTAAAGGCTGCGCTCGTCACGGTCGCACCAGCAACAGCGTCCACGTTGAGCGTTTGGTACCTGAGTATTTCGTCTGTCAGCTTTTCGATAGCCATTTCACCCATGAAGATTGTTTCATGGTGCCCAGGCACTTTGATCGAAGTGATTCGGTCTTTATCGACCGTCACTTCCACATTGAGATAGTCGTTGTTGCCGTACGCGCGGGCCTTATAAGTACCGGGTTTAAATTCAACTTTGTCAGTCGCTTCGCCGCGAGCCTTTGCCAATGCCGCACCAACGGCAAGTTTGAGCGCATCGGAAGTGACGGTTGCACCAGAGACAGTATCGACGTTTGTGCCGTTTGCTTTCACAAAAGCTGCAGGCATGGATTCAATGGCTTTCGAACCGATACCGTCTGTTTCCCTTTGTGCAAGCACCTTGACGGCAGTGATGGCGTCTGCGGTTACGGTGACTTGGACTTTGATAGGTCCGTTTAAACCGCTTGTTTCTGCTTCATAAGTGCCGGCTGTATAGGCCTGCACACTCATGCTGGCGAGAGCCATGGTGACGGCGAGACAAAAAACAGAATGCTTCATCATGAGTTCTCCTTTCGCGGGCAGGTAAAGTGAGTAACCACTTCCCTATTAACTCATGTCAAAGTCTAGGAAAGCCTCGCTTTCACGCACAACGGTCAAATCTCGTTGGGTTGATGTAAACCACGTTTCACAAAGTTTGCAGAACACCCCTGAATGTCTCTGAAGAACCTCTGAGGAGATTAGTCTGCGTGTCTTGAAAAACAACTCAAGAAGGAAAGCGTCAGAAAGACTTCTTTTCGTGAAGCGATGATGTATATGGCTCATATATGTAAATCGATAAATCACAAAATATGAGATCGAAAACAGATACGAATACTGGTCCTCTGTTCGACTGTTGAATACAAAACCGGCGGCTGGGAAAAGCCGCCGTTTTTGAAGGAAATTAAAAGACCAAACAGCTTTAGAACACAGTTCTCAATCCAATGTTCCAACGCCAGTTTTCCTTCACATCACTGCCGGACGTCCGTTCGAGGTCCATATAAGTGTAGGTCGAAGGCGTGATGTTCACGTTTGCTCCGAGTGCATACTCGACCCAGCTGCCGCCAATGTCGTCGTGCACGGTGGTCGAGGCTTTGCTGCTCGAGTAGCGTACGTCGGATTCTCCCTCAAAGTCATGCACGCCGGAAACACGGACATAAACCGTTCCGCGGTCGTTCGGGCACTTGAAGCCGGCACGCAGGCCTACACGGCCGAGCAGGGAGTCAAAATCCTCTTGCTCAATGCGGACTTGATTCGAAGCCGTGGCATTGTCACCGAGAATGCGGCCGTACGTCAGTTCGACCTGCGGCTCAACGAACACAGTCTTAGCGAGGTCGAAGCGCCAGCCGAACTCCGCCGAGAATGAATAGGCATTGTTGTCAATAGACCCCTTCATATCTGCGATTTTGAAGTCGTTTGAAAGGCGCGAGTACTTGGCAATCAAGTCAAGGAACATGCCGTACTGAGCGAACCAAGAACCATAGGCTGCAAAACCGTATGTGTCCGCATCTCCTGATCCCTGGGCATAGTCGACTGAGCCGTTCGTGTAGCTGAAAGCGCCGCCCACAGTCCACTCGCCGATTTGATAGTCCGCACCCACTTGGACGGAGGTGCTGCGCAAAGTGACATTCTTCTTCCCGTACTCCTGCTCAGAGCCATAGAGGCGCGCCCAAGCTCCAATGCCGGCAGGACTGTCGCGCAGTTCACCCATGCGCTTCGTGAGATCATTCATTTCGTGGCGCCACTGCAAAGTCGCGATGGACTGACCGTCGGAGAGTGAGGCAACTTTGTCGCTCGCGCCAATCGTTCCGATGCTGATCGCGCCGTCTGCTCCGGTCGTGATTTCGATTTCACCGAGAACGTCGCCGCCTTCGATGGTGGCCGTGCCGCCCTCACGGATATTGGCGCCGACATGGGTGAGAATTGCAGCCGCTTCGGCGTCAAGATCCGTGATGTCATCGGCCGTGACGCCGGTTACCTGAACATTTGCACCCGTCCAGTCGTTTGCTACGTTTTCGGCCGTAAAACTGCCTGCCTCGTAAGTGATTTTCCCGTCATCTCCGCTGTTCCTGGAGACGGAGAGATTAATAGTGCCGCCTGTACCCCGAAGGTTCTTGGCTGAGAGAGAAGCTTTTTGCTCGAGGCTGACGATACCGCTGCTGATAGAGAGATCCTCAATTTCTGCGCTTGTGGCATTGGTGAGGTTGACTATGCCGCCCGAGCTGACCGTAAGGTTCTTGGATTTGCTCGCTCCTTTGGCATTCCAGACGGCAGCATCGCTAAAGAGGATTTTCACGCTGTCGGCTTCATTCGCGATCCTGCCCGTGAGCGATGATTGAGCTCCGGTGAAGTTAAGCACGGCCTTTGCCTCACCGCTCGCATCGATCGCGCCCTGTACATTCATGACTGCGGGAGACTCGCCGTCGGTACCGTTGATCTTGAGCTCGCCCTTCGTCAGCTTGAAGGCATTGGCATCCCAATCCGTCGCGGAATCGGCAGGACGAATAGTGAGTTCGTCACTGTTGATCGTGACGCTGCCGCCCTGCACATGAACGATGCCGAAATCAGAGTTCTTGTCTCCGTCTTGTTTGTCTTTCTCGGCAATCCCGGTGGTTTCGAGCGTGACTTTGCCGGCAGTGACGCTGACGCTGCCGTTGCCAATCAGCTCTCCATTATCTACATAGCCGGTATCGATGGCGCCTCTGGCGCCAGTGAGCGTAATGGCACTGTTTTCGTTGCCGGTTAATGCAATAGCTTGCTCGCCAATACCAACATTCCTAACTGCATACCGACTATCACCCGTCATTACGAGGCTGTCAAATCCGTCAATCGTCACATTGTTCGCCGAAGTGCCTTTTGCCGCCTCATCAATGTATATGGCATTTTTTTTGCCATTCAATGTGATGTGCTTTGCAGATAATTTCGCTGTTGAGCTGGCCCCGCCGAAATAAATCGCATTGGCTGTGCGTGAGGTAAGAGTCAGATCATTGAATCCGCTGATTTCATTATGAAAGTCTTTAAGCACATCCAGTTCTGAGATCAGCGTGGCTTTTCCGCCGCTGCCGATAAATTTAGCGCCGCCGAGGACGGCGCCAATTCCGTCAGTAGGTGTTCCTGTCTTTGTGTTGTTGATCACCGTAATGTCGCTGCTCAATACATTGACAACCATCGGAGACTCTGCATTTTCGTTGCCGAATGCATAGAGCTTTTTGTCGGCAGTTTCAACTTCACCTTTGGTAATGTTGAATACCAACTCAGAAACATCTTTCTCAATCTTACAGTCTTGGCTGAAGTTAAAATCATAGGTCCGGTTTTCTGAAATCGATTGAGCTGAGACGAAGCCGGCGGATAAGGCAAGTGTGACGGCCGTAGAGAGGACGGTCTTGGAGAGCATGAGGGAGACTCCTGTCTGGGGTTTAATGAATACAGTCAAATTACCCCCCCCCCTCTTGATGTCAAGGAAGGCTTTCAGTTTTATGGATTTGAAGTCTCTATTCAAAGCGAAAATGCTGCAATAAATCTAATAATTTCATGTTGCTTCGAGTTTTCTGACGTTGCCTGAATCAAGGGCATAGTCGGAACTTTGTTGTTGGTGCACGGCATCTGCTTTGCCAATTCAGTGAATGGAGCGCCGGCCCGGTAAGCGGGATGAAAACGGTGTGAAGCGAGCAGAGCGGCAGACGCACAGAGATGTTCGGTCTGACGCGAAAATCAACGGGCTGGCAAGCGAAAAGAGCCGTCCGAAACTTTTGACTCACTTCAGAGCGGATCGACTTGACGGATTCCTCCGCGAAAGATGGGACAGGTTTGAGTTAACGGGATGTTCTGATCCGATGTTCTGCCGTTACAATTTGCAAGGTTCTGACGGATATGTTTGATGACATTTCGTCGGATCAAAAACCATTCGCTGCCAGGAGTAAACGCCATGGGTTTTAAGTTTCCCATTCTTATTGCGGGTTTTTGCCTTGTCACAGGTGCTGTGAACGCAGAAGAGCTCAACGCGTACTCGATCATGCCTGAAAAGTATGCTTCGAAAATCTTCGCTGAGTTCACCAAAGACACCGGCATCAAAGTGAATTTCCTGCGCTTTTCTTCCGGTGAGGCCTTGGCTCGCCTGACCGCGGAAAAGAAGAACCCTCAAGTCGACGTTATGCTAGGCGGACCGGCCGACACGTATGCGGCCGGCATCAAGGAAGGCATTTTTGAAGCCTACCGCCCGAAAGATTCTGACGCCATTCCGGCCAACCTTCGTGATCCGGGGAACCACTGGATGGGCATCGGCATCATTCCGCTCTGCTTCTTAACGAATACCAAGTTCCTCGAAAAGAACGGCATGCAGGCGCCGACAAAGTGGGCGGATCTCCTCGATCCCCGCTATAAGAACGGTCTGCAGATGGCTGACGCGCGAACTTCCGGCACAGCTACCGAACGTATTTATTCGCTCGTCAAGGTAATGGGCGAAGATGAAGCCTTTGCGTTCCAGAAGAAGCTCAATGCCAACATTCAGATGTACACGAAGAGCGGCGCAGGCGGCGCCATGCCGATTGCGACGGGGCAGTGCGCCTCGGGGATCTTCTACATCGTTGACGCACTCGATATTGCTCAGCAGGGCTATCCGGTGAAGATCACGTATCCGGAAGACGGCGTGAGCTTCGGCATTGAAGCGACCGGCGTTATTGCCGGCGGCAAGAATAACGAGCAGGCCAAGAAGTTCGTCGACTGGGCGACCTCAAAGCGCTTTGCTGAATTCATCGTCGCCAACAAGATCAACTATGTGCCGGCCCGAACGGACGTTGAAACGCAGAATCCGATTCTGGATCTCTCGAAGATCAACGTGATCACGACCGACGTGACCTGGAAGGGTGACAACCGCAAGCGCTTCACTCAGCGCTGGATCAACGAGGTGATCCGTTAACTGCCTCGCCTAAGCGGAGAGATCGTCTGACTGAAGACGCTCTCCGCTTTTCTTTGAGTCTCGTTTTTAGGGTGCTTCATACGATGGCACACACTCAATCGCTGCCCCAACGCGGCGATGCCGCATCCCGATTCACGGTATTGATGCTGTGGGTTTTGCTGGCTGTCTTCGTTGTCTATCCGCTCGTGCGTCTGCTCGCAATGGCTTTTACGGTCGACGGGAGCTTCACGCTTGAGAACCTCCGCCCCTTCGTGGAAAGCTGGTATGACCGGCAGGCGGCAGTGAACAGCATTCTTTTGGGCTGTTCGGTGGGCGTCGCAGGAACCGTGCTGGGTTTTATCTTTGCCTTTGCCGTGACGCGGCTCTCGCTGCCCAAATGGCTGTGCGCCGCGGTCAGTGCCGTAACGCTCCTGCCGCTTATTTCGCCGCCCTTCACAAGCAGTATTGCGCTCACGCTCTCGCTCGGACCCAACGGCATTCTGCTCGACTTCTTCGGCCTTGGAAACTTCAATTTCTATGGATTCTGGGGCACTTTCATTTCAGAAACGCTCACCTTCTTTCCAGTAGCGTTCATGACGCTCTCGACGATTCTGGCGCGTATTGATCCGAATCTGGAGGATGCGGCGTATTCGCTCGGAGCTTCGAGCTTCAAGGTCTTCCGCACTGTGACGCTGCCCCTCGCGGCGCCGGGCATTGCCAACGCATTTCTGCTCGTTTTTTCCTGCTCGCTCGCAGACTTTGCGACGCCGCAGGTGCTGGGCGGTCACAGCTTCCCGGTGCTGCCGACGCAGGCCTATCTGGTCATCACCGGCATGTATGACTTCAAGGGCGGCGCAGCGCTTTCATTCATGCTGCTCATTCCCGCCATCATCGTTTATTCACTGCAGCGCTGGTGGGTCGGCAAGAAGAGTTACGTGACGGTTTCGGGCAAGGCCGGCGGCAGAAGCAGCGTGAAAGGCCCCGGACCGCTTCTATCCTCGGTGATCGTCGCGACGGTTGCCGTGGTGATTGCTTTCGTTCTTTATCTCTACGCCATCATCCTCACGGGTTCGCTGGTGAAGGTCTGGGGCGTCAATAACGAGATAACGCTCGAAAATTACAGCTACGTCTTCACGCACGGCAGCAAGGCGATTAAAGATACTCTGCTGATTGCCTGCATCGGTACGCCGCTGGGCGGTTTGCTCGCCGTACTGGTGGGTTACGCCACGGCGAGGCTTAAAGTGCGCGGCAGCCGAATTCTGGAGACGGTGTCGCTCCTCAACTACACGCTGCCCGGTACGGTGGTCGGCATTGCGTACATCATTGCTTTTAACGACAAGCCGATCATGCTCACGGGCACCATCTACATCTTGGTGGCGGCTTATCTCTTCCGTTATTCCTCTGCGGGCATCCGCAACGTGATTGCAGCACTTTCGCAGATCGACCCGTCCATTGAAGAGGCGAGCCGAAGCCTAGGCGCTTCTTCGGTGAAGACCTTTACATCCATCACGATTCCGCTGGTGCTGCCGGCCATTCTCGCGGGCATGCGGTATCTCTTCATCCATTCCATGACGGCCATCAGTGCGACGATCTTCCTCGTGTCGGTTCACTGGACACTCATCACCACCCGTATTCTGGAATGTATGACGGAGCTGCAGTTCGCGCAGGCCTGCGCTTTCTCCATTGTTCTTATCGTTCTCGTTTTCATTGCTTCGGGCGTCATCAATCTGCTTGCTCGGGCACTTTGCCGCAGCGGCGACGCCATCGGAGTTCACTGATCATGTCCATTTCACTCGAACTGCGCGGCATCTGCCGCACGTATGTCAAAGACAACGAAACTTTTTTGGCGGTCGACAACGTGAACCTGACGGTCAGCCCCGGAGAGTTCCTTACGTTTCTCGGCCCGTCGGGCTGCGGCAAGACCACCACGCTCAGAATGGTCGCCGGGTTTGAAATACCGTCTTCGGGGCAGATCATTGTGGACGGCTCAGACATTACTCAGCTGCCGGCCAATAAGCGCGACATGGGATTTGTCTTTCAGAACTATGCGCTTTTCCCACACATGACGATTTTTGAGAACGTTGCCTACGGTCTGCGCATTCGCGGGCTCTCGGGCGACGCGCTCGCTTCGAAGGTGCGCGAAGGTTTGGCGATGGTCGGCCTGGGGAATGCCGAGCAGCGCTATCCCAATCAGCTCTCGGGCGGCGAACAGCAGCGCGTGGCGCTCGCGCGCGTGCTGGTGCTGAGGCCCAAGATTCTGCTGATGGACGAGCCGCTTTCCAATTTGGACGCCAAGCTGCGTCTGCACATGCGTACGGAAATCCGCCGCATTCAGCAGGACATGCGCATCACGTGCCTCTATGTCACGCATGACCAGAAGGAAGCGCTCACTATGTCGGACCGCATTATGGTGATGAACCGCGGACGCATCGAGCAGGTCGGCACGCCGATGGAACTTTATGAAGATCCGGCAACGGCCTTTGTAGCGGACTTCATCGGTCAGGCCAATCTCATTCCCGGGACGCTTTTGGATGCTGAAGACGGCTACGCCCGCTTTCAAATCGGAGAGGCTGTGCTCAAGGCCCGCATGGGGCGTCAGAACCCGCCCGCAAAGGGTGAAAAGGCGCTGCTCGTGGTTCGTCCGGAAAATCTCGGCTTCAGCACGGGTGCGGATGGCATCCCCATGCGCATCGTCAATCGTCTGTTTGAAGGCGACCGCATCAACTATGAAGTTGTGATTCCCAGTCTGGAGCAGATGAAGCCCTTTGCCATGTCCGTGCCGTTCCTGCCCGGGACGAAATTGGCCGATGCTGATGCAGCCATATATGCATCCTTTATGCCGGATGCGGGGGTGGTTATCCGCGGGTGACTGCAGACCAACCCTGAACTACGGGTTACCTGCTCTACATTTCGAATCGCCGCGGTGGTTCAGAAAG
>OBXE01000601.1_pt1 | contig 16698 bp, 8 predicted proteins | sample 1495391 | NCBI WGS metagenome assembly OBXE01 (sample SAMEA2580146, study PRJEB22360) | human gut metagenome | biome: human gut; feature: human-associated habitat; material: faeces | place: Denmark | collected 2008/2010 | reverse complement strand
TGAAAATGTCCCCCCCTGCCGTACTGCGCTGCCTGCGGGTACCGGATTGTCCGCAGCGGCCCCTGTGACGGCAGCGGCATCCGGCTCGGGATGCGGAGAGCCGGTCGCAGCGAACGGATCGGCCTGTGGCGACAATGCGTCCGATAGCTGTGCCCTGTCTCCGGATTTGCCGTCCGCAGCACTGTCGGGAACTTTGCGAGACGGTTCCGGCCGCTCCCTTCCGTATTCCGTTCGGGTCGCGGCCTGCGGCTGCCCGGCTACGCCGGATTGCCCTGCCGCAGGCTTTGCCGTATCCGGCCTGTTTTCGGTTATCGTCCTCGGATGATTTTCAGCAGCCGTGCCTGTGAAGTGTCCCGCCGTAACGGCGGTCGATACCTCTGCCGGCTGTCGTTCCTCTTGATGCGGCCGGTTCAGCATCAGCCTCTCCCGCCAATCCATGGGACGTTCCTCCTCCTGTACGGGCTTGGACGCCTTCTGGGAAGAAGTCGCCGATCCCTGTTGTGCAGGCCAGTGTTGTACCTGCGGCATCCCCGCTGCCTGCCGTTTGCCTTTCGGTTTCGGCCCCCGTTTTTTTGGGCGATTCACCTGACTGCGTTCTTCGGCCGAGAACCCGAACAGGTCGTAGAGCGTAAGCACCGGTTCCTGCTGTACGTTCAGCATCGGCTCCGGTGCGGTCTGCGTATCGAAAGCATCGAACAGCGATCCTGCGAACCCATCCTGCGAGGGCTGTCCGGCCGCTCGTGTCTGCGTTGCCGTTGCAGCGGGTTCCGCAACCGTCTCTTCCAGCCCGTCGTCGGCCGGGCGCACCGTGCTATCGGCAGACCGTTCCGTTTCCTGCATGGACTGAGGCTCTTGCGCCGAGGCAGGAACGTGTGCAGGTGCCCGCCGTGCAGCGGGTTCCATAACCGCAGGTTCGGATATTTCCGGCCGGACACCCTGTACGACGGGTTCCCGACGCATCTCCGATGTATCGGCCTGCTCCTTCTCCGGAGCTGCGGCCGCGACCGTTTGTACGGCGGGTTCGGCGTATCCGTACATTTCCGGCGAGGGCGGGTAGTCTTCCATAAACCGCCTCTCCCGCTCCTCTTGCCACGCGCCGAACTCCGCCCAATCCTGCCCGGCAGGCTGCCATGCTTCCTGCGTAGGCAGAGGGGGCAGGGATTCGTTCGGCATGGCGGCACCCTCGGCCTGTACGGTCGCTTCGTCCCGTATTTCCTCCGCTTCGGCATCCTCTATGGGGATCATCTCTCCCGTTTCGGGGTCGAGCCGGTAGCCGTCGGAGGCGGCCTGCGTAACGGCATACCGTTCTTCCATCCACCGGTTAAGGTCGCGCCACTCCTCCTCGGTAGGGTGCCAGAACGGCCCCGGCTGCTCATCGAAAGGTGCGGGTTCCTGCATCCGGCCGGCCTGATACCGTTCCGCTTTCTGCCGCAGGTCGGAAAGCACTTCCTGCAGTACCTCTCCGGCTGGGCCGGGCCCGCCGCGCCGAGCTGTTTCGGGAAGAGGAACGGAGGTTGCCGGCTGCCGGAATTCTGCGGTTTGTCGGGACGGGTGCGGCGAAGCCGGAACGTCCGGAAAGAGCGTCGTTTGCGCGGATGAAGGTTCCGCCTGCCGCCTTTCGGCACGGAGGGCCTCTTCCGTCCGGATGCTCGCCTCGACCTCGTCCGGAAACCAATGGTCTTCTATGACCTGCCAGAACGGATCGAGATCGGGAGGGTACGGCGGCTCGTCGTCGAATATACCGACCGTAGTTTCCGAAGGCTGCACCATGGACGGTGCAGCCTGTCGTGTCTGCTGCCTGACTGTTTGGCCGGATAATTCTGTTTTTTGCTCCCGCCCGATGCCGCCACGCTCCGTCGCAAGATTTTCCTGTGCGATCTCTTCGTTCCCGTGTTGCCGCAATACTGTTTGCCCGGACAGTTCCGTATTCCGTACCTGCCCGATGCCGTTGTGCGCCTGTCTCGGACTTACCGTCTCCGTCTGTTGTTCCCTGTACTGATGCGGGGCGATCTTCAGGGCATGGCTTTCGTACAGCTCCCGGTTGAAATGCCGCTCCATATCCTCCGCGAGCATATCCGCCAACGCACGGGCGATGCCTTCCACGCCCCCGGCGTAGGTGAACTCCATCGCCGGTTTCCCGTAGGGGTTCGTGCCCACTTTGGCCGAGGTCTGCACCACGCGGTCGAGCGATCGGAAGCTGTTATTTACCGTAATGCCGTTCGAAAGCGTGCGCGTTTCGATAAAGTCCCGCTGCCGCTCGGAGAGGGGGCGGGCGACCGAGTTCTTTTGCAGGACGATAAGATCGCTGCCCACCTCCGTTCCGGCATGGTCGGTAAAGAGGTTGTTCGGCAGCCGCACGGCTGCGACCAGATCGCACCGCTCCATCAGCCATTCCCGCACGGGTTTGTTGCGTTCCGAATCGGCCATACCCTGCGAAGTGATGAAGGCGACGAGGCCCCCGTCGCGCACCAGATCGACCGACTTCATAAAGAAATAGTTGTGTATCGCCCATGCACCTTGTCGGCGTACCGGATCGCGCGAATTCGAAAACGCAGGATCGAACAGAGAAACGTCCCCGAAAGGGATATTGCTCGTAATCAGGTCGAAGTGCCCCTCGTAGGCGGGTTCTATGGTTTCGAGGCCCTGCACCCGCACCGTATCGTCGGGATAGAGCCTGCTCAGGATCAGTCCCGTCATCGGGTCTTTCTCGAAGCAGGTGATCTCGGCCTCTTCGTTATAACGGCGCAAATACTCCACGAAAGCCCCCGTCCCGGCGCTCGGTTCGAGTGCACGCACCGGAACGGCACCCGCATTATAGAGCATCCGCGCAATGGCGTCCGTCACGGGTTCCGGTGTGTAGAAGGCCGTCAGCACCGAAGCTTTGAGGCCGTCCAGATAGCGTTTGTACTCGCGCTCGCCGCCGGTGTTCTCTTTCAGCACGGCGTGCAGCTCTTCGATCAGGGGCGTGAGCGCCGTTTTCTTTTTGTGCGGCAGCGGTTCCAATACCTCTTTGATCGCTCCGAAGCCGCTGTACGCACGCAGCACATCCCGTTCTTCGGGCGTAGCCGCCCGCTGTTCCCTCTCCAGCGCGAAGGCCCTGCGGATCGCTTCGATATTGCGGCGCAGGTGTTCGGTCTTATTGTATGCCATTGTCGAGCAGAATTTGAACGGTTCCCGTAAGTTCGGTGTAGAGCAGAGCGTACTGCGGCGTGGCGGCGAAATCGTCTGCAAGCTCGTAGCTTCGGGCGACCTCGCGGGCCTGCGGCAGAAGGATGAGGGCGGCCTCGCGGGCATCCTCTTCGGGAATGATGTCCGCGAACTCGCTGCGGATAACGTTTGCGAGAGTACCGTATAGCGAGAAATGAAGCCCCCGGTAGAGTACGGCGTCGGCCTCTTCCGCCGCTTCGATACGGGAGCCTCCGCTGCGTATGATACAGCTGTACGCTTCGGCCGCAGACTGCGCCCGCGTGCGGATAAAGTCGGCATCATTCGCCAGGTCGGGATGGCTCTCCCGCAGATAAGAGAGCAGCGAAAGGCCGTAATAAGATAACCCCGTTTGCGGGGCGTTATGATGATCGTTCGGCATGATGTGGATTGTTCAGTGGTGTGAAACGAAAAGGTCGAAGGAAGAAAAGGCGCTCCGGGTTCCCACCCGAAGCGCCGCCACTGAGCATCCCTGCCGAACGCCGAAAGCGTCTATGGCAAGTCGTTCAGCGGCAAAGGTAAGGATTATTTCCGGACTTTCGCCGCACCCGGCTTACGGGTCTTGCCGCCTTGGTCGAAAGCGAACGCGGTGCGGTAATCGCTGTCGAAGACTACGGCGGCCTCGAACGTGCCCCCGTCCTTCTTGGCGAAGCCCTTGATCATCGGGGTTCGACCCTTGACGAGCAAGGCTTCCAGCTGGCTGTCCGTAAGCTCCTTTTTCGCTATCGTCCGGAATACGGTCAGGCCGCACTCCGCATTTTCGCATTTGGCGGCCTTCGGGTAGAACGTTATCCGGCCCCCGCAGCGGGGGCACGGAGCGCCTGGACGCCCGGCAACCGACCCGACCTGCACCTTGAGCAGTTCGGAAGTAATTTGCGAGGCGTAAACTTCGATACCTTTACGAAAGGTGAAGGCGTTCATCTCTCCGGTGGCGATCTTCGCAAGGGCCAGTTCCCAGCCGCCCGTCATGGCGGCGTCGGCGATACGCATGTCTTTGACAATGCCGTACACGGCGAGGCCCTTTTCCGTGGGCACGAGCGACTTTTTATCCCTGCGGATATACTCGCGCGAAAAAAGCGTCTCGATCACCGCCGCACGGGTGGCGGGAGTTCCGAGGCCGAAATCCTTCATGGCCTCGCGCTCGGCTTCGTCTTCCAACTCCTTGCCGGCGGTCTCCATTGCCGCGAGCAGGCTGCTTTCGGTATGCAGCGGGCGGGGGCGCGTCTGCTTTTCCTGAAGGTCGCATCCGCGCACCGTGAGCATATCCCCCTCGGCGAGCTCGGGCAGAGCCGCCGCATCCTCCTCTGTACGCTCTTCCGGCTCGCCCCATACCTTGCGCCATCCGGCGCTCGTTACGATCGTGCCGCGCACCTCGAACGGAACGCCTGCACACTCCATACGGACGGAGGTGATCTCTTTCAGACACGCGGGCGAGAACGCCTCGACCATGCGGCCGGCGATCATATCGTAGATTTTGGCAGAATCCGTCGCAAGTCCCGCGGGCGTATGGCCGGTGATGAGCAGAGCATGGTGGTCTGTCACCTTCCTGCTGTCCACCGAACGGTGGTTCAGCTCTCCGCCCGACAGGTCGGCAGCCTGATGGCCGAAACCCGTATGGCCGGAGAGCGAGGCCAACAGCGGGGCTATCTCCTCGAACACATCTTGCGGAATATAGCGGCTCCCCGTGCGGGGATAGGTGATGAGCTTCTTTTCGTAAAGTTCCTGCGCGATGCCGAGCGTCTTTTCTGCCGAGAATCCATGCCGCGTGTTGGCCTCTTTTTGGAGAGCGGTCAGGTCGTACAGCAGCGGCGGTTGCTCGGTTGCATTGCGGCGTTCGACCTTTATAATCTGCACGCCGTCGCTGCCCCGGACTGCGGTACAGGCTTCGTCCGCCGCCGCTTTCGTATCGTATTTCGGCGTCGAGAGGGCGGCGAACGCCGTAGCGTCTTTGGCCGTGTGGAGTTTGAGCCGGAAATAGGTCTGCGGCGTGAATGAGGTGTTTTCCAGATAGCGCCCGCACACCAGAGCCAGCGTGGGGGTCTGCACCCGCCCCAGCGACCATGCGCCGCGTCCGGCGGCGATGGCGAGTGCCTGCGAAGCGTTGATGCCCACGATCCAATCCGCCTCGCAGCGGGCTCGGGCCGAGAGGTAGAGGTCGTCATACTCGCTGCCGGGACGTACGGCTGCCAACCCCTCGCGGATGGCCCGCTCGGTGAGGCTGCTGATCCACAGCCGCTCGAAAGGCGTCTTGCAGTCGAGATAGTGATAGATAAAACGGAAAATAAGCTCGCCTTCGCGTCCGGCGTCGGTGGCCACGACGATTCGCTCGGCGCGGGAGAACAGCTCCTTGAGGACGGCGAGCTGTTTGACGGCTCCCGGATCGGGCTTGTACTCCTTGCCGCTTTTGACGCGGCGCGGTTCGAGGATAAAGGTTTCGGGAAGGATCGGAAGGTTCTCTCTCTTGAACCCTTCGATGCCGTAGGCTTCCGGCATGGCCGGGCCTACGAGGTGCCCGAAGGCCCATGTGACGGCGTAGCCGCCCCCTTCGATATACCCCTCTCTGCGGGTGGTAGCGCCCACGACGGCGGCGATCTGCTGCGCTACCGAGGGCTTTTCTGCTATGATGACTTTCATTCGTTCGGTTTTTCGGATGTTTTCAGTGGCTATTTATTTTGCTGCGCCGCCCGTTCTTTTTCCCTTTCGAGACGGGCGATCAGCTTGCGGTCGTAGTAGATGTGGTTGCCGTTCTCGTCGTAATACCGGCTGTCGTCGTCCTGCGTTTGTTCCGCATCGGGGCATTTGCCGATATAAAAGAGGATCAGCAGGGTTACGACGGAGAACGACACCGAGGCCGCGATGATAATCAGAATGGCAGCGAGCATGTTACAGACCTCCTACGCTCTTGGACTTCTTCGGCTGAGGCTTCGGCGGGGTGACCTGACGAACTTCGCGTTCGGATTGCCGCTTCTGCGGCTGTCCTTCGGCCTGCTTGGACGGCTCGTTCGACGGGGTTCGGGCCGGAGTCTGTGACTGCGAGGAGGACTGTTTACGTGAGTAATCCGGGTTCCAACGGTAAGATTTGATCTTTCCGGCCTCGTAATCGGGTTTTACCCAGCGATCCGCACGTTCCGGGCTTCCGGGAAATTGTAATCCCTGCAAGTAGGTCGCTTTGACGTCTTTACGCTTTTCGGGGAAATTGAGGGCGTCCAGCCATTGATTGTAAACTTCTTGGGGCAGCTCCACACCGAACACCCGCTTGGGAATGAACATGGGACGCGGCCCTTCCGGCAGGGGATTGCCCTGCTCGAAACGTTTGGCGGCATATACCCCTCGGTTATGCTCCTGATAGCGCCTTTTGTCGAGGCCGCCGTGGTCGAACTCGATATTGCCCTCCGAGGCGTCGATCTGGATGTAAGCATCGCGTTTGTAGCCGGAACGGGTGGTATAGCCTTTCAGCAGGATTTTACGTCCGGAGTAGAAGTCGAGCTGTTCGCCCTCGGAGAGGTTGGCATTCTTGATCGAGGCGCGTTTATCGAAATCCGAGACAGGCATCGCAACGAGTTCGTTTGTCCACTTGTCGCGCGAAACATAACAGGGCGTCATCTTGCCCGGCTCCAGCTCCAAGTCGATCGCCTTGCCTGCATGACGGGTTTCGATGATGTTGCGCTTGGCCTCGTCGTCGAGCAGCACGTTGTGAAAGGGCGCGTCGAGATCGCACTTCTCCCGATAATAGTGCGGCACGACTTTCAGCGTTCCGTCGGCCTGTTCTTCGAGCGATACGCGCCCTTTGGTGGTGACGCGCATGCCGCCGGGTTCCATCTCCGGCCGCATTTCGATCAGTCCGTGCGATTTGTGCCCGTAGGACATCACCTTCAAATGGGGTTCGAGGTCTTCCATACGGATACCCATGCGCTCCATACCCGCCATGTCGATTTTCGATATATCCATAGGCTCGAAACGGGGAACCGCGATCTGCTGTTCCATTTTTGCGAGCTCTTCGGCCGGATCGACGCGGTAGTTTTCGAGCAGTTGCGGATCGAGGTCGATTTTGATGAGCTTCTCCAGCACGCTTTCGGCCATGATGAAGATCTCCGAGATACCCGTTTTTACAGGGTCTTGCGACTGCTCCATGAATTTGGTGAAAAACGCCTCCAAAGCAGGTTGATTCGTGTGCACGTCGAACAGTTTGGCGACATTTGCCGCAGTGGGATCGAGCGTCTTGATGTTTCCGTCTTCGTCGATACTGCCGACGGCCTTCAGTTTGCCGTCCTGACCTTCTCCGGTCTGCCTGACGAGCATTACCTTCTTCTCGTCGTTCTTTACTTTTTCGTCCATCTTTACGAAATATTAGGTTAGCACCAATAGCGGTGCAGGGGACGAATTTAACCCGTCTGCGGACGGCCCGGGCAGACAGACCGCCCCCGTTGTCGCGGTTGGAACAGGTGTTGGAAGAGGCTGGCGTCGGTACGGGTAAAATGCAGAAACGACGAACGGTCGGAACGACTATCGTTTCGACCGCCCCGGTACAGTACCTTCCATCACAGATATTGTCTGGATATTCGTCCCTGCCTAAGCAGCTGAATAGTCGATATGAGTAGTGGATGTGCAGGAAAAAGCGCTCCCTTACGGGAGCGAAATAAGATTGCCCGTCTGAAAAAATAAAGGCGGATTCGCATCCACCTTTACTAAAAAAGTATTATTTTTGCATTTGAAGAGTTATTTGAAAGCATGAGAAATAGAGTGTTTCTGAACACTTCCCTTTTTCTTATCCGTTAGCTTATCTCATGCGAGTCCTTCATAATCTGCTCGTAGTCAATTAAACTCTCTCAGACTACATCAAAGATACGAATAAGCCTGAAATATCGAAAATCCGTCGAAGCGATTATTTTACAGCCACCCAAATACAATTCGCTCTCCCTTACCCAAAAGTAAAGGAGAGCGTACTGCTACTTTCTCATCAACTTCTCGAAATACTTGCAATCATAGCCCCAATAGCATTTGCCGTCACCGGCAAAATCCCAAATATTCATTACTTCCCGAAGCCGAAGCGGCAGCTCCTTACCGTCCCGGATAAATCGTTTGGATCGGCTACGAAAAAGACGGTTACATAACTGCTTGTCCTTTTTCTGCGACTTGCAACACGCGATCGTGCTGACGGGTGTTCGTTTCCTGCTTCTGCTCATGATCTCATAAGGTTTGACCCGTAACTTTCTACGAGTCGATTAAACACTTATGAGGCTCTAAATATTAAATTATTCAACATATTGACAATACTAAATTTCAAAGTGACGCATACGAATCTGTCTATGCTTCGGCTATAATCCGCAATGTTTCCTTTACATATCCCCTGCGATCATACTTCTCTCCTCGGCACAACCAACAACTGCATGGCGTTCCTGTTTTTTTGTAGATCTGCATCCATTTCACCCTTGCCAACTCGAACCAATGAGGATGTCTATTCCAGTTACCATCCGCTTTCTTGATTCCACACCCGCAAGCGGCATGATAAACCATGCGAGCTTTAAACACCCGGTTCTGTTGTTCTCTCCTCCAAAGTTTGTTTCTTTTGTCCATCGTCTCTTTGTATTAAAGTTAGAATGAACAAAAAATTTATCTGACTATACCCCAGCCTGTCCATATTGTAAAGTTTTAAGTGATGACTAAGACTATATTATGAATACAAAGATAATGTTTATTTATGTCATCTTATGACGCAAATTATTTTTTCATTTATAAAATCGATATCGAACATAAATCGAGCTTGATACGATTCACATAATTTCATTCAAACAACCAACTATTAATGCATAATATTAACAATACGAATAATGCTCAATTTGACGATAAAAATCCGCCTGCATCTCCAAAAGTCTTCGCATTTGGTTTTTTCGCCGAAAATCGCTATATTTGTACTGTCATGCAAGGAGATACGGCGACGGCGCAGGCGAAACGGGCAGGCGGGCGCAAGACCATGCAAAAAGACGGTAGGCGACGCGGGAATAAAGCATAGAAAACCGTTGCAAACCGTTGATATACATTAGGCTTACAAATGTGCAGGAGCACCTTTATCCGCACATTGAAGTCTCCTTTCGGAGACTTTTTTGTGGACACAATGTTACAAATAAGCACATTTTAAGCTGATTGTCAGTATATTATACTCGAAAGCACAATTCTCTGCCAAAGCAAAAGTGGTTCCGATAAAAGCACGTTCCGCACCTACCGATTCGGATTCTTTCATCGCAACGTTTATTATATTGACAAATTGTAGCGGGCCGAAGCGGGCTTAAAATTTGGCACGAAGCTGGAAATCAGCTATCTTTACTCCATATTACAAACATGATGACTATGCAGGACATGATAAACGGACGGTGCGGCTGGTGCGGAACCGACGAGCTGTATGTGAAATACCATGACCAGGAGTGGGGGAAATTGGTGACCGACGACAAGACGCTGTTCGAATTTCTTGTCCTGGAGAGTGCCCAGGCCGGGTTGAGCTGGATAACGATACTCAGAAAGCGTGAGGGGTATCGCAAGGCCTTTTGCAACTTCGACGCCGTGCAGGTGGCACAAATGACCGATAGCGATGTCGAACGGCTGATGCGGTTCGACGGCATTGTAAGGAACCGGTTGAAAATCAAATCCACAATCACAAACGCAAGGCTATTCCTTGCCATACAGGAAGAGTTCGGTAGTTTCTACAACTACACCTTGTCGTTCTTTCCCGACCGGAAGCCGATTACCAACACCTTTGGGTCGTTGAGCGAGATTCCGGCATCATCGCCCCAATCCGATGCCATGAGCAAAGACATGAAAAAACGGGGATTCAAATTCTTCGGCAGCACGATTTGTTACGCCCACCTGCAGGCGGCAGGATTTATCGACGATCACCTGACGGACTGCATTTGCCGAAAGAGATAAATAACGCATAGACTGACATTCAGGCTGCTGAAAAGACAAGCAGGTATTCCGTTATCCGCACATCGAAGTCGCCTCCTTGGGAGATTTTTTTCGGGCGGCAGGCCGGACAAATGCGAATCGCAAGCCGATCTGGCCCCAGAAGCCTTCCATCCCCGTATTGGGCGGAAATTGCAGATTTATTTTGCAAATGCGTGTTTATTTCATACCTTTAAATCGAAATCCGAGGGGGGGGGTGAAACTGAAACCAACCCTTATGACCGATGCGGGCAACACCGCGCAGGGACACGCATATTTTCAATCTGCCTCTTCCCCCAATCGTTTAACTAAAACACTTTTTAGGATGAAACATTGGGGTCTTTTCTTTTTGGCGCTCTGCTGCGCAGCCTGTCACAACGATGAACCGGAGCAGAAGTATTACATCACCCTCGATGAAGATGAAATCAGGGCAGATTATTCCGGGATTCAGCAACGTATAGCAGTTTCGGCCAACTGCGACTGGAGTATCCGAAATATTCCGCAATGGTGCATTATCGAAAAGGCCGTTGCGGATAACGCTGAGTATCTGGATATAGAGGTGTTGCCGAACGACACGGAAAATCCGCGCGAGGCAACAATAACGCTTGCCTGCCTGCATGACAGGTACAAACAGACAACCGCCGACCTGTTCGTTTCCCAAGCCGGGCAAAAAAAGCCGGAATACGACCCTTTGCAGTGGCATACGTTCGCAGTTAATAAATTCAACGATAACAAATACGACCTCCTGCCGGACAATGTCACGCGCAAATATCGGCTTTCGGCCGAACAGTCATTTGTAAACCCGGCGTTCAGGACGCAGGTTTATCCGGGACATTTGATTAACTGCCATACTGACAACCGGACATTGACGGTCTACGACCAATATACTTACAACCCGATTAACATAAGCGCCTATGTCAACAGGACGCTTTATGAAAAAGAAATGCTGCCCTCGTTCGACGGTATGAATGAAATGGTGCAGCAAATAACCTCCGAATTACCAGCTCAAAGTCAGCAATTCAACTATATCGGCCCTTTGCAATACCACTCACACAGGCATCTGCACCTGCTGGGGGTAGGCAACCTGGGCCTCAACCTCGATGAACTGCTAAGCGGGAAACCCTACACCGAAAAAGAAATGGGGAAACGGACGGGGTTTTTCTATAACTATTCCCGGGAAATGTTTACTATTATGATGGACTATCCTGATAAATTAATCCGAGAAACAATCAGCGAGGAACAACTGCCCGATATGTCCTATATTACCCACCTGACCTTTGGCCGAATGTCTTTGCTTTTCGTTGAGACAGACCTGGAATATACGAAGGCAATAAGCGTTGTTGATAAAATTATCAAAAAGGAAGAGTTGAGTGCGGATGACATTCAGGTTAAAGCCGATCTTCTCGTCTATTATGTCTATTTCGACAAAGGCAACAACCCGCAAACGGTTACGGGCGGCAGCGAACTGATCGGAAGATTCGTGAACGAGATCGGCTCGCTGAATATCACGCCTTTAGGGTTTAGCACAAATAAACTATCCAACAATCAGGTTGGAAATTTAGTCATAGAATTTGCATTGCCGTAAACCGGATCCCTTCGGAAAAGGCAACCGGAGAGGGAATAAATTCCGGTTTCAATACAGTGCGGCAATCCCCGCCTCAGCGCATCAGCAGCTTATACCCCACTCCCCGCACGTTCACCAGCTGGATCGACGGGTCGGCCGCAAGGCGGTGGCGCAGGCGGGTGATGAAGACATGCAGGCTGCGGGCATTGAAAAACGAATCGTCGCCCCAGATATTCACCAGCAGGGTTTTCATCGGCACGATCTCGCCCGCATTCCGGCAGAGGTATTGCAGCACTTCGGATTCGCGGGCCGAAAGTTCCGTCACCACGCCGTCGCACGTGAGCCGCTGGCGCTCGGCGTCGAAACGCATACGCCCCAGTTCGAACACACGTTCCGTACGCGCTTTCCCGACGCCCGCACGCCCGGCAAGCGCCCTGACCCGCACGATCAGCTCGCTCATGGCAAAGGGCTTGCGCAGGTAATCGTTGCCCCCGGTCTCGAATCCCTGCACCACGTCCTCGGCCGCCGAGCGCGCCGAAAGGAAAAGCACAGGCACCCCGGGCGCTTCGCGGCGCAGGCGCCCGACGAAGGTGAACCCGTCCATACAAGGCATCATGACATCCGACACGACCACATCGGGGCGCGACCCGCGGAACGCCCGCAACCCGGCCTCGCCGTCATGGGCGACCGTCACCTCGAACCCCTTTTCGGAAAGGGTATCGGCAATGATCCCCGCGAGGGTTTGCTCGTCCTCTACGAGCAGCAGTCTGATCTTATCGCCCATCGTCCGGAAGTATCAGGGTGAAGGTCGTACCGTGCCCCTCGGTGCTCTCCACCGCGACCGAGCCGCCGTGTTTGGCGGCGATTAGCCCGACGTAGTACAACCCGAGGCCGAAGCCCTTGACATTGTGAATGTCGCCCGTAGGCACGCGGTAAAACTTATCGAAGATATGCGCCTGCGCGGCACGCGGAATGCCGATGCCGTCGTCGGCGACTCGCAGGACGACCCGGCCGCCGTCCCGCCCGGCCGAAATGCGGATATGCACCTCCTCGCCGGAATATTTCAGGGCATTGTCGACCAGGTTGTCCAGGGCATGCGAGAGGTGGAAGCGGTCGGCGAAGGCAGTCAGCCCTTCGGGTGAAACATCCACCGTGACCCGTGCGGGTTTGGCTGCCTGCATCCGGAACTTCTCGGCCAGCGCCCCGAGCATCCCGGCCAGGGGGATACGCTCGCGGCGGAGCGTGAAATCCTCACGTTCCTCGCGCGACATGGTGAGGATGCGCTCGACCATCTCCGACAAAGCCGTCAGCTGGCTGCGGATCACACCCAGGTATTTCGCACGCCGCACCCCATCGTCGGCCGCCCCGAAATTCTCCAGCGCGTCGTTGGCCGCATAGGCCACGGCGATCGGGGTCTTCAGTTCATGGGTGATATTGTGCGTGAAATCCATCCGCATCTCCTCGAGCGTCTTCTGCCGGAACAGCGTCCGCAACAGGTAGATGACCACGAACGCGACGACGAGCAGCATGAGCACCGAGGTGAGGATGATGCCGAACAGCTCGCGCAGCAGTTCCCGGTGGGGGTTTTCGATCTTCACCCGGAAAAGCAGCTTGTCGTCCGTGGTGACGCGCGAGGTGAACACCTTCGGGTTCCGTATCCGCGGAGCGTCCTTCTGCGAGGCGATGACCGCCTCCTCCCGCGCCGCACCCGCTGGCCGCGCCGCCAGGCTGTCGAGCCGGATTTCGGTAACATCCCCGTCGTCCCCGCCCCGGATCACGTCGACACTGTGTGGCAGGCCGATGCCGGAATCGGCCAGGTAACGCGTCAGCAGGGAGTCGTAGCGGGACAGGTTGAACTGGAGCGCCGTGAACGAAGGCATGCGCACCTCCTGGTAGATATAACGGGTCTTGTCGCCGCGGCGCAGGGCGATATTCGTCCGCAGCGTGTCGACCTTCGACCGGATGGAAAGCACCTTGCCGGCCGCCCCAAGGCTTTTCACAGAGATCGTGTCGATCATATCCAGCTTAACGGAGTCGATATTGCCCGTCGTCACGACCGACGTCCGGGTCTGCGACGTCCGGCGCCGGTTGCCCATCAGCAGGTCGTCGTACGCCGCGCGGTTCATAGCGAGGGTCACCTTACGCGAAAACTCCTCCGCTCGGTCGGCATACATCCGCCACAAGCTCCACGCCTGCACGAAGGCCAGCGCCAGCAGGGCGCCGATCGCGCAGAACGAGATATTTCTGAAACGGTTCTTATCCACGGCCGAGGGGTTTATACCACAAAAATACGAATAAAAACACTCCTGCCGCCGGCGTTAACATTATTTAACACTTCTTAACGCGGCGTTAACCATCGCCCTTCGTTTTTCGGGGTAATATTGCACCGTAAACCAACACACCGAAGCCATGAAAACAAAACTCACCTTCCTTATCATCGCCGCTGCGCTGGCCGCCGCAACCGCAGGACGGGCGCAGACCGTCATCTCCTACTCGACCGACGGCGGGGCACAGGCCCTCGAAACGGGCAGCGTACGGCAGACCGTGCTGGACACCGCCACGCTCGAAGTGAGCTACCGCATGGAGTGGCTGGGGTGTTAAATACGCTGGGTGGGCCTGGGGCCCCCCGACGCCAGGGAGCCGATGCAAGACCTGCTGCTGTTGCAGGCCGGAGGGAAGGTTACGAAATTCTTCTCCTACAAGACGCTCCAGCGGGACTCGCTGCTGCGCATCACCCCGACCGAGCAGGTGCTGGCCAACGTGGGCAACTTCAAGGGCGGCCTGGAAGCTGTCGTATTCCAGAACTACCCCGCAGGCGAACTGACCTGCACCGACAAAATCTCGCGCGACAACATGCTCTACACCGAGCCGCTGCCCGAAATCGAGTGGACGCTCCGCGACGGGACGCGCGAATTCATCGGTTACGGGTGCCCCCGCGCGACCCGCCCCCTTCCGATCGGGTCGACCTGCCGCTTCCGCGGGCGCGATTACGAAGCCTGGTACACCGAGGAGCTCCCGCTCGCCACCGGCCCCTGGAAATTCCACGGGCTGCCCGGACTGATCCTGTCCGTGAACGACACGGGCGACGACGGGGGCATCATCCGCTTCGAGGCGACCGGGATCCGCCGCGCCGAAGTCCCGGTGACGATGGCCGACCTGAACTACCTGAAAACTTCGCGCAAAAAATTCCTGGCCACCGAGCGCAAATTCATGACCGACCCGATCGGCTACATGCAGGCCAATTCGAACATCAGGATCACGGTAAGGAACGAGGACGGGACGCCGCGCGAGGGTGCCGACCTGCTCCGCGAATACAATCCGCTGGAAACAGAATAACCCCGCGGCGCGATGAAGTACCTGCTGACCCTGCTTTGGTTGCTGGACGCAATCGCCGCCCAGGCCCAGGAGTATACGGGCCACGTAGCCGACAAGGAGGACGGGGCGGCCGTCGCCGGGGCCATCGTCACGGCGCGGGACTCCCTGGGCAAGCCGCTGGGTTACACGACGACCTCGGCCTCGGGCGATTTCGTGCTCAGGCCGCGCGGGGGCGGGACAACCGCGCAGCTCGACTTCTCGACGATGGGCTACCGCCGGCAGTCGGTTCCGGCCAACGCCGGGCGGATGCTCGTGCTGCTGACGCCCGAGACGACCGATATCCGCGAGGTGACGATCCGCGCCCCGCGGCTGAGCTTCCGGGGCGACACCGTAAGCTACAACGTGTCGCGCTTCACCGAGGCGCAAGACCGCTCGATCGCCGACGTACTGCGCAAGATGCCGGGCATCGAGGTGGCGAAATCGGGCGAGATACGCTACAACGGCCAGCCGATCAACAACTTTTACATCGAAGGGCTGGACATGCTCGACGGCCGTTACGGACAGGCGACCAACAACATCGCGCCGCAGGACGTGGCGAGCGTCGAAGTGATGGAGAACCACCAGCCGATCAAGGCGCTCAAGGACATCGTATTCAGCGACCGCGCAGCCATCAACCTCCGGCTGAAGCCGCATGCCAAAGCCCGATGGACGGGGACGCTGCGCGGCGGTGCGGGCTGGTCGCCGGCGTTGTGGAACGGCGCACTCTTCGCCATGCGCATCGGTGCCAGGGGGCAGTCGATGGTCAACCTCAAAACCGACAACACGGGGCAAAACCCCTCGGCCGAGACCGAACGGCTTTCGGTCGAGGACATCCTCAACGGCGGAGCCAACGACTACAATCCCGCCGCACACCTTTCGGTCGGCACTTCGTCCGCGCCGCTCGACGATACACGCACGCGCTTCAACCGCTCGCACATGGCCAGTCTGAACAACCTGCGCAAACTCTCCGAGGACTACCAGCTCAGCAGCTCGCTCACTTGGGGTTACGACCGCCTGGCCTCGGATCGCGCCGCCCGGCAAAGCTGGTACCTGGCGGACGGCACGCGCGTGGACACCGAGCAGGAGTCGGCCGCTTCGTGCCGGCAACAGCTTTCGGCACGCATCGCACTGAAAGCCAACACCGAGCGGTTCTACATGCTGGAAAAACTCGAAGCTTCGCTGGCATGGAACGACCTCCGTGCCGTGCTCTCGGGCAGCTACCCCAACCGCCAGCGTGCCGAGGCCCCGGCCTACGGCATCGAAAACGACCTGAAATATATCCGGCGCACCGGCACACGTTCGCTCACCGTCACCTCCTACCTGAAATACCTTCCCCGCCCCCAGTCCCTCGATGTGGTGCGCGAAACGGGCAACCAGCGGCAGACGATCGCCGACCGCGCTTTTTACATGAACCACAACGCGGCATTCGGCACACAGGCCGGGCGGTTCGCCTTCGCATTCAAAGGCGGGGTTTCGGCACTCTTCCGGGGGCTCGTAACAGACCTGACGGGCACCGGGCTCGGGACAGGCACCGCGAACGACCTTTCGGCCGGCTACGCGGGCGTCTACCTCCAGCCGGGCATCACCTACCGCTCGCAGCGGCTGGGGGCGGCGCCCCCCCCTCCCCCGGGGGGATGCCTGCC
>OBXE01000589.1_pt1 | contig 17101 bp, 8 predicted proteins | sample 1495391 | NCBI WGS metagenome assembly OBXE01 (sample SAMEA2580146, study PRJEB22360) | human gut metagenome | biome: human gut; feature: human-associated habitat; material: faeces | place: Denmark | collected 2008/2010 | reverse complement strand
GCTATGCGGCCACCAATACGATCAAGGTGACGGAGCCGGCAGCCGGAGGCGAGGCTGCGGCCGCAGCCGAGGCCCCGATCGCCGCGCTCTTCTCGCAGGAGCCGCAGGTCGGCAGCTACGTATTCGCTTTGGGCGATGCCGAAACGGCCGCAGCCCCGGCTGATCTTGCCAAAGGTCATTGGGCTGCGTATGTGCGGGTGCTGGCGGCCAAGTTCGACGGCGTGATCGACGTTGCGGCGCAGACCTCCGATTACTGGTTCCGGCTCTACGACCACAAGACCTATCAGACCTACTACGGCGAGGATGCGGGACTGACCGGTACGATCGAGACCCATCCCAATCCCGCTGGCGGCAAGGAGATTTATCTGCGGGTAAATCTGACGCTGAAAAACGGCATCGGGGTCGAAGCCGAATACTACGGTGTGCCGACGGCTGCGACGGCCGACGCAATGGATGAAGAAACATTGAAGCCCGTCAAACCGTTCGAGCCCTATATCAAATTCCTGGACAAGGATAACAAGGACATGCTGTATTGGCCCGTTACGGCGATGGAGGTGCGGCACGACCCGGCTTATCGGGATAGTTATACCGGCGATCTGCTATCGGGATATTGCTTCTATTTCCGGAATGCTTTCACCGAGAGTATCGATGCGGATAATACTACTCCGATGTTTTTCCTGCCGGACAGCTACCTCGACCATGAAGGAGAGATCGACCTGCCTGCGGAAGGCACGAATTGCAAATGGAACCTCAGGTTCCAGTATATGTATCTGTCCTCATATAACGGGTACGGATATTCCGACAAGGCTAAGTACTGCATGCGGTGTCCCGAGAAGGCGGCAGTGACCGTCAAGCAGGAGAACAAGGAGTGGATCTTCAAATTCTCGATGGTCGATTGGGGAGTATTCAGTACATGGAACCCTGATCCGACCGGAACCGGAAACACCTTGATCATCGAATTCCGGGGCAAGGCTGACAAGTATTCGGGCTCGAAGCCGAACGACCTTGCAGACGATTTCTACGAATAGGCTGCGATCCGGCCGGTTCGGTGACCGGACAGGCGGATGACATCCCCCCCCCCTCCGGGCTTCCGGAAGGGGAGGAGGAATGTTTCGGCTCCGCGCCGGGACACGAAGACGGCAAATTTTCTACAATCATTTTTTTACCAGCGTTAAAATGGCGCATTTATGACCAAAAAAATCTTTCTATCATTGATGGCTGTTCTCGGCCTGTTCTTGTCCGCCCATGCGCAGGAACGGGAAATTACGGGTTCGGTCAAAGATCATGCGGGGGCCGGCATCGTCGGCGCCACCATTCTGGTCGAAGGCACTACGAAGGGTACGACCTCCGGTGCGGACGGCAGCTTTTCGATCAAAGCCGCACCGGACAATGTGCTGGTCGTATCGTTCATGGGTTATCAGTCCCACACGATCAAGGTGGGAACGCAAACCCGGATCGACGTCGTGCTGAAAGAGAACACACAGGCTATCGACGACGTGATCGTCGTGGCGTTCGGTACGGCAAAAAAGGAGGCTTTCACCGGTTCGGCGACCGTCATCAAATCGGACGACATCGCCAAGTCGCAGCAGTCGAACGTAGCGCAGGCTCTGGCCGGAAAGGTCGCGGGCGTGCAGCTGACCAACACCTCAGGACAGCCGGGAGAGAGTCCGACGATCCGCATCCGCGGTTTCAGTTCGCTCAACGCCGGCAACGATCCGCTCTGGATCGTGGACGGCATGCCTTACTCGGGAGACCTGAACAACCTCAACCCGAGTGACATCGAATCGATGACTGTGTTGAAGGACGCCGCCTCGAACTCGCTGTACGGCGCCCGCGGCGCCAACGGCGTAGTGATGATCACCACCAAAAAGGCCAAGTCGCAGGAGGCTCACGTGACAATCGACGCCAAGTGGGGCGTCAATTCGCGCGCCGTCCAGGATTATGCGTACATTACCAACCCGGCGCAATTTTACGAACTGCATTACAGTGCGCTGAAAAACTACTATGTCAATTCGGGAATGAGTGTCGGCGAGGCCCATTTGCGCGCCAATACGAATTTGACGGCCAATGCGAATGACGGAGGTCTGGGCTATATGGTCTATACGGTTCCTTCCGGGCAGGAGTTCATCGGCATCAACGGTAAGGTCAATCCCGCTGCGACTCTCGGCCGCCGTCTCGTCTATGAGGGCAAGGAGTACTACATCCGTCCCGACGACTGGACCGATGCGGCTTTCCGCTCGTCCCTGCGTCAGGAGTACAACGCTTCGATCTCCGGCCAGACCGGGAACGCCTCGATCTACGGATCGTTCGGCTATTTGAACAACGAAGGTATCGCCTACAACTCGGACATGGATCGTTATACGGCCCGTCTGCGCGTGGACTATCAGGCCAAGAAGTGGCTCAAGTTCGGCGCCAATGCCAACTACACGCATTTCCGCTACAACCAGATCGACGACAGCGGCGCCGGTAACTCGTCGGGCAACGTTTTCGCTTATACGACGGCCGTCGGTCCGATCTATCCGCTCTACATCCGCGACGGCGAGGGTAATGTCATGTACAACGAGGACGGCATCAAGCTCTACGACTACGGCAACGGCGACAATGCCGGTATGGAGCGTTCGCTCTTCCCCAACAGCAACGCCCTCTCGGATTCGCGTCTCAACAAACAGGAAGCCGAAGGCAATGCTTTCAACGGTACGGGATATATCGACGTCACTTTCCTCAAGGATTTCAAATTCACGTTCAACGCCGGCGTTTCGCTCGACGAAACCCGCTCCACCTCGGTTACGAATCCCTGGTTCGGACAGTTCGCCAGCGAAAAAGGCATGGTCTCGAAGGGCCATCAACGGAATTTCGACCTCAACCTACAGCAGATTCTCAACTACACCAAGCAGATAGGCTCGCACAACATCAACGTGATGCTGGGCCACGAGTCCTACCAGAACCGCATTTACACGCTGTCGGCCACGAAAAGCAATATGCTGACGCAGGAAAACGACGAGCTTGCCGGGGCGATCATCGACAAACAGGGAGCCGGCTCTTACCGGGTTGAGTACAACAACGAGGGTTATTTCGCCCGTGTCATGTACGATTACGCAGGCAAATATTTCGCCTCGGCCTCCTACCGCCGCGACGCTTCTTCGCGCTTCCACCCCGACCACCGCTGGGGCAACTTCTGGTCGCTGGGCGGCGCATGGATCATTTCGAAAGAAAATTTCATGGAGAGCACCTATGAATGGCTCGACAATCTCAAGCTGAAGGCCTCGATCGGCTCGCAGGGTAACGACAACATCGGTAACTTCCGCTACACGAACACCTACACGATCGAAAACGCCAACGGAAAGGTCTCGACCGTCTTCAACGCCAAAGGATCCGAGAACATCACCTGGGAGACCAACTCCAACTTCAACGCCGGTGTGGAGTTCAGCTTCCTGCGCGGTACGGTTTCCGGAGGCGTCGAATATTTCCTCCGCAAGACGACCGACATGCTGCTGTCGTTCCCGGTAGCTCCGTCGCTGGGCTATTCGTCCTACTACGCCAACGTGGGCGACATGCGCAACAGCGGCGTCGAAATCGAGCTGAACTTTACGCCGATCCGACGGGAGCATGTCCAGTGGGACATCAACCTCAACATGACGCACCTGCGCAACAAGATCACCATGCTACCTTCTGAACGACGAACCAAACAGGTCGATGGCTACTCCGGTTACGTGAGCGGCTCCACTTTCTTCGGAGAAGGGCTTCCGATGTACACTTTCTACATGAGGAAATATGCCGGTGTTTCGGACGAGGGCCTTTCGATGTGGTACATGAACGAAACCGACGACAAGGGCAACCCGACGGGCAAGCGCGTTACGACGACTGAATATGCCAAGGCGTCGGACTATCTCTGCGGCGACCCGATTCCCGATCTCTACGGTGGTTTCGGCACGAGTGTCAATTTCCGGGGCTTCGACCTGAGCGTGGCCTTCACCTACCAGATCGGCGGTCTGGCTTACGACTCGGGATACTCCGCGGCGATGTACTCGCCGGCCAACAAGACGACGGGTATGAACTGGCACAAGGACATCCTCAATGCATGGTCGGCGGACAATGCGTCGTCGAACATCCCGCGCCTGCAGTATGAAGACAAGGATCAGAACGGTATGTCTGATCGTTTCCTTACGGACGCCAGCTACCTGAACCTACAGAACATCAACTTCGGCTACACGCTGCCGTCGAATTTCACCAAGAAGGTCGGAATCGAGAAGGTGCGCGTCTACCTTGCCTGCGAGAATGTCTGGTACTGGTCCAAACGTCAGGGATTCGATCCCCGCTACTCTTATTCGGGATCGACGAGCCAGGCCACCTATTCGCCTGTAAGGACGATTTCGGGCGGCATCAACATTCAATTCTAATCGGCCTCAAACACTTTACGACAAACGACATGCATATGAAAAAAGCGACAAACATAACGCTCGCGACGCTGGCGGCAGCTTTGCTGGCAAGCAGCTGCATCAAAGAAGCCGACCCCTATGAAATAGCTACCGAGGATCAGGTCACCCTCGAAACGCTGATAGAAGGCATTCCGGCCTCGCTCGTACAGGCCGGTTCCGCAGGCTATGCAAGCGAAGGCCAAGCCTGGGATTTTGCCCTGCCGGCCATCCATATCGCCACGGAATCCATGACGGGCGACGTCGCCATTGGCGGCAATATCGGCTACGACTGGTTCGCACAGTGGGGAACCAACGAAGCGCTCGGCGCCGACTATGCCGTGGGTGCGCTCACGTGGAACAACTACTATGCGTGGATCATGGCGACCAACAACGTCATCAAACAGATCGACGCCTCGGATTTCGCAACGCTCGACGCCACGCAGAAGTCCTATCTGGGCTTCGCCTACGCCTATCGGGCCATGTTCTACCTCGATCTGGTGCGTCTGTACGAGTTCAAGGAGAACAATTACACTGAAGCGCCCGGGGTTCTCGGGCTGGGCGTGCCCATCGTACTGCCCGAGACTACCGAGGCCGAGGCCAAGAACAACCCCCGTGCCAAGGTCGACGACATCTACGATCAAGTGATCTTCCCCGACCTGGACAAGGCCGAAGAACTATTGAGCGGCTTTACTGCTCCCGACAAGTATACGATCAGTCCGGCGCTGGTCTACGGCCTGAAAGCTCGGGCCTGGCTTGAGCGCGGTACGGCCAAGAACGACGCCGAAGCCTATGTTTCCGCCGCCGAGTACGCCCGCTTGGCCATTAACGCCAGCGGCTGTACGCCCCTGACGCAGGAGCAGTGGGAAGACCCCTCGAACGGCTTCAACAGCGCCACGGCGAACAATGCCTGGATCTGGGGCCTCGCCCTGCCGAGCGAAAGCGTTGCCAACCTGTTCTGCTTCACGGCGCACATGAGCACGGAGAATGCGTGGAGCGCCTACGGAAACGACGCCTGCCGCTGCATCAACAGCAACCTTTACAACAGTATCGACCTGCGCGACTTCCGCCGCCATTCGTGGCTCGATCCCGACCGCAAAGACCCGGAGAAGGAGTCCTACGACTACAAAAGCTGCCGCAAAGAGGGGAAGGAATACTTCAATGAACTGCCCGATTACGCGAACATCAAGTTCCGTCCGGCGCAGGGCGCTTATGAGGATTTCAAGGTCGGCGGAGCCGCAGACCATCCCTACATGCGCGTCGAGGAGATGTACTTCATCGAGGCCGAGGCCAAGGCGCATGAAAATCTTGGCGAAGGAATTCGGCTGCTCAATGAGTTCATGAACAACTACCGCATTGTGGGCGGAGGTTACGACTGTACGAACATGTCGTCGTCGGTTGAAAATTTCACCAACGAGCTGATGCTTCAGAAGCGCATCGAGTTCTGGGGCGAAGGCATCGTCATGTTCGACATGAAGCGGCTCGACATGTCCACCCGACGGGGCTATGTGGGAACCAACTCTCCTGCCTCGTACCGGCTGAATACGGAAGGCCGTGCACCCTACTGGAACTTCGTGATCTCGCGCGGTGAGACGCAGAACAACCCCGTCATCGCCACGCAGAACAATCCCGATCCTTCGCAAACGGTCAAGCCGTGGAACGGGTGATGACCATCTGCGATCAAGCTGTCAAATCTAAAAGCAAATTACCGTGAAGACATTCAAGCATATATTACCGTTCCTGCTGGCACTTCTTGTCCTTGCCGGCTGCGAGGACGACGTGAACTATACGCAGGGAACCGCGGAGAATCCCGATTGCTACGGTGTCTACTTCCCGAAGAAGCAGGCTACTCGGACCGATCTGGAGTTCGAACCGGGAACCCAGACCGAAGCGACCTATACGGTCAAACGGCGCAACACCGTGGATCCGATCGTCGTTCCGGTCGTCGTGAAGTCCAACGTCGAGGATATTTTCGTCGTCGAGCCGATCGCATTCGATGCCGGAGAGGACGAGACGACCTTTACGATCAGTTTCCCCAAGGCCCAAATGGGCACGACCTACACTTGCGATATCAACATCGAAGATCCGCGCTACGCTTCGATCTACGGTGCCGATAAGGTGAACCTTTCGATATCGCTCGTGCTGGCCAAATGGGAATTGGTCACCGACGAAAAGACCGGTGAGACCAAAGGCCGCTACCGCGACGACATTCTGGGCAACTTCGCGTCGATAGACAACCCCAATGCTAATCCGAACCCCGAAATCGAACTCGAAATCTACGAGCGTTCGGACAAGAAGGGCTATTACCGCATGAAAGCCTACACTCCGGAGCTGATGAACATCTTCGCCGGAGGACAGGTAAACCACGAGAACCGCAACGTCTGGACCTATGTCGATGCCTCGGATCCGAACAAGGTCTATTATCCCTACCAATCGACCGGTCTGACCCTCTTTTCCGATATGGGTGAGTGGTACATCGCATCGCAGACACCGGAAAATTTCGCCATGGACGAATCAGCCGGACAATATGGCACGCTCAATAACGGCGTGATTACCTTCCCGGCGCAGGGTATCGTGCTCGAACCGAGCGAAGGTGAATATGCCGGAAAATTCTTCTATGCCAACGCAAACGGTCTGCAGCGGATCATGCTTCCCGGAGCCAGGGTCTACGATTACTCGGTGGCCCTCACCAAAAGCGAACCCGCAGACGGTGTCGTCGAAATCGGCGCCACCCTCTCCGAGGACACCCGAGAGTTCCGCTATGCGATCTTCACGGGCAATTTGAGCGACGGCGAGGCGAGCCTCAAGGCACAGGAGATGGCCGATGGCAAGATCGCCGCGGAACTCATCAAGACGATCACTGTTTCGGGGACGATTTCCGTTCAGGATCTGGAAGGCGGCACCGGCAAGTACACGCTTGTAGGCTGCATCTACGGTTCGGACGAAGAGGCGAATCCGGAGGGCGGCGAAACGGCGTCGCAGAATCTGAAAATGCAGGGCTACGCCTCCATTTCGTTCGGATATATCGCCAAGGGCGACGAGGACAAGGTTTCCGTCATTCTCAACATCGGGCTCGAAGCCACGAACGAATTCGCGGGACAAGGCATTACGACGGACAATGCGGCGAAATTCTGGGCCTATGGCGAGGGGATTGAATCTATCAAACACGGAGTCTTCAAGACAAAAGACATCCAAGGATTGGACATGACGGCTTTCCTCAAAGAGGAGGGCAAGGATTTCACCAAAGAGCAGCTCGACGCCATCAACGGCGGACATTACAGCGTCATGCTCACGGGGCTGAACGGCGACACGGAGTACACGTTCGCCGGACTGGCTTACAACGGATATGCCAGCAAACTCTTCACGGCATCCATCAAGACCACCGGTGTATACAACCCGGGATTGGAGAGCGAGTTCCTCTACTCGGACTTCCTGCCGCAGAAAGAGCAGCCCTCGAAGGAGTACCTGATTTCGACCGAATGGAACTATTATGCCGTCAACGTCATGGATGAGAAGCCGATGCGACGGAAGATCGGCACGGTGACCATCGAAGACGACCCGGCAGAAAGCAGTTCGGCCGATCTGCTGACCATCACGGGACTCCCCGGGGTCGAGTTCGACGAAGGCGGTCGGATTCCGGCGGTCTACGTTCCCTCCACTGCTCCGCTCGCAGGCATAACCGGCGCTATCTCCCCGCTTCTTTCGCAAACGCCGATCGGTGTCATCAACGGAGAGGACATCCTCGCCGGCTGCGTCTCGGAGGAGAATCCCGAAGCCCTCTATGCGGTCAATTATCCGTTCATCGGAGGCGCCGTGGCCGACGGTTATATCTATTTCGTGCCCACTCCGAACTATGTCGAGCAGGGAGCCACGTTCCGTTATCTGTATACGTTGAGTACGACGACCCCCTATTCGATCCTTACGGACATGTTGCTCGTCGATCCCGCCAAGGATATGGGCGGCATTCCCGAACTGGCCGCAGAGCGGATCGCAGAATTGCGCCGAATGGCCGCAGAGCTCCGGCAGCCGCGGAATTACGTCGAACGGCTCGAATTCTCCGTTTCTACAGAACGCGGTTCCGTCAAAACCGTACCGACCGACTATGCGAAAGGATTCCTGCCCGCATCGGCTCCTGAAGCGAAAGTTGTAAGGGCTACGGTCGGATTCAGCGACGCTGTGCAGCGTGCGAACGGTTCGGGATCGGAACTCCGCTTCCGGAAAACGGCCGCTGCCGAAATCACGCTCAAGTAATATCGGATCGGGAGAGGCCGGTCGTCCGGCAAGTGCCGGCCTCTCCCTTTTTTTCAAGCCAAAAACAACCTGCCGGACTCAAAAATCAGCATGATATATGCATAACAAAACGAAACTCCTGATTTTCGCCTCCCTGCTGCTGGCCGCCTGCTCGACGGATCCCATGCAGGAGATACCGAACCGCGGGGATTCCGCTCCCGAAATCGAGACTTCGGGCAAAATCTGCAATACGTCGGACGACGCCGTGGCCGGTTCGCTCATCGTAAAATTCGGCGAAGAAGCCATTCCCAGTCTCGAACAGAATGCGTTGAATGCGGCCAAGACCCGTTCGGCGCTGACCCGTTCGGGCATCGAATCCGTCGATGACATCCTGAACGACCTGCATGTCACCTCGCTGGAGCGCGTCTTCCCCGAAGCCGGCGAACACGAGGCCCGCACCCGTGCGGCAGGGCTTCACAGATGGTATGTGCTCCGGTTCGCATCAGAGGAGGATCTCGACAAGGCGGCGGAGAGACTCGCGGGTGTCGCCGAAATCTCGAAAGTACAGTTCCGCACCCGTCTCTACCGGGCTTCCGACTGCAAAACCTATCCGTTCCAAGCAACGGCGAACGGCCAGACCCGCGCTTTGGTTACAGCGGATTTCAACGACCCGAATCTTTTCTGGCAGTGGCATTACATCAACAATGCCGACCAGGCCGTTGCCACTACATCGGTGGCCGGAGCCGACATCAATGTGGCCGACGCATGGAAGCTCACGGCAGGTAATCCCGAAGTCATCGTCGCCATCGTGGACGAAGGGGTGAAATACACTCATCCGGATCTGGCGGCCAACATGTGGATCAATCCGAACCCTTCGCCCGAATACAAGAACCAGGACATTCACGGATGGAACTTCGCTGCCGACGGTTCCATTTCATGGGGTCAGAAGGGCGATTCGGGACACGGAACGCACGTTGCGGGCACGGTAGCCGCCGTCAATAACAACGGCATCGGCGTCTGCGGCGTGGCCGGAGGTACGGGCAAGGGAGACGGTGTGCGTCTCATGTCGTGCCAGATCTTCTCGGGAGACCTGACGGGTGACGCCCTCGTGTCGAGCCGTGCCGTAAAATACGCCGCGGATCACGGTGCCTCCATCCTCCAGTGCTCGTGGGGCATCAAGGCTGGAATATACACGTCGGACAACATGTTCATCAAACAATCGCCGATGGATTACGAGGCGCTTCAGTACTTCGCCGCCCAGAAGAACTGCGAGGCCCTCGACGGCGGACTGATCATTTTTTCCGCCGGCAACGAATCGACAGCCATGTCCGGCTATCCGGCAGGCTATCGTGATTATATCTCCGTCACCTCGTTCTCGCCCGACTACCTGCCAGCCAATTATACCAACTACGGTTCCGGCTGTAATATCGCGGCTCCCGGCGGCGAAACGAGCGGTTTGAGCGGTGGGGAGAAAGCCGGCGTCCTTTCGACGCTCTGCTCCGAAACGAGCAACGGAGCGGATTACGGCTACATGCAGGGAACCTCGATGGCTTGCCCGCACGTCTCGGGCGTAGCCGCACTCGGCCTCTCCTATGCCCTGGAGAAAGGGAAGAGATACTCGCTCGACGAATTCAAGACCATGCTGCTCACCTCGGTCAATGAAATCGACTCCCGGCTGGGCGAAGGCTCGAAAGCTACGATCGCCGACGTGTCGATTTACCGCGGCAAAATGGGCACCGGCATTACCGATGCCTATCAGCTGCTCATGCAGATTGAAGGAACGCCTTGTCTGCAGGTCGCATTGGGCGAGGTGCAGCTCATTCCGCTGACGCAGCATTTCGGACAGGGTGCCGAAGACCTTACCTATACCGATATCCAGATGTCGGCCAAGGATATGGAAAAGCTTGGCATCAAGGCGGCTCCCAAAATGTATAATGGAAAACTGATGATCAAATGCACGAAACCCGGATCGGCCAAAATCAAGGTTTCGGCGATAGCCGGCGGTACGAAACCTGGAACGGGCGTCGTGATGGGCGGCATGGTCATCACCAAGGAATTCGCCGTCATCGCCCGTTCGGCCGGCGCAGCAAACGGAGGTTGGTTATAAAAACAGTGCTTGCAATGAAAAAACATCTTTATCATCTGCTCGTTTTCTCCCTGCTCGGCATTTTCGCCGCAAGCTGTTCGGATGACGACGATGCCCCCAACATTCAGTCGGAAATCGTAGGCGAATGGCGCCTTACTTCTTGGTCAGAGAATGCTCCCGAAGGATTTGAGGTATACGTAGAATTCACTTCGGCAGCGACATTCGGACTTTATCAGAAGGTCGAAACATCGAACTACACCAAATACACCGGGCGTTATTCGATCGACGGATCCCGGCTGACCGGAGTGTACGACGACGGCGAGAGCTGGGGCAACGGCTACGATTTCGAGTTGACGAATGGCGGGAACACCCTGACGATGACCACCCGAACCGAGCCGGCCGAAACCAGCGTATATTCCCGGACGATCATTCCGGATGACGTGCGCAATGCCCGAACATCCCGTGCCGAGTTTTCTTTGGAAATGAGGCGAATGCTATAATCTGTAATATTCGTGCCGCTCCGGCATTAAGTGTAAGGTAAGGACAAGAAGATGTGGTTGAAACGCTAATAACGGTCAGACCAGTAACGCTTCAAAGTGTGGAAGGCATTTGTCAACCGACAAATAATTTCGAGTGAAAATCTCTTATCTATAATGTGTTAAAACATTAAAATAAAAAGTTCAAAATTACGAGATTGCTCTCTGGGATAGGATGGCTAAAACCATCCTATCTTTTTTTAGAATATTTCTACGAGAACTGCAATATAAGCATTCAGACAATTGCATGTTTTAGCAAGATTTATTGAAATTTAATGTTTTAAATGTATCAATCTGAAATAAAAATCTTTGATATTTGAGTGATGATTTACGTTTTCTGCCGACTGGCATATTTGCCCCCGTGGACATTTGTCTGTTGTCCCTGAACGCAATTCCTGTCATGTAATCCCGTAATAATGCACGATCCGCGTCCGGCGGCGCTTGTCGCGCTTTGGGAAGGAGCCGTCTCACATCTGGAATTTGAGATGCGGATGGTTCATCTGCGTATCGAGCATCCTGCGGTCATGAACCGATTGAGGGAACCCGAAAAACCCCGCTCGGCGCTCTATCTGGCCGAGCCGTTCACGCCGACGGATCTCATGGAGCTGATTGCGGCGTTGCATGCTGCCGGCGTGGGACGGCGTATCAATGGTACCCGTGCCAATGTGGAACAGTTGGTCGAGCTGTTCTCGTGGATGTTCAACGTCCGCATCAACAATCCCATCCAATGCCGCCGTGGAGTCATCAACCGCAAGTTGCGGCTGACACGGTTTCTGGATCTGCTGCGCAACTCTCTGATTGAAGAGAGCCAGCGATAGGCGTCGGCGCCCCTCATCCGAGGGGCGCTTTTGGCCGAATCCTTTCAGGTATCAAGTAGCCGATGCCAGCCGCTCGCCGAACGCCTCCATCTCACGGCCGATGACTGTCTCGGAGAATTTGGCGTAATGGCGCGTCATGTTGGTGTTCGAGTGGCCGAGAATCTTGGCCAGCACGTCGATCGGCATGCCGTACTCGACGGCCATGCAGGCGAAGGTGTGGCGTGCGCAGTGGGTGGTCAGCACCTTGTCGATGCCGCACACGGCCGCGATCTCCTTCATGTAGGCGTTCATCTTCTGGTTGCTCGGCGTGGGGAGCACCCGTGAGCGTGCGACGCATACTTCGTCGTGCTCGTAGGGGCACAGGATTTCGAGCGTGCCCGGGAGCAGCGGGATGCGGCTCATCACGGAGGTCTTCTCGCGGGGCTTGTGAATCCACCAGCGCCCCTCGTCGTCCTGCGAGAGATGCTCGCGCCGCAGGTGGTCGGCGTCGGCGAATGCCAGCCCCGTCAGGCAGCAGAAGACGAAAACGTCGCGGATGCGGGCCAACCGGCGGTCGAGCTCCTTGCGGGTCAGCAGTTCCAGTTCATGCGCCGTAAGGTGCTCTTTGGCCTGCACCTCGTCCTCTTTGAGTTTGTAGTAGCGGAACGGATTTTTCGTAATCCACTCGTTGCGCAGGCAGTAGAGGACAAAGTTGCGCAGGCAGTCCATCACGGCGACCGCCCCGTTGTGGCGGCAGCGGTGGGCGGTTTGCAGGAAGAGGTTGAAGCCGTCCAGAAACTTGTAGTTCATCCGTTCGACGGGAATGTCCTCGGCTTTGCCGCGTTGGGCGAGATACTGTTTGAGGTAGCGCAGCAGCCGCTCGTATTTGTCTGCCGTGCGCTGCGTGATGCGCACGCCCACTTCGGCCTGCCGCCGCTTCACATAGTCGGTAAGGCCCGCAATGAGCATCATCGTGTTGCATGTCGGGTTCAGGTAGCGCTGTTTGATCTGCGCGGCATTGGCCGCATAGCCTCGGCCAGCAGTTTGGAGCGGATGTCCAAAATCTGCACACGGAACTCGTCGAGCATTTCATTGACTTTTTGCGCAAGTCGGCTCGTGCCCATCATGCGTTCCTTTTTCTGGTTCCACAATTCGGGCTTGCCCTCGCAATGGAAATAGAATTCCTGCCGCAGACTGCCCGTGGTGACGCGGGCGTAAACCGACGCCAAGCCGTTCTTTTTCGGTCTTCCTTTTCGCATCAGGAAAAGGATGGTAAAAGTTTCCTGTCTCATAACTCGTGACATTTTAAGGATTGACAAAACGTCTGCAAGGAAACTTTATTGCGGTGTAAAGTGTAGCAAAACAATGCATTGCGGGCTAAAAAGGTGGCAATCCCGTTTTCGGAAGCCCAAATCGGCTCTGCCCACTTTTTTGCCACCCAACGGTTTTCTTCGGCTTGCTTTCCGCTTCCGGTTCGGGGAATCGGTCAAAGCCTTTGCAAAATGATGATATACAGTCGGTTTTCCTCTTTTTGCGCCGGACAGGCAACAAAAAAGGAGCCTCGGAAAAAGGCTCCTTTGTGCGGATAAAGGGACTCGAACCCCCACGCCGGTAAGGCATCAGATCCTAAGTCTGACGTGGCTACCAATTACACCATATCCGCTTGCTATATGCAAAGGTATATAAAAATTCACAATTCACAATCCGGAGCGGGTGATTATAAGCCTTTTTTATTTACTTTTGTAGGCAATTTATCCGCTTATGCCGCAGAATGTCGCACTCGTTTTAACGCCCCGTCAGGCTGCCGACGCGAAGTATTACACTTCGCTTGCCGCGCGGCGTCTGGGGGTGCCGGAGCACGATATTGCCTTGGTGAGGGTCGTCAAACGCTCGATCGATGCCCGGCAGCGGCAACCGAAGGTCAACCTGACGCTGGAGGTCTATGTCGACCGGGAGCCGCAGCCCGCACCCGTGCATTTCGATTATCCCGATGTCTCGGGACATACCGAGGTCGTAGTCGTGGGATCGGGCCCGGCTGGGCTTTTCGCGGCGCTGCGGCTGATCGAGTTGGGGCTGAAGCCCGTTATCCTGGAGCGGGGCCGTGACGTTTCGGCGCGCAAGGTCGACATTGCGCAGATCAACCGCAACGGGGCAGTCGATCCCGATTCGAACTACGCTTTCGGCGAGGGCGGCGCGGGGACTTTCTCGGACGGCAAGCTTTTCACGCGTAGCAAGAAGCGCGGCGATTACAACAAGGCGTTGCAGACGCTGGTGTTCCATGGTGCCACGCCCGAAATCCTCTACGAAGCCCATCCGCATATCGGAACCGACAAGTTACCGCGCATCATGCAGAATATCCGGCAGACGATCCTTGGCTCGGGCGGCCAGTTCGTGTTCGGCAGCCGCGTTACGGATCTTGAAATCCGCAACGGCCGTATCCGGGGTGTGCGGTGCGGCGACACGTTTGTCGAAGGGGCGGCCGTGGTTTTGGCCACGGGGCATTCGGCACGCGATATCTACGAGCTGCTTTACCGCAGGGACGTGCGCGTCGAGGCGAAGGCCTTTGCCATGGGCGTGCGTATCGAGCATCCGCAGGCGTTGATCGACTCGATCCAGTACCACTGCCAGACGCGGGGCGAATACCTTCCGGCGGCGGCTTATTCGCTGGTGAGTCAGGAGGCCGGCCGCGGGGTCTACTCGTTTTGCATGTGCCCCGGCGGGTTCATCGTTCCGGCCATGACCGATGCCGCTCAGTCGGTGGTCAACGGCATGTCGCCCAGCGGCCGCACGTCACCCTATGCCAATTCGGGCATGGTGACCGAAGTGCGGCCCGCAGATTTCGAGCACCTGCGTGCGGAATGGGGCGAGCTGGCCGGGTTGAAGTTCCAGCAGCAGTTCGAAGAGCTGGCCCGGCAGCACGGCGGCGAGCATCAGGTCGCCCCGGCGCAGCGCGTCGCCGATTTCGTGGCGGGGCGCCCCAGTGCGGCCTTGCCGAAAACCTCCTATATCCCCGGTATTATTCCTTCGCGGCTCGATGAGTGGATGCCCCCGTTTATCGGCGAGGGGCTGCGCCGGGGGATCGCCACCTTCGGACGGCGGATGCGGGGGTTCGTGACGAACGAAGCCGTCGTGGTGGGCGTCGAGTCGCGCACCTCGTCGCCCGTCCGGGTTCCGCGCGACCCCGTGACGCTCATGCATCCCCAAACCGCGGGGCTCTTCCCCGCGGGTGAAGGCGCCGGTTATGCCGGGGGCATCATCTCTGCCGCCCTGGACGGCGAACGTATCGCAGAAGCAGTAACAAACTACATAAAATAAATGAACGAATCTCAAAGCAAGTTACCCTCTCCCGAGGTTTCTGTAATCATCCCCGCTTACAATCTGGAAGGGTATCTCGATACGTGCCTGCAATCGGTTTTGACGCAGACGCTCGGGAATTTCGAGGCTATCGTCGTGGACGACGGTTCCACGGACGGTACGCCCGGGCTCCTGTGTCGCTATGCGGAGCGCGATCCGCGGATCATCGTGGTGAGCACCCCGAACCGGGGCGTTGCGCGGGCACGCGAAACGGGTATTGCCCGGGCCCGGGGAAAATACATCGCTTTCCTCGACGGCGACGATTTCTGGGAACCGCGCATGTTGGAGGAGATGACCGCCTCGATCGGGCAGAATGGCGGGTACGATATCGTATGCTGTAATTTCAAACGGGTCTGCAAGACCTATCAGGCGATCTACCGTGAATCCCGGACGGAGGATATGGAAGGGCTCGAGTTCCTCGAGGCGACGCTTCGCCATTCGATCTGGGTGACACTCTGGGGCAAACTCTATCGGCGGGAACTTTTCAATAACGGGCTCAACCACTATCCGTTACGACTGGGTCAGGATACGATGATCAACATCCAGATCGCCTGCCGCCTTCCCCGCGTCCATTTCATCGACTACGTGGGATATGATTACGTGCAGCGGCCGTCGTCGTCCAATCACCGAAACTTCGATTTTGAATACTGCTGCTTATTTTGTAGTATTGTGGAACGGGAGTTACAACGGCACGGCGAATCGCTTCGGGGACATGCCGAATTCTATGCATTGCTGAATAAGGTACGCTGGTATTCGGTCTATGTCTGCAAAAGCCGCAGTCCGTGGGTCGGGAACCAGGCGTTTGTCTGCGACCTGCGCGAATCGGCCGGCCGTTACCGGGACGAGCTCAGGGCGCGCTATTCGCGGGCACGGATGCTTTTGCTGGATCTCGACCGTTACCGGGTCATGCGCCCGGTCGTCGTCATGCTGACGACAGGATTGCGCTGGCGTACCAGTTTGCGGCGGCGTCTGGCACGATAAAGGGATATTATACAGAAACATGGATTTTTACGACGGAGCCGGCAGCCGGATCGTGAAAGCGATAAATTGGATTGCATAGATGGAGGAAAGGGAAAAATCAAAGCCCGCGGTATCGGTCATTATTCCGGTTTACAACCTGGAAAACTATCTCGATACCTGCCTCGATTCGGTCGGACGGCAAACGTACGGGGATTTCGAGGCTATCGTCGTCGATGATGGGTCGACGGACGGTTCGCAGGCCGTGGCACGCCGCCACGCGGAGCGCGACGCGCGCATCGTCGTCGTAAGGACTGTCAATCAGGGAACTGCCAGGGCCCGTGAGACGGGTATCCGCCATGCGCAGGGCGACTACATCTGTTTTCTCGACGGCGACGACGTCTGGGACTCCCGCATGCTGGAGAAACTGGTGGCGGCCATCGGGGAAAACGGTGGGTACGATATCGTATGCTGCGATTACAAACGCATCTGCAAGACCTACGAAGCGCCCAGGCGCGAGATGCGCACATCGGACATGCAAGGGCTGGATTTCCTCGTTGCGTCGCTCTACCATGCCATTTCCGTGACCGTGTGGGGGCGGCTCTATCGCCGGGCGTTGTTCGAAAAGGAGCTGCGCCATTATCCGCTGCGGCTGGGGGAAGACAGCCTGCTCAACATCCAGATCGGCTGCCAGCAGCCCCCCGGCCCGGTTTTTGAATGGCCTCCGCA
>OBXE01000579.1_pt1 | contig 17523 bp, 18 predicted proteins | sample 1495391 | NCBI WGS metagenome assembly OBXE01 (sample SAMEA2580146, study PRJEB22360) | human gut metagenome | biome: human gut; feature: human-associated habitat; material: faeces | place: Denmark | collected 2008/2010 | reverse complement strand
TACCGGATCGCTCTCCGTGTCGCCAGGCTCCCCAGCGCCATACCGCCCAATAACAACAGGGTGTTTTTCAAAATACCTCTCATGATGCAATTTTCTCCTTTCAAAAGCAAAAAAAGGGAAAGCACCTGAAACAGGTACTCTCCCCCGGCGAACCTCTCTTCTGCTTACTTTTCAGAGTTCCCCTCGTCGGAATCCTCCGCAGTCTCTTCGACATCGGTGTACTCGACGTCTACCGCGTCGGCCCCGGCCTTTCTGGCAGCCTTCCGCTCGGCCAGCTTGGCGCCCGCAAACCCCCAGAGCTTCTTCGCCCCGCCAATCACGGCGTAAGCCAGGAAGCCTCCGACGATTCCTGCGACCAGCGCGCCAGCGTTTCCGCTGTCAACGGCCTCATCGACCTCCACGGTCTCGTCCATAACCTCGTTCTCCATCACTCTTGCGTTCATCTCTTCCATGTCAAGTTCCTCCTTATAAAGTTAGGTTCATTGGATGGTTCTCCATAATAGGAGATGCAATTTCTGCGGATGTCACCAGCCCAGATAGACCGGCGGGACCCGGTGCCCCAGCACCAGATAAGGGACGCCGTCCACCAGCTGGGAGCTGAAGTCCAGCTCAATGTAGCCCTTGTCGATGTCCCACCCCATGGTCTCTCCGATAGAGTCGTCGCAGGGCTCCAGGCCTATCTCCATCACCTCGTCCCGCATCCGCTTGTTCAGCGTGTTTTCCGCCCGGCGGAGGCTCTCGATGTCCGACTTGAAGCAGGTGTTGGTCAGCGGGTCGAAACAGGGGGTCTCGCCCCGTCCGGTGGAAATGAATTCCCGCTCTTTGACATTGGCCTTCTCCAGCTTGTCCTTGGCCACCGCGTCCCGGATGGCCTGCTCCTTCTTCACGCCGACCACCTCAACCGCCTTGTCCCGGTACTCCTTCAACGCGGTCTCCGAAATGGTGTAGGCCGTGACCAGGGCCGCGTTGCGCCGTGCGCTGATGGAACTGGCCCCGATGATGCAGGCCGCGGAGCATACGCCGGCGACGACCGGGGGAATATAACATTTCCAGGTGGTCTTGACGATCTCGCCGGTGGTCAGGCGCTTTCCGTCTCGGATTTCCTTTTCGTCCACCATCCGCAGGGCCTTGGGGGTGGCCTTGACCGCCATCACAGCGGCGGCGGTCATCCCGGCGATGCCGATGCCTGTCAAAATCTCCGGGCTGTGCTTTTTCACGGTTTTCTGCAACGCTTTCAGGGCGTTTGAAATTGCTTGTTTGTTCAAGACGCCATCTCCTCTCATAAATATCAATGTTTTCATCGCTCCAGCTTCTCGATCTCATCGAGGAATCCCCTCACGGTTTCGGCCGCGATCCGAAAGATCCGGTGCTGCTGGTGCCGCCGCAACTGCGCCCCTTGCTGGCGCGCTACGCAAGGTTGTTTGCGCCGGGGCTGCATGTGCTGTCGTATAACGAAGTGCCGGATGAGCTGGAGTTGAAGATAATGGGGGCGTTGATATAGGCATCCGGCATCGGTGCATATTGCCGGATGCGGCGTGAACGCCTTATCCGGCCTACGGTTAAAGCACAGATTTGTAGGCCGGATAAGCGTAAGCGCATCCGGTGCCAGTGCACAGCTATAAAATGATACGCTCCCCGGCACTAAAATCCGTTACGTCCTCCGCCCAATCGATGGGATATAACCCTCGCGCGACATCGCGATGAAACGTTGAGAATGGCCAATCACTCACTTGCTTTACCCAACCATGTTTTACTGGATTTATATAAATATAATCAACATGATGGCGATAGTCTTGGGTATTGCGAATGGCATGCTCCCAAAAACGCGGTTGCCAGATATTTTTCAATCCACAAGCATGGGTAAATTGCTTTTTAATTTCCCGCCAGCGCGAGGAAAAATCATCATCGCCTTCAGGTAATGTCCATATGCAATGCATATGCTCCGGCAAAACTACCCAAGCGTTAATTTCAAAAGGTCTGTCTCGCTTAACTTTAATAATAGCGTTACGGAGCGTCTGAAACTGGGTGGTCAAAAGTTGGTTTCGACGATTCTGTAAATTTACCGTGAAAAACCAGGTTCCCCCCTTGATGTAATAACGACGATATTCAGACATAACGACTCCTTTTTCTCAACGGTAAGAAGAAAAGGAAAAGTCGGCAATGATGTTGTGTTAAATCGGGAAAGCGGCTCGCAAAAAATGCACAGATTTGTAGGCATGATAAGACGCGTAGCGTCGCATCAGACACCGGCGCACAATCGCCGGATGCGGCGTGAACGCCTTATCCGGCCTACAAAATCGTCTCTTCCGTCAAAATTCGCCGCGCGCCCAAAAAATGATCCTGCCAGAAAGGTTCAGCTAACCGACTTACCCGAATGGTTTCCCCGGTGCGCGGTGACTCGATAAACTGACCGTCTCCAAGATATACGCCCATATGGTCGGCTATCTCACGGCTGTGGATATGGAAAAACAGCAAATCTCCCCGGCGCAGGTCGTTATTCGCCACAATCGTTGCCCGACGGTAGTGGTACATCTCATTGGCCGTGCGCGGGAGCTTAGCCTCAAGGATCTTGTTGTAGGCATAAAAAACCAACCCGCTACAGTCGAAACCTTTATCAGGCCGCGTGCCCCCCCAGACATAAGGCTTGCCAAGTTGCTGTTCCAGGCGGTGAATCGCCACTTCGGTGATGTTATGCAGGTGGTTGCTGCTGAGGAAATGATTGTTTTCCGCCAGCGCCTGCCAGCGTCTGTCGTTCGCCTTGAGCGGCGCAGGAAACCATTCTGGATGCTGTTTTATCTGCTCCCGATTATGCTGGCGTAGCGCCCTTCTGCTTTTAGCATTGCCTTCCACAATATAGCTGGCCTGCTTTTTCAGATGGGTTTGGTACTGTTTTAATAAACGCGCACGGTTTTGCATCCGCTGACGGGCGGCGTAGCTAAAAGAGATATGTGATGTGGTGGCGCTGGCGAGTAAAGGGAGCAAAACGCATAACGAAAACACGCCTGGATGCAGAAATCTGCCGTGCAAGAACGAAGACATGAAGGACATAAACCAGCTGAATGAAGGTGAGAATTTTAAAAGACCGGAGGAGTAAACGGGATTATTAATTGCTTATTTGCATATTACTATTGCGGTTTCATAATCTTAGGAAATAAGAAATAAATCTACAATCCATGCGCTTTTCGGATTCTTGAAAACTGCACCTGTGCTAAATTTGTAAACCCTGCGCCGACAGGCTTGCGTAAAACTCTTTTGGTGATAATGTGAGCCTTCCAAATCCAGACTATTCCGATTTGGGATTCATTTTGCCGTCCTGGCGTGTGTAACCGTTTTATCAAGGAATAAGCAGTATGCGTAAAATCGCATTAATTCTTGCGATGTTGTTGATCCCATGCGTTTCGTTTGCCGGTTTGCTGGGCAGCAGTAGCTCGACCACTCCAGTGAGCAAAGAGTATAAGCAGCAGTTGATGGGATCCCCTGTCTACATCCAGATCTTCAAGGAAGAACGTACGCTCGATCTCTACGTCAAAATGGGCGAGCAATATCAACTGCTCGACAGCTATAAAATCTGTAAATATTCCGGCGGCTTAGGGCCAAAACAGCGTCAGGGCGATTTCAAAAGCCCGGAAGGGTTTTATAGCGTCCAGCGTAATCAGTTAAAACCAGACAGCCGTTACTACAAAGCGATTAATATTGGATTCCCAAACGCCTATGACCGTGCGCATGGTTATGAAGGGAAATACCTGATGATTCACGGCGATTGTGTTTCCATCGGCTGCTACGCGATGACCAATCAGGGTATTGATGAGATCTTCCAGTTCGTTACTGGTGCGCTGGTGTTTGGTCAGCCGAGCGTGCAAGTGAGTATTTATCCGTTCCGCATGACCGACGCCAATATGAAGCGCCATAAATATTCCAACTTTAAGGACTTCTGGGAGCAACTGAAGCCGGGCTACGACTACTTTGAGCAAACCCGTAAGCCACCGACCGTTTCTGTGGTCAATGGCCGTTACGTGGTCAGCAAGCCGTTAAGCCACGAAGTTGTGCAGCCACAACTGGCATCAAACTACACGCTCCCCGAGGCAAAATAAGCGCCATTCACCTGGCATAATCTTTTGCCAGGTTTCATTGCCCGTCAGCGGCTGTGTCGCAATCACCGTGACCACATCATTCGGTGTGGTCTGCGAGCTGAAGTCGATTTCCACATCCTGATCCAGCAACGTTGCCACGCCAAACGGCGCGCGGCGGGTGATCCAGTGTAAATTAGTCGAGCAATACGCCATTACATAGCGCCCGTCAGAAAGCAGCATGTTGAAAACGCCCTTCTGCCGCAGTTCATCCGCCAGTGAGGCGATATATTTAAACACTGCCGCCATGTTGCCCGGTGTGCGCGGGTAACGCTGCGTTAATTTATGCAGGAGCCAGCAAAAGGCTTTTTCGCTATCGGTTTCACCGACCGGGCGGAAGTTGCCGGTTTCCAGTGATTTGTAGCCCGTCAGTTGTCCATTATGGGCATAAGTCCAGTTACGCCCCCATAACTCGCGGGTAAACGGGTGAGTATTTTCCAGCGCCACCTCGCCCCGATTAGCCTGGCGAATATGAGCCACCACCGAACAGGATTTTATCGGGTAGTCCTGGACAAGTTTGGCGATGGGGGAATTAAAGCTGGGTTGCGGATCTTTAAATGTGCGACAGCCTTTACCTTCGTAAAAGGTAATGCCCCAGCCATCTTTATGTGGCCCGGTTCCACCACCACGCTGTACAAGTCCGGTGAAACTAAAGCAGATATCGGTAGGGACGTTGGCACTCATCCCGAGCAATTCGCACATGGGTAACCTCCACAACAGCGGGAGCGCATGGCCCCCGGCGAAGATTGATTTAAGAATTTTCAGGTCGGATGTGGCGTGAACGCATTATTCGGCCTACGGTTCGGGTGCAGATTGTAGGCATGATAAGACGCGTCAGCGTCGCATCAGGCATCAGAGCACAAATGCCGGATGCGGCGTAAACGCCTTATCCGGCCTACGCCAGACTTACTTAACCATCTCTTTTTCAATTAACTGGATCAGGATATGGATCACTTTAATGTGGATCTCCTGAATGCGGTCGGCATAACCAAAGTGCGGTACGCGAATTTCGATATCCGCCGTGCCAGCCATTTTGCCGCCGTCTTTACCGGTCAGGGTGATCACTTTCATCCCCTTCTCACGCGCCGCCGCGATCGCTTTGATCACGTTTGCAGAGTTACCGGAGGTGGAGATCCCCAGCAGTACATCGCCTTCGCGACCTACCGCTTCAACGTAACGGGAGAAAATATCATTGAAACCAAAATCGTTACCGACGCAGGAAATATGACTAACGTCAGAAATGGCAATCGCCGGGTAGCCCGGACGGTTTTCACGGTAGCGACCGGTCAACTCTTCGGCAAAGTGCATGGCGTCGCAATGGGAGCCGCCGTTGCCACAGGAAAGCACTTTGCCACCGGCTTTAAAGCTGTCTGCTAACAGGACCGCCGCGCGCTGAATGGCGTGAATATTGGCGTCATCTTTTAAAAAGTTAGCCAGCGTTTCCGCCGCTTCGTTCAGTTCATTACGAATAAGATCCTGGTACATGAGGATATCCTTCAGCATAAATGTAATAGACAAAATGCAGTGTACCGGATACCGCCAAAAGCGAGAAGTACGGGCAGGTGCTATGACCAGGACTTTTTGACCTGAAGTGCGGATAAAAACAGCAACAATGTGAGCTTTGTTGTAATTATATTGTAAACACATTGCTAAATGTTTTTACATCCACTACAACCATATCATCACAAGTGGTCAGACCTCCTACAAGTAAGGGGCTTTTCGTTATGATGATTTTGAGTATTCTCGCTACGGTTGTCCTGCTCGGCGCGTTGTTCTATCACCGCGTGAGCTTATTTATCAGCAGTCTGATTTTGCTCGCCTGGACAGCCGTCCTCGGCGTTGCTGGTCTGTGGTCGGCGTGGGTACTAGTGCCTCTGGCCATTATCCTCGTGCCATTTAACTTTGCGCCTATGCGTAAGTCGATGATTTCCGCACCGGTATTTCGCGGTTTCCGTAAGGTGATGCCGCCGATGTCGCGCACTGAGAAAGAAGCGATTGATGCGGGCACCACCTGGTGGGAGGGCGACTTGTTCCAGGGCAAGCCGGACTGGAAAAAGCTGCATAACTATCCGCAGCCGCGCCTGACCGCTGAAGAGCAAGCGTTTCTCGACGGTCCGGTAGAAGAAGCCTGCCGGATGGCGAATGATTTCCAGATTACTCATGAGCTGGCGGACCTGCCGCCGGAGTTGTGGGCGTACCTTAAAGAGCATCGTTTCTTCGCGATGATCATCAAAAAAGAGTACGGCGGGCTGGAGTTCTCGGCTTATGCCCAGTCTCGTGTGCTGCAAAAACTCTCCGGCGTGAGCGGGATCCTGGCAATCACCGTCGGCGTGCCGAACTCATTAGGCCCGGGCGAGCTGCTGCAACATTACGGCACTGACGAGCAGAAAAATCACTATCTGCCGCGTCTGGCGCGTGGTCAGGAGATCCCTTGCTTTGCACTGACCAGCCCCGAAGCGGGTTCCGATGCGGGCGCGATTCCGGATACCGGGATTGTCTGCATGGGCGAATGGCAGGGCCAGCAGGTGCTGGGGATGCGTCTGACCTGGAACAAACGCTACATTACGCTGGCACCGATTGCGACCGTGCTTGGTCTGGCGTTTAAACTCTCCGACCCGGAGAAATTACTCGGCGGTGCAGAAGATTTAGGTATTACCTGTGCGCTGATCCCGACCACCACGCCGGGCGTGGAAATTGGTCGTCGCCACTTCCCGCTGAACGTACCGTTCCAGAACGGACCGACGCGCGGTAAAGATGTGTTCGTGCCGATCGATTACATCATCGGCGGGCCGAAAATGGCCGGGCAAGGCTGGCGGATGCTGGTGGAGTGCCTCTCGGTAGGCCGCGGCATCACCCTGCCTTCCAACTCAACCGGCGGCGTGAAATCGGTAGCGCTGGCAACGGGCGCGTATGCGCACATTCGCCGTCAGTTCAAAATCTCTATCGGTAAGATGGAAGGGATTGAAGAGCCGCTGGCTCGTATTGCCGGGAACGCTTATGTAATGGATGCTGCGGCATCGCTGATTACCTACGGCATTATGCTCGGTGAAAAACCTGCCGTGCTGTCGGCTATCGTTAAGTATCACTGTACCCACCGCGGGCAGCAGTCGATTATTGATGCGATGGATATCACCGGGGGCAAAGGCATTATGCTCGGGCAGAGCAACTTCCTGGCCCGTGCTTACCAGGGGGCACCGATTGCCATCACCGTTGAAGGGGCAAATATTCTGACCCGCAGCATGATGATCTTCGGACAAGGAGCGATTCGTTGCCATCCGTACGTGCTGGAAGAGATGGAAGCGGCGAAGAACAATGACGTAAACGCGTTCGATAAACTGCTGTTCAAACATATCGGTCACGTCGGTAGCAACAAAGTTCGCAGCTTCTGGCTGGGCCTGACGCGCGGTTTAACCAGCAGCACGCCAACCGGCGATGCCACTAAACGCTACTATCAGCACCTGAACCGCCTGAGCGCCAACCTCGCCCTGCTTTCTGATGTCTCGATGGCGGTGCTGGGCGGCAGCCTGAAACGTCGTGAGCGCATCTCGGCCCGTCTGGGGGATATTTTAAGCCAGCTTTACCTCGCCTCTGCCGTTCTGAAGCGTTATGACGACGAAGGCCGTAATGAAGCCGACCTGCCGCTGGTGCACTGGGGCGTACAGGATGCGCTGTATCAGGCAGAACAGGCGATGGACGATTTACTGCAAAACTTCCCGAACCGCGTGGTTGCCGGGCTGCTGAATGTGGTGATCTTCCCGACCGGACGTCATTATCTGGCACCTTCTGACAAGCTGGATCATAAGGTGGCGAAGATTTTACAAGTGCCGAACGCCACCCGTTCCCGCATTGGTCGCGGTCAGTACCTGACGCCGAGCGAGCATAACCCGGTTGGTTTACTGGAAGAGGCGCTAGTGGATGTGATTGCCGCCGACCCGATTCATCAGCGGATCTGTAAAGAGCAGGGTAAAAACCTGCCGTTTACCCGTCTGGATGAACTGGCGCACAACGCGCTGGCGAAGGGGCTGATTGATAAAGATGAAGCCGCTATTCTGGTGAAAGCTGAAGAAAGCCGTCTGCGCAGTATTAACGTTGATGACTTTGATCCGGAAGAGCTGGCGACGAAGCCGGTAAAGTTGCCGGAGAAAGTGCGGAAAGTTGAAGCCGCGTAATTGAATAACGGAGCCGAAAGGCTCCGTTTTTTTATCGGCTAATTATTTAAAATTAAAGCCATCCGGATGGTTTTCCAGGCTGCCGGTCAACGCCGCGAACAGCACCGTTTTGCCATCAATCGAAAGCGCATCATTCACATTCAGCCAGGTGAGTTTCTCTTGCGACGTTTTCTCATCAATAGTCGAGAACAGCCCCGTCATCTGATTAGATTTCTCGGACCACATCACAGCGATACGTTGCGAGCCACAGTCATGCGGTTTGCACGCGCTCATCACCTGATACGTCTCATCTCCCAATGTCACGGTTTGTGCGGGAGTATAAGTACCGCCTTTCATCACCCAGGCAGGCAGCTTATGCCCTTGCACCATCTGATTAAACGCCGCTTTGGTGGTTTCGCCCTTTGCAAGACTGCTAATGGTTAAATCATCCTGCGCCATTGCACTGGTGGCGATGACCAGAGCGGCGACTGTCGTTATTGCCTTAAACATCATTCCTCCCGGGCTTATCCTGCCCATGTGATTAACTCCCTAAAGCCTGGCGATAACACGATAATTTGCAAATCAGATATTTCCAATATCAGCATTTGTTATCAATTTATTCTGCGCTAAGGCAACTGCCTGATAAGGTGTTAGAGTTATAAAACCCTTCGCATAAAGGAGTTGTACACCGTGCCTGGTTTGAAGATTACGCTTTTGCAGCAACCACTGGTGTGGATGGATGGTCCTGCCAACCTGCGCCATTTTGATCGTCAACTGGAAGGTATTACCGGGCGCGATGTGATCGTTCTACCGGAGATGTTTACCAGCGGCTTTGCCATGGAAGCGGCAGCTTCGTCGCTAGCACAAGATGACGTAGTGAACTGGATGACCGCTAAAGCGCAGCAGTGCAATGCGCTGATTGCAGGCAGTGTTGCATTACAAACGGAGTCTGATTCGGTTAACCGCTTTTTGCTGGTTGAGCCGGGCGGCACGGTACATTTTTATGATAAGCGTCATCTGTTCCGCATGGCAGATGAGCATCTGCATTATAAAGCAGGCAATGAGCGAGTGATTGTGGAATGGCGCGGCTGGCGTATTTTACCGCTGGTGTGCTACGACTTACGTTTTCCGGTGTGGTCGCGCAATCTCAACGATTATGACCTCGCCATCTACGTTGCCAACTGGCCTGCACCGCGCTCTCTGCACTGGCAGGCATTGCTGACAGCCCGCGCGATTGAGAATCAGGCGTATGTAGCGGGATGTAATCGCGTCGGCAGCGATGGCCTGCCATTATCGCGGTGACAGCCGGGTGATTAATCCACAAGGCGAGATTATCGCTACTGCCGACGCGCATCAGGCAACGCGCATTGATGCGGAGCTATCGATGATGGCATTGCGGGAATATAGAGAAAAGTTTCCGGCATGGCAGGATGCGGATGAGTTTAGGTTGTGGTGAGTGGGGGTTGTGTTTAGGGCTGGGGAGAGTCGGGGAAGACTACGAAAGCCCGCTCTCCTGCGACGACTTTTATCACAGGAGTGTGGAAGTGCTTTTCCATCAATCGCAATGACGTCTATGTCGTCTGAAGAATGACATTCACGCATCCGGTTAATAAAGCATTCGTGAAATTTTACTGAACGGATACAGGACATAACTCTGATTATGGTGTCGTGAACAGGATTACCATTTTCAAAATCACCATATTATTAGCAGTAATTATGTTATTAATCATTGTGATATTTCCATCTCTGTGATTAATACCGGATAAGCATTTAATTGCAGAGCTTGCACAAAATTATCGCAGATAACTGGCAATAACAATAACCCATCAGCCCGCTGCTGTAATACCTCCATTCGTTCTACTGATTCAACATTAACAACCAAACCAAGGGCATTTAGCGATTTAAGGATCTCCAGATGTTCACTCATCCAGCGCAGAGAAAAAGGATCATCACCAATTATAAAAACAGGCCCCCAGCCGGTTAATAACTGGCGTTTCATTACGGAGCCAGGATGAAGTCGAGTACATATTACAGGAAATACCCCCTGTTGCGATGGTTCCGATGATGTGGATAATTCAGAAATATTTTCCATTGTTAGTGAAGGATTAACATCCATTAATAATGGTGAAACAACCTCACTTTCCTTGCCAGTAATGGCTGCACTAAACTGAAGGGAAAATAACAATATTATTACGTATAAACTCATTTTTAACATAACACATTCAATCCGTTTATTCATGTTATAGAATAATAATGCTATAAATCATCATTAATGTTCAATTATTTAATCACACAATTTAAAAAATCATTGACCAATGTGAATTGGCAATGTACCACTCAAGTTAAAATCACTGAATATTTTATCAATTTCTCTTGCAGTTTCTATATATTTAACCTCTTTCGTACTTGCATTATAAATAGCCCAAGCCTCGGGATGGGATGTTCCACCAAACCTTACAAAAAAACTTGATTTCATATTATTATATAAATTAACATCAGGAAAAGGATCTTCTCCAAAATTAGTAGTATTGAATAATGAAAGTTCGTATCGCTTAGAAAATTCTGTTGGTAGGATAGCTTCACTGCCATCAATAGCATTCATCCAGAGTTTGTTACCATTATATTCCAACAATAATCTCTGTTTTGCATGTGTCTTATCTCGTTCTTTAACGACAGCGAATACCTTTTTAACAACTTGCTGTGCGGATGGTCCTATTGTATTACCAAAAGCTGGCAACCCGATTTTGCCATAAACACTCTCCTGAATGAAATAAATATCCGTTTTATCGGCCTCGACAATATCTACCATTTATCCCTCCAAACAAGACCTGACTCCAGGACAAGAGCATAGTGTGTAGTAAACACTTCATGCTCTTGCCCTGACCATTGAAATAACAACTTTCGTTTGTTTACTGTACGCTGTCTAAATAGCTGCGTGGAATAAAGTTGCACTTTTTATCATCCCTTGCAGAGCAAGATTACGAAAGCCCGCCCCCGCAAGGACTGACGCGAGGCAGTCTCTGTCCGCAGCTGCTTTTCACATCTTACATCTTGCCCCTGCCTTGAGTATCTTATCTTTCGTTAAAATATTAATAGCGATGTGCCGTATCCCTGAAAATAATTCTGCTGCATTTCCTCTTCTTATTTTGAAGTCGTCTTTATTCATTACCACGTCCAGATGCCAGTGCAATTTATTCTCCACTTGCCAGTGATTTCGGTTCGCTGTGGCGAACTTCTCTGCGGTTAAATCAGCAGAAATGCTATAATATCTGACCGTCATTTCGGGATTTTTCTTTTGTTCTGCTATTATTGAGCGAAATGAGACTGCCATGCATAATTTCTTCAGCCCTTTCCATTCAAACGTAAAATCAATAAATTCATCAGAGACATGCAAACAATATGAAGACGGATTTTAATGACATAAATTGCTCCCTTTTGACGACTTTTATCATAAGAGTGCCGGAGCGTTTTTCCATCAATTGCGATGATGTCTTTATCATCTGAAGAATGACAGTCACGCATCCAGTTAATAAAGCACTCGTAAAATTTTGCAGGACTGATACAGGATACAACTCTGGCAATGATATCGTGAACAGGAATACCATTTTCAAAATCACCATATCACTTCAAAAAATCGAGATGTGTTTCCCCAAATCCTCTATATCTTCCCAGCCTTATGCACCAGAAATAACGGCGCAAATAGTTAACAGATAGAATATCTGGCAATTTATGTTCCACTTTCCAGGCTTGCCTGGAATCGGGGATAATAGAAATATGTTCCATCAATTTTTTAAGATCCATTTTGCCCCCCTTAATTATGCAATGAGTATTTGATCATGCATAAGCAATGAAAAACAGCTTTAGGTAATAAGGAACACCTCAATTATTGAACATAAAATGCGAATTATTTAGTACAAAAAGTGTACTCCTGATGATCTTTCCCTGATTACTTGACCTTTCCCTGGGAGTACAGAGTGAAGTTTCCGGCATGGCGGGATGCGGATGGGTTTGAACTGGGGTGATTAGGCACTACATGTCTACATTTTCCCGGTCTCCAACCCCTCAATCTTATGAACTTAACCTCGGCTCACCGTTTTCGATTCCATCCAATAAATGACCCGGTTGGATGTGGGCTGATCGCCAACAACTTCGCCATCTGCAGAGATTAGCTTCAGCTCTTTATTAGCCTCATCACCGAAGTAAATCATGCGGTAGCGAAAATAACCGCCCCAGGGTTCGCGTCCACCCAGCGAACTTTGCATAAACCAGGCGCGGGAGTCGTGAACCTGGTCATCATAGAGAGCCAGTAATTCAGCGCAGGGCTGAGTTCGCGTTCCCGTTCCCAGTGAATCAATAAAAAATTGTGGATAGAGTCCGTCTCCCATAGCCTTAATTTGCTGATATTCTTTTGCTTCATCATCGCCATTAATCAGATACACCGGATATTTAGGAATGACATCCACAAGAATCTGAATGGCTCTCTCCGTGACGCTGCCGTTAATATCGCGCGTCCATCCTTTATAATCGCTCTGAAATTCTCGGGCTGCCTCTCGCAACTGGTACTGAGCGTTCGTCGGGTCAAGGATAGGTATGCCCTGATTACTTTCATCAAGTGTGCCATTGCCTTTCTGCTTGTTCACCCGCTCTTTTTCGATATTTTCCATTTGTTCTTCGCGCGCTTGGGCCTCTTTATCAAGTCCATCTTTATCCAGTTGTGGCGCCTTAATATAAAAAGGTTGTACAAGAAGACTGTTATTCGCATAGCGACCGATACGCCAGGCGGTGATCCAGCCGATCTGGTCACTAATTGCGCTTTCAAGAACCTGGGCAAGTTGATAGGGGTGATAACCTTCCCTCGTATCAATCATTTCTTCTGTGCCCTGCAAAGTGGTGTTCAGCAGCGTTTGTCGCCAGATGTTGAAGCGTTTTGTTAATGAATTAGCAATCGTAAATTCCTTTACGCTAGAAGGACTCATAATTCGCAGAGGCGACACACCTTTTATTAATGGAGTAACAAATTTAGAATAAACAGCAAGTGGTGCTCCTGAATCAAATGCAGCAAGATACATATCATGCAGGGCTATCTGAGAAAGAATGTCGCCTGAGTCACCACAGGACTTCCCCTGATCGCGAACGGGATAGCCACCACCGACATCAGAGTGCATCCCCGGATAGATAATTTCCTCTGCATTTAAAGGATAATTTCCGTCTGGACGACGGATTGAATCCAGCGGAAAGCACAGCCGCTGCTCATGCGCGGCAACGAAGTGGCGGCAGCATTTAATCAGGCCGGGAAACTGCCTCTCATCAGGGAGTTGCTGAGTACTATCGGCCCATCCCATATGACCGGCAGCGCCCGGTAAAACATGCGCCGCCCCCACAGAAGCTACGGTATCCAGCAGCCCCAAAAACTCAATACTGACAGCTAACCCGGCCAGCATCACCTGTTGCTCCTGCGGGCAAGCTAACTGAGTCAACCAGTTAACAAAAGTTCGTGCTTCCGCTGCGCCACGGGAAAATCCGTAGATAAACAGCTTTACGTTTAGCAGGCGCGGACTGGCTTGCTCTAACAGTCCCTGTAATTTTTCCAGGTAGGGGTTAATCACATTGCGACGATTCACTTCACCAGTCATAGGCCAGGGAGCGCGCATAAGAGGAATGTGCTCTTTTGCCACATTATCATCCAGTCGCTTATGGGAAGGGTCAATGGAATAGCTCAGGGCATCCACGAGGCGTAATAATGCCCAATTAATTCGATCTTCACCACCAGTAGCGAACTCCAGCCCGCTGTTGCTGTAATCCATTTCACCTATCTTGGGAAATGGTGTGCCTACACCCGGTATATAGTAGTTAAAATATCCCTGTTCTTCTGCGTTCTGATAGGTCGTATGAAACAGTTTGGCAATATTGGTTGGGTGTCCAGGAGTGTCATTATATTCATTATTATTTGTACCATCAAAAAACAGACTAATATGCAGACTTTGATTACACGTAAAGCCAATTCTAAATCCAGCCTGTTTACTACAGTTGGTTTTGTGCTCTTCTGTTTTATTGATTTGTTTTAGGTAGTTCGCGTTTACCTGCGCTTCAGATAATATTAATCGCCCATCTTCAGGGAACACCGGGGGGGCATAACACGGAAAAGCCAGACCACTTATTTTGCTGGACATGTTGCAGGTTCCTTCATCTCGCGGGGTTCTTTGATAGGATAATTCGGTGTACCATAGCCCTCGCAGACGGTTGTCACTTTAATCTGATTACACGGCAGAAAATGAACGGTCAGGCCACAACGTTCAGCGCCGTATTCCGGGATATCAACAATTACTTTATATTTTTGATAATTTGCAGCATGTTTAGCATAAGCATCTTCTTCATAGCCAAAACCTTCTTTTTTCATTGCAATAGGTTCAAGGGGGGTCGGGTCTACTTCCCACTCGATCCGGGCTTTTAATCCAGAATGCCACTTCTCTGGTAACATTATGCAGCAATATCCACCGCCCAAACCATGGACCCGATAACCATTTACGGTGAACCAATTAATACTGATACCTTTAATATGATTTATTGCCCGGAGATCACCTGCAGTATAATCGTCGTAATTAGCTGCTGAGCAACCCGAAATCACCATCAAAATTAATACCAGACAGCCTTTAACTACTTTTGTTATATTCATTCCATTTCTTATTTTGCTGGACATGTTGCTGGTTCCTTCATCTCGCGGGGTTCTTTGATAGGATAATTTGGTGTGCCATATTTCTGGCAGACGGTTGTCACTTTTATCTGATTGCACGATAGAAAATGAACGGTCAGGCCACAAAGCTCAGCATCATATTCCGGGATATCAACAATTGTTGAATATTTTCTAAAACTGTTTAGCGCAACTTTCTTCCATGCTTCAAATTTCTCCCTGTCCTTATAGCCTGGAGGCAGAGGAGCTGTATTTGGATCAACCTCCCACTCAACTCGGGCTTTTAATCCAGAATGCCACTTATCTGGCAGCATAACGCAACAATATCCTCCACCGTCCCCGAATGGACCAATATTTGGTCCGCCGTAACCATTGATGTGTGTATAATTTATAGCCTTATCCGTATGATTTATCCCGTTAATATCCACAGCAGTGTAATCACCGCTATTTCTCGCCATTGAACAGCCTGATACTGCAAATAAAATCATTAGAGAATAACATTTGAAAATCGCTCTCATACTTATACTTTTCCTTATTTTGATGGACATGTTGCTGGTTCCTTCATCTCGCGGGGTTCTTTGATGGGATAATTTGGTGTACCATACCCTTGGCAGACTGTTGTCACTTTTATCTGATTGCATGGCAGAAAATGAACGGTCATGCCACAACGCTCAGCACCGTATTCCGGGATATCAACAATTGCGGTATGTTGAATGTAACTTTCTTTGAGTTTTTTCTCCCAGGCCTGATATTTATCCCAATCCTTATAGAGTGGTGGCAGAGGGACTGTATTTGGTGTAATTCCCCACTCAATCCGGGCTTTTAATCCAGAATGCCACTTATCTGGCAACATAACGCAACAATACCCCCCCGCTCCCCGAACGGAACTATATTTTTCCCGCCATAGCCATTGATACTGAAATAATTAATAGCAACATCGGTATGGTTCATACCTTTAATATCTCCAGCAGTGTAATCACCGCTATTTCTCGTCATTGAACAGCCTGGCACTGCAAATAAAACCATTAGCGAAAATATTTAAAAATCGCTCTCACACCAATACCATTCTTTATTTCGACGGGCATATTGCTGGTTCCTTTACTTTGCGAGATTTTGATTAATTGGTATTATTTCTACGACAACAAAGCTTTGACAAAGAAGCAAATAAAACACATATCTTTCGATTGTCACACATTGGAATATCGACAGAGCATTGATGATATTACGCAAAATATATTGCAACCACGTGAACTGACATTACGATCGAACACAAATGCAACATGATGGATACTACCATTACATGTCGAGCTTGATTTTCCGTTTATTTCACGATTATCTCTTGATATTAACAGCTACGGAATTTTAAAAAGATAAATATACACATCGTCCTTCAAGCTGACTCTGCGTTGGCTGCGTTCACTCACCCCAGTCACGTACTTATGCACGCTCCTGGGGATTCGCCCGCTTGCCGCCTTGATGCAACTTGAATGATTTTGTGTATACCCCTGTACATCACCACAATATTATCCCTCGAAGTCCCGCAAAGCCCCGAAATATCCCGCGTCATTGGCCCTGATAGCAATATCAAGACAGTGCGAAAAATAGCTTTCCTGACTGAGTTCACTGACTGCTTTCTCCTTCATCAGGGCTTCAGCGTCGCAGATACAGCCCATCAATCCCACCTGTACATCATCCACCCGATTCATCTCCGGGTTGTCAGTAAGCCTGCGTTCTGGTGAAAAACTTCCTGATTTCCAGTTAATCTCTCCATCACGGTCTAACCAGCTCCAGAACAATGCAATATCCGTAAATGTCGCTTGCTGCTCGTTGGTCAAAACATGAGTGAACAGTAAAGGGAACACCCGATTATCATAGTAACGCAGCAATCCGGTCTGTTCTTCCCACTGAACCTGTGACAATACCTGAAGATGCCGCCCCAGCAGGTCGAATGTAAGAGGGGATATCAACAAAGTAAGACGCGGCGTATCAGCAAATGACGCCATCAGTTGTGCCAGAAATTTGCGATGGCTACTGAGCGCAAAGTACAGGCGTAACACTACAGGGGAATACTCCATCGTCTCAGCTTCAGGCGTTCCTTCAAACAAGGCATACCAGTGAATGGCTGGCCACAGATGAAGCATATCATTTTGCAAAGGTTGGTCTGTTCCAGCCTGGTCAACAAGCACATCTATGTAATCCAAACCAGCGGCAGAACAGAATGATTCAGCCTGCTTCAGCCAGATAATATATTTGTCTTGATCGGTAGCGTGTGGCGATACTGTTATCATTGTCTTTCTCCCTTATCCACGAGGCGCAAAAGCGGCGGCGGCTTCCTGCGCCCTTTTCAGGCACTCCTTACACACCGATTTTTCTGGCGCTTCCTCACCCTCATCGTTGTTATCATTCTGATCGGACGATGCATTACTATCATTTTGCTCAGCCGCTAAACTTTTATCATCTGCCAGCGCTTTCAGCACCGCCGGTTGCAGCGCCGGCACCGGCGTCCCCGGACTACCGCCGCTATTGAGATTGATTTTCGGCCCGACGATGTCCACGCCCC
>OBXE01000556.1_pt1 | contig 18574 bp, 10 predicted proteins | sample 1495391 | NCBI WGS metagenome assembly OBXE01 (sample SAMEA2580146, study PRJEB22360) | human gut metagenome | biome: human gut; feature: human-associated habitat; material: faeces | place: Denmark | collected 2008/2010 | reverse complement strand
GTCCTTGACACCATTGATGCGAGGAGGAACAAGTAATGGCATCAAAATCACGACTCGGTAAGGGCCTTGGCGCTTTGTTCCCCACATTGCCAGGGGAGGAGCCAGTGGCGGAGCAGCCCGCAATGATTGAGGAGGATTCGTCTACTCCGGCGGCCACTGCTGACATAACCCCCGCCAAGAAGGCTACTGCCCAGCAGGAATCAAAGCCTGCCGCGCCTCAGATGGTATCGTCCAGCAAAGCAGCCAAGAAAGCCGCCGGTAAACGCGCATCCATGCCCGCATTGGACACCATTACTCATCCTAGCGACCTGTTTTTCGGTACGGAGAAACCTCAAACCGGTAAGGTCGCCGCACCTCAGCAGGGCGGCAAGTCGTCTGCGTCTCAGACGGCACATCGTACATCCGTCACTGTCAAAGATGTTTCACGTGAAACATCTTTGACTGCATCGGCGGCAAAGACCGCTGACACAGATAAGAAGGACGAGCTCAAGCCGGTAGCCGGTGGTTATCTGGCTGAACTCAAACTGTCTGATATCGGGCCCAATGCACATCAGCCTCGTACCATCTTCGACGAAGATGAGTTGAATGAGCTGTCTGCTTCCATTAAGGAAGTTGGTGTGCTGCAACCGATAGTCGTGCGCAAGCGTCCGGCAAGCCAGATTGCTGCGGCCAAAGCCGCCAAGCACGACGAGACGGAATCCAGCACGAATCCGTTTGCCGGTCATTTGGACAGCCCGTATGAGCTCATTATGGGTGAACGCCGTTGGCGTGCTTCTCAGTTGGCTGGGTTGGAGACGATTCCCGCCATCGTCAAAACCACTGCGGATGATGATATGCTCCGCGATGCATTGCTGGAAAACTTGCACCGTGTGGCCTTGAATCCGCTGGAAGAGGCGGCTGCCTACCAGCAGATGATTGAAGAGTTCGGGTTGACACAAGTACAACTGTCCAAGTCGGTGTCCAAGTCTCGCCCGCAAATCGCCAATACCTTGCGACTGCTGAACCTGCCGGCTTCTGTGCAAAAGAGAGTGGCTGCCGGTGTGCTATCGTCCGGTCATGCGCGTGCGCTATTGGGCCTGAGCGATCCGGAGGAAATGGACAAGCTGGCTTCTCGTATTATTACGGAAGGTCTTTCTGTACGCAGCACCGAAGAAATCGTCGCCATGAAGATTGCGTCGGGGGAGCAGCCGAAGAAGCCTAAGACGTCTAAGACCAATCCTTGGGTTGGTTCCGCCATCCAGCAGAGTTTGGAAAATCATTTCGATACCAAGGTGTCGATTAAGGGCAGCACCAAGCATGGTCGCATCGAAATCGTCTTTTCGTCACCAGAGGATATGGATCGCATCCTGCAGCTGCTGGTGCCGAGCCAAGGCGATGCCGATTCCAAATGGGTGTAACACGATAAGAACATTCGTGTTGTCGCCGGCATTATTGCTGTGCAGTGCGTTGTATGCGCAAGACGTTATAGCCTCTGCGTGATTCCTGGCAGGGGCGTATGCCCGCGCTGTAGCCCCTGTCGCAATAGAAAACCCCTCAGGCTGGAGGGACAATCACACATCGTGATTCTCCGCGCCTGAGGGGCCTTTCTATGCCTTTGACCGGTGCGTACTATCCAAAGGCGGCATGCTGTAACACTGACCTAGCGCTGCTCCTATGTCACAGGCAGCAGTCAGAACAGCAAGCCATCATCAGGTCGCCGCAATCAGTCCGTAAGATAGGCCTGCGCATCCAGCGCTGCACGGCAGCCCATGCCCGCTGCGCTGATCGCCTGACGATAAGTACGATCCACGCAATCGCCTGCAGCAAAGATGCCTGGCGCACTGGTGACCGTGCTGGCACCCTGCACCACGACATACCCATCATCGTCACGGTCCACAACACCGGCCGCAAAATCAGTGGCTGGCGTATGGCCGATAGCCACGAATACGGCGTTGGTGTCCAGAGTGCTTTCTTCTCCGGTCACCACGTTACGTACGGCGATGCTGCTGACACTGGCCGGTGCTACAGCCGGTCGTTTGAGCGTCAAGCCAGGAATGGCAATAGGTGCACCGGTGTTCTGTGTGGGGGAGGAGGTGCCGGTAATGGAGGTCACCACTGTGTTGGTCATCAGAGTGATGGTCGGATTGGCTTTGGCTCGGTCCACCATGATCTGCGAGGCGCGGAAGCTATCGCGTCGGTGAATCAAGGTGACCGAAGAACCGAACCGGGTCAGGAATAATGCCTCTTCAAAAGCCGAATCGCCACCGCCTACGACCACGATAGGCTTGTTCCTGAAGAAGAAGCCATCGCAGGTGGCGCAGTACGAGACGCCATGTCCGGACAGCTCCTGTTCGCCGGGCACCCCAAGCTTACGGAATGACGACCCTGTGGCGATGATAAGCGACGATGCCTCCAACTGGGAGTCATCGGAGAGTGTTACACGATAGGTCGGCTTGACCGAATCACTCTCACACGCCTCGATGGAAGAGACATCGTCTGCGATATAGGTTGTACCGAAGCGCTTGGCCTGTTCCTTCATGCGATCCATAAGATCCGGGCCAAGAATACCTTCCGGGAATCCGGGGAAGTTCTCCACCTCAGTGGTGTTGACCAACTGTCCACCTGGCGACAACGCACCAGTGACCATAACAGGATTGAGACCTGCGCGGCCAAGATAGATGGCGGCCGTGTAGCCAGCGGGACCAGAACCGATAATGATGACGTTATGTTTCACGTGAAACATTGTCACACCCCCATATGATATTCCGTGTCATTCAGCCAGATGCGAAGAAGGGGCGGTACCGTCGAATGTATGCGAACGGTACCACCCCTTCTTGGGTCAGTTATCGGCATAGATGCCGATTAGAAGACCTCCACCTTTTCGATGTACAGCTGGTTCTGCGGCAGGCTATCCGATGGCACCCACAGCAGCAGATCCTGCGTCTTGACGGCTTTGGTGAACTTCACCTCAGTAGTGCCACCTTCAGCAAAGGTGAATTCGGCCACCTGCTTGCCCTGAGTGGGGTCTCCAGTGGTATTTGCGCGAATATAGCCCTTACCACCGGATGTGCGGATGGTGATAACCATGCGGTACGCATCCTGCGGCTGGTCAAGGTGCATGTAGTATGCGTACCCGGATTGGCCGCCAGGATTCGACAGGAAGTTGGCGCTGGAAATCGTAAACGCCGTGTTGTTCTCATGGCTCGGTTGCGGAACAGCGCTGGAATCCTTATCGCCGGACTTCTTGGCCTTGGTCTTCTTGGACGACGAATCAGCAGTCTCGGACTTCTTGGACTTGTCTGATACCGAGTCCTTGGATTCGCTCTGAGTGTCATCACTCGACTTTGAAGAATCGTCAGTGGTGCCACCGTTCGTCGCGTTCTCGCTGCCACCAAATGGCACAGCGTCAGCATTGATATCAGGCCAGTCACCTTCACTGGAGTTGATGGAAGCATCGGCAGGATTGTCTCCGGAGGACTGGAACGCATGCACTGCCCAAACAGCCGCTGCCACTACCAATATCAGAGCCACAATGATGGCAACGACCTTGGTCGACAGTTTGCCGAACAGATGTTCATCGGGCAGCTTGCTGTCAACCTCGTCATCCGGCACATCCTTCGGTGTGAAGCTCGGAGGAATGGCGCTTACTTCGGCAATGCGGGCCTGCTCCTCTTCCAAGGCACGCAGCGATTCCTCACCAGGAGCCACAGCACGGCCGCTGGCGTCGAACACGGGAATACGACTGGTTGTCTCTCCCACGGTGGCATCGGGAATACCGCCGGTAACAATAGGCACTGTCAACCGAGTATTATCACCCGGACCGCCGATGGGGGCCGGATTCATTTCGCTGTACCAGTCACCGGTGCCTTCACCGGAAAGATTTTCGTGCTCCCAGGCGTCAGAAAGGTTGAAGTCAAACAGACGGCGGGCATCAGACTGAGACTGGTTACCGTCAGCAGTACTGGACCCATCAGGCAGAGGAACCGGTGACATCGCGTGCGGAGCGGGGACGGCGGCCGTCTGAACCGGCAGGGAAGGGGTAATAGACAATTCCGGAAGACTGCTGCTGTTAATCAACGTGCTGGGAATAGGCACGATATCAGTCTCGTTGGCAGGCTTCAGTATCGCCTTGGTAATCGAGCAATCGCTTTCCACGCTCGGCAAAGCAATATCAGCATCGCTCAGTTCAGAGAGCGGCTTCCAATTACCCAACAAGGCGTCGAGTTCTACAAGGGCAGCCATTGGCAACGTATGATCGTCGGGCTCGCTCAAGGCCAATCCACGCTTGCAAATCACGCGGAATTCGCCAGGGGTGTCTTGCGGCAAGGCACGCAGATTGAATGTGGGTGTCGCTTGGCTTGGCGTGCGTGTCAGCAGGGTATAGAGCAATGCCGCAAGCTGGCGAATCGCATACCGTTCAGGACCGTCCGTACGCAGATCGGTAGCGGACGTATCGGCCAGCATCGTGGCACATGGTGCATCGGCAATTTGCACACCGGAGGTAGTCACTCGAACGGTGTCGGTTGTGATGACGATGCCGCTGGGAGTATCCGCAATGACCTCGCGCAGCACGTCGGCGCATTCTCCGATAATCGACCGGATGGCGCTGTAGCTGAGCGGCTTGGCGGTATCTACCATGTAGTCAGTCAGGCATTGGCCGCTATCCACCGGCATGACAATGAGAAGTACGTCGGATTCCATACGGTATTTCAGTATGGGAATCACACGATCAGGGCGAGTGGCGGCGATGCGACCAGCGAGCTTATCGATTGCGGCGAAAGCGCTGCGATCGGTAATGATGAACAGCTGGCAATCCTTTGCCAGCACACGGTCGTTGGCTTTCCATGCCTGAATGCCAGGCTCCTCACGCAACGATGATACCAAGGTGTATCGGTTGAGAATCGTGTCTCCGAGTTGCGGTTTCATAGTGCGTTCGGCTCCGTGTGATTGGTGTTCGAGATTGGTCTTAGATATTCTACGTGCGGGGCTATCCTTGACGGGCTCCGTCTCAGGATTGATTTACGTAGCGTCGACTTTTTTCCGGCTGGGCTGTCACAGCAACGTCCTCACTGGCCGGAGTCTTGTGTAGACGGGCCAGTATCGAGTGATAGGCGCTGATGAGTTCCGGGGTGTGTACCACCCACAACACAGCCACATATACTACGGCCAGCACAATGGCGAGCACCACGCAGATGGCCAGCGCAGACCACCAGCTCATGTGCCCGCCTACTGGTCGAATATCCGCGCCGAGCAGTGCGACTACCGGTCGTTTGATCAGCCAGACCACAACTCCGGAAGCCAGTGCCGCCACAATGGCCTTGGCATATGTCCTCGTGATCTCCCGACCGCCAAGATTGCCTTCGAACTTGCGGCGCAACATCATCAACGTCAGCGGCAACGCCAGTAATCCACCGAGGGTCACCGAGCAGGCGATGCCGAGTACCCAATGCTCAGGAGGAAGTACCATCATGCCGATGATCATGAATATTGAGGTGAATCCATACTGCATCACCGCGGACAGGAAGGGGTGAAGGCCGTCCTCAAAGGCGTAGAACGTGCGCTGGATCAGCAGGAACGCCGACCCCAATGGAATGCCCATAGACAAGGCGATAAGCGCATAGGAGATCAACATAGTCTCGTCCATCGAGACGGACGGAAGCAATGCACGGATGATCGGTTCGGGGAACACGACCATGGCGGCGGCGAAGAACATGATGAGCAGGCCCACATTATTCAGTGCGCTGACCAGGTCGTGCCGTGCCTCATCCAGATTCGCAGCTGCGATGGAACGGGAGATTTTGGGGAACATAGCCGTGGATACCGATACGGCGATGAGTGAATAGGGCAGGATGAACAGTGTGTACGCATTCTGATAGGTCGCGTTGCCTGCCACGCTGAACAGGCTGGCACCCGTCAGTTCGTGGGCGCGCTGCGGTGCGGATGTGGCGATACGGGTAAGGATAATGCCGCAGATCTCACTGGTGATCACCACGCCCAAAGAGCCTAACGCCACGGGACCCATAGACCTGAGTCCAAAGCCGCCAAGCCCGAAGCTGGGTTTGTACTTGAACCCGATACGGGCCAGCGGCAGGAACAGTATCAGCGCTTGGAAGGCCACGCCCAAAGTCCAGGTGCCTGCGGTAAGCGCGATTTTGTCGGCGGTCCAGAATTCGAGGGGCTGTTCATTGGCCTTGCTGAACAGCAGAATAAAGCCAGTAAAACCGGCGCAACTAATAATGTTGGCACCGGTTGAGCTCCACGCATACGTGAGGAAATGGTCTTTGGCGGCCAGGATCTGACCCAATACCGTATACAGGCCGTAGAAGAACACCTGAGGCATGCACCACAGGGTGAACGAGGTGGTCAGGGCTATCATCTGGTGATCGTCGCTACCCACGTACAGGCGGGCAAGCAGAGGGCTGGCCGCCGCCATCACCACGGTCATGGCCAATAGGATGCCGATGGCCAACGTAATCAGGCGATTCAGTCGTTCTTGGGCGTCTTTTTCTTTCAACGTGCGCACGATCTGGGGCACCAGCACGGCGTTGAAGATGCCGCCGGACACCAGCGTGAACACGGATTGGGGAATCATGGAACCGGCCTGATAGGCGTTGGCCGCCAATCCGGTGGTGCCGATGGCCGCAGCGAGAAGAATCGTGCGGAGCTGACCGGTCACACGGGAAGCAGCGGTTCCCGTGGCCATGATCAGGGAATTACGACCTACGCTTGAACTCATTCGTCGGGGTCCTTCTTCCGATGGAACTGCCGCCACAGGCCGATAATGCCCAGTAGCACGGCGAAGCCGATGATAATGAAGCCGCTGGCATCACTGATGCGCATCACACTGGTGATCGCGGTGTCCTGCGTGTTGCCGAAGCTGTTGCCTTCCCGGTCGGTCAACGACACATGGGCCGTCGATGAGCCGGAAGTGGAAACGCGGATGGTGAAGGTCACCTGAGCGTCGCTATGCGAGGGAATATCGATGTCAGCGGTTCGCGAGGTGACGATCTGCATGGAGTCAGTCAGTGAGTTGACCTGCACGCTGACGGCGTAGGGAAGGTCATTGCTGACGGTGATTGGCATTTTCGCGGATTCGCTGAACACGGATATTGATTCCGATGGGTTGATGCGTACGCCGTTCAGAAGATCGCTGGCCAGTGTTTTCGTGGCTTTGACCATGGCTTTTCGCGTGGCTGTCGGCTGGGGGGAGCCAGACATGGACCGCAGCGCCATATCGTCATGCAGCGCCAGTAAAGAGCCAATCCATTGCGCCGGATCGTTGCTATGCGAGGCGGTGTCATTGGCGTCCTGCCGGGCCAGGGCCTGCGGGTCCAACGACGAGACCTCGTCGGAATCAATCTCGTTCCTCAATATGGAGGTGGCCATGCGCATGATGTCATGCCGGCTGTCGGCCAACTGTCTCAATGCCGACCGGGTATTGGCGGTGTTGGCATCATCGGCCTTGTCGGGATTGACCGAATCGCTGACATTGTACGGATCGGCCTTGGCCATGGTCTTCAGGTCCGTCAGATTCAACCAAGACGCCTGCTCGAAGGCGCTCATCACCTGATCGATCCAGCTGGCCTCCGTGGTGCGGGAGAACGTCATAAGCAGGTATCGGGATGTATAGGGCTGTTCCATCTGGTAGAACGCGCTCTGAGCGATCAGTCGGGCCAACCGACCGGCATCGCTGGACTCGGCCTGCGCGTCCGTGCTGGTGGCTTGGCCCTTGGCCAGCGTGCCCAAGGTCGATTGCTCCTTCAGCACGGTGACATCGCCGGCAGGCGTATGCACCACGTAGGTGCCTGTGTGTACGGCTTCAGTCTGGTCGGCATCGAAAGAGGCATCGGCAATCACCGTGTCATAGCCCTGCTCGCGTGCTGCGGTCAGCGCATCCAACGTCCAACAGTTGTTGCCCTGCCATGCGTACGCGGAGGGTGTTTCGGAGTCGCCTCCGTCGGCATACCATGCGGCCGCCTGCTTGGCGTTCCACTGCTCAGTGGTGATGCCGGCCTTTTCGTAGGCCGCGGTATCGTCCAGTGCGGTATAGGCGGTGATGTCGAAGTCGGCGGGCTGCATGATGCCGGCAATGGACGGTTGCACTGCGGACTGACGCCAATACAGAGGATCCGCGATCACTTGCAGCGAGCGGTGCTTGGCGAATGTCTGCCCAAGGGATCGCGCGGTATCGGCATCCTGTTCGGATAAGGATATGGCTTGCGTATCAGTGGCTTTGGCCGCGTTGCTGGCGTCGGCGTTATCGGACTTGTCGGCCTTGTCCGTGCTGTTGGACTTGGACGATGTTGATGTCGAGGAAGTGGTGGTTTCGGCAATGCGATTGCTGATGGCCTTATTATCGACCTGCCAGCCGCTGGCGGTGTAGGGCATGGCCACGGTCAGGTTCATGGCCGGTGTTGTCGCGGTGTTGAGCCCATCCGAAGATCGGGTCAGAAAACTCGGCAAATCGGCGAGTATCTGATTGCCAACGATATACGACAGCATCAGCGGTTTCGGTCCCCAACTCCCTATGGAGGCAAGGGTCTGCTGATTGGCGTTCACCTCGATGGTGACGGTGGCAGTGCCGCCGGCGGGAATCGATGGCACGTCAACGGAACCCAACTCGTTGGGGGTTGGGATGGGGGCGTTGTTCTCGGCCCAATTCTGAATATCGGTGCGCGAGACAAAGGTGAACAACGCATTGGTGGTCAGGTGCAGTGTGCCGCTTGACGTGGCCGTGCTGTCCGTATTGCTGATGACCGCGGTGACACGATAGCCCGATTTGGAGGTGACGATGGGGGTGCTTTGCGTGATGGCAATGCTCTGCTTGGGCTGATTCTCGGTCTGATTGCCCGTTGCGTCCGTCGTATCGGATGAATCAGTCGTGTCCGTCGTATCGTTCGCGTAGACGGTCAATGGAGCGGCCAGCATCGCCACAACGGCGACGCCAGCCGCCAGTGCGTGTGCCAGACGTGTGTAATGTCGTAAGACTCCGGGTAGGTTCACTCGTTTGCCTGCCTGTTCTTCTTTCTGGCGTAGAGCCACGCGATTTTGCGTTCGTTGGGATAGCTCAACACGCCATCCAAATCTTCAAAACGTACCCAGATGGCGTCTTCCGCCTCATGATCCGGGTCTCCTTCCACCGTCAATTCGCCGCCGGTCTGTTTGAGCGCGAAGTGATGGACCAGCTTATGCACGCGCTGCGTGGTACCGGTGAACCAGTAGTCGATGGTGGCGATGGAATCGATCACCTCGCCCAGGATGCCGGTCTCTTCATGCACTTCGCGCACAGCGGTCTGCTGCGGGGTCTCGCCTTTTTCGATATGCCCCTTCGGCAAGCACCATTCGAGATGGCCGGAGCGGGAATGACGGGCGATAATGGCCACGCGGTTCTGGTCATCGAAAATCAGACCGCCTGCCGAATATTCGCGTACGACCGGCAGTTCCTGGGCATCCAGTGAAGCGAATGTGGTCGGACCGTCCGACGTACGGCGTTGCGGCATCATGGCCGGAGTCGGGCCGGATGGCGTCACCGGTTCTACCGGCACTGCCGGTTCCGGCGAGGCAACATCTCCGGACGGGTGCCGGCCGAAGACCGTGGCCGGCGTGGGATGCGCTGACGTTGCGGGCCTCACTGGTGCTGCAGACGGCGCTGAGACCGGCATGGTGACCGGCGTTGCGGCCGGTGCGGTACGTGCCGCAGGCGGCATCAGCACGTCGCGCGGAGTCGGTATCGCTGTGGTGTGCGCGGCGGCCTTGGCGACCGCAACGGCAGCATCTACGGCCGCGTGAGCGGTCGCCGCGGGATCGTTCGTGACGATGGTTACGGACGTTTGTGCCGTGGCGATAATCGGCTCGACCTCGGCAATCGTCTCGGCACCGGCCTCGCCGGCGATACCATCAGCCTGCCCCTCGATAGTGCCGCTGGTAGTGGCGATGGTGACGGTGGCATGCATGCCGAAGACGGTGGCCGGTGTGGGCATCATCGGCTTCGGTGCGGGCATGTCGCTGGCGGCGTCCGATATTTCGGATTCGGATGGTTCGGGTGTGGCGGGCGTTGCGGGTGTGCCAGGCACACCGGAATGTTGCGCAGTCGGTACTGCGTCTACTTCGTCTTGATGAACGGCCTGATTGGTGGAGTGGCTCGCGGTGCCGCCGACATCGGAAGAATCGCCCGAATCGGCGGAATGATGCGGAGTTTCGGACGTATACAGCAGGTGGTCTTGGGTATGGCTATCCGCCGAATCTGGTGTTTGCCCCAGCATGCGGGCAAGGTCGGCGGGCGTAATCATATTCTCCACCTTACTCAACCCCGTGTGCAGGTGGGGTAACGGTATGCTGGTAGGGCAGAAAAACGTCGCACGCGGGAAGGTGCCCATTGGATTTCGAAGTATGGCCTGAAGCCATCGAACTTGGTCGACTGTTCGCCGAACAGGGTTACGAGCTGGCATTGGTCGGCGGCCCGGTCAGGGATTTGCTGCTCCATAGAAAGAGCCACGATTTGGACTTCTGCTCATCCGCACGGCCTGAGCAGTTCGAGCCGATACTGCGCCGGTGGGGGCATGACGGCTTCTGGGACATGGGGCGCAAGTTCGGCACGCTGGGTGCCATGCGCCGCCGCCCGGACGGCACCGAGGTCAAGGTGGAGGTCACCACCTATCGCTCTGACACGTACGATCCGGACTCGCGTAAGCCCGAGGTCAATTATGGCGACACGCTTGAGGGCGACCTGTCCCGCCGCGACTTCACCGTCAACGCGATGGCTCTGCGCGTGCCCGACCTGCAATTCGTGGACCCGTTCGGTGGTGCCAGTGATCTGTCCAAGGGCGTGTTGCGCACGCCGGTGGATCCGCGACAGTCCTTTGACGACGATCCGTTGCGTATGATGCGCGCCGTGCGATTCGTGGCCCAGCTGGGCTTCCGTATCGCGCCGGACGCGGCCGAGGCGATTACCTCGATGCGCGACCGCATCGACATCGTATCCGCCGAGCGTGTGCGCGACGAACTGACCAAACTGCTGCTCTCCGACCGTCCGCGCGCCGGCCTTGAGGCGTTGGTCGAATCCGGTCTTGCGGACATCGTCTTCCCGGAAATTCCGGCCCTGCAATTGCAGATCGACGAACACCACCGCCACAAGGACGTCTTCGAGCACACGATGATTGTGCTCGAACGTGCTATCGCCCTGGAAACCGGCCCGGACGGCCCGGTGCCCGCCCCCGACCTGACGCTGCGCTTGGCCGCCGTGATGCACGATATCGGCAAGCCGAAGACCCGCCGGTTCGAGTCGGGCGGCAAGGTGAGCTTCCACCACCATGACGCGGTGGGTGCCAAAATGACCCGCAAGCGTTTGAAGGCGCTGCGTTTTGACCACCATCTGGTCGAGGACGTCTCGGAACTGGTGAATATGCACCTGCGCTTCCACGGCTATGTGGACGAGCCGTGGACCGATTCGGCCGTACGCCGGTATGTCAAGGATGCCGGGCACCTCTATGAGTGGCTGAACAGGCTCACGCGTGCGGATGCCACCACACAAAACAAACGCAAGGCGATGATCTTCTCCCAGGCCATGGATGAGATGGAGGAGCGCGTCCGCGAACTCAAGAAGAAAGAGGACTTCGACGCGATCCGCCCGGATCTGGACGGCAACGAAATTATGGAGTTGCTGGGCCTGGAGCCCGGCCCGATGATCGGCCGCGCCTACAAGCACATGCTGGAATACCGCTTGGATAACGGTCCGGTGGACCACGATGTGGCCGTCGAAGAACTCAAGCGCTGGTACGCCGAGATTCAGTAGTCCGATACTAGTCCGATACCAAAAAACCGTACGCTGAATACGTGTCAGCGTACGGTTTTTCGCGAAGATGAAGCTGTATGCGCCTTACTGCGCCGTGTATGCGTCGTGTTTGGTGTCGGCGGGCAGCTTGGTCATGCTATCGGCGGCCTTGCAACCCTCGATATTGGTGATGGTCTTACCGGATTGCGGGGAGGAGTTGGTGTCCTGCAGATCGTTGAACGTGGCGCCGATGACCACATCGATGAGCTGATCCTCGCGAGCCGTCATGATCATGGTGGCGTCGGTGAAATTGCCGATCAGCGTATACGCCTGATTAATGGCGTTCTTGCCGAAGTAGATGGTGGTGCGTTCAACGTCGGTGCTGGAATAGTTATCGATTTTCTGCACGCTGAATCCACGATTGGCCAAAGCTTCACCCACGGCCTTGGCGAATTGGCCGTGAGAGGTGCCGTTCATCACGCGAATGCCGACCGAAGCGTTGGACACGTATTGCGCTTTGCCGCTGCTGTCCTTGACCGCGCACGGCGCCGCGTTGCCGTAATTCGGCTGGCTGGCCGGAGTCTCCACTTCGCCGAGGCCGAAAACGTGGAAATTGAACAGTAGGGCTATGACCAGCACTACTGCCAATACCGCGCCGCTGATGGAAAAGACGATGGTCTGGCGGCGGCGCACGTACGCCTTGCGGGCTTCACGTTCATCAACCTGATACGTCATCGGTGGACTTCTTTCATGGGTCGGGTGGCTGGTTGCTACCTTAGCGTCACTGTCTGACGCTGATATTGGGGTGTTCGGGAGATTTGGCTCGAATAATACGATCGACCACAGCTGTGTCGCGCCACACCTCGATAATGCGTTGTGCCGCTGCCTCGTCGGCGGCGAAAGCGACCACTGAGGGGCCGGATCCGGAGACGAATGCATGGCTGGCACCCGCCTGCGTGGCGGCGTCGATGGCCTGCCCGCTGCGGGGATGCAGGCTGATTGCCGCAGCCTGCAGATGATTGCGGTCGCCTTCTGCGGCTCCCACGATGTCAAAGGTGTGGTAGACCTCAGGAGTGCTGAGTTGCGACTGGTATGCGCCGACCAATACTTCGCCGCTGAATCCCTGTTCTATCAGCGCCAGCTCATCGCGGCTGCCGGGGGCGATATCCGTGATGCGTTCGCCGAAACCGGTGCCGTATGCAAGGCCACCGGTCAGGCAGAACGGCATGTCCGCGCCCAACGTGGCAGCAATGGTGCGCAGGCGCTCTATGGGCCAGTTCAGCTCCCAGAGACGATTGACCGCCAGCATGGTCGCCGCGGCGTCGGCTGAACCGCCGCCTAGTCCGGCACCCACGGGAATGCGCTTGGTGATGGTCAACGCCACATCCGGCTCGCGCTCGGCCGCCTGGGCCATGGCGAAGAGGGCCAGTACCGCATGGTTGCGGCGCATGTCGCTGCGTGAGGAGGCCAAGTCGCCCAAATAAGCGCCTTCGAGCTCCAGAGAGAATCCTGCTCCGGGTTGCTTGGCGGTTGCGGTGACGGTGTCGTATACGCCGATTGCGCAGTAGATGGTGTCCAGTTCGTGGCGTCCGCCCCATTCGTCGTGAGCAGGTCCCACTTCCAAGGTGAGATTGGTTTTCGCCGGGCAATCCACCGTAATGGTGATGGGGGAGAGCTCATCGGACTGATGTCGGGCAGCGGCTGAGCGTGGATGTGAGATTACCGGACTCATTGTGCCTCATCTCCATCTCCACACGATTCGATGGCCTTGGCCAGAGCGGTGAATTCGGCGATGGTGAGCGTCTCTCCTCGACGGGTCGGATCGATGCCGGCGATGGAGAATGCCTCGGAGGGCGCAATGGTCTTCAATGCCGCGTGCAGGGTCTTGCGACGCTGACCGAACGCCGCATCGATCAGACGAAATACGAGTTCCCGTTGTGTGCCGTCGTCTGTGCTGTTCGCAGTTCCCGGGGCAGCCGGGTCATCGGCCTGATACCGGGTGAATTTGACGAGCGCGGAATCCACATTGGGAGCCGGCCAGAACACATTGCGGCCGATGGTGCCCACCCGTTCGGCGGTGCCATACCAGGCGAGCTTCACGCTCGGCGTGCCGTAGATCTTGGAACCGGGCTTGGCGGCGAGTCTGTCGGCCACCTCTTTTTGCACCATCACCAAGAACGAGCCGAGGTTGTCGAAACGCTCCAACAGCGTGAGCAGAATCGGCGTGGCCACGTTGTACGGCAGATTGGCGACCAGCGTAAACGATGCGTCATCGCTGAAATCAGGCACGTTCTCCGGGGTGACGGTTAAGGCATCCCGATTGACGACGGTGAGTCGTGACGTGGCTTCGGGCATGAATTCGGCGACTGTGCCCGGCAGTCGTTCGGCCAACGGCGGATCGATTTCGACTGCGGTCATGGTGGCGCCGGTTTCCAGAATCGCCAATGTCAACGATCCCAGGCCGGGGCCGACTTCCATGACATGATCGGCAGCGGTCACTCCCGCCTCTCGTACGATACGACGGACCGTGCCGGGGTCGATGACGAAGTTCTGCCCGAATTTCTTGGTGGGGCTGATGCCGGCATCGGCCGCGATACGACGGATATCGGCGGCACCTAACAGGTGACCGGTGGCGGGAATGGTGTCGTTCATAAGCGTGTGTTCCTTGTGGGCTTCGTAACCGATCAGTACCAACCGATTTGTTCGGAATGTTGCCATGCCTTGGACGGGCTGCCGTAGGTTTGTGCGATGTACCACAGACCCCAATCGATCTGTACGGCGGCATCGTCACGGTAATTGGCGCCGAACGCAGCCATTTTGTCTGCTGGTCGCGACTGAGGAATGCCGTAGGCACCGGAACTCGCGTTTTCGGCATACCACAGCCATCTGGACTCGCGGTTCCATAGTTTGACCAGGCAATCCCAGTCGTTGCCTGTCCACCCGCGCTGCGCGGCGGCACCGGCGGCATAGGCCTGAGCCTGGGCTACGGTGGCGTGCCAGAGTCGGCCGGAGGGCGTGGTGGTTGTTCCTGAATCGGAGCCGGAAGAGCCGGAATTGTTGTTCGTACCGCCGCCGGTGTTACCAGTGTTGCCGGAGTTGCCGGTGTTACCGGTGTTGCCAGTGTTACCGGAATTGCCGGTGTTGCCGGAGTTGTTGCCGCCGGTGTTGCCGGAATTGCTGGTGTTGCCGGAGTTGTTGCCGCCGGTGTTGCCGGCATTGTTGTTGGACGACTCGTGCTGATTGTTGGAACCGGAATCGGCCTTGCCGTTATCGGCGGAGTCGGATTTTTTGTCGGAACCTTTATCGGTATCAGACTTGGCGGCGCCTACGGCGATGATCTGGTCGATGGCCATCGAGGTGACGGTCTCCGATTTCAGCGTCTCCGATTCGGCCACGCCATCCACATAGGTGACGTCGTACACCTGCGTCTTCTCGCCGTTGACGCCCTGCTGGCGCACATCGGCCTGCCCTTCAGCCAGATTCGGGTCGATGATGGTCTGGGTGGAGAACGGAATCACGGACGTGCGCGTCTCCTCGCCGTGGGTCACGCGGCGTACGCGCAGAATGGTCTCGTCGCTGTCTTTCTCAACGCTGACGCGATCCTCCTTGTTGAGCACGATGCCCTTGGAATCGAGGATGGAGGCGGCCGGCAGCTTGCCATTGGGGGCCACCGAGCTTTTGCCGTCGGCGATGACGGTGACCGGCCCGGACTGGTTGATCACCAGGCCGCCGGTGAGCTGGTTGTACACGTTCTTGATGTCGACGGTGATCTTCGCGGCGTTGTTCTGGTTTTCCTCGAAAAATCCCAGTAGCTGGTCGGCGCTGGTGGCCACGGTCCAGAACGGCACGGCGGTGCCGTCGATGTTGATGGTGGTCTGGTAGGCGGACTGTACGGTGACCACGGCATGATTGGCGAGCTGGTCGCCGGACGAGGTGGTCACGATATCGTGGGTCTTGATATCCACCCCTTGTTCCTCCAGAAGACGGGTGGCCGTCATCGCATATGTGGTGACTTGGGTGGTTTGCCCGTTGATGTTCAGGGCCACGGATTTACGCGCGGTGAACGCGAATGATCCAGCCAGCGCGATACTGGTCGCCGCGATACAGGCGATTACGCGGATGCGACGCAGTGTAACAAACCGCTGCGGGGTCCAACGCCGTGCCATTGCCATACTCTTCCTGCTGGGTGAACGATTACGCCACCCATCGTAACGGTTGTTCCGGCCCGTACTGCGGTTTCACCGGCCACCGTCACCATTCCTGCTCGTCAGATTGTTCTGAGCTCAAAAAAAGAAAAGAAAAGGGGGGGGCGGGAGAGAAGGGGATGTTCCCGCCCCCTTGAAGGCGCGGAGCTGGTTGGGGGACGCTCCGCCCTCATTCCAGGAAGCCCATAATTGGGGGAAGGCTCCTGGAGTACTTACCCAAGGTAAGAATTATATGCGTAGAAAAGTCTACGTATCACATAATACGCCATTTTTTCTGCGCGACGAGCCTCTTGTCGGGATCGAACCGACGACCTGCCGCTTACAAGGCGGCCGCTCTGGCCATCTGAGCTAAAGAGGCGATTGTTCTTAACGCGTAAATCGTTGCGAACAAATGACTAGTATACCGGTACTTCCCGAGTGGTCAATTTAAGCCGAGCCGCAGGCGGTATTGCATATGTCGCGGCGTCAACTTATTCGGCCACGCAGCATCAGGAGGCGACCGAAATCGGCTTTCCGCTGGCACCGATGGATGGCATTTTGCCTTCCACGCCTACCTGGTCAGCATCCAGCCCAATGGACTTGAGGAAGCCGTCCACCATATTCGTGTCCGCCAGCGTGAGCTGCTTCAGATCCCAGTATTCGCCGTTGATGGTGAGTGTGGGGGAGGAGAAGGCGCCGGAGCTGTTGAACAGTTCGGGGCGCAGGATCGTGTAGTTGTTGGAGGCGGTGAGCCAGTCGAGGTATTCGTTCTTGCCGCTGAACGCCGCGGCGGCCACATCCTCGCTCACACCGGCCTTGACGGCCTGCTTCTCCAGCTTGGCGTTGTTTACCGGCTCGTAATTGGACAATTCGCCCGGCTGGAAATCCTCAGCGTAGATGTTGGAGAGGTAGCTCATGAGGTGGTCGGGATCGTCATCATGCTCGGCAATGTAGATGGCACCGTTGAACACGCGGTTGGAGTAGTTGTCGGAGCTCTTGTTGTTCTGGAAATTGAGGAAGTGCAAATCGATGTTGAGCTGGCCTGCGTTCATCAGCTTGACGAGCGTCGGGTCGAGTTGGCGGTTCACCGAGGCGCAGCCGGGGCACAGCGGTTCCATGTAGATGGATACGGTGGGAGCCCCCTCAGCTTTCTGGCCATACCCTTTGTTGGAGATTACGAAGCCGGCCTTGTCGTCGGCGTTAGCCGGCTGGGTACTGACTTTCTTGAGCTTGCTATAGGCCTCGTCCACGGTCATGTTGCTTTGCTGGCTACTGCTGCTGGTGTTGGACGGCCGCATAGCCTTGTACACGGCGAATCCAGCGATGGCCACCAGCACCACAATAATGGCCACCACAATGCAGCCGATGATGGTCTGCTGCTTACGCTCCTTGGCTGCCTGCTCGGCCCGTGCCTGCTGGGCGGCCTCCTCGGCCGCTCGGCGCTCAGCGCGTGTGGCACGCTTGGCCTGACGCTTCGGATCTGACATAGCTATCCCCTTGCAATCGCTTCAATGTTTGGGCCCCATCATAATGACCGGGCCTGAGGAGGACTGCGCCCAGAGCTGATCTGAGGTGAATTCCCTGTAAAAGTGTGACGGAACGAACGTATCGGATACACAACGGCCATGTGTGCGGATGGCTGATGTGTGAGATTCCGCCCCGCTCTAGGCGAACGGCATCCAGTTGATCGGCATGCCCAGAATCGGCATCGCGCACAAGGCCACGGTGATGATGGCCCATATGGTGAACAGCACGGTGCCGCGCCCGCCGCCCTTGGGCGCCGGCGCCACTGGAGCAGGTGGAGCCCCACCCACTTCGGTGGATGGCGCGCCCGCCGGGCGACTGTGTTTGAGCCCGCGCAGTACGCCGCCACCCAGCCGAATCATCATCGACTGTGGGGCGAACACAGTGACCAGCCAGCCGATGGCCATGAAACCGCCCAGCGCCAGCCCGGAAGCGGAGAACGGCACATCATTGAGCAACGGCACCGGAATACCCCAATCCGCGGTGAAATACCAGGAGATGGTGTGAACGGGCAGTGCCAGAGCCGCGGTGGCCACGGCGGTTCCCGCCATATAGATGATGACTAGCAGCAGTATGCGGGGAATGGCCAGCAGCAGGGCTTTGACCAGATGCCAGGGAAAAGTCGCCACGCGAATCCACGAATCGGAGTTTTTGCGCTCGCCGCCGCGTTTGCCCTCGCGCTCAAGCTGGGGTTCGGTGTTATAGGCCAGGGTGAGCAGTAGCCACAACAACGCAGTGGCCGCGATGATGGCCACGAGCGGAGCATTTGCCGCCAGTGCCGCCAGCGGCGCCGCCAGCAGGATCAATGGCAGGGGGCCGCGCTGCAGATATTCCCCTCGCTTCACGTCCACCGGATTGGGCATGGGAGGATTTTGGACCATGGTTTCGGTGGGGGCCGCTTGGGCGGTTTGGTCGATGATGCGCTGCAATGCCGGGCGAATGGCGGGGTCCACCGCTGTGGGCTGGTTGCTTGCGGGATCCCAGCTGCTCTGGGCGGTGCCGGACGGGGGGAATGATGACGGCTGCGGCGTGGGGAGTACGGTGGTGCGCTCGGCCATTGGCGTGGTTTGGTCCGGCATCGGTGTGGTCGCGCCGGTGAGTACCTGTGTGCCGGCGT
>OBXE01000554.1_pt1 | contig 18592 bp, 18 predicted proteins | sample 1495391 | NCBI WGS metagenome assembly OBXE01 (sample SAMEA2580146, study PRJEB22360) | human gut metagenome | biome: human gut; feature: human-associated habitat; material: faeces | place: Denmark | collected 2008/2010 | reverse complement strand
GTCCTATTCTACATTCTTCTTCTGGTACTGATATCCAGCCTCCCCCAGAACTGCAAGCCACTCTTCCTTGTCGGCAAAAGCTTCTTTCAGTTTCTCTGTTACCTGACGGATATTTTCTTCTCTTGTCTGTTTATCGTCAGAGAATACGGCAACTTCCATTTCTGCCGGAGGTACGACCTCTTTGATCGCTGCGAAGAGTTCTTCCGGAACTGCACATGATTCGTAGCTGTGTTTCGGTTTTCCGCATTCTTCTACGATCTTATCGATAAATTTAATGATCTCCTGGTTTACTTCATGAGCTTTATAGATAGCTTCGATCATCTTGTCTTCCGGAACTTCTTTTGCGCCGGCTTCGATCATGATTACTTTCTCTCTTGTAGAAGCTACTGTAAGCTGAAGGTCAGATACATCTTTCTGTGCCATGGTAGGGTTGATGATATATTCACCATTGATCAGACCAACCTGTGTGGTAGCACACGGACCATCAAACGGAATATCGGAAATACAGGTTGCAATAGAGGAACCAAGCATAGCCGGAATCTCCGGATTACACTCAGGATCAACAGACATAACCATGTTTACCAGTGTTACGTCGTTTCTGTAGTCCTTCGGAAACAGAGGACGCATTGGTCTGTCGATCACGCGTGAAGTAAGGATTGCATGCTCGCTTGCTTTTCCCTCTCTCTTGTTAAATCCTCCTGGGATTTTGCCTACTGCATACATTTTCTCTTCATATTCAACGCTTAACGGGAAGAAATCAATTCCTTCTCTTGGCTCTTTGGATGCTGTTGCTGTAGATAAAACTGTAGTATCACCATAGTGCATTAATGCTGCACCGTTTGCCTGTTTTGCAACGCGGTTGATATCTACTGTCAAGGTTCTTCCGGCTAATTCCATGGAATAACTTTTGTACATATGTTCATTCTCCTTTTTTCATAATTCTGTTGTCATTTTCTGTTACCGTTCACTGCATGTCCGGTAACTACTTTATTCTTTTCAAATTTGTCTGTTCCGTCTGCTGACAATCTTGTCCATCAACGTTCAGACTTTTTATGAAATTGTCACATTAAAACAGGAGTCCGAAACAACTGAAAAAACTACTTTTCAGGCAAATATATCTGCCTGTTTTGTTACTTTCATATACAAAATAATCTTTTCAGTAGTCTCGGAAATAACTCCTGTCATGTTTCGCAGCTTCTGAATATGCAGATGCAGTCGAAACAACAAGCCACCGCAATCCTGAAAAACACCATATTTTACAGAACTGCCATATACATAAAAAGGGAGGCGGATGGAAATCCGCCCCCTTCCGCATACTAAAAGGCTATTATTTTCTTAAGCCTAATTTTTCAATCAGTGCACGGTATCTTTCGATGTCTGTTTTCTTCAGGTAAGCTAACAGTCCACGTCTCTGACCTACCATTTTCAGAAGACCACGTCTGGAGTGATGATCTTTATGGTTGCTCTGTAAATGCTCTGTAAGTTCCTGAATTCTTGCTGTAAGAACTGCTACCTGTACTTCCCGTGATCCTGTATCGCCTTCAGTTCTTGCATATTCTTTCATGATCGCTGCTTTCTTTTCTTTTGAAATCATTGTGATTTCCTCCTGTATTCTATAATTATTATTGACTGACCGCCACACATTAAGAGATGGTCGGAGCGTCCGGTCCCTGAACATGGGCTAAATTCACCTTGGTTAGTATAGCACATTGATTCTGGCGTGTAAACCTCTTTTTTACAAAGTTTCAAAATATTCCTGTCCCTTCACAGCATCTCTCTCCAGCTGTGCTTTCAGCGCCTCCAGCGAAGAAAACTTCTGTTCAGGTCTGAGGAATTTTTTGAAATCCACCTTGCAGTATTCCCCATACAGATCTTCATTGCAGTCAAACAGATATGTTTCCACACCAATAAACTTCTCGCCGCCAACAGTAGGCTTATGACCTACATTGGTAATTCCCTGATAACTTCTGTCTCTGAAATGGGATACTGTGATATAAACCCCGTTTGGAGGCATCAGTTTCTCTACCGGAGGGATCAGGTTGGTGGTCGGAAGCAGATATTTATGTCCCATTCCACGTCCATGTTCAACGATTCCTTCCACTGAGAAATCTGTTCCCATAAGGAAACGGAATTTTTCCATATTTCCTCTGTTCAGTTCTTCCCTGACAAAGGTACTACTAATCTTACGGCGTCCGTCCATTTCTTTTGGCAGGACTTCCGTATGAAATCCATATTTCTTTCCGAACTCTTTGAGCATGGCAGGAGTTCCTTTCCGCTCATAGCCAAAACGGAAATCCTCTCCAACTGCCACATAGGAAACCTGCAGATCTCCTATCAATATTTCTTTTATAAAATTCTCTGCTTTCATGTGCCGTATTTTCTCTGTGAGCGGACATTCCAACAGTATATCCACTCCCATTTCTTCCAATATACGACATCTCTCTTCCTTTGTGAGGATTGTTCTTGAGGCAGTTCCAAGCGCAAGTACAACCGCCTGTGCACCTTCCTGTTTCTGCTCAATAATTTTCTCAACCAGTTTCTGATGTCCGCGGTGTATGCCGTCAAACTTCCCAAGTGTTACCGCACTGTGTGAAATTCTGGGAAAATCATTCTCAATCCTTAAATATTCCATCATGTCTCCTAAAACATTTTTACAGGGAAATACCTGTTTCTTTTCTCGTCCCACTGGTAAACTCCGGCAAAACTGCCTTCACTGCTGCACATACGGATCCATCCTTTTTTCTCCTGTGCATCGACCAGTGCCTGTACAAGAGGATTTCCATTAGCCAAAAGTCTGTCCCCTTCTTTTGTACAGCATACCCTTGGATACTCTGCAAGAATCTCCTCAATACCGAGGATTTTACTCTCTATGGTTCCTTTCTTCACTGCCTCTTCTGTCTGCGCCAGGGTAATGGCATCATCCAGTGTAAATCTGCCCACCTTTGTCCGCAAAAGACTTTCCATGGCAGCTCCACAGCCCAGCTTTTCCCCTATATCATGGCACAGAGTACGGATATAGGTTCCCTTGCTGCAGGTCACACGAAAACGCACCAGCGGAAAACTGATATCCAGAATTTCTATCTCATAAAAATGTACAGGTCTTGGTTTACGCTCCACAGTCTTGCCCTCTCTGGCAAGTTCATAGAGTTTCTTTCCATTGACCTTCAGTGCTGAATACATTGGCGGCACCTGCATATAGTCTCCCACAAAAGAACTGACCACTGTGCAAAGCTCTTCTTCTGTAACGGAAAGCTCTGTAGTCTGTGAGAGAACAGTTCCGCTCATATCCTGGGTATCCGTAATAACACCCAGACGCATCACTGCCTCATAGGTTTTCTCTTTATCTGTGATCATATCCACCAGACGGGTTGCTTTTCCCAGAGCCACCGGGAGCACTCCTTCTGCATCCGGATCAAGAGTTCCGGTATGTCCGATTTTCTTCATATGAAGGATTCCCCGAAGCTTTGCCACCACATCATGGGAAGTGAATCCTTTTTCCTTACGGATTACAATTACTCCATCCATCAGACTTCCTGCTCCTGAAACTGTTTGCAGATCTGTTCTGTCACATTGTTGATCACATCATACACAGAACCCTGAAGATCACATCCTGCTGCTCTCATATGACCGCCGCCGCCAAAATATACTGCAATCTTGCTTACATCCACATTTCCGTTGGAACGCAGGGAAACTTTGAAAGACTGAGTTTCCACTTCATAGATAAACATGGCAACTTCCACTCCCGCTGTAAGGCGAAGCTGACTGACGATACCGTCCAGATCCTTGCCATCCACACCATAGAACTCCATGTCTCTTTTTTTAAGATATCCGATAATACATTTTCCATCCAGAAGCAGGATACTCTCTGCAAGAACACGCCCCATTACCTGATTCTGCACATAAGTTTTCTGATAGAAAGATTCGTCAATGATCTTACTGAAATTGAATCCTGTCTTCATCAGTTCCCCGGCAATACGCATGGTCTCCGGTGAAGTTGAAGAGTACTGAAATACCCCTGTGTCATGAACCATTCCCGTATAGATCGGCACTGCAATGGTACGGACCACTTTCTCAGGCTCAAAAAGCCCATAGAGAACTTCACAGGCAGAGCTTACCTCTCCCCTGATATGATTCACCTGTGCAAATCCGGAGTTACTAATATGATGATCAATACATGCTGTTCTTTTTGCAGTGTCAAAATATGGACCTGCAATGGCAAGTCTGTCTTTTGCACTTACATCACAGGTAACAAAAAGGTCATACTCTTTGTCACCGTCCAGCTCTGTTTTAATCTCATCCATACAGTCAATATGTCCGAAAACAGGTTTGGGATTATCCAGGTACACATCTGCCTGAATTTCCGGATAATAGGTTTTTACATATAAATATAACGCCATACAGGAACCAACGCAGTCACCATCCGGACGGATATGTCCGCCGATTCCCATTGTTTTCACACCTTCCAGTATTTCCGCAATATTTTCCATGTTCTCATCCTCTTTTAATTCTCATCCTGCTCCTCATCCTGTCTGTGGGAGTTGCTGTCTTTCTTGGTAACATCATCAATAAGCTTTGACATATTTACACCATACTCAATAGATTCGTCCAGGATAAAACGGATCTCCGGTGTATTTCTCAGGTTTAAATTACGCGCCAGCTGGCGTCTGATGTAGCCTTCTGCACTGTTCAGACCTTTGATCGTCGCTTCCTTTGCTTCTTTTTCACCCAGCACACTGATATATGCTCTGCAGGTTTTCAGATCAGGAGCCACTTCTACAGCCATGACAGAAGTCATCGGATGAATACGCGGGTCCTTGATCTCGTTGCGGATAATGGTGCTGAGTTCCTTCTGGACTTCCCCATTGATCCGGGTATTCTTAATACTGTTTTTTCTCATTTTAAGTTTTACTCCTATATATCCGGCAATTCTGTCAAATACTGTGAGCAATCCGGATCATCGACTATCCTGATCACATTATTTTCTGAATTACCACAATCAAGTCAAGGTGCGCACCACACTGTACCTGACACTATGAATCGCGCACCCTACCTTTATAAACCATTACTATCTCGGTACTTCTACCATGATATAAGCTTCTACTTTATCTTCCTCTTTCACATCGTTAAATCCGTCAAATACAAGGCCACATTCGTATCCTGCCTTAACTTCCTTAACATCGTCTTTGAATCTCTTCAGGGATGCAAGCTCACCTTCAAATATCTGCTCGCCTTCTCTGGAAATACGAACCTTGCAGTTTCTCTGGAAGATACCATCCAGAATATAGCTTCCTGCAATCGTACCAATACCGGATGCCTTGAACAGCTGACGCACTTCCGCATGACCGATAACTTTCTCCTCAAATATAGGATCAAGCATACCCTTCATGGCAGCTTCTACATCTTCGATTGCCTGATAAATAACTCTATACAGACGAAGATCTACACCTTCCTGCTCAGCAAGCTGTTTTGCAGTTGCATCCGGACGGACATTAAAGCCGATAATGATCGCATTTGATGTAGCCGCAAGACTTACGTCAGACTCATTGATCGCACCAACACCGCCATGGATCACCTTTACAACCACTTCTTCGTTGGAAAGTTTGGTCAGACTCTGTTTTACAGCTTCCACAGATCCCTGTACATCTGCTTTGACAATGAGCGGAAGTTCCTTCAGATCGCTTGCCTGAATCTGATCAAAGAGATTATCCAGAGATAATTTGCCCTTAGTCTCCTCAAGAAGACGGTTCTTGTTCTCAGATACAAATGCACCTGCAAAGTTCTTGGCTTCCTTATCACTGTCAAATGCAAGAAGAATTTCACCTGCATTCGGCACATCACCAAGTCCCAGGATTTCTACAGGAGTAGAAGGACCTGCTTCTTTAATCCTGCGTCCCTTATCATCCATCATGGCACGAACCTTACCATTGCATGCTCCTGCTGCAATAAAGTCTCCCACATGAAGAGTACCTTTCTGGACAAGGATCGTGGCAACCGGACCTTTACCTTTATCAAGCTGAGCCTCGATTACAAGACCTCTTGCGGAACGGTTCGGATTTGCCTTTAATTCACATACCTCGGCTGTAAGAAGGATCATCTCAAGAAGAGTATCGATTCCCTCTCCTGTATGTGCGGATACAGGAACAAAAATCGTACTTCCGCCCCAGTCTTCCGGAATCAGTTCATATTCAGAAAGTTCCTGTTTTACACGCTCAATATTAGCACTTGGCTTATCAATCTTGTTGATTGCAACTATGATCTCAACGCCTGCCGCCTTCGCATGGCTGATAGCCTCTACTGTCTGAGGCATCACACCATCATCAGCTGCTACAACCAGAACTGCGATATCTGTGGAGTTGGCACCACGCATACGCATAGCTGTGAAAGCTTCATGTCCAGGTGTATCCAAGAATGTGATCTTCTGTCCGCCAACCTCTACTACAGAAGCACCGATGTGCTGTGTGATACCGCCGGCTTCTCCACGTGTTACATTTGTCTTACGGATTGCATCCAGAAGAGATGTTTTACCATGGTCAACGTGCCCCATAACACAGACTACAGGTGGTCTTGAAACCATATCTTTTTCGTCTTCTTCATCCTCTTTGAGGAGTTCTTCGATAACGTCTACCTTCTCTTCCGGTTCTGCGATGATATCATATTCCAGAGCAATCTCCTGAGCTTTCTCAAAATCGATCTCATGGTTTACGGTAACCATCATACCCTGCATAAAGAGCTTCTTCACAATTACTGACGGCTGCATTTTCATAGCTTCTGCCAGTTCGCGGATCGTCATCTTCTCCGGAAGTGTGATTTCCTTAACCTCAGGCTTCTTCTCTTCCTGTTTTGGCTGCGGAGCCGGTTTCTGCAGAGCTTTCGGGATTCTGGAATTCTTATTGAATCCACCCTGATTTGGTCTGCGTCCGCCACTCTGTGTCTTATCAAAATCTTTTTTCTTGTTTTTGTTCTCTCTGTCTCTTTCTCTCTTGCTGTCTTTGGAAGTCTTTGTCAGTTCCGGTGCAAATGCCATATCGTCATTCTTTCTTGTATTCTGGCGCTGTCCCTGACGTCCCTGACTGCCGCCGAAGCGTCCGTCACGTCCTTCACTTCTGTTTCCGTCCGGACGACCCTGGCCATTGCCCTGCGGTCTTCCTCCCTGACGGTTTCCATCTCCCTGTGGTCTTCCCTGTCCGAAACGTCCTCCCTGACGATTTCCATCGCCCTGGAATCTTCCGCCCGGACGGCCCTGGCCATCGCCCTGGGATCTTCCCTGTCCGAAACGTCCTCCCTGGCGGTTATCTCCCTGGGATCTTCCCTCGCCCTGAGGTCTTCCCTGACGGTTTCCTTCGCCCTGGTTTCTTCCCTGGCCAAAACGTCCTCCCTGGGATCTTCCTTCACCCTGAGGTCTTCCCTGACGGTTCTGTCCGTCCGGTCTTCTGTTGCCTGTACCTGGGCGGTCATTATTATTTCTTCTTGGTCTTTCACCGTCTGTTCTTGAACTGTCGGAATTTCTTCCTTCTGCATTTCTTGGTGAACCTGTTCTCTCGCCTTCAGCTTTCACAGGTTTCTTTCTTGTTTTTCCTCCGTCACTTGCATTCTGTGCATGAAAAACGCGGATAATATTTTTTTTCTTTTTAGGTGTTTCAGTTTTATCTCCTTCTGATTTTGCTGTTACAACCTTTTCTTCTGTCTTGGGAGTCTCCAATTTCGCAATATGCTCCTTTCCCCTGTTATTATTGTCTTTTCTGAATCTATTCTTTACTTCCGAAACCGCAGGCTCATCCACCATACTCATATGGCTTCTCACATCAACGCCTTTTGATTTCAGAAACTCGATCACTTCTCTGTTCTGTCGTCCAAGCTCTCTGGCCAGCTCATGTACTCTTAATTTTGACAATCGCTATACCTCCTTCATGATTGCTTTCGCAAAGTTCTCATCCTGGACAGCCAGACAGGCGCGGTACTCCTTTCCCATTGCTCTGCCTAAGCTCTCTTTATCTGAGAAGAAGAAAATCGGAACTTCATAAAAACTGCACATATTCCTGAATTTCTTCTTTGTATTCTCGGAGGCATCCTCAGCAACGATCACAAGCAGTCCTTTTCCGGTCTTTACAGATTTCTCTGTGGAAAATTCTCCGCTTACGGTCTTGCCTGCTTTGGTAGCCAGCCCTATCAGCGACAGTACTCTGTTATTTTTCAATATCTTCCAGCTCCTTCTTAAGTCGTTCGTATACCTCATCCGGAACCGCAGTTTTCAGTGAACGCTCAAGTCCATGATTTTTAATCGCTTTATCCAGACATTCTCTGGAAAGACACAGATATGCGCCTCTGCCGTTTTTCTTACCGGTAGTATCAAGCACGATCTCATCTTCTGTAGTCTTAAGAACTCTGAGCATCTCTTTCTTGCTTTTCATTTCCCTGCAGCCGGTACACTGGCGCATGGGAATCTTATTCTTCGTCTTCATTCTCTCCTGCTTCCTGAGCCTGTGGCTCTTCTTCTACAGGAACTTCCTCTGAAACTTCTTCTGCTTCGGTTTCTTCTGTCAGGGAATCTTCTGCTGAAGTTTCCTCTGCTGATGCCTCAGCTGCATCTTCTGCAGTCTCGTCATCATCATAATCATAGAAATCACCGGCTTCTTTTGCCTGAGTCTCACTCTTGATGTCAATCTTAAATCCTGTAAGTCTTGCAGCAAGACGTGCATTCTGACCTTCTTTACCGATTGCAAGGGACAGCTGATAATCAGGAACAACTACCAGAGCTGTCTTCTCATCAGGATCTGCCATAACTGCGATAACCTTTGCAGGGCTCAATGCATTCTCGATCAGGATCGCAGGATTCTCATCCCAGTTGATGATATCGATTTTCTCACCGCGAAGTTCCTCAACTACTGCATTGACACGTGCGCCGTTCATACCTACGCATGCACCAACTGCATCTACATCCGGATCGTTGCTCCATACAGCGATCTTTGTACGGGAACCGGCCTCACGTGCGATGCTCTTGATCTCAACAGTTCCGTCTTTTACTTCTGCAACTTCTGACTCAAAGAGACGTTTCACAAGTCCCGGATGAGTTCTGGATACCAGAATACGAGGTCCCTTCGGGGTATCCTTGACTTCAAGAATATACACCTTTATTCTCTCTGTCGGCTGGAAGGTTTCCCCTTTCACCTGTTCATTCTCACTTAATACTGCATCTGCCTTACCAAGATTGATGCTTACATTCTTGCCCATCACACGCTGTACAATACCGGTTACTACTTCTTTTTCTTTTCCATAGTATTCATCATACAGCACTTTACGTTCTTCCTCACGGATTTTCTGCAGGATAACGTTCTTTGCATTCTGTGTCGCAATACGTCCGAATTCCTTAGACTGGATCGGAACCTGTATCATGCCTCCGATCTCAGCTCTTGATGTGATCTTCAAAGCATCTGCCAGAGAAATCTCCATTGCAGGATCCTCTACGTATTCTACGATACTTCTGTCTGCATACACTGAAAAATCGCAGGTTTCCGGATTAATAGTTACATGTACATTGTCAGCTTTTCCAAAATGGTTTTTGCAGGCCTGGATCAGAGACTGCTCAATTGCCTCAAGCAGAGTATCTTTGCTGATACTCTTCTCCTTTTCAAGGATATCCAGTGCCTCCTTTAACTCTCTGCTCATTTTTTTCTTATCCTCCCGAATTAACTAAAACTCTATTGCGAGGCGTATCAGGGCTGTGTCTTTCTTATCAAAAACACGCTCGGTTCCATCCTCATCGATTGTCACACTGTTACTATCATATGCGGTCAAAATCCCGCAGAACTCTTTTTGCTTCTCGATTGGCCGGTAGGTACGGATTTCCACCAGTTTTCCCATGTTTCTCTCAAAGTCTTTGTCTTTCTTCAGCGGTCTGTCCAGTCCCGGCGAACTGATCTCCATGATATAACTGTCTTCGATAAAATCATTCTCATCCAGTTTGTCACTGAATGCTCTGCTGACTGTCTCGCAGTCATTTACTGTAATTCCGCCTGGTTTGTCAATGTATCCTCTCAGATACCAGTTACCTGCTTCCTTCACATATTCTACATCAACCAGTTCAAAGCCGTTAAGTTCTACGATCGGTGCCAGAAGTTCCTCTGCGCGCTTTTCATACTCTTCCCGTCTGCTCATTTTCCCACCTGCCTTTCCATGCAACAAATAAGAGTGGGCTCACGCCCACTCCTTTGTCAACAAGTTCTAATTTAGATGTATTGTAACACCAATTTCCGGCAATTGCAAGGCTTTTCCTGCAAAAACCTTGATTTTAGCGGATTTGTTGGTTTTATATACGTGGTTTTATTCCTTTACTGTCCCGTTTGGACAGTTTTATCCTGTTGAGAACATAGGGTTTATCATGGTAAGTAATGGTATATTCCTGACGGCTTTCCAGAAGATATGCATGATCCAGCTTATCTTCTTCTGCCAGTTTCATTCCACGCACCCCGATAGATGTTTTCTTCATAGCAGAAATATCCTGTTTCTGAAATCTTAAGAAATATCCGCCTTCACTCTGGAATACCACCTGTTCCATTTCATCCGCAGAACCCACAAAAATCAGAGAATCCTCTTCAGCAAGTTTCGTAGACACGATTGTTCTCTTCGCCACATCAAACTCTGCACCACTCACCAGCTTGCACATGGATGCAGCAGTGACAAACAGAAGTGTATTTTCTTTTACAGATGCCAGTGGTGCTACATAGAGCATACGTTCCTGTGCACTGTCATAATTGCTCAGATTATCTGCCGGTGTCCCCTTATCCCTGAAACGAACCAGCGGAATATCTGCCACCTTGATACTGTGCATCTTTCCATTATCTGTAAAGATACAGATCTTATCTGTATTCATACAGTTAAACACATATTTGTTCTCTGCATTGGCAGCTTCTTTATTTCTCTCATATGCAGACTTATCAATGGTCCGCATATATCCGAAGCGATCCATGAGGAAGGTGACTTCCATCTCCTCCATCTTCTTTTCTTCATAGACAACTTCTTCTGCATTCTCGATCACTGTGCGGCGTTTCGTACCGTATTCTTTCTTGATCTGATCCAGTTCTTTCATGATCACTTCTGCCATGGAATCATAATTATTCAGGATATCTTCATAAACGGAAATGTTCTTCATTGTTTCTGCATAATCTGCCTGAAGTGCCTCGATCTCCAGACCGATCAGTTTGTACAGACGCATATCCAGGATCGCAGCTGCCTGTTTTTCTGAGAAATGCAGCTTCTGCGCAGCTTTCTCGCTTGATTTGCTCTTGAACCTGATTCCTTCTGTCACACCGTCAACCAGGCATTTCTTTACCTGTTCTCTGTTCTTGCTTCCTCGCAGGACCTCGATGATCAGGTCGATCACATCACATGCCTTGATCAGACCTTCCTGGATTTCTTTCTTCTCCTGCTCCTTATTCAGAAGTGTGGTGTACTTTCTGGTCGTGACATCGAATACGAAATCTACGTGATGCTCGATCACCTGCTTCAGACTCAGAGTCTCCGGTCTGCCATCCGCAACTGCCAGCATATTCACGCCAAAAGTATCTTCCAGCTTTGTCTTCTTATAGAGCATATTTGTAAGATTCTCTACATCGGCGTCACGCTTCAGGTCAAGAACAATACGGATTCCCTCTTTGGAAGACTGGTTGGAAATATCCACGATATCTGTTGCCTTCTTGTTTTCCACAAGAGACGCAATATCATTCAAGAATTTTCCGATATTTGCACCGATCATTGTGTAAGGAATCTCTGTGATCACAAGCTGCTGTCTGCCGCCTTTGAGCTTCACTGTCTCCACTTTACCTCTGACACGGAGCTTCCCTGTTCCTGTCTCATAAATCCTGAGCAGGTCATCTTTATTTACTACCAGACCACCTGTCGGAAAGTCCGGTCCCTTGAGATAGCGCATCAGCCCTTTGACACTGATGTCGTTATTCTTCATATATGCCTTTACCGCATCTACCACTTCACCCAGATTGTGAGGCGGAATACTGGTTGCCATACCGACAGCGATACCATCCGCACCGTTTACCAGCAGATTCGGGATTCTGACAGGAAGTACCACCGGTTCCTTCTCTGTCTCATCAAAGTTCGGCATAAAATCTACTACATTCTTATCCAGATCTTCGAGGAAGACATCCTGTGTCAGTTTCTCCAGTCTGGCTTCTGTATATCGCATGGCCGCTGCACCGTCGCCCTCGATGGAACCGAAGTTTCCATGTCCGTCGACCAGTGTTTTGCCTTTCTTAAAATCCTGAGCCATTACCACAAGCGCTTCGTAGATAGAACTGTCACCATGGGGGTGATATTTACCCATGGTGTCACCTACGATACGGGCACATTTTCTGTATGGCCTGTCATAACGGATACCCAGTTCATACATATCATACAGGGTTCTTCTCTGTACAGGCTTCAATCCGTCACGCACATCCGGCAGGGCTCTGGAGATAATAACACTCATGGCATAATCTATATAGGATTTCTGCATGACCTCCGCATAGTCGGTGGGAATCACATTCTCCTGTTTTGTTTCCATTTAATTTCTTTCCTCCATCTCAGACACATATCCATGTATCTGTCTTAATTTCCACATAACACTCCGGCGAAATCAGATGTCCAGCTCTGCATCCTGTGCATGCTCATAGATAAATTTCTTTCTCGGCGGGACATCGCTTCCCATCAGAATCTCTGTCACGCTTGATGCAAGTCTCGCATCCTCAATCTCCACCCGCTTCATCATTCTAGTTTCCGGATTCAGAGTAGTCTCCCAGAGCTGCTCCGCATCCATCTCGCCCAGACCTTTATATCTCTGAAGAGTAAAGCTTCCCGGCTTATGGGCACGTCTGTATCTCTCCAGTGCCTTATCATCGTACAGGTATTCCTCCTGCCCCTTCTTAGGCATGACTTTATATAATGGCGGCATGGCAATATACACATGTCCCTCAGTGATCAGATCCGGCATAAAACGATAGAATAAAGTCAGGAGCAGTGTGGAAATATGCGCCCCATCCACATCGGCATCAGCCATGATCACAATCTTGTCGTAACGAAGCTTCGTAATATCAAAGTCATTTCCGTATCCTTCGGAGAATCCACATCCAAATGCATTGATCATGGTCTTGATCTCCGCATTGGCAAGCACTTTATCAATGGTTGCTTTCTCCACATTCAGGATCTTGCCTCTGATAGGAAGGATTGCCTGATAATTACGGTTACGGGCAGTCTTTGCGGAACCTCCCGCAGAATCTCCCTCTACGATAAAGATCTCACACTGGGACGGATCCTTTTTCTCACAGTTTGCCAGCTTTCCGTTAGAGTCAAAGGAATATTTCTGCTTTGTCAGAAGATTCGTCTTCGCCCTCTCCTCTGTTTTACGAATCTTTGCTGCTTTCTCTGCGCAGGAAAGGATGGTCTTAAGAGTCTCCAGATTTCTGTCAAAATAGAGTACCATCTGCTCTCCTACAACCTTTCCGGTTGCGCGTGATGCATCCTGATTATCCAGCTTTGTCTTGGTCTGTCCCTCGAAACGAGGTTCCGGATGCTTGATGGAAACAACCGCTGTCATTCCGTTACGGATATCTGCACCTGTGAAGTTCGGATCCTTGTCTTTAAGAACACCAATCTCTCTCGCATAAGTATTCATGACTGTGGTAAATGTAGTCTTAAATCCGGTCAGATGAGTACCGCCCTCTGCATTGTAAATGTTATTACAGAAGCCCAGTACATTCTCACGAAATTCATTGGTAAACTGGAATGCCACCTCTACCTGAATGCCGTCTGCTTCCCCTTTCAAGTAAACCGGATCATGCAGGACTTCCGCACTGTGGTTCAGATCTTTGATAAATCCAATGATACCGTCCGGCTCATGATAGGTAATATCCTCAACCTCTGCACCTCTTTTATCCTCAAAATGAATGGTCAGTTCCGGATTCAGATATGCGGTCTCATGAAGTCTGCTCTTTACTTCTGTTGCAGAAAATCTTGTCTTTTCAAAAATCTCCGGGTCAGGGAGGAAATTGATACTAGTTCCAGTCTGTCTGGTCTTACCCAATTTCGGCAGAAGCCCCTCTTCCAGTTCAAGTGTCGGGATTCCCCTCTCATAATGGTCATGGTGAACATATCCGTCACGACTGATCTTAATGTCCAGATATGTAGACAGGGCATTCACAACCGAAGAGCCTACTCCATGAAGTCCTCCGCTGGTCTTATAGGCAGAATTATCAAATTTACCGCCTGCATGAAGAGTTGTAAATACAAGTCTCTCTGCCGACACTCCTTTCTCATGCATATCTACCGGAATTCCTCTTCCATTATCCGTAACCGTACAGGAACCATCTTTCTCCAGAACTACATGGATCAGACTGCAGTATCCTGCCAGATGTTCATCTACTGCGTTATCTACGATCTCATAAATGAGATGATTTAATCCTTTTCGTGAAACACTTCCGATGTACATTCCCGGACGCTTACGAACCGCCTCCAGGCCTTCCAGGACAGAGATGCTCCCTGCATCATAGGTGTTTTTCTTTGCCATGTCTGTTACATTTCCTTTCTTTATATTAACCGGATTGCTTACTGTAAATCCGGGAATGATTTTTTGCATTACAAACATTTGTTCGTATTATAACCCAATTTTTATTCTTTTTCAAGTGCGAACTTTCCCTTGTCAGCTGAATAAAACACAAAAAATAATCAGAACCGAAATTCTGATCCTTTTCTGACTGTAAGCCTGTTCTGTTATAATTTGAGTGCATTTATCTTATCATTGGTTTTTTCAGCTGTCAACTGTTTCATTTGCCCGCAAGGCTGTTTGGCATTATCTTTACAGTAGAAATATTTGTAAGAAACAGAAGCTATTTCTTTGTCTTAAATTTCTTCATTGCGGAGTATGGATTGTAAACTCTTGATTTAAGGAAGAACAGGAAAATAATCGCCCAAAATGGACTTGATAAATAGCCATAGATGCTGTATAGTAAAAAATGTAAACGATAATCTATACTTTCTTATAAGTGATTTTTCAGGCAATATCTGCCACTGATTCCAAAGATAAAAATACATAATTTAAAAAAAATTAAGTGTTCAATAAAACTCGTCAAAAGGAACTGACGGAGACAGGTAAATCGGAACTGTATACAGATTTAACAAAATTAATTATAAAGATTGCGGATTATATCTTCCGTAAGGAAGAAGATATCCGGAAAGGAATAGGTGATATTATGGGAGGAAAAGTTCTGGAACTGGAATCTGAAAGACTTAAAGCTGAGGGACGTACAGAAGGAGAAGCAATCGGGCAGGTTCAGGGCGAAACTCGACTTGGAAGCCTGATTACTCGATTACTTCAGGATCAGAGAACTGAAGAAATCCCGATTGTATCAACAGACGCAAAAAGACGTGAGCAGTTATATAAAGAATACAATCTTTAAGAAAAATGGCAAGAGGCAGATATCTTTCTGAAGAAGTTAAACTTTTATAGAGAAAGGGAATAGGTCAAAACCGGATTGAGCAGAATAAACTCAATCCGGTTTTTAGTGTTAAATATTATAATCCTATAATTTCCTAATATCTTAATATTTTTTATTTCTTTTGTAGATAATAGAGTCAGAACAAAAGATGGCTGCCGGAATCGGTACTGCTATCGGTTGGGACATTGTTGTCGGTTGGGACATTGTTGTCGGTTGGGACATTATTGTCATTTGAGTGATCAGTATCGGTTGGAACATCAGTGTCGATTTGTGGAGGCTGCGGATCTGTTGGTTCTGGATCCGGATAGGACGGATACCAGGGAATCGGAGTTGCTGTCGGCTCCGGAGTTGCTGTTGGAATCGGAGTTGCCGTTGGTTCCGGTGTAGGCGTAGCTGTCGGTTCTGGAGTCACCGTTGGTGTGGGCGTAGCTGTTGGCGTCACTTCTGGCTTTTTTTTCGCCAGTACTTTAATATAAAAACTGAAACTCTTCGATCCAACTTTTGCGTAAATGTATGTCCCTCCTTTGGAACGGGCAGTAACGAATCCTACTGAATTAACACAAGCAACTTTTTCATTTCGGGAGCTCCAGGATATCTTCTGAGTAGTATCGTTTAATCTTAAGCGGTAACTCTGGCCTTCCTCAAGAGTGATATATTTTTCTCGTTGGTAAGGCTCTTCGACTTTAACTATACAGGTATATTTTCTGCCAGTTGTATCTACTACTGTAATTGTTGCTCTTCCGCGCCGCAGACCTATTATCATTCCTTCCTTTCCTTCTTTAACGATAGAGACTGAGGCCACTTTACGTTCGCTGCTGGAAATGCGCTTAATAGAAGCACCCTTTAAAGATAAAAAAATTCTCTCATATCGGACAAGAGTTACTTTTGTCCTGCTCAATCTTGCTCTAACAATAACCCTGCATTGCAAAGTTTGTTTCCCTATTGTTGCAGTGATGATAGCTTTTCCGGCATTTTTACCTGTGACTTTACCTTTTTTGGAAACAGATGCAATATTTTCATCAGATGAAGACCATTTTACAGTTTTGTCCGTACCTGATACCTTTAAAGTGGTGCTTGTTCCTGAAGGCAATGAAATCACAGTTTGGCTAAGCTTTGGAGTCGCCGCTCTTACTGATGATGAATCAAAGGATATGGCCGATGACAAAATCAAGGCAATGGCCAGGAATATGCTTAGTGTTTTTTTTAAATTTTTCATGCGTCCTCCTTAATATTATTTTATAAATGACGTGTTATTCTTTAAGTATCTTTACAGTAGAAATATTTGTAAGAAACAGAAGCTATTTCTTTGTCTTGAATTTCTTCATTGATGAGTATGGACTGTAAACTCTGGATTTGTCTTTGGAGGTTTGGTTCCATGCCCGTATGGTCACATACCAGGTGCCTTTCTTTACGTTTGTAAAGGTTACAGTAGTGGTGTTTCCGGTACGTTTCAGATATTTCTTACATTCACCTCTCCTTTCTACTACAATATATTTATGGTTAATATCCCTTACAGCCAGTAAGGAATTATCCATCTTGTTGCTTAAGCTGTTAGAATGTAGGTAGCAATTGGATATCTTCTCCTTTCTTTATACATGATCTTCTGCGTCTTGACTCTTTTGTCCTCTGTTTCTGAATTTGATACATAATGCGGTAATCACGACTGCCACAGTAAAGGAAAGCTTTTTTATCAATTCGATACGCTTTTCTGTATCGTACATGCCTTCCAATCTCCTTCCACAAAAACAGTCTTATAAGCCTTTCACTTATATAGGTACAAAAAAAGCGAAAAACTCTCACCTGAAAATCATATTTTTTCAAAAAAATTTGAGAGCTGCCGAAACAGCTCCCAAAAGAGAAAAAAACAGGTTATATTATTGTATCGAACTGCGGAAGATCAAACCAGCAAAGCAGATAATTCCTGATAAAATTGATACAATTTTATAATATCTTTAAACTTTGTTCCCGCAACATACTTCTTTGTAGTATTATCATATAAATGAAACGAGTAGCCTCTCAAACGATAAAACCCAATTGTCTTTAATACCTTTTCTACATCTTCATAAGATGTAATCTCCATTCCTGCATCTACATAAGATTGCACTTGTTGTTCTATTGTTAATATTTGTTTTGGATATTGATACATAAAACACCCCATAAATGAAAAAGTCCCACCGGGTTGCGCATGAAAAATCAGAGGCGTGGTGGGTTCTGTTAATATTATTATACAGTTTCCGATGTTACTGTCAAGCTTTCTTTTGTAAAAATCGGCAACTTTCCATTGTTTTTTTGAGATTATGCCTATTTTGACATGGGGTATCCCAATGTCAGGTCTCTGCAGATAATAATGATGATACACCTGTCAAATATTCATAGTTACTGATATACGTACCTATTATATAATATGAATTCCTGCGGTTCCTATTTTCTCATACTCTTTACATTTTATTTTTTGTTGACATCAGAACAAATTCCAGCTTTAATTGCATCCCTAATCCCTGTGCAAGTTTTTTCACTATACTCAGGCTGGGATTTCTTGTTCCGTTCATAATCTGCTTTATACTTCTTTGCCAGTTCTTTTTCTGCCTTTGGTGTCTTCTGCGATTTTTTTATAAATCCATTGGTCAGTACTGCCTTCTTGCCCGCCTCATAGCAAGCTCCATCTCATATATATTTGTTTCATTGTAGAGTTTTTCTTTTTGCCCGCCAAGCTTGATCGTCCGCAAATAAGATAACCGGGTATTTTGCGTATTTTTAATATAACTAGATTTTATATAGCAATTCTCGGGGTTCACAGTCGTATAAAGCAAAGAATCGTTTTCAAGGATCTCCAATGGGCGTAAGTTATGTGATGTAAAAATCAATTGTCCCTTAGCTTTATCCTGCATAACTTCCAGGCATTCTCCCAGTAAATACTCATAAATACCAGAATCCAGCTCGTCTACCACAAGGCAATAAGACTCCCTGTTATAGCAGGCAAGTGAATTACTGCAAATAGAAATCAGCTTTTTTATTCCTGCGGATTCATATAATAAACTTTAAAGAGAAAGGGAATAGGGCAAAAACCGGATTGAGCAGAATAAACTCAATCCGGTTTTTAGTGTTAAATATTATAA
>OBXE01000552.1_pt1 | contig 18656 bp, 13 predicted proteins | sample 1495391 | NCBI WGS metagenome assembly OBXE01 (sample SAMEA2580146, study PRJEB22360) | human gut metagenome | biome: human gut; feature: human-associated habitat; material: faeces | place: Denmark | collected 2008/2010 | reverse complement strand
CAAAGAACCTTGCAGAGGCGTTCGAGCATTATAACGAATGGCATCCGCATAGTGCGCTGGGTTATCGCTCGCCACGGGAATATCTGCGGCAGCGGGCCTGTAATGGGTTAAGTGATAACAGATGTCTGGAAATATAGGGGCAAATCCAAGGCAGAACTGTTTTCAGTCATTAACTCAACGGGGAATGTCGGCAGATTGCTGCCAAAGCGACGCTACGCTACACCTTGCGTAACGTCCTGTACTTTTTCGCAGCCATATCCATCGGTATTACCTGCAACAACAGTTGCTGAACTACCAGTGCTAATCTTATCAATCCCTGGCATTGAAACACGCATATGAGGTGTACTTCGGAATATGACCGTGCGCTCAGGAAGTACGGCAGATTCCGTCAAAAATTACCTGTAAAGACAGACTTCAGAAAAAACAGTGCTCGCCGCAGACCGGTGACCGGGCGAAGCCCGCGAACCGGCGAGGAAGCGCAATGTATCTGTAGTTACAGTGAGCAGGTACGCCCTGAAGCCCTTTCATAAAACGGTTGTGTGCGCTGTCCTTCTGGAATGATTTATCCACATATCCGGAGGCCCGATCCAGTAAACAGATCCATGAATGATCAACAAAGGATCCATTAAAGATCCCCATATCGCTGCAAACCTTGTCACTCATGGGCCGGGACCACGATCACATAAGCTGTGGCATGTTACTGATAAACTGTAACATGCTAATGATAAGCTGTATTCAGTAATCCATATACTGAAGTAAGTTAATGACATAAACTATGGTCAGTATGCCAGACTCAGTTGTTAAATACAGGCTGCAGGTTTTTCTTCAGTCAGTTAGCGGAGTTCTGACACACGATTTTCTGTTTATTCTTTTACTGTCCACAGGCTGGAGGCTTTCTGGAAAACGAAAATTCAGACATCAAAAAACTGTTCGGCGAGGTGGATAAGTCGTCCGGTGAACTGGTGACACTGACACCAAACAATAACAACACCGTACAACCTGTGGCGCTGATGCGTCTGGGCGTTTTTGTACCAACCCTTAAATCACTGAAGAACAGTAAAAAAAATACACTGTCACGTACTGATGCCACGGAAGAGCTGACACGTCTTTCCCTGGCCCGTGCTGAGGGATTCGATAAGGTTGAGATCACTGGCCCCCGCCTGGATATGGATAACGATTTCAAGACCTGGGTGGGGATCATTCATTCCTTTGCCCGCCATAACGTGATTGGTGACAAAGTTGAACTGCCTTTTGTCGAGTTTGCAAAACTGTGTGGTATACCTTCAAGCCAGTCATCCCGCAGGCTGCGTGAGCGCATCAGCCCTTCCCTGAAGCGCATTGCCGGTACCGTGATTTCGTTTTCCCGTACCGATGAGAAGCACACCCGGGAATATATCACCCATCTGGTACAGTCAGCCTACTACGATACTGAGCGGGATATTGTGCAGTTACAGGCCGATCCCCGCCTGTTTGAACTGTACCAGTTTGACAGAAAAGTCCTTCTCCAGCTTAAGGCGATTAATGCCCTGAAGCGACGGGAGTCCGCCCAGGCACTCTACACCTTTATAGAGAGCCTGCCCCGGGATCCGGCACCGATATCGCTGGCGCGGCTGCGTGCACGCCTCAATCTGAAGTCTCCTGTATTTTCCCAGAACCAGACGGTCAGACGGGCAATGGAGCAGTTGCGCGAGATTGGATATCTTGATTACACGGAGATCCAGCGGGGGCGGACAAAATTCTTCTGTATTCACTACCGGCGTCCCCGGTTAAAAGCGCCGAATGATGAGAGTAAGGAAAATCCGTTGCCACCTTCACCTGCGGAAAAAGTCAGTCCGGAGATGGCGGAGAAGCTTGCCCTGCTTGAGAAACTGGGCATCACGCTGGATGACCTGGAAAAACTCTTCAAATCCCGCTGAATATAAACTGTAGTCAGTGAAGAGCGCTCCTTTACTGACTACAGCTTATATTAACCGGTGCAGTGAGTGGTCTGCTCACTGCAGTTTATATTCTTGTTCCCTGCAGTGCTGTCTGTAGCTGAGCTGCCATCTGCCTGTCCCTTACGTAAGTGATCCCGTAACCTGATGCTGAGGCATTGCTCCCTTCATAAAACATGACTTACTCACTACAGCTTATATACATGCTCCAGCTTATGTTATGTCTGTTCTGCTGACCACAGCTTATATAAGGAAGCGCGTATGCCGTCACCTCAGGGGAGGCAGTGTACGCAGGATCTCCGCAGCATCCCGCCCGTCACCGGTGAAAGGCACTGCCAGCGTGGCAGCCATATCCAGCGCAAATACTCTGGTATAAACCTCCATCGAACGTGGATCCCTGTGACCGACCAGTGCCTGGATGACTTTCCGGGGCTGGCGGTGATAGAGCATGTGCATGATATAGCTGTGCCGGAAGGTGTGTGGTGTGACCGGAATCGAAAAGTGTACTCCGTCAGCTTCGGCCCGTCTGACAGCCTGCTTCAGCCAGTTGCGCATGGTTTCGTCGGTCACGGCCCATAATGGTTCACGACGACGGGGCCGGGTGGTGATCATCCAGCTTTCCATCTGCCTGACATAGCTTATATCTGTCAGCGGAACCAGGCGCACTTCATCTTTTGGCGGGCGTCCGCGTCGCGCACGCACTTTTTCGGACAGGATCCGCACAAACGGTCTTACTCCATTCAGGTCAAATGATTCCGGCGTCAGCATCCGGGCTTCGCCAATACGCATTCCGGTATTCCAGAGGGTGGCGAACAGCATATGGTGACGCTGATCCGGCATATAGAAAAGAAGGGCACTCACTTCCGGGGCCAGCAGGTAGGCCGGTGTGGCCCCCGTGGAAGTGGCCATTCTTCTCAGGGAGAGCGCTGTTGCAAAATCCACCCCCGGCGCAATGGGTAACAGGGAGACGCGTTCTGGTGAATTCTGCAGGGGAATGACATTGTTCATGAGTTATTTTTCACGTAGCACACGCACTGTTTATGGATACAGGTATTCTGACCTGAACGCCCGGATCCTTCCACGACAATAAATCGCAGCGCGCGGATCCTTTTGTTTGATTATCACGCATTATTGCGGGTAAAACCAAATGCGTAAAGGCGCATTTTGCCGCTGGGATCCCGTCTTAAGCCAGTCATGGTGCGGGCTGAGGGCTGGTTTACCGTTTTTGGGAGAATTGGGGTAATGCCAGGGCGAACGAGATCTGAAAACAGAAAGCAAGGGAGAGGTAACAGGGAGGAAGGGCGTGAATTCTGTCTTACTTGTGCCCCTGTCATCCTGTCATTTTTCACGTAGCACAAGCTCAATCTTGCTGGTAATTGCTTCACGCACATCTCTGAGTAATGTCGCTGCCCTCTGAGGAGCAAGAGTTTTCCTGCTATTTTTAAGTATTCTTCGGAGATCAGGACACTGATTATTTTTTGTTATTCAATGAGAATTGAATAACAACGTCTTTTCATAAGCGTTTAATAGTGTTTTTTATCCCCAATAATCTTCCACTAATTACTCGAGTGCCTATTGATAAAATGTTTAACGTGAAAAAAACAAAGTTAATTTGAGCAAGGGACCTTCCGCATGTATTCATTTTATAGATTTAAATTAACGATAAAACATAATCTGAACTCTGAATATTGATAGTTATAGAGCCAAGACTGAAAAAATATTGTTGTTTCTCTTAACCTCTGGGGCCTAAAAACATGGGGAGGGAAAGGAATCTCGGCGCTTAAATGTGCATGTAAAATATATATTTCATATATCGATATATTCTATTATTTTGTCATAAAATTACCAGTCTTAGTAATATAGGAAAATTTCTTAGATTTTACTCTTTTAGAGGTATTATTTAGTAAATTGCGTAATTTATTGAGTGACAATAAATGCCAAAAAATAAGCAATTTACTATTTTTAATTAAAACTCACCTTATCTATGTTATTGATTGTTAATGATATTTATATTTTTCTCTTTAACAAAAAAAGATATTAATCCTAAAAAAATGCCATTTATTAGTGTTTTATGCTGTTACTTGTTTCTCATGCCTTCTTTTTCACTGTTTTATGCTTTGTGATGGGTTTAATGTGTTGTACTGTTCTGTTTTGTCGTTTTCTTTTTTCTTGTATAAATAAAAAACTTATTTTTTTTCTGATATTGATGTCTCCTTGGAAAAGCAGGAGGGGATGTGTTTTTTCATAAAAAAAACTTTGATTTTTTATCGGGAGAACATTATAGACAAGCTGGTAGTATGTCCGTTGAGCACTTTCGACATCTGGTTGAAATTTCTTCTATAAACAGTCGAAAAGTTATTTGTGCGTTGGAAGATTTTTTTGTCCACGGCATGACAAGAAAAGATGCCTGTGACAAACACAAGGTCGCTCAGGGCTATTTCTCAATAAGTATGAGAAAATTCATTAAAGTAAATAATACCGTGTCACATTTGACCCGGTATTATGTAAGGTAAATCCATCAGTAATAACTGACAGGATATTTTAACTATAATCAGGAGGTTATTTCCATGATGAAATCGGTTCTTGGCGTAGCTGTTGCAATTGCTTTCTGTTCAGTAGCAAATGCGGCGGATCAGGGACAAGGTAAAGTAAATTTTAAAGGAACCGTAATTGATGCTCCCTGCGGGATTGCTCCGGAATCTGCCGATCAGTCCATTGATTTTGGCCAGATTTCCAAAGCTCATCTGGCTGCTGATGGTATTTCGGTGAAAAAGGATCTGGATATTAAACTGGTTAACTGTACTTTTGATGGCGATAATCTTAAGACAGTAAAAGTGGCTTTTTCTGGAACGACTGTTAAGGACCAGGCGAATGAACTTGGGACTGCGGGTAACACCGGCACAGCGGTTGTTGTTTCAAGTAGCGATGGCACTCTGGTTGCCTTTGATGGTACAAGCCCCAGTGGCGCAACAAAATTAAAAGCGGGTGATAACACTTTGCATTATAACACTTGGGTTAAAAAGGCCACGGGAGGTACTTTGAAAGAAGGTGAGTTTACTGCGGTTACTAACTTCAATCTGACCTACGAATAATTAACTTATTCTGATTTAATTGTCAGATACGCAGGGGGAAATCCCCCTGCTATTTCTGGTGAGCATTAAATATATACCGTATGTGCAGATGGCTTCTGTCAGTAATTTTTTGTGTGGGTACCGTTTTTCAGGCTACGGCATCGCCGGCATTTCCTCCTCCCGGGATGACTCTCCCTGAATACTGGGGAGAAGAACTTGTCTGGTGGCATGGACGGACGAGTTTTAAGGGGCAGGTCATCGCTCCGGCCTGCACGCTGGCCATGGAAGACACCTGGCAGGTAATTGATATGGGAGACACTCCGATTCGTGATTTACAGGACAGTACTGCGGTGCCTGAAAAGAAATTCCGTCTGCGGTTGCGTAACTGTGAGCTGGCGGGAACAGGTAAACGGATTTATACGGCGAGCCGTGTCAGGATGACATTTGATGGTCTGCGGGGTGAAACACCAGATAAATTCTCACTACTCGGTGAAGCAGAAGGTATCAATCTGCAGATACTGGACAATCAAGGGTATCCGGCTCGTGTTGGAAAAGTTATGCCGCCGCTATTACTGAACGGAAATGAAGACGAACTGAAGTATATACTGCGGATTGTCCGGAATGGTTATCCGCTGAAGGCAGGAAATTATTATACCATATTACGGTTTATAGTGAATTATGAGTAATTGATATATTTATATATTGGCAAATAAAAACAGTATTTTTGATATTGTCATTATTAGCTGAAAATAAAATTATTTCCTGAACGCAGGGAGGTGGTTTATATGCCATTCCTGTGGCATGTTTTCCGTATTGCATACTGCTTCAGATAATGAAGAAAAAAAGACGCACTTTCATAATCAACAGGATTGCATATGCTCTGATGCTTGCTTTATCAGGTATTCCAGTGTATGCCGTCGATTTTAATATGGATGTTCTGGATGCCGAAGACAGACAGAATATTGATATTTCCCGGTTCTCCCGGGCCGGCTATATTATGCCCGGTCAGTACCAGATGGAAATCAAAGTAAATGATCAGAGCATTTCTCCGTCGGCATTTCAGATAACGTTTCTTGAACCACCTTATTCAGATTCGGATAACGAGAAACCGTTACCGCAGCCCTGTCTGACACCGGAGATGGTTGGTCATATGGGACTAACTGAGGCGTCACAGGAAAAAATCACATACTGGAATAACGGGCAGTGTGCGGATTTCCGACAGTTATCCGGAGTGGAGATACGCCCGAATCCGGCAGAAGGGATGCTGTACATCAATATGCCACAGGCCTGGCTGGAATATTCCGATGCCTCCTGGCTGCCGCCGTCCCGCTGGGATAACGGTATTCCCGGACTGTTGTTTGACTACAACATCAACGGGACAGTGAATAAGCCGCATCAGGGAAAGCAGTCCCAGTCGCTGAACTATAACGGAACTGCGGGGGCTAACTTCGGTGCCTGGCGTCTGCGTGCGGACTATCAGGGCAACCTGAATCACACCACCGGCAGTGCGCAGGGGACGGACAGCCAGTTCACCTGGAGCCGTTTCTACATGTACCGCGCCATCCCGCGCTGGCGCGCAAATCTCACACTGGGTGAGAACTACATCAATTCTGAGATTTTCAGCTCCTGGCGCTACACCGGTGCCAGTCTGGAAAGTGATGACCGCATGCTGCCGCCAAAACTGCGCGGTTATGCACCGCAGGTCTCAGGGATTGCGGATACGAATGCGCGTGTCGTGATTTCGCAGCAGGGACGCATCCTTTATGACTCCACCGTGCCGGCAGGTCCGTTCACCATTCAGGACCTGGACAGCTCCGTGCGTGGTCGCCTGGATGTTGAGGTTATCGAGCAGGACGGGCGGAAAAAAACGTTCCAGGTGGACACGGCATATGTGCCGTATCTGACCCGTCCGGGCCAGGTTCGTTACCGGCTGGTTTCCGGTCGTTCGCGTAATTATGAACACACCATGGAGGGACCGGTTTTTGCTGCCGGTGAGGCATCCTGGGGTATCAGTAACAAGTGGTCGCTTTACGGTGGCGGTATCGTTGCCGGGGATTACAACGCCCTGGCTGTGGGGCTGGGCCGGGACCTGAGTGAGTTCGGTACTGTTTCCGCTGATGTAACCCAGTCCGTGGCCCGCATTCCGGGAGAAGAGACGAAGCAGGGGAAATCCTGGCGTCTGAGCTATTCCAAACGTTTTGATGAAGTGAATACGGATATCACTTTTGCGGGTTACCGCTTCTCTGAACGCAATTACATGACGATGGACCAGTACCTCAATGCCCGTTACCGGAATGACTTCACGGGACGTGAGAAGGAGCTGTACACCGTCACGCTCAACAAGAACTTCGAGGACTGGAAGACCTCGGTCAACCTGCAGTACAGCCATCAGACTTACTGGGACCGCCGGGCATCTGACTATTACACGCTGTCGGTGAACCGCTACTTCGATGCGTTCAGCTTTAAGAATATCGCGCTGGGGCTGTCTGCATCCCGTTCGAAATACCAGAACCGGGATAACGATTCGGCGTTTGTTCGTCTGTCCGTGCCGTGGGGAACCGGTACGGCCAGCTACAGCGGCAGCATGAGCAACGACCGTTACACCAATACGGTGGGTTACAGCGACACACTGAACAAAGGGCTGAGCAGTTACAGCCTGAACGCCGGTGTGAGCAGTGGCGGTGGTCAGCCATCGCAGAGTCAGATGAGCGCGTACTACAACCACAGCAGTCCGCTGGCCAACCTGTCAGCGAACTTCTCTGCCGTGGAGAACGGTTACACGTCATTCGGTATGAGCGCATCCGGTGGTGCAACGATTACCGCGAAAGGCGCTGCCCTACATGCAGGGGGCATGAACGGAGGAACCCGGCTGTTGGTGGACACCGATGGTGTCGGAGGCGTGCCTGTCGACGGCGGCCGGGTCTCCACCAACCGGTGGGGCATTGGTGTGGTGACGGATGTGAGCAGCTATTACCGCAACACCACGTCAGTGGACCTGAACAAGCTGCCGGAAGACATGGAAGCCACCCGCTCGGTGGTGGAGTCGGTCCTGACGGAAGGGGCCATTGGTTACAGGGAGTTTGAAGTCCTGAAAGGAAGTCGTCTGTTTGCCGTGCTGCGTCTGGCAGACAACAGCCATCCGCCGTTTGGTGCCAGCGTGACTAACGCGAAAGGCCGTGAGCTGGGGATGGTGGCAGACAGCGGTCTGGCCTGGCTGAGCGGGGTGAATCCGGGTGAAACCCTGAATGTCGGCTGGGACGGCCGGACACAGTGTGTGGTGGATATCCCGGCAAAACTGGACCCGGCACAGCAACTGCTGCTGCCCTGCCGTAAGGCGAACTGACGGAACGGGGGGCTGACTGCCGGTCATCTTCACCGGCCGGCAGTCAGTAACCCCGTACAGGCATAAATCGATAAGTGGACGGTGTTGCACCACAGGCGACACCGGAACCAGAACTGAGAGAAGAAAAGATGCTGAAAATGAAACCGGCGCTGAAAAAAACGCTGATGGCGGTAGCGTGTCTGAGCGCAGTACCTGCAGCCCAGGCTGCTGTCTCCCTGGACCGCACACGTGCGATTTTTAACGGTGGTGAGAAATCGATGACGCTGAATGTGGCCAATGACAACAAACAGCTTCCGTACCTGGCGCAGGCATGGATAGAGAATGAGAAGCAGGAAAAAATCACCACCGGACCGATTGTGGTCACGCCGCCGGTGCAGCGTCTTGAGCCGGGAGCCAGAAGTATGGTCCGTCTGGCCAGCACCCCGGATATCAGCAAACTGCCACAGGACCGGGAGTCTCTGTTCTACTTCAACCTTCGTGAAATTCCTCCGAAGAGTGATAAGGCGAATGTGCTGCAGATAGCTCTGCAGACCAAAATCAAGCTGTTTTACCGCCCGAAAGCCATTGAGGCGAAACCCAATGCAGTCTGGCAGGACCAGCTGGTGCTGAACAAAACCAGCGGAGGCTACCGGATTGAAAACCCGACGCCATATTACGTGACGGTGATTGGCCTTGGCGGCAGTGAAAAACAGGCGAAGGAAGGCGAGTTTGAGGCCGTGATGCTGGCACCGAAGTCCACGCAGACGGTGAAATCCGGAACATACAGCACGCCGTACCTGAGCTACATCAACGACTACGGCGGACGTCCGGTTCTGCAGTTCAGCTGCAGCGGAGACCGTTGTACGGCGGTGAAGAAATAAGCGCGCAGTAACAGGATTAACCGGAGGTGCCGGAGATGAACAGGACAACAACAGGGCTCTGTCTGGCTGCGCTGCTGGTGAGCTGCAGCATGAACAGTGTGCTGCGGGCAGACGAGCTGGTTATGCGAGATAACTTCTTTGTCGCAGATGAGACCCGTCACCAGTGGGTGAATGAGCACAATGGCCGTACCGGAATGCTGACAGTCAGTGGTGCGCTGCTGTCATCCCCGTGCGCGCTGGAGACGAATGAGGTGGAACTGCCGCTGCAAAAAAGCACGGAAGGCATCATGACGCGTTATGTGCTGAAGCTGAATCTGCTGGGGTGTGGTGACGGTGGTGCGGTGACCTCTGCCACTTCAGTGGCGGGGCGTGACAGCATGATGGTGATGCAGAGTGCCCTGCTGACGGGAGTGAAGGACGGCGTGCTGCAGCCGGAACAGCGGATGGTCAGCACGGGGCGTGCTGTTGTGTACGGTGGTGCAAATCAGTTCACCTACTGGCTGAGTGAGGCACAGCAGCAGGCACTGGCGGGTCTGCAGGCGACAGACCGTGCGCAGGGGAAACCGTGCATGAACCCGCGGGGTAACACAGCTCTGTTGCGTCTGCAACTCGATTATGAATAAGGAGGAGAAGGGTGAATAAAAACAGAATGCACGGAGCATTATTCAGCGTTCTGTTATCAGTGGTGTTCCTGCCTGTCTCCGTTTGTGCCTCGGAACTGGGATTTAAGGGTAATTTGCTGGACAGGCCCTGCCAGATTGACCCGTCTTCAGCTGTACAGGATGTGACGTTTATGGATACGGGTAAGAAACTTTTTTACTCCCCGGCCCGGCTGTCCTTTGGATACGGCTACGCATCTTTATCATGCCTGGCCCGGCAAAAGTTATGAAGAGAAATTTCAGATAAAGCTGGCTAACTGCCATGCCACCACAATGGGGAAGGTGGTACGACTGACATTCAAAGGTGCAGAAGAGAAGGGCTTACCCGGATATCTGCAGGTCAGTGGTGTGAACAGCGGGAAACTGGGGATAGGGATTATTGATACTGACGGCAGCAGCCTTCTGAAGCTGAATCAAGTCCATAACGGTGGACAGGGCAGTAAGGTGGAAAAGGACAGCGTGACGCTGAATTTTAAAGCGTTTGTGCAGGCCACATCAGAAGCCATTACAAACAAGGCCGTTCAGCCGGGAGTTTACAACTCTGTTGCAACATTTGAACTTTTGTATAATTGATGAATTAGGCGTTATAAATATGAAAAAAATCACGAGCATTATGTTATCTGCAACGTTATTTTCTGCAGTATCTGCGCAGGCCACAGATAATCTTCAGTTTAGAGGAAATCTGATTATTCCAAGTTGTACTATCAATAATGGCAGCCCAATTGAAACAGACTGGGGACAGGTAGAAATCCAGACGTTAGGAAATCCTAATACTCCTTCACATGAAAAACAATTGAGTATTCCTGTAAAATGCCCATATTCTCTCGGTACACCAAAAATGAAAGTTACTGGCGCTGCGCATACAGCATCCGTTCCAAAAGGACTACAGACTTCGAAATATAATGAAGGACTGCTCATTTATTTGCGTACTAAAAATGCTGGTGACTGGATTTCTTATAACACCGAGCGAAACATCCCTGCTAACAGCATCAGCGGGGCTGGAACTGATAAAACTCTGACTATGTATGCTTCTCTTGGATATTATAAAAAAATGGAAGATTTGAAACCCGGCCCATTCACTGCTGGAGCAACTTTGGAAATGAAGTACGAATGATCAATCATTGAAAGATTGTTAAAATATTCACTTGGGTGGATATATCGCAAAACATTTAGAGTTTTAGCAATTCAGTGTAATCACACAAGTTAAATTATAGAGTTTTAAAGAAGTATCATGTTGATGATGGTGTTTTGCATATTTAATTAAAAATAATATGTAATCTCATTGTAATTTACAGAAAGGCGCAGCTATGATACTAAAACTGACGAAATATATAAGTATAAGAGGCATTTTTTTATTATTATCATCCAGAGCATTAGCAATGGATATTCCAGTTGAAATTACAGGGGTAATACAAGTTCCTCCATGCCAGGTTAATAACGGAGAAGTTATTGAAGTAAATTTTGGTGATATATCAGTGACAGACGTGTCAAATCAGCATAATCGTCGAAAGGTTATCATTCCGGTTACTTGTGGCTATGCACAAGGTACAGCATACGTTAAAGTTACTGGAGCCCCTCTGGGGAGTAATAAAAATGTACTTATGACAAATATAAATGATTTTGGTATAGCTCTTTACCAGGGAGATGGAACGACCCAGAAGTTAATACTGGGAGAAGGTAGGGGGGATGGTAATGAAACAATTGGCTATCCGATAGAAACAGGAATATCTGGAAAGGAGAAAGGCACATTTACATTTACTGCAGTTCCATATAAAGGCGGGAATAGTGAACTGAAAACAGGTAGTTTCTCTGCTGCAGCTAACATAAGCATAAGATATCAATAGATTTAAATATTATATTGACTGATTTAATTTTTTGTTGGTTATTCTTGATAAATAAATTTGCAAAACACTGCCAAAAATAAACAGAGGTATTTTTCATGAACACAACTAATTTTAATGTCTATTGTTTTTATTTAATGTCACGCGTGCGTTTTTTTATGATCCGATGATGTAAGGTGTTTATATGAGAAGTTTCTTTCTTTTTTTGTTAACCCTGTCTGCAAATACATATGCAGCTACATATTGTGATCTTTTGTGGCAAATCCCTCATTTTCAGGCTCAATCTTTCAAGAAGATTAATGAATTAGAGTATGATTTGGTAATAAAAACAGATCCTAACATGCAGTTACTCTCCAGAGTGAGGGAGAATATGTGGCCGTGGTATTCTGTGCCAGTTGCAGGATGGTATACATATTGGGTAGTGTTTGATAATAGTATATCTAGCTTTTCTAATAATATTAGATATCAGGTAATATCCATTAATAATGAAACCAGCCCTGGAACAGAACATCGTGTTGGTACTGGGAGCCATGTATGGACAAATGGATGTACAGTTTTGGATTATGGGGGGGTGCTAAACTGGGGAGAGTCTACTAATCTTACACTCCGACTTAAATTTGAAAATCCTATACCCGCTGGTATTTATAATTTTTCTGGAAGTTCTCTTCCAGTTAAGGTTTTTTATGAGGAAAATAAGGGAGGCTATGCTGATAGTCAGTCCGTCTTGAGAGGTTATCTTGGACGCATACCATATATTTCTGTCGATAACTGGCAGCTCGAAGTAAAGGCTCCCACTTGTAGCCACAATCACCCCTCCCTTGACTTTGGGCAAATTACATACGAACAAGCCAAAGCTGGAATAAATATATCAAAAAATTTGTCACTGTCTTGTAAAGATAATCCTGTTTCGGTTAAGTTGTATTTTAAAGATACTCAAAAAACTGTTACTGAAGCCTTTTGCGGTAAGAATTCAACGGAGAAAAATTGCAAAATAACAATCGGTGATAACAATAAAGATAATATTATTTTTAATAAAGACAGCTTCTCTTCATCAGGTAGTGGAACTCTTAATATACCGATTAATGCGACGTTTAAGTCAAAAAAACCAGAGCCCGGTCCATTTAAAGATAGTGTGATTATTGTGGCGGAAATAAATTGAGGATAATAATTTTTATTATGATGTTAAAATATTTGTGTCGCCTTTTGTGATATATTTGTTCTACCTGCCATGTTGTTATCGCATGGTGATTTTTTATTAAAAATTCATATATTCATTTTCTTAATGTGACTGACATGGAACGGTATAATATATGTTTTGTATATTATGTACATCACGTTGTAAACTTCTAACCAACACTTAGGGAACTGGTGAATTCTCCTGTAATATAGTCTGGAGAATGTTCATGTCGGGTAAATCTCTGCTTGCTCATCACAAGTAAAAAGACAAACTTCCATGGAACTTTACCGAAGTCCATTGAATGTATATTAGTATTGTAAATATCACATAGCCTGAACATCAAAGCACCTCTTTATTAACCCCAGAAATAAACTTGGAGGGATTTGTACAGAAATATTTATAGTTACACTATAACATTTGAGTTGTGACAATTAGAGAAGCTGTGTCTTTTTACAGTGCTTCATAGACACAATTTCATTATTAATGTTTTTTAAAAGGTTAATTTCTATGGACGTTAGATTTATAGTGAAGCCGATTTATTCCTTGCATAATAATAAACTTATTGCAATGGAGCTTTTAAGCAGGTTTAAATTTAATAATGGTATGCAAGCTCCTGCCATAAAGATACTAAAAATACTTAGTCAAGATGTAAAGAACAAGCTTTTAAACAAGCAGTTAGATAAATAAAAATTCTTTATCGAAAATAATATCATATGCTCAGTAAATGTTGATGATGGATTGTGTACATTTATTTACGAAGACGAGCGCATACAGAAAATCATAAAGGAGAATAATTTTATCGCTTTTGAAATATCAGAAAATCATCCTAACCTTGATATGGATGATCGTGTGATAGATTTTTTGTTCAGTTTGTCTGGATACATCTGGCTTGATGATTTTGGAAGTAGTAATGCAACAATGTCTGCAGTTATCAAGAGACCTTATCATGCTATAAAAATAGATAAATTCTTCCTGCAGCATAACATAGAAAATCACACCATATCAGAAACAGTAAAACGAATAAAAGAACTCGTCCCTCATGTTATAGCAGTGGGAATTGAAAATGACGTGTATCATAAGATGTCTGTTGAACTGGATTTGTGGGGAGGGCAGGGATATTATTTTTTAAATAAAAACATGAGACCCCATTGTGAAATGGTTTCCAATTCTTTATCTTTTGATTTTTTAAAAGTGTAAGAACATAGTGAGTGTTTGACTTTCTCTAATATCATATTCCTTATATTTTTGTCTATCTATTGAACTATAAGTGTGTTAATGAATCATGAACTTAATATATTCTCTTCGTTACAGCAGAACTGCTGGCTGTTTAATCGCGGTTTCTGAACTCACAAAAAAGAAGAATAAAAAAAAGGTTAAGGTACTTCTTCTTTCTTCTTTAACATCTATTCTTTTATATACAGGGCATAGTTTTGCAGGAACGGTAAACAGCGAAATATCATATCAGTTATTTCGAGATTTCGCTGAAAATAAAGGCCTCTTTAAACCAGGTTCCACCAACATTCCAGTTCATAACAAGAGTGGTGAGTTGGTGGGAAAATTAGATAAAGCCCCGATGCCAGATTTTAGTTCTGTAGATTCAGGTATTGGTGTAGCAACATTAATTGACCCTCAATATGTTGTGAGTGTTAAGCATAATGGGGGCTATCAAGGAGTTAGTTTTGGTGATGGCGATAACTACTATAGTATTGTAGATCGTAATAACGCACCTGACCTTGACTTTCATATACCAAGACTAAATAAACTCGTTACTGAAGTTACTCCAACTTCTATAACTTCTCAGGGAGCTGTTAGTGGCGCGTACTTAGATAAAGTACGATACCCTGTTTTTTATCGCCTGGGCTCCGGTAATCAGTACATTAAAGACCGTAATAACGCCCTTGATCACCTTTCCAGTGCCTATAACTGGCTTACTGGCGGTACAGTGGGTAATCCTTCTTCGTATCAGAACGGAGAGATGTTATCAAGTTCCTCTGGATTAGTTTTTGACTACACGAGGAATGATGTATTACCGATCTATGGTGAGGCTGGTGATAGTGGTTCTCCGCTCTTTGCCTGGGACACCACCCTACAAAAATGGGTTTTAGTTGGTGTTCTCACAGCAGGCAATGGTCCGGGCGGTAGAGCAAACAACTGGGCTGTTACACCACTGAATTTTGTTCATCAAAAAATGACTGAAGATGATGGTCCGGTTGTTCTTTTCGACTCTTCTGATGATGCGCCTTTGACATGGAGTTTCGACCCGCAAACTGGGACTGGTAATCTTACACAGGGCAATGTCACCTATAAAATGCAAGGTAAACAAGGCTCCGATCTTAATGCAGGGAAAAATATTCATTTCTCCGGAAAAGGAGGGGAAGTAAAGCTTGTTGATGATGTGTTCCAGGGGGCTGGTTATTTAAGATTCTTAGACAACTATACAGTCACAGCCATAAACAATAGCGTTTGGACTGGTGCTGGCATCATCGTTGACAAGCTTTCAACGGTAAACTGGCAGCTCAACGGATTAAAAGGAGATAATCTCCATAAGATCGGCGAAGGTACGCTCATCGTTGAGGGGACTGGAATCAACGAGGGGGGATTAAAAGTCGGTGCCGGTACTGTTGTTCTTAATCAACAGTCCAATGAAGAAGGGTCAACGCAAGCCTTTAGTAGCGTTAACATCGCAGGGGGCACATCGTCTGTTATTCTCGGTAATGAAAGACAAATTAACCCAGATAGTGTCTCATGGGGATATCGGGGCGGTAAACTTGACCTCAATGGTACAAGTGCGACTTTCCACAAGTTAAAGGCTGCCGATTACGGTGCAGTGCTTGCTAACGATGATAATGAAAATATTTCAACCATCACACTTGACTATCAGCTTAAGCCGAGAGATATCACTACCCATGAATGGGATTCCTCTAATAGAGGGACAGTAGGCGATCTATATGAATACAATAACACCTACACAAGAACAACCGACTACTTCATTCTCAAAAAGAGCAAGTATGGGTATTTTCCTACTTCTCAAATCAGTGATGATAATTGGGAATACTTAGGCCATGAACTCGATGCAGCTCAAAAACTAATAGCTAAGAGAACGAATGATAAGAGTTACGTGTTTCACGGCAGGTTGGAAGGCAACATGAACGTGGAGAACCGAGTTTCCTCAGAATATGGGGGCGCTTTGGTTCTCGATGGGTCCGCGAATATCAAAGGGACTTTCACCCAGGACAACGGGCACCTGGTTTTACAGGGACATCCTGTCATCCATGCATTTAATTCCCAGCAAACAGCTGAACATTTATCAGCGAAAGGCGACGATTCTGTACACACACAGCCAACGTCTTTCGAGCAGAAAGATTGGGAAAACAGATACTTTACGTTTGGTCAACTCGTTTTGAACAACGCGTACCTCCGGCTTGCCCGCAATGCTACCTTGAGCACTAATCTCGATGCCAACAACTCTGTTATTGCGCTTGGAGATAACAAAGTATTCATTGATACAAAAGATGGTAAAGGTACTGCATTCTCACTGGAAGAAGGTAGTTCTGTGGCCGAAAAAGAATCTGACAAGAGCGTCTTCAATGGCCATGCGATGCTTAAAGACTATACTGAGTTAAATATTCTTCATGCTGTATTCAATGGCACTATCACTGGCGACGACTCTTCAAGTGTGCAATTAGATCGGCGCGGCAAATGGAACATAGCGGGAGATTCCTCATTAGGTAAGTTTGTAAGTCATGGCGGATCTCTGTCAATGCTAGGCTCAGACTGGAATCCTAAGACATTACGCATCAGTGAAATGGACGCCACCGATATGCATATTTCTTTAGGCGCAGATGTAAGCAAAGGGATTGGCGACCGAATTGAAATTATTGAACGTGCGCAAGGGCAAAATAACATCCTGGATGTTTCGCTGTTCTTTGATGAGAATGCGCGCCTCAAAAATGATCTGACTGTCGTTTCTGCGCCAGCAGGTACAGCACATAACATGTTCTCTTTTGGCAGCTTTACACGCGGTTTTTCAGATTTCACACCTGAAACCCAAGTACAAGAAGCTGACGGAAAAGTAATGTGGCAGCTTGCTAAAGTCGTGTCCAGCAGTGAAGAGGAAAACACGCCAGAACCAGAGAAAGTGGTTACTGACGACGGTTCGGAATCTACGGCCCCCCCTGTGGAGAAAGAAACCGAGAGTGGAAAGGAAGATGCGAAACCAGATTCGCAGAATGAGGAACTGACATTTTCGGGATCTGACAGTTCTACTAAAAAAAATAGTGAGAAAACTCAAGAAACTACGGTAGATAGGGCTTTAACAAGACACTCGAATACGGCCCTGTTAAATAAGGCCAGAGATACCTTTATCTCTCATGAGTACATCCTGAGTGATAGAGCAGACCGTTGGCAACAGGTTGTGGATGGGACTGCAGCAAACGGAGCGTGGGCGTTGACGGAGCAAAGCTACGGCAAACATGGCGACTTCACGCTTAGTCAGAGCGGCCTGAACATCGGCTTCAAGAAGTCGAATGATTCCGGTTCATGGTGGGGCGTTGGCGCAGATCTTAATCGTGGACAAGCCAAAGCCGATTATTACCGAAACGGCTATAACCTGTGGGGTGTGAACGTCTACGTCAGGCAGCAACTCATGGAAGGCTTGTTTGTTGATGGGGCCGCAGGCTTTGGCCAGTTAACCGAGGACTTTAAAGTTCATGGCGAATTGCGCGATCTGTCAGGAAAGGTGAAAAGTCATGTGTTCACAGGTGGTCTGCGAGCTGGCTACAAATTCAATTTTGAAAACGCAGACTTCTCAATCACGCCTACTGTCTCGCTTAATGGCGTCAAGGTGAGTGACAGCCGTTTAAAAGGCAAAGGCCGCAGTGCAGAGCTTCGCGGGGGTAATGCCCTTTGGCTTAAAACCGGAGTTGAGGCTGAGAAGAAAATTAAGGACGTTAAGCTTAAAGCAGGTGTGTGGAGTAATAACAACCTTAACGAGATGTCCGGAATTTCTCTGAGCGATAACTGGTCACAGCACCAATACAAGTCGAAGAACCTGGAGCGAATCACATCTTCTGTAGAAGTCGAAGGTAAAGCAACTGAAAATTTACACATTAAAGCAGGTGTTAATGCGAAATTTGACGGTTACTTCAAAAACAATTATGAAGGTATTGTCGGTATTCGATATGAGTTCTGATTATACTTATATTCGGGATTGATTTGTTTACGCTGAATGCAAATAACAACTTTGATATAATTCTGCGCCTTGCCATCCTGTCACTCTGAATTTCTCAAGTGAGAAGGATGGCAGGCCTGGCTGCATGTTGAAAAATAAAACTATTTAAATTTTACGTATATGGACAGATACGACATTGATTTTGAAATTGTTGGTAAAGCCGCCTGGCTTTGGGGATGTTCTTCACTTCATAAAAGCTGGCCTATATCTATATTCCATAACAACATACTCCCGGCAATCATTCACAAGCAGTATGTTCTTTTGATGAAGAACGATTATCCGGTGGCATGGTGTAGCTGGGCTAATTTGAGTATTGAATGTGAAGTTAAATATATCATGGATACCAACTCACTGACGACTGATGAGTGGGTATCGGGTGACAGAAAATGGTTTATTGACTGGATAGCACCATTTGGTCATACACATGAATTATATCAGTATATGAGAAAACACTTTCCCTATTCTCTTTTCAGAGCAATAAGAGTTGGTAATGACTCCAACTTATTGATAGTGTTTTATGTTCAGATAATGCCCGATGACT
>OBXE01000520.1_pt1 | contig 19982 bp, 17 predicted proteins | sample 1495391 | NCBI WGS metagenome assembly OBXE01 (sample SAMEA2580146, study PRJEB22360) | human gut metagenome | biome: human gut; feature: human-associated habitat; material: faeces | place: Denmark | collected 2008/2010 | reverse complement strand
CGGGCTTCTTCCCCCACCGGGGAGGTGGCCCCCCCAGCCGCAGCGATCTGCGTGACAAGGATCGCCATCACAGCACGTTCATTCGCAGCCAGACCGGAACCACCGTTAAAGCCCATCCAGCCGAACCAGAGCAGGCAGGCGCCGATCATCGCAAAGGTGAGGTTGGCCGGAGCGAGGTGCTGCGAACCGTAGCCAGTGCGGCGGCCGAGCATCAGGCAGGCGACGAGACCGGCAATACCGGCATTGATGTGCACGACCGTGCCGCCGGCGTAGTCAAGCGCACCCATCTGGAAGAAGAATCCGTCGGAAGCCCAAACCCAGTGGCAGATCGGGGCATACACGAGAAGACTCCAGGCCACCATGAAGACGCAGAGCGAAGAAAATTTCATGCGTTCAGCGAGCGACCCGGTGATGAGCGCGGGAGTCAGGATGGCAAATGTCATCTGGAAGAAGACAAAGAGCAGTTCCGGGATGGACCCCGAGAGCGTTGAAATGCTGATGCCCGAAAGGAAGGCCTTGGAGAGACCGCCGATAAAGGGGGTGCCTTCTGAAAAGGCAAGCGAGTAGCCGACGGCGTACCAGAGAATCGACATCAGGCCGCAGATTGCAACCGACTGGGCGAGCGTGCTCAGCATGTTCTTCTTGCGCACCATGCCTGCGTAAAAGAGTGCGATGCCCGGAATGGTCATGAAGAGCACCAAGAGACCGGCGATCATGATCCAGGCCGTGTCAGCCTTGTCAAGCACAGGTTCGTCGCCCGCAAAGGCGGGAATGGCCGCAATGCCGAGGGCCAGCGAGGGGAGAAGTTTCTTAAGGGAAGTCATGTTTGCCACCTTCTTCAAAGGGGTTTAATTCCTGAATGCGTGCGTATATGTTTTGTGCGGCTTTGCTTCAGATGGCGCCTTCGTCTTCTTCACCCGTGCGGATGCGCACGACGTGTTCGAGCGGGCTCACGAAGATCTTTCCGTCGCCGACCTTGCCGGTGCGCGCGGAAGCAAGAACAGCTTCAATCACGGTGTCAACCGCGTCGTCAGTGACGGCGATGTCGATGCGGATTTTGGGAAGAAAGTCGACGACATATTCCGCGCCGCGGTAGAGCTCCGTATGGCCGCGCTGACGGCCGAAGCCCTTGACTTCCGTAACGGTGAGGCCGTGAACGCCGGCGGCGGAAAGGGCCTCGCGGACGTCGTCGAGCTTGAAGGGCTTGATGATGACGGTGACGAGCTTCATGAGAAGGGTCTCCTGATGTTGAGTACTGAATCAAAGGGGAGCGGCAGGCATCGTTTGTGACGTGCAGCCGCTTTGATGAGGACTTGAGCAGAAAGCGTGCCAAAACTCGGGTTAGCCCTGATATCTCTTCTTTTTTTAGGTGCGTTCACGGTCATGGGTGCGGACGGCCGGCGCTTACGCTGACTTGGAGTTCGGCGCCGGGGCTGCTTCTCACCGCTGACAATGCATACTGCGCGCCAATCCGGATGGTTCTGCTTTTCTATTGCCCAGAATTCCGCGTGGAATAGGCGAGATTTCAGCGGAGCTCCGCACCGCTGCCGCGCCGCATGGATGCGTAACAGTGCGTGAATGTCGTCTTGCGAGGCATTTGTTTACCGCACTGGTGCGTATATTGATCGGGGGATCGGAAGCTGCTGCTGTGCACTTTCTTGGTGCGTTACGGCGTTTCCTTCGGTATCTTGGTACGGGTTCTCTTCATAGAACTGCCGCCGAAGGCATGCCCCATGAGGCAAAATGCTCCCATCCGCGCGCAGGCTTGGATTTGAACCGACGTTTTGCCTAAAGACGGTTTGTTCCAGCACTGCTCAAGCATTTTGGAGACCTGAATCGTGAAGCATGAAGAGAAGAAAAAGGACGAGGGGCCGAAGTTCGATGAACGCGGGGAACCGCTGGTGATCTTCAAGCGCACTTGTCCGGCCATGAACAACGCTGACTTGGCTGCCAGAGCGAGTTTTTTTGCTGCCATGCGCGCAATGAGCGATGAAGATTTCAAGGCCGGGCGCGGTCTTACTTTTCAGACGATGGTACGTGAGGATCCGCGCTACCCCGCGCGTCAGATTCAGTTCGTTTTCGGCATCCGTCCGCGGACGGCGCGCACCTATGCGGAGATGGAGGCTGAAGCGGTCGAAGTCATTAACGCCGCGCATAAAAAGTTTTATGCAGCGGGCAAGCGCTGAGGTTTTTCTGCTCCCCAGCAACGGCCCGATTCACGAGCGGCACGATTTTTTTTGTCGAGGCCAATCCTATTAACACTTAGCGCCTCAGCGTGCCGGCCGCACTGTTCTGGAAAGGGTCGGCTTAAAACCCGTGAAAGAGAGGCGCTCGGATGCTGCAAAAACATTTTTCATGCCCCTGATCCAGTCCTCAGCCGCTTAAAGATTGCGACCTAAGCCTTCTGAACTAGAAATGGCCGTTTTGCGCTGATTTCTGGCGCCTGCGCTTGCCTCGGCCGCAGCCAAGGCGAGTTGTCGTCAGACATTTCATTAGTTATGATGATTTAAAAAATCTTCATACGATTTATTGCCCGCCGCCGCAGCGCGCGGTCTTCCCATTTCCTCAGAGACGCCTTCCTCATCGTGACCGTCCTCAAAAAGCGAATAACGCATTACTGGTCCATACGCGCTCGGGCTTTTGCCGATCAGCGTTTGCGGGAACTCGACAGTCCGAAAGCGAGACGCTGGCTCGAAGAGATTGTTCCGAAACTGCCCGAATCAGCAGACAACAAGCCATTGCGAGTGCTCGATGTTGGTGCAGGCACAGGCTTTTTTACTTTTTTGCTTTCGCCGCTTGGGCATGAAGTTGTCGGCATTGATCTTACGCCGGCAATGATTGCCAAGGCGAAAGAACTCGCCCGGCATCTCAACATCTCCGCAGAGTTTTTTGTAATGGACGCCGAAGCTCCGAGCTTTGCGCCCGGCAGTTTCGACGCGGTGATATCCCGCAATCTCACCTGGACGCTGCCCAATCTCGAGCGAGCCTATCGCGCCTGGGCAAAACTGCTGCGTCCCGGCGGGGTTCTCATCAATTTCGATGCGGATTACTGCCGAGAGCATTGTGATGAGCTGCCGAAACTTCATGCTCACAAAGATATATCGCCTGCGTGCTGGAGAGAGTATGAAGCCATCAAGCATGAGCTTCAGCCCGGTCAGGGCGTGCGGCCCCATTGGGACGCAGTGCTCCTGCGGGCAGCAGGCTTTGCTGACATTGCGTTCGATCATGGCGTTTGGCAGCGCATCTACAGTGAGATTGACGAATTTTTTAATCCGACGCCTATTTTTGTACTCTCAGCACGCCTGCCGCAGGAAACAATCCCATGATGAACGAAGCGACCTACGCGGAGGCCAACCGTACCTATTGGACACATCGGGCGCCGAGCTACGGCGACGTGAACCGCAAAGAGCTTGCTACTGCACAGCGCCGTATCTGGACTCAGACACTCGACGTGCGCATTCAGGCTCGCTTTCCCGATCGTGCCCGCAGCAGCATCCGTGTGCTCGATGTCGGCACTGGGCCGGGATTCTTTGCGGTCATTCTCAATGCGTTGGGGTATGCGGTGACCGCCGTCGATTACACCGATGCAATGCTCAATGAGGCACGCCTCAACGCGGGTGAAGCAGCCGAGCACATTCACTTTTGCTGTATGGATGCTGAGAAACTCGGTTTTGCGGATGCGAGTTTTGATGTTGTTGTCTCACGCAATCTCACCTGGAATCTCCCGCACCCTGAGCGCGCTTATGCTGAATGGGCACGCATTCTCAAACCCAACGGGCTGCTTCTTAATTTTGATGCTAACTGGTATCGCTACCTCTATGACGCCTCTGCACAGGCTGCCCATCTCGAAGATCGCGCCAACGTCTATGCATCAGGCGCCGAAGATGACACCTTAGGGACCGATGTCGCCGCTATGGAAGCCATTGCCCGCCGCGCAATCCTTTCTCGCCGAATGCGGCCTGCGTGGGACCACGCTCTTCTCCGTGCGCTTTCCATGTGCGTCACGAGCAATGAAGACATCTGGAAAGAAGTTTGGACTGAGGATGAGCGCATCAACAACGCTTCGACGCCGATGTTTTTGGTGCAGGCAGTCAAGACTGCTGCGGCTGAGGAGGGATCGCGGTGAAACACTATGTGTTTTCGCGCTTGCTGCAGCTGATCCCCATTCTTTTCGTCATTACGTTTTTGTCCTTTGCGATGATGCGTCTGGCCGGCAGTGATGTTGTCCTGCAGTCCATGGAGCGTACGGGGATGGCCGCTTCTGATGCTGTTGTGGCGGCAGCGCGCGCGGAACTGGGACTCGACAAACCGTTTCTCACACAGTACTTCACCTGGCTGGGGAAGCTCCTCCAAGGCGACATGGGACGCAGTTACGTTTCGGGACGCCCAGTCTTTGAGACCTTCATTGCAAAACTTCCCGCAACGCTTCTGCTTACCGGGGTGTCTGTCGGTCTCACGCTTCTCGTATCACTGCCGCTCGGTATTTTTTCGGCGGTCAATCAAAACCGCTGGGGCGACTGGGTGATCCGCAGTCTGAGTTTTGTGGGCAACAGCATCCCCAACTTCTTTGCGGCGCTCCTGCTGCTTTACATCTTTGCTATTCAACTGCAGTGGCTGCCGGTGATTTCACGTCAGCTCACTGTTGAAAGCGTGATACTTCCGGCTTCCACGCTCGCGCTGGCGATGTCTGCCAAATATATTCGGCAGGTGCGGGCAACGGTACTCGACGAACTAAGCAAAGACTACGTATTGGCCGCCCGGGCCCGCGGGATCCCTTTTGCGGCCACGCTGATCTTCAGCGTTCTGCGCTCATCCCTAGTGACGATCATTACGCTTTTGATGCTCTCCATCGGCAGTCTTCTCGGCGGCACGGCCATTGTGGAGTCGATCTTCATGTGGGACGGCGTGGGCAAGCTTGCGGTGGACGCCATCAATATGCGCGATTATCCGATGATTCAGGCCTATGTGATGTGGATGGCGATCATATACGTCTGCGTCAATCTCATGACGGATCTTTCTTATCAGTGGCTTGACCCGCGGATTCGTTTGGGGAGGGGAGTCTCATGACCGCGCAGATCATCATGCCCGCTGCCGTGCAGCGTCGGCGGAAGGTCCGGCAGCGATGGGGGTTTTATGCAATTGCAGCTTTAGCCGCATTGGTATGCCTTACTGCGCTCTTTTCCGAATGGATTGCGCCATACGATCCCAATGCACAGATCTTTGCTTCGCTTTCGCCGCCTTCCTGGGAGCACTGGGCAGGGACAGACCGTTACGGACGAGACCTCTTTTCGCGCATTCTGGTGGGACTGCGCACCAGCATTTTTGCCACTCTGAGCCTTGTATTCATCATTATGACGACAGGCACCATTGTGGGGATGATCTGCGGCTATCGCGGCGGATACGTCGATACGATCATGATGCGTATTTCGGACGTCTGCCTCGCATTCCCGGGCCTCGTTTTTGCGCTTGCAATTGCGGCGCTCCTTAACGGCGGCCTGGGCAATGCGGGGTTTGCGCTTGCGGCCATCAGCTGGCCCAAGTATGCACGAATTGCACGCAGTCAGACGCTGCGGCTGAAGGATTCAGACTTTCTCGCAGCCGCCAAGATGTCAGGCGCAACGACCGCGGCGCAGATTTGGCGGCACATCCTGCCCAACGCCATGGGACCGATTCTCGTCACGGCCATGCTTGATATCGGCACGATGATGATGGAATTGGCGGGGCTTTCATTCCTCGGTCTTGGCGCTCAGCCGCCCACAGCTGAGCTCGGCAACATGATGAGCGGCGGCAGAAGCATGCTGCAGACCTATCCCTGGGTGATTCTCGCACCAGGAGCTGCAATTCTCTTCGCTGTCGTGGCCTTCAACCTTTTGGGCGACGCCGTGCGGGATCGGCTTGACCCCAAAAACACACAACGCTGACCGATCGAATAAGTCATATCGGAAGACGAATGAACACCGGCGGGAAACAACTAAAAACCGCCTTTTTGGAGATGATCACCATGATGAACCTCAAACTCAGCAATCGCCCTCTGACGCTGCTCCTATCGGTATGCCTTGCAGCAGGTCTCGCCGCAGGCTGCTCGGGAGAAGACAAGGCAAAGCAGGGCAAGACGGCAGCTGCTCCCATGACTTTTGTTTTTGGAGACACTACCTTCAATCCCGAAAACGAAGAGCCTAATGTCAATCCGCATTTCAAATATGCCGGATGGGCAGCGATGCGCTACGGCGTCGGCGAAACGCTGTTTCGCTACTCCAACAAAATGGAGATCGAGCCCTGGCTCGCCACCAGCTATGAGCTCATTGATCCTCTGACATGGAAGCTCACCCTGCGCGAAGGCATTACTTTTTCAAACGACCGTCCGATGACTGGGGCTGCCGTCAAAGCGTGTCTTGAACATCTCGTGAAGGTCCATGACCGAGCGCAAGGCGACCTGATGATCGACTCGATCTCCGCTGAAGGTCAAACGGTTACGATCAAAACCAAGCGGCCCAATCCGACGCTTCTGAACTATCTCTCTGACCCTTACGGGATCATCTTTGACATGGAAGTGGGCATTACGGATGACGGCATCGTTGTCGGCACGGGTCCGTACAAAGTGACGAAACTGGTTTCGGGCGAAACGATCGAGCTCGTGCGCAATGAAAAGTACTGGAACGGTACGCCGGGGTTTGATCAGGTGAAGGTGCTCACGATTTCCGACGGCGACACGCTTACCATGGCGCTTCAGTCAGGTGAAATTGACGGTGCATACGGCATGCCGTATGCCAGCTATCCGATTTTCCAAAAGGGCGGCTATACCTTTACGAGCACCCCCACGAGCCGCACGTTTTTTGCGCATATGAACTTCAAGAGTCCGATTGTGCAGGATCCTGCCGTACGCAAGGCGATTGCAATGGGCGTGGACAAGGAGCGCTTTGTGCGCGATCTGCTGAACGGCAACGGTTATGTAGCCAAAGGCGCCTTTCCTTCAACTTTTGCCTTCGGCGGCGATTCGGTAAAGGCCAAACCTTACAATCCGGATCTCGCCCGAGCAACGCTTGACGCAGCCGGCTGGGTGGATTCAGACGGCGACGGCATTCGAGATAAAAACGGCCAGCCGCTGCGTATTCGCTGGCTCACTTATCCGAGCCGTCAGGAGCAGCCCCTGCTTGCCGAATCCGCTCAGGCTAATCTCAAGGCGATCGGCATCGATGTCGTTATCAACAATACGGCTGATCACAATTCGATTCGTGTGCGGCCTGAACTCTGGGACATTTATGTAAGCGCCATGGTGACGGCTCCCACGGGTGATCCGGCGTATTTCTTTACGACCCATGCGTTAGATCGCTCGGCAGTCAACAACGGACACTATCACAGCGACAAACTCGAAGCACTCGCCCGCGAGCTCAATGACACCTTTGATGTTAAAAAACGCGGGGAACTGGCCGTTCAAATGCAGCAAACCGTCCTTGACGATGACGCTTTCATCTTTTTCTCGCACCTGAAGATGAGCATGATCACGAAGGACACCGTTGTCGGACTCACTGCACACCCGACGGACTTCTATGAAATAACGGCAAAACTCGCACCGGCCCCCGCCAAGCAGTAACCGGAACGCCTGAAAATGAGTTTTCACACTGATGAGGCTTTGCTTCGCTACGAGCATGTTGACGTGAGCTTCAAGGGCTGTGCTGTCCTGCACGACATCAGCATCTCCCTCGGCCGAGGAGAGATTCTCGCTGTCGTCGGCGAATCGGGCTGCGGCAAAAGTACGCTTCTGAGGGCTGCAGTCAAACTGCTCGGAGCGAGCGGACTCATCACCCGGGGGCACATCTGGTTTGAGGGCAAGGATCTTCCGGCGCTCTCCGAGAGGGCTCTGCGGCCTATTCGCGGGGCCTCTGTCGGGATGATTTTTCAGGATGCCTCCGCCTCGCTCGCGCCAGTTCGCACGGTGGGAGAACAAGTGTATGAAGCGGTCGCTGCTCATGAACGCATTACAGAACGAGAAGTCCGCAAACGTGCATTCGATCTTTTCCGAACGCTGCATTTTGAAACGCCGGAACGGCTTTGGGAAAGTTATCCTTTTGAGCTTTCCGGCGGTATGTGTCAGCGTGTAGGCATCGTCATGGCGATGCTTCTGCGCCCGCAGGTTCTCCTCGCTGACGAACCGACGAGTGCGCTCGATGCCTCTGTCGAGGTCGAAGTGATGCGCGAACTGCTCGCTCTGAGAGAGCAGTTCGGCACGGCCATCATGCTCGTTACGCACGATATGGGTGTTGCGGCACGCATGGCCGACCGGCTGCTTGTGCTCAAGGACGGACGCATGGTGGAAATCGGTTCTGCGGCAGATGTCCTCCGTCATCCGCAGGCCGACTACACCAGAGCACTCATTGCAGCAACACCTCGACTACGGAAGAGCGCAGAATGATCCCCATTTTGTCGGTGCGCGGCCTCACTAAAGTGTTTGGAATCCCTAAAAGGGAACCCATCACTGCCGTCAGCAACGTTACGTTTGACCTCGCGGCCGGTACGGCGCTTGGCGTCGTCGGCGATTCAGGCTGCGGAAAGAGTACGCTCGTGCGGCTCATCATGCGTCTGATGCCTTCAACAGCTGGAACGATTCTCTTGAAAGGGCACGATATTACGCATTTGAATGAACGGGCGCTGCGCGAGGTCTACCGCACGATGCAAATGGTTTTTCAGCAGCCTGCGGCCTCGTTTGACCCGCGCCGAACATTGGGCGACGGGATCGGCGAGCCGCTTCGCAATCAAGGTTGTACCCGTCATGAAGCGGATCGATGCGCAGCCGAGCTGCTCGAACGCTGCGGACTGACGGCTGACATGGCTGCGCTTTATCCTCATGAAGTGAGCGGCGGGCAGTGTCAGCGTGCTGCCATTGCCCGGGCGCTGGCGGTTTCGCCCGAGCTCCTCATCTGCGACGAGGCAACGAGTGCGCTTGATGTCACCGTGGCCGGTCAGATCATGACGCTCTTGAAGGACCTCCGTCGCGAATCCGGACTCAGCGTTCTTTTCATCAGCCACAGTTTGGAACTCATACAGTCTTTTTGCGATGAGATGCTTGTGATGAACCGCGGCAGCATCGTCGAGTCCGGTACGCCGGACGCGGTGATTGCTGATCCGCAGTCAGACTGCGCCAAACGGCTTTTTGTTGCCGCCGCGGACAACTGGCACGGAATTGAGCTTGTTGCTGCCGCAGCAGCAATGTCCGCGGACTTTGAGGGCCTGCCGACCCGCGGCGGAACTTCGGTTGATCAGGAACTGCCTCGCTGACCGTCCAGTCTGCGGCGCACTTCGAGGGATCTTCTTCACACACGAGCACGCGGACTCAGCCGGATAACCGATGAAAGCCGTGAATGGTTCCCGGCTGGACCACATCCTTACGCTCAGGAAGCATAAGGCGCGACGCCGATCCAAAAATTTGCAGGCAAAAAACTCTGCTGTGCGGTCAAGCTCAATGACCGCAGCAGAATCAATTGCGGCTTGCTGCAGGGCTGCGGCAGACCGTTTCGCCCATTGATGCCCATTCGGTATCGGCAAAAATGGGATCTGAATCTGAAGAATCAGAATCCAGTAGATTTGGAGGACAGAGACTCGGGCAGGATGTCGTCAATCTCAAGACCTCCGAGAAGTTCCTTCTCGTTGGGGTCACGGTCAGACGCCATATTGAACTGTTTTCTTTCCATGCAGACTTCCAGAACGCGGCGCAGCCAGGCGCTGCCGCCGGCCATTTTGAAAAATGCTTTCTGCTTATCCGTCATGCGCACGACGATCATGGCGTCGAGCGGTCTCTCTCCGGCGGGTTTTCGTCCGGAGCCGGGGCGTCTGCCGCCCCAATTGGGGTGCTTGTCGGTATTTTGCGAGGCTGCGAGCTTTCGTGCTGCCGCATTTCTGCGCGGACCGAAGATGACTTCTGGCATACAGAACCTCTCTTTTTTTGCGGGGAAACGAAGGTTTGATTTGATTATACGTATTGTTGGGATAGGATAGAAACATCACTAACCCGTAGAAATCATCAAAAATATTTAGAGAACTTCATAGGAGTACTACTTACAAAGTGTCGCATAAGTAATCTGCTCGACCGCCCATTGGGCTATGGCGGACTAGTTCTCCGCGCGACTATAGTGACGGTCAGGCTTCGGCCTAGATCTCTTTCGCATAAAAACCTCAAATTTCAAGATGAAAGCGAACGTGCACCCCGATTTACTGCCTAAGGGCGGTTCAGCCAGCCGTGACGTGCTGATCCTTGGCATCGGCAACATTCTTTGGGCCGATGAAGGCTTTGGCCCTCGCGCGGCCGAAGCGTTTCACCAGCGCTATGAAACACCCGCAGGCGTCGAAGTGATGGACGGCGGCACGCTCGGCGGATGGCTCCTTGACGAAATTCTTTCGACTCGCCGCATGCTTGTTTTCGACTGCTGCGACTTCAAGGAAAAACCGGGTACGCTCAAGGTGCTGCAAAAGAGTGATGTCAAGATCTGGTCGTCAACCAAGATTTCACCGCACCAGACGGGCTTCAATGATCTGCTCGCATCGGCTGCCATCATGGGCTACGAGCTTGAAGATTTAGCTGTCGTGGGTATTCAGCCGGAACTGCTCGACGACTACGGCGGAAGTCTTTCGCCGCTGATTCGCAGCCGCCTAGACGAGGCTGTCGAGCTCGGCGCCAAATTCCTTGAAGAATGGGGTGTAAAGCTTACCCCGCGTCCGGCGGGAACGAAGGCGGCTCCGCTCAGCTTCAGTGTGCTCGAGCTCAATGAATATGAAGCAGGGCGTCCGGATGCCAAGGAAGCTTGCCGTTTCGGCGATGAACGCTTCCTTGTGCGGACGGCGGGGCACGCCGTGGAAAACCCCGAAGAAACAAAATAATGAAGAATCCCGGGACATCAGGTATTTTCTAGGCTTGGTGCATTCGGTGAGTTTGGTAAAAGGAAACGTCGCAAATGTGCATTGCACTGCCGATGAAGGTGCTCGAAAGCGGCCCGATGATGGTTGTCTGTGAACGCAACGGCCGCAGGCTTGAGGTGGATTGCTCCATGATTGATCAGCCGGCGGTCGGCGCATGGCTGCTGGTTTTTCAAAATCGAGCGCTGCGCGAAATTGAGGAAGCAGAGGCCGGCGAAATTGAAGCTGCTCTCGGCGCAACGGCTCGCGTCATGGCGGGTGATGTTGATGATGAGACAATCCGCTCGGGGTTTGGCGATCTGATTGACCGCGGTCCGGAGCTCCCGGAACATCTGCGCGCCCTTGTCGGCCGCGCCCCCGGAAAGCCGCTTTAACGCCGCTTCGCACCCCAATCAGAGGAAAGGAATCTTCATCATGGCCAAATACACCCGCGTGTCGCAGATTGACCCGGAAAATCATCCGCTCTTCAATCGTCTGTGGACGACAGAAGGTTTTGAGCGGCTTACCTCCGAGAGCGTTGAAAAATTCCTGGACACCCCCGGTCTCAAGATCGCGCTTTTCGGTGATGATCCCAACAATCAGAAAGAAACGCTCGACATTCTCGTGATCGGTGCAGAGCTCAAAAAGGCGATTGAGGCGGCGCTCGCACCCGAAAACGGTGCTTGGATGAGCGATGTGAAGGAGGGCCGTGCCTTGGCTGCCCGCTGGGGAATGCGCAAACTCCCCGCCGTGGCGCTCTTTCGCGGCAGCGTCTATCTCGGTGCCTGTCAGGGACTGAAGGACTGGGATGAATACCTGCGCGAACTCGCAGAGATTGCGGCGCGTACGGAGGCTCCCAAGCGCACGATTTCCATTCTGCCCGCTGGCGGCCAAGCTGATCATCACTGCGGCTGATGAACGCTGAGCATCTTAATGAATTCAAGAGGAGAGACCCATGCAGACCTTTACCGTTGAAGAAGCCGCACGGCGCTGGCTTTCGGCACCCAAACTTGATCCGGAAACCGAACGCGCGGCGGCGGAGGCAACGATTGCTTTTCTGACCGATGTGCGCTCGAAAATTGAAGCGCATTTGGAAGACATCAAAGCTGGCCGTGCGCCTGCTGACGGCAGCGGCTTACAGGAAGTCTGGGATTTCTCACATTTCGATCCCAAACACATCGATTTTCTTCTGGCGACCTTGGGCGAGGGTGAAGTTCGCATCAAGCTCTTCGGGGGTGAGGCCAAAGCGGGCGACACAAGCGTCCCTGGACTCTGGCGCGTGCAGAGCGGCCGCTCAGGGCAGGAGAATTTCTTTGTTTTGGCACGGCTGCCGCGTACGGTTCAGGTGGTCGGCACTCGGGGTCTTGATAAGATCCCGCAGCTCGTTAATCCGAGTGCAGATGTCTTTGCTGCGCCGGCCATTCTGCAGGAACTGCAGTACCGGCTGGATGCTTTTGATGCCGATGCCGGCGTGCCGGATATGCCGACCGATCCTTGCTTCATGCTTGAATTGAAGCGTCAGCCGTTATCGCCCGGCGACATGACTGCGCTCCTTTCCACCCTGGGTCAGGGGGATATTGATGTGGAGCTTCAGGGCATTACTCGTTCTCATATTCAGAACACCAAAGTGCGTAATCTCTGGAGAACTCGAATCATCAACAATGCAGGAAAGACGCTCCTCGATGCTTACGTCATCGCCAAGGTGCCGCCTGAAATTCCGATTTCAGCAGAAGAATTCGCTGATGGCGCGGCAAAATGCACCGACTTGATTGAATGGGTGCGTCACGATTTGCAGCGCGGCACTCTGGGCGGCGGTGAAATCAAGGCCGAGGAGGTGCTTAATGTCTGAAGAGGATACGGGCGCACCGCATTTTGCTACCGGTGCAGAGGTGGAGGCGCTGCTTGATAAATACGCAAGAGACCGCGTGGGTGCTCATACGCGCATGCAGTGCAAGGTCTGCTGGTATGTCTACAATCCGGACGAAGGGTGTCCCGAAGAGGCAATAGACCCCGGCACGCCCTTTTTAGATCTGCCTGATGATTTCGTCTGCCCTGACTGCGGGCATCCAAAAACAGCGTTTCTGCCGCTCGACGATGATCAGATAGATCCTTCTGATCCCAGCGGTCCGGCTCAAGGCTGGAGCGACCGTTGGGAGCATGGCTAAATTTTTGCGCTCGCTTTTGGCTCAGCGCATCGTGAAGCCGTCCTTCGGGGGCGGCAGGCAGAGCAGGCCTACACCCGCAATGATGAAGAGGATCGGATGCACGATGCCTCCGGCAAAAGCGAGCGTGTAGGCAAAGCGCTCTTGATAGAAGATATCAAGACGCCAGATGGCGAGACCCCGCTCAAAGATTTCGCCTGAAAAAACAAAAATATCTGCGTAGACGAGCCCTATCGTCAAAAGGAGCGTGACGGCGAGGACGGCAGAGAAAACCCGCCGAACATTGTCGTTGGGATTAAAGATGCGCCCTGAGACCGCAAAACCGATCAGAAGCAGTAGTGCCAGTCCGGCCGGAATGCCGGCGTAGACGAGATCCATCCCGGTGACGCGTGCTGAAAGCCGCCAAAGGCTGGCAGCCCACAGAAAGACGGTAAGGACAACTAAAGAGAAGGTGACGGCGCGACGCATGAGAAGTTTCCAACGAAGGATTACTGTAATTCTAGCTATGAACAGTTGCTTCTGGGTATGCTGTTAATGCATTGAAAATTAAGAAATTATCCTTTTCTCGAATTCTGGTATGGGTACCTGAGAATATTCCTGACAGCATCCGTCAAAACGAAGCGTAAATATCGAGAGTAATTGATGGATCCAATCAATCTCCGGCCAAGAAAAAGCGTTTTGAACCGCTGCAGTGCCTTGCTTCTCACACAGAAATGCCTGACTGCGCCGTCTTATGTCAGTACTAAGGCAGCTTTTCTGGTGACAACTGTCTCGATTCCGGTTTTTGCGAACCACTTTTATCCTGCGCTTGATATCAGTCGCGGAAATATCCAAATTTCATGGGATTCGCTGCCAGTCCACGGCTCTAGTTTATCTCTTGATAAACACTTAAAGCATTGGAGGCCTATGGCAGGCAGACAGTCCAGCCAACTCTTCTTTGACGAAAATCTCCGAGCCTGCTGCAGGCGATTCGCAGCTTCCTGCGCTCATCAACGAAAAACGGTCAATGGCTGGCGCGGCGGGTGAAAACGGCAGTCATTAAGTCTGGCAGGGGGTGCCGGATGATTTTATGTCCTGCTGCTCAGCACAAAATAAAACGCGGGTTGAGTGTTGGCCGGCTCGTCAATGGGGGAAGTTGACGGTCCGTCCGGGTACTCAACCCGACTTTCTGGAAATGCAGAGCTTCACGCGGTCTGAATGGAGACCGCGGAAGTCTGCGAGAGGGTTAGAAAGAGAAGCGGACGCCCGCATTAATCTGTCGGCTGCTCTCGAAATAGCCGCCGAAGATGTATTTGGCATTGAGCCAAAGATCGGTATTGCTGCTCAAAGACAAGTTGGCGCCAATACCGGCGTCATACCAAGTTTCTTTGTCGGCGTATGAGAAGTCGACAGACGTGGAATGGCCTCTGGCAGCGAAGACGTGATCCCCCTTGAACTCGCGGAGCACGTCGCCGTAGATATACGCCGTGCTGATGCGTTCAGCAGAACCAAACGAGAAGCTGCTGCCGGCACGGAAACCAACTCGGCCGATGATGCTGTTGGTATCCGCAATTTGAGCCTTGATGCCGCTCTCCGTTTCAAACCGAGTGCCTTCAATGCGGATGACTTGAAGCTGTGTCTGCGGTTCAATAAAGAGGAAGTCATTCAACTCAAATTTCCAGCCCAGCTCAGCACTCACGCCATAGAACGTCTGCCAAAGCGATCCGCCGATTTTCTGGCCGGAATCGTTTCGGAGGTTGTAGTCACTGCCGAGACGACCAATCTTCGCATTGAAGTCAGCATAGCTGCCGCTCTCGTCTAAGACCGTGTAATAGAGGTTCAGTCCATAGCGATCGCTGCTGCCGCTGCCGGAAACGCCGAAGAGATCTGTATCCGCACGCGTATAGTCAAAGGCCAAGCTGACAATTTTGTGACTGTCTGCCGTGGATACTTCCTTGTCATAGCCCACTTGGATCATGTTTTTGTCCATGTCGAAAGTGTTGTCGCGGCCAATGTCGGAGTAGCGATAGCGAGCCCAAAGACCGCCGGTGCCAACCTCTTCATAACGAGCTTCGTCCCGACGCTCGTGGAAGCGATCCAGATCCGACGCCAGTGAATAGGATGCCAGTGCAGCGTTTCTCAAGAGGGCGACATTTTCGTTGGTGCCTCCCAGAGATTTCGTCAGGAACCAGTACGTGAGTTTGTCATTGTCAGATTCTTCGCTTTGAGTGCTGTATTTGAAGCTATAGATCTCGTCAGCGCTGCTGACTTCACCATCGGCATTGGTAGAGAAGGTCGTATCTCCGGATCCAACACTCGCGAAATAAAGTTTGTCGCCATCCTTCATTTCATCCAAATGGGCTTTGCTGATGTCGAACCATACCGTTTGGTTCGAATTGTCTTCAACTTTGCCAATCTTGATGAAGTCGCTTGTATCGGTATATTTTTTTGCACCTTTATTGGACTGCCAATCCAGATCGACTTTAAAAATGCCGCCTGGACCAGCTAGATTGCCGATGTCTACTTCAGAGTATTTTCCATTTTCCTTGCGATAATCTGCAAGTACATATGTTTCATCAAAAATTTCACTTCCATCATTAAAATATTGATGAATTAATGTGTTTTGGTACTTATCCCAAACTAAATCATCAGCTAAGATAACTATTCCTTTGTTGAGGGTTAGGTGGCTTAATTCATTGCCGCTTGCGTATGTTTCTCCATTGAAGATCCATGTGGCTCCATCTGTAAGCGAAATTTTAACAGTTTTATTATTTTTTCCCCTATGGCACTTCCATACCAGAACGAATTTGAACTTGACAGAATAAGCTCTATACTATTTTTAGATTGAGAAAAATCCCAATTTCCAACGTCTAATGATCCGATTATCTTAACATTTTTACCGTTTATATATACTGTATTGGTGCAATTGTTACATTGCTGACTTATCGGTTGTTTTGCGGTGATGGCTGTGCTGCTATTTCCATTTTCTGATCCCGCAATGGATGCTATATACACTGAAGCTTCGTCTGTAAAAGTAAAAGAAGAACTCCATTTAGCGTAAATTCCGCCATTATTGTCAATTTTTGGAGATTGTGCGGTATTTATTACAGTGACTGTTGATTTTTCTCCTTTGACGATTAATTCTTTTGATTGAATTGGCAGAGCTTCAGTTGTCCCCCCAAAAAAAGAAGTCGGTTTGTAATCGTCGGGGACGCCCGTAATTCGAATATCTATGTTGCTATATTCCTTCAATGACGGAATCACTCCAGGATCTCCAGAATATCCAGTTTTGCCATAATAGATTAAATCTTCAGCTAAGGTTTGGTCAGAGCTAATGGAGATAACGCATAGCAGTGCCAATGCTAAGGGGCTCAGGCATTTATGGGGGGGGGGTATTAATTTTCTGTTTTGTAAGGTCATAATTGCGAACGGAGTAATTTAATGATTGACAAGTTTGCGAATCTATCTTGTGGCTAGTTAATTTATATTTGCCATTGCGATAGTTTTCACAAATCTGTTTCTATCCTACGAGATGTTGTTTGAGAGAGCTATCCTGCTCGAAAGCGTTATGCGCAAGAACTTTCTGTGCAACGCTTGATAGAATGAATTTGTCATGCCAATAAACATCATTGATGCGCCTTTAAATGAACAGTTGTTTTTTTTAGAGTGCAGTCTAAAAAACCTTAAAAAACAATTGTCCTTTTGGCTGTTTGCAGTCTCGGTCTGCATCAGATCCGACGGTTGTGCTGTCCTCGCTTGGCAAATGTTTGCATTCTTTATCGTTCTAACAGTAAGGAAAATCTATGCGTAGTAAATACCCTCAGTTGTTGACAACCAACTACGTATTGATTACACGGTCTTCAGTGAGTTTGATCTCGACATGAATGGCTATGCAGTGTTTATGCGTGAGATTTCATGGCGATCGATGCTGCAGATGCTCAATATCTGTTTTCTCCCGTATTTCGCGATCACTCCTCTAACTTTTCTCCATTTTGGTAGAGGCAAATGCGTAGGACAAGCCGCATGTTTATTGGCTAGGATTGAGACCGCAGAAACGGTTTAGGAAGGGAGGAGTCCGCATGCTCGAATGGCTTGATCGTTATATGGCTAAATTTGCCCAGACGGATCACATTCGGCGTGAGGAACATGCTCGCCGTCAGGAAGAGGCATCGCCGGCGCATGAAGAAGCGGTGGCCCTGCTTGAAGCCTTCCCATATTCCGGGCCTGGACGCGCACGCGTGATCGCCGCCGCGCTTTCTGCAATTTCTCAGGAAACACTTTTGGATGCGGCTTATGCCAGACGGCTTTTGCGCGCCATGGTGGAAGGTTTCTCTCAGACGGATGCAGATATACAGACGACGCTTGCGCCGGCTCAGGTTGCATTGAATCTCTTGCCGACGCTGCGTGCCGCAGCAACGGCCGGCGGGAGTGTCGGCGCACCGTTTGCGCTGATTGAAGGCACGCTTGCCATGCGTACTGGACAGTTCGATGTGGCCATCAAGCGGCTGGGCGACGCTAACCGTGAATTGCGGGCGTCTCTTGTGGAAGACTGGTCTGAGCTTTTGCCGTCATCACTGGACGGCGACATGCTGCCCGCTGCTGTTGAATTGGCTGCCGATACGCTTTCACAGCTTGAAAATCCGGATCTTCGTTTCTGGACGCGCGTGCTGCTGACGGTTCCGGGTGATCAACTGGGTGTGCCGCATCCTGATGAGCTGCTGCTTGCTGCAGGCGAGCTCGCGCTCAATCTTCACCGCACAGCTGGTCTGGTGAATAAGCCTGAACCCGAAGAGCGGCGGCAGCTTCTGGAATCGGCGGATAAGCACTATCGAAGCCTCTTCAATGGGCTCCATCCTCAAGCAGCAGGGTGCCGAAGACTCTTAGGACGTATTGATCAGGGCGAATAACGGACCGCAGTGTCTGCCGTTATTCTGAGAAAACACTTCCAAAAAAAGAGAAGGACTCGATAGAGAGCCTATTGCGCGGCTATCGAGTCCTTCTTCGTTTTCGCCTGATGGACGACTTGATCGTTTAGTGCGTCAGGTCGTAGGTCGGCACATAGGTCGTTGACTTGACGTTGAGCAGTCCGAGGACGGTGTGATAAAGGTTCTCATGAGTCACTCGGCCGGCGGCATTCTTTTCAAGCTTGCTGCGGTTGATGCCGAAAGTCTTCTCAAATCCCGAATTCATCCAGAGCACCATCGGCACTTCAGTCTGTTCCTTGGGCGCCATCCAGTAGGGGGCGCCGTGGAGGTAGAGACCGCCTTCACCGAGGGATTCGCCATGGTCGGAGACATAAACGAGTGCGGAATCGATGCTGCCGGACGTATCTTTAAGCATGCGGATCAGAGACGCCAGAACGTAATCCGTTTCGCGCACGCTGTTGTCGTAAGCGTTCATAACCGATTCGCGGCTGCAGCTCTTAAGGTCTGCATCGGTGCATTCCGGTTCGAAGAGCTTTCTGGCCTTGTCGGAGCGAAGCGAATAGGCCGGACCGTGAGACCCCATCATGTGAAGGAATAGTACCGTCGGACGGTCGGCGGGCAGTTTCCCAAGTTCGCCTTTCAATTCCGAGAGGAATACCCGGTCACCGCATTCGCCGTTGGGGCAGTCCTGCGGATTAGGCGTCGTCGCACGGGAGCTGACGCCCGTACAGGCACCTTTGCAGCCTGATTGATTGTCAATCCAGAGCACGTTGGCGCCGGCGCGGTTTAAGAGACTCGGGAGCTGTTCTTCAGAGAGGATTCGATCGCGGTTGTAGTCGCTGCGGCCAATACGGCTCATCATGCAGGGCAGAGAAACGTCGGTGGACGTCCCGCAGGCTTCAACGCGAGGGATGCTGATAATCTGAAGCTCGGAGAGCTGCGGATTGGTTTCGCGGCTGTAACCCGCGAGCTGCCAGGAGGCTGAGCGCGTGGTTTCGCCTACCATCACAACGAGCACTGCCGGACGAGACGGCTTGACGGCAAGCGACGGGGAAGGGTCGACGGCCACACGCGGACCGTTGTTTTCCGGGCTCGAGTCACCCACGATGGTGCGCATGCCTGAATAGACGACATTAACCGGCGCGATCATGTAGCGCAGTGACTTGTCGTTTCTCATCGCACCGGCGAAAGCCTGGAAATTGAGGCCGATGAGCGCAACGCCTACCGCAGCAAACCCAATGGAGGTAAAGAGCCGGCGAAGGAATACCAGCAGACGGCGCAGCAGCGTCGGGCGAGCAGTGCTGGCGGATTTCTTTAGATTCGCGGCCAGCGTGACGAGCATCGGCGGCAGCCAGGCGGCCAGGAAGAGGAGAACGGAGCGGGTGCTCAGATAGGCTTGTGCTTCTGCCGGATCGGTGGCAAGGAAGTTGCGGACCATGTCCGGCGTCATCGCCGTGCCGTAAAGATAGGCGGCAGCAAAAGCGGCGGCTCCGAGCGTATTCAAAATCAGCAGCAGAATGCGGAAGACCATCTTCGGCAGCAGTCCGCAGAGTTCAATGATTGCTGCGGAGACGAATGCAAAGGCGGCCGTCGTGCCCAGGCTTAGGATAAGCGAGTCGGTCGTGACGAGGTTGTTGTCAATCGCGAGCTTGGCGGTCATCGGACCATTGAAGACGATGGCCCACCAGAGACTCGTGAAAAGATAAAGCGTCACGCGGCCGGGCTGATCCTCAGTCGAACGGCGGCCGAAAGGCAGCAGCGCGCGAAGCTTGCGCACCAGTCCGGCGCGGTCAAAAGCGGCAATATAGATGCCCGCAGAAATCAGCCAGTCCAGCGCCAACGCGGCAAAAACATGCGACGGGAAGTGCGCTCCCACCACCACGCGGGCGAACCCTGCGCCGAAACCCGAAAGGAGTGCCAGTGCGAGCAGCAGACGGGCAAGTCTGGGCCTGAAGTCGCGGAAAGCGAAGTAGAGCGGAAGCAGGCAGAAGCCGCTGGCGGCAGGGGCGCCTTGGCCCCAGCGTGCTGGGTG
>OBXE01000514.1_pt1 | contig 20141 bp, 18 predicted proteins | sample 1495391 | NCBI WGS metagenome assembly OBXE01 (sample SAMEA2580146, study PRJEB22360) | human gut metagenome | biome: human gut; feature: human-associated habitat; material: faeces | place: Denmark | collected 2008/2010 | reverse complement strand
ACCCTGAAGACCCCGCCCCCCCCCCCACCCAGTGGCTGCCCTGCCAAACCTGGCTGGCATAGCGCCAGGCAAATCCCATCCCTATCGTCCCCAACACAATACCAAAGTAGCCTGCCGGCAAATTGAGCACTTTATCGCTCTGCATCTTCTTACTCATTTTGTTTAATTTATAAAGTATATTTGAAATGCATTTTATGGAATTTTCTCGAGCATAGCCAGAGCCGCAGAATTTGCTACGGTTATAGTAAGTCACCTGTGGGAAAACGCTATGCGTAAATATCGTCTAAGTGAAGAACAGCGAGCCTTTAGTTATCAGGAAGATGGCACTAAAAAAAGTGTGTTATTACGGCAAATTATCGCCATGAGCGATTTTAACGATGTGATAGCAGGAAGCGCTGGCGGCTGGATCGATCGCGAAACGGTGTTAGCACAGGAAGGAAATTGCTGGATTTACGACCAGAATGCTATTGCGTTCGGCGGAACGGTGATTTCCGGGAATACGCGTATCACCGGCACCAGCGTGCTGTGGGGAGAGGTTTACGCAACGGATAATGTCTGGATCGATAATAGTGAAATCAGCCAGGGTGCATATATAAGTGACAGCGTCACCATTCGTGACTCATTAGTTTGCGGTCAATGTAGAATATTTGGTCACGCCTTAATTGATCAACATTCTATGATCGTCGCCGCACAAGGCTTAACGCCCGAACATCAACTCCTGCTACAAATTTATGATCGCGCGAGGGTTAGCGCCTCGCGTATTGTCCACCAGGCACAAATTTATGGCGATGCCGTCGTCCGGTATGCTTTTATTGAACATCGCGCCGAAGTTTTTGATTTTGCCAGTATTGAAGGTAATGAAGAGAACAACGTCTGGCTATGCGATTGCGCTAAAGTTTACGGTCACGCGCAGGTGAAATCTGGCATAGAAGAAGATGCCATTCCGACGATTCATTACAGTTCACAGGTGGCGGAATATGCCATTGTGGAAGGTAATTGTGTGTTAAAACATCATGTCTTGATTGGCGGAAATGCCGTGGTACGTGGCGGACCGATTCTGCTCGACGAGCACGTTGTCATACAAGGTGAGAGCCGTATTACTGGTGCGGTGATAATTGAAAACCATGTGGAGTTAACCGACCACGCCGTCGTTGAAGCCTTTGATGGCGACACGATTCATGTCCGTGGTCCAAAAGTTATTAACGGCGAGGAGCGCATTACGCGAACGCTGCTGGCAGGGTTATTGTGAATCGATAATACGCGCGTATAAGTTCACATCATCATAGGCATCATTCAGAAACTCAGCCTGTTTCAGGCAACCTTCAAGGATAAAACCATTGCGCAACGCTACCTGGTTGCTTTGCGGATTGTCCACCCGACATTTGATCACGAAGCGTCTAAGTTCACCAGACTGAGCGTAATGATGAATCAATGCCTGCAGCGCCTGAGAAATGATCCCCTGCCCCTGATGAGATTCGTCGAGCCAGTAGCCGATTTCAGCGGTTTTATTCAGTGGTTCAATACGATTAAAAGAGATAACGCCGATAAGTTCATCTTCTTTGAAAATCATGAACATTTTGGCATAGCCGCGTTGATGCAACATCACATTACCCTGCACCGTTTTTCGCGTGTCCTCTTCACTTTGAACAAACTGCGGCCAGTTTAGCGACTGCTGTAACCAGGTTTTATTTTTACAGATTAACTGATAAAGAGGTGTGACATGACTTTCCGCAACAGCATGTAATTCAAGTGATTCGCTTACTTTTATCGTTTCAGTCATCTTATCTCCAGTCAATCCATGCAGCTGTTAAAAAAGCCGCCAGGCTGGCGGCTTAGGAAAGTTTACACCTCTTTGACGCTCACCTGCTGCAGAATTTTGAGCATCTCATCTTTTAACTGTAGCTTTTGTTTTTTCATGCGGACCACTTCCGCATTGTACCCTCGACCGTCGGAACCTTCCTTTCTGGCAATTTCATGATCAAGTTTATTGTGTTTATCGAACAAGGACATAAAGCGAGGATTTTCGTTTTTCAGACGGGATATTAAATCTCGGTATTCTGGAAACATACGCACTCCCTGTTAGTGGCTGACAAGGTGTATCTGAAATACACACCATCAGATTACTCATTTAACTTAGGGAAAAATGCGAGCGGGATCGTGTTTAACCAGACGGCACCTCCCGAAGAAGATGCCGAAGAAAAAACGATTAACTCATCACGCGGTCATCAACATACTGACGTTTATCCGGCGCTGGCGGGAAATACTGATACAGCCATGTTTCACTGATAGCGTCGCCCTGACAACGCAGATACATCCGCATATCGACCGGATCAGTGGAGTCCGAAGTCGGATACCAGTCAAACTGAATACGATAACCATCAATGGGTTCAATATAGAGAATTTCGATTTGCTTCGCTTCCCCACTGGAAAGCGTAATCACCGGCTCAATGCCTTTTGGCGCGGCAGCTTTCAGATCACCACCAACGAAATCGACGGCAAAACGTCGCGCCCATTTTTCGGGATAGTGTTCACCTGGCGCCCAACCTTCCGGGAAACCGCCCATGCCGGTACGCGTCGCCATAACGCGCGCTAATGGGCAATGCACAGGCGGTTGCGCACTCCAGTACAGACGATACTGGAATGCAAACTCATCACCCGCTTTTACAGCTTTTTCTGGCTGCCAGAAGCAGACAATGTTATCCAGCGTTTCGCCCGTTGTTGGGATTTCCATCAGGCCGATGGTGCCCTTACCCCACTTGTTACGCGGTTCCACCCACAGACTTGGGCGTTTGTTATACCAGCCCATAATGTCCTGATAATGGGAGAAATCACGATCCAGTTGCAATAAACCAAACCCTTTCGGGTTGTTGTCGGTGTAAGCATTGAACTGCAATTTTTGCGGATTGTTCAGCGGACGGCAAATCCACTCGCCGTTGCCCCGCCACATGGACAGACGATCAGAGTCATGGATTTGCGGATGAATGGTGTCGCACATCCGACGTTCATTAGTACCGCAGCTGAACATACTGGTCATCGGCGCAATGCCCAGCTGTTTAATGTCTTTGCGCGCATACAGGTGATTTTCCACATCCATAATCACCTGATTTTTCTCACAATGGATAGTGAACTTATAGGCACCAGTAATGCTGGCGCTATCGAGCAACGCATAAACGGTAAAGGTGGTTGCCCCTGGTTTTACCGTATCAAACCAGAAGGCGGTAAAGTCGGGGAACTCTTCTTTGCTGTCGGTGTAAGTGTCGATCGCCAGGCCGCGGGCCGACAAACCGTATTGATATGTGTCATCAACGGCGCGGAAATAACTCGCGCCGAGGAATGATACTACATCACGGCGCGCCAGTTCGGGGGCTTTAAACACGCGAAAACCGGCAAAACCGAGATCGCTTTGCCCTTCTAATTGTTTGGTATCCACACCCGCATCGTTGTATTTGAACAACTCCGGGCGAAAGTGAATTTCACGCGCCAGATGTGTTGCTGGATCTACAGAAAACATACGAACGCGGCGACGGAATCCCATTCCCATATGGAAAAACTGAGCGTCCAGTTGACGGTTCTCAACGTTATGCCAGAGCGATTTTTCGGCGTCGTATTGAATACTGTTATAAGCCTGCGGCGTCATTGTCGCCAGAGTATCAGGTAACGGACGTGGTGCACCACGCCATGCTGTTTGCGCTAAGTCGTGCGCCATTGACTGTAGAATGGAGAAGTCAAAACGCTGGGTTTGCCCGTCGGCAATATCAGAATCGGCCGCGAATGCCGCCTGAGAAAAAAGAGAAGCAATGCCGCTGGTACCGCACACGGCGGCCATAGCCATTGAACCTTTAATAAATCGTCTACGATCCATACCTGAAAGTGAGTCCTTCTGGTGTTGTGAATGGTCCCGCGCTGGTCATTTTCAGCGGCAAGAAAGTGCTTATTTATGACCGCTCACTCTAGACAATATTTATTAATAATCCAATTGTTGAACTCAGAGAATATGCATAAATTGGCATTTTTTTTATGTCGATGGGATGAGCCTGATTCGTTTGTAAAATCAGGCAAATTTTTGCAAAGGCAGATGGTCAGAATTTAAAGCAAACCACAGCGACGTTTACTGCGTTCTTCCGCTTCCTGATAAAGCTGGAACTCATCCAAAACCGGACACCCCAACGCCTGCTCAAATGCTTCGCGACTGGCATCACCGTGATTGCATGCCCGCGTTTCATTACCCAGATTTGACTGGAAGATCCCCGCCGCGCTAACGGGCAAGAAATCTTCATAGGTAATGGGTTGCGCCACTACCCAACCACGTTCTATTAAGGGCTGTGGATCGTCTCCGGGATGAATCGCCTGACGATGCGCCTCACCCGAAGGCGTCAGACGGTACCGGAACCATCCCAGCCCTTGCTGACGCATTAAAAACTCACTGTCAGGAAAAGTGCGGAAGGTTTCCTGTAAATGCATTTGGTGAGTGAGATTATCCTGTCCGGTTCCAGCGCTCCGCAGAAGATCATCATACAGTTGTCGCCCTTTCGGCGTTAATGCCACACCACGCTGCTCAATTTCACCAAAGCGCGCGGTATGTGTGCCCTGTTTCTGCCCCGCAAACAACACCGTCTCTTCCAGTGCTTTAAAGCTGGTCTGGCGTAGTAAAATCGGCACCTCGCGGCGCGGCGGCCCTTCGATCAGAACTTTGGGTTCAATTCCGCATTCAGGCATCATCGACTGCACCCGGTCAATATCCAGCGTACGTGGCGTCAGATGGTTGATATGGCATCCAGGAAAACAGACCACATCAGCAATCAACCGATGTTCGTTGTGCAAGGCGCGATAGGTTTCTTCATCTACCGTTGCTGACTGGTGCCAGCGAAACGTTTCCAGGGCTTCCTGCACAAACTCCTGTGCCTGTGTTTCGTTAAAACCGCCCTGCTGCTCATATTCCTCTAACAGTTGTCGACAACGTGGGGTGAAGATATCGCGCTGACGCAGAATCTCCGCCGCTTTCTGGCGCAAAATTTCGTTCTCGATAAGCTCAAGACGGAGTAACGAGGTAAAAACGCGGAAGGGATTACGCGCCAGAGAAGCATCATCAATGGGCCGAAATGCTGTCGAATGTACCGGCACCCCTGCCTGCGAGAGATCGTAATAGCTCACCGGGTACATCCCCATAATGGCAAACATCCGCCGAAGAGTAGCAAGCTCTTGTGCAGTCCCAACGCGAATCGCCCCATGACGTTCAACATTCAGTCGCGCCAGCTCGTCTGCATTTACCATTTTTTCGTGCAGTTGAGGATTGTTTTCCAGCACCGCCAGATTTACATCAGCTACCAGTTCCAGCAGCGTGCCGTACTGCGGAACTTCTTGCTGGTACATGGCTGACATTGCCTGCGAAAACTGTTCCCGAATCTCATCCGCCGTGATGCTGTTCGCCATAGTGTCTGCCTCCAGTGGTCAGTAATCTGGAGTGTAGGTAACCGCATTCACTCCGGCTGGAAGAATTTACAAACTGTGATCTCGCCGCGAAAACATCAATATTATCCATTTTGCTGTAACATAGTTGCTTTAATTGTTAATAATATTTTGCAATCAAGTTATCATAATAAAACAACTTCACTTGTCAGCGACACCGCTTCGTTTTTAACATCGCTTATGGAAAAAAATAGTCTGTTTAGTCAGCGCATCCGTTTGCGCCACCTTCATACATTCGTAGCTGTCGCACAACAAGGAACTTTGGGGCGCGCGGCTGAAACCCTTAATTTGAGTCAACCTGCGCTCTCTAAGACATTGAATGAACTGGAGCAGCTGACGGGCGCTCGCTTGTTTGAGCGTGGTCGTCAGGGGGCGCAACTTACCTTACCCGGCGAACAATTTTTAACGCATGCAGTCAGAGTTCTTGACGCCATCAACACTGCCGGACAGTCGCTTCATCGTAAAGAAGGTCTTAATAATGATGTCGTCAGGGTTGGTGCGCTACCTACTGCGGCACTAGGGATATTACCTTCGGTTATAGGTCAGTTTCATCAGCAACAAAAAGAGACGACCTTGCAAGTTGCGACAATGAGTAACCCTATGATTCTGGCGGGTTTAAAAACCGGGGAAATCGATATCGGCATTGGTCGGATGTCAGATCCTGAACTGATGAACGGGCTTAATTACGAACTGCTGTTTCTTGAATCGCTGAAGCTGGTTGTCCGCCCTAATCACCCGCTACTTCAGGAGAACGTAACGCTAAGCCGGGTGCTGGAATGGCCGGTCGTTGTATCACCAGAAGGCACTGCGCCACGCCAGCATTCAGATGCATTAGTGCAGAGCCAGGGATGTAAAATTCCTTCGGGTTGTATCGAAACGCTGTCTGCTTCGCTATCTCGTCAACTTACGGTTGAATACGATTACGTGTGGTTTGTCCCTTCTGGCGCTGTAAAAGACGACTTGCGTCATGCCACGCTGGTAGCCCTGCCTGTTCCGGGACATGGTGCAGGCGAACCGATTGGAATACTGACCCGCGTAGATGCGACGTTCTCTTCTGGTTGCCAGTTGATGATTAACGCTATTCGAAAATCAATGCCGTTCTGAAAGGTGAAGGGATCTGTCGATCCCTCCTTTAACATTTTCACACCGTAGCAAAACTAACTGGTTCACCCGCTCCTCGTGGTTCTGCCGACACAGAATGTTTGTTCAGACGGAATACGTCCACCGCCTCAGTTAGTCGTGCCGCCTGTTCTTCAAGGGACACCGCCGCCGTTGAGGCCTCTTCTACCAGAGAAGCATTCTGTTGCGTCACCTTATCCATTTCAGAAATCGCCTGGCTAACCTGCGTTATGCCTCGACTTTGTTCATCCGAGGCGGTGGCGATTTCCTGCATGATATGTGTGACACTCGCGACGGCATCAACAATAGTGCACATGATTTTCCCTGCCGTTGCCACCTCATCCGATCCCAGGTCAATTAACCTGACTGATTCACTGATCAAGCCTTCAATCTCTTTCGCCGCCTGGGCGCTGCGGCTTGCGAGTGTCCGTACTTCGCTGGCGACAACGGCAAATCCACGGCCTTGCGAGAGTAACGAATGATTAAACTGGCTAAACCGAATGACGAAAAATTCTGGAAAACAGCACGCAATTTCGTCAGGTGATTATTTTCGTCCCTAAGGAAACCACATAGGATGCTCACGGGTGCCTGAGACTTTCTGTTTTCAGGCTAACCGGGAATCAGAAAGACGAAGGCCCCGACCGATATTTCTATCAACCGAGGCCAACGAATGAACCTAGCAATTCAGATCTTAGCCTCTTACCCGCCATCCGGCAAGGAGAAAGGCTATGAAGCACAACCCTCTGGTGGTGTGTCTGCTCATTATCTGCATTACGATTCTGACATTCACACTCCTGACCCGACAAACGCTCTACGAACTGCGGTTCCGGGACGGTGATAAGGAGGTTGCTGCGCTCATGGCCTGCACGTCCAGGTAAGGGCAAGCGCGGGGATTTTCCCCGCGCATCTGACTAGCGGATTCATTTTCTCATGGCACCCCTTTTACACTTCAGTTAGTGCATGTTTTTTTCGATGCACTAATAGAACCATCATTACAGACAAATTTGCCGCCTGCCGTACAGTGTGAGATCCCCCCTTTCGAACCAGAACAGGGTTTGCGCCCGGCATCGGCATAAAAGGAAACAAGCGTTCCCATAACCAGGATAAGTGCCAGTTTTTTCATATAACCTCCATGATTTATCGAATCTTATGTTCGATTTGAACGTTATACGCTGAGTTATTTTGATACCGTTGATGAGATCAAAGATCGGGTGAATTGATTAAAGATAAGCCAGATGGACGTATAGACAAGGATTATGGTTTTATTTGTCATACAAATAAATATAATAGGCGCTTCCGATGTAGGCCCGTATTCTTCGCCTGTACCACGGGTCGGTTTTAGTACAGGCGTTTTCTTTAAATATCCTTCAGGAACGTTTACGCGGCATCATGCGTAGAAGTGTGTTGTCCTTCCAGAAATAGTGGTGTGCCAGTGCAGCCGCAGCGTGCAACCCGATGACAAAATATCCCAGATTCGCCAGCGTTTCATGCCACGACTTTAAGCTATCAACCCGTTCGAAATTGGCCTCTGAAGCGTAAGGCATCGTCAAACCAAACGCAAACCACGGGTTGCCCCGGTTATACATCATCACCAAACCAATCACTGGCAGCGCAATAAACAGGAGATAAATCACCAAATGGCCCAAATGCGCCAGTCCCGTCATCATCGGTTTTGGCTTAGGTATAATCGGCGGGGTTGGGCATTTCAGCCTTAACAAAAGACGAACCACCATCAGTACGAGAATTGAGATGCCACAGGAAACATGAATCATGTTGATGAGGGGCCGATCGCTACGTGGGAAGAAACCACGAAACTCCATTGCGCAATACGCTACGATAACCAGCAAAAAGACCGGCCAGTGAATGCTGATTTGTAACCTTGAGTACTTATTTCCCATAACATTTCCTGCTTTAACATAATTTGCCGTTAACATAACGGGCTTTTCTTAAAATTTCATTAAATATTGTTCACCCGTTTTCAGTACGTTACGTTTCGCTGCAAGAATGTAGATTGCCCATCCCGCCATCCTGGTCTAAGCCTGGAAAGGATCAATTTTCATCCGAACGTTCCTGACAGGAGAAGACCATGAGTAAAGTTGGTATTAATGGTTTTGGTCGTATCGGTCGACTGGTGTTGCGTCGATTACTTGAAGTCAAAAGCAACATAGACGTTGTCGCTATTAATGATCTCACTTCCCCAAAAATTCTCGCCTACCTGCTGAAACATGATTCAAACTACGGACCGTTCCCCTGGAGCGTTGATTATACGGAAGATTCACTTATCGTTGATGGGAAAAGTATCGCGGTTTACGCCGAAAAAGAGGCTAAAAATATTCCGTGGAAAGCGAAAGGCGCAGAAATCATTGTCGAATGTACAGGCTTTTATACCTCCGCCGAGAAATCGCAGGCGCATCTTGATGCTGGCGCGAAGAAGGTGTTGATTTCCGCCCCTGCCGGTGAAATGAAAACCATCGTTTATAACGTCAATGACGACACTCTGGATGGCAACGACACCATTGTTTCCGTGGCGTCATGCACCACTAACTGCCTTGCGCCGATGGCCAAAGCCTTGCATGACAGTTTCGGGATAGAAGTCGGCACGATGACGACCATTCATGCCTATACCGGCACCCAGTCACTGGTGGATGGCCCGCGTGGTAAAGATTTACGTGCTTCACGCGCAGCGGCAGAAAATATCATTCCCCACACTACGGGGGCGGCAAAAGCCATTGGCCTGGTGATCCCGGAACTGAGCGGCAAACTGAAAGGTCATGCGCAACGCGTGCCGGTGAAAACAGGTTCGGTCACTGAACTGGTGTCGATTCTCGGAAAGAAAGTGACTGCTGAAGAGGTGAACAACGCGCTTAAAAAGGCGACAAACAATAACGAGTCATTTGGTTATACTGATGAAGAAATAGTCTTCCGATATCATTGGCAGCCATTTCGGTTCGGTGTTTGATGCCACGCAAACGGAAATTACCGCCGTGGGCGATTTACAACTGGTGAAAACGGTCGCCTGGTACGATAACGAATATGGCTTCGTCACGCAGCTTATTCGCACCCTCGAAAAATTCGCTAAACTCTGACGCGCACAGGCGGAGGAAAAAACCTCCGCCTCTTTCACTCATTACGACTGTAAATAAACCACCTGGGTCTGCAGATATTCATGCAAGCCATGTTTACCATCTGCGCCGCCAATACCGGATTTACGCCATCCAGCGTGGAAGCCTTGCATAGCTTCGAAGTTTTCACGGTTGATGTAAGTTTCACCAAACTTCAGCCCTTTAATGGCTTTCATCGCGACGTTCAGATTTTGGGTATAGATTGATGAGGTCAGGCCGTAATCACTGTCATTAGCCATTGAGATAGCCTCTTCCAGCGTGTCAAATGCGACCACCGGCAGAACCGGGCCAAAGGTTTCCTCATGCATAATCGACATTTCCTGGCGAACATCCAGCAGCAATGTCGGCGGATAATAATATCCTTTCCCCTCTACCGCTTTGCCACCCAACGCCACTCTCGCCCCTTCTTCTACTGCGCGCGCCACTTTTTGCTCAACCCTTTCCAGCGTCGCGGCGTTAATCAACGGTCCCATCGCAATGTCGTTGCGTTCAGCGGGGTTACCAAATTGAACCGCCTGCATCGCTTCCCCCAGCCGATTGACGAACTGATCATAAATGCTTTTCTGTACATAAACACGTTCTGCACAGTTACACACTTGCCCACTATTAATGACGCGTGAATCAACGATGGCTTTGACTGCCAGTTCAATATCGGCATCGTCCATTACGATAGCCGGTGCTTTACCCCCCAATTCCAGGCACACTTTGGTGATGTTTTTCGCCGCAGTCGCCATAATCTTTTCACCTGCAGAGACGCTGCCTGTCATACTGACCATTGCGACCTTTGGGTTACCCGCCAGTTCTTGCCCAACGGTTTCACCACGCCCGAGTACAAGGTTAAACACGCCGCGCGGAAGGCCTATTTCATCAACGATTTTGGCGAATGCAATCGCATTGTTTGGCGTAAATTCACTGGGTTTAATGACGATGGTATTACCGGTCAAAAGAGCGGGAGCCATTTTGCGGGCAATGAGGAAGAACGGAAAGTTCCACGGCAGAATGCCGGTAGTCACGCCAAGCGCACGTTTAAACAGAAGGATATTTTCTCCTGGACGATCGCTTTGAATAATCTCGCCCTCGTAACGCCGTGCCCACTCCGCCATATAATCGATATAGTCCGCAGTAAAAGCCACTTCGACTTCAGCCAACTGCTGGATCTTGCCCCCTTCTTCGACAATCAGCGCACTGATTTCACTGGCACGTTCCCGGATCCCGGCGGAGATTTTGCGCAACCAACTGGCGCGTTCAATAGCAGGCAACGCTTCCCATTCTGGTTGTGCACGTTCTGCTGCATCGATTGCCTTACGGGCATCCTCGGCCTGACCATCGGGAATGCGGGAAATGACAGCCTCTGTAGCAGGGTTTACCACATCAATCCATGCGTCTCCACGCCAGGTAACAAACTGTCCATCGATATACATAGGATGTTGAACGGGTACTGACATGGGCGACTCCTGTGATTTGCATGTTTGTTTTTGGTAAATTTATTGTTAATTAACATCAATCATCAGAGAGACGGCATCGTGAAAGGACAATTCTGTGAAGGGCTTCATAAAAACAAGTGTAAAAGGAATTAAAGGCAGAAATAAAAGTCAGAAGTCATGCCCGTTTGCAAACAAGTGGTTCACAAACGGGCAATTTTTAACGTAACGAGCGACTTTCCATCGCCTCGATGAGCACCGCATCATGTTTCAGCGTTTGCCATGCCTGAATGACTTCTGCCGGAAAATCAACGTGAACGATAAAATCTCGCCCGCGGGGACCGTAGCCATCGCTATCATCGCGTAAACGCGGCAGCTCGCCAGTGAGTAGTGATAGATAACGCTCAACCGGCCATAATCCTTGCAACGGATTAACAAAGATTACACTGTCTGCGTTATTTCCTAACTGAGGAACGAATCCGGGATAACTTAACCAGCGTGGTGCATCGGGATTATCCCCGGTTATACGGCGGAACGTCGCCATCGTGCGCCGCTGCATGGTGGGGTCCTGAACAACGATAGCCGTATGAACTCGTTCTACGGCCTGATTCAATAACGCGATGCTAAAGCGTGCGTTTTCACCGCAATTTGTTGACTGGTCTTCAATCCAGATTTTTTCATGCGGAATATGCCAGAACTGATGAGCGATATCCGCCAGAATGGTAGCTTCTGCTCTGCCAGTGGTGCGGATAGTGTTGTAGTGCGGATGCTGTGCGATGGCGCTATACAAAAAAGTTGTCGAGTGACCGATACCACCACTAATCAGTAAAGGAATTTGCTGATCGCGGGCAATCTTACATGCCGCATCGATAGTCGGCATAACCGCATTGCCTGCAAGGATCACGCAATCGGCCTGATACGGCACCTCACCGGAGAAATCATCCTGCGCCAGCCACTGTCCGATAACATTTATGGCGTCTATGGTTGCCGGCGAGAGCGTCGGAAACGGGGTAATATTCATGGTTCCTCCTTATCGTTCCCTTAAGAATACTGCGTGAGATAATAGTGAGAAGCGGAGCACTCTGAAAGGAGGAAGTCGTATTTCCTTAACTGCCACTCCGCAAGCCTGACATATCTTTTAAGGAAATGCTGTAGATAAACATTATTCATCTTGCAGCAGAGAATTGTATTTTTCTGAACTCCTGAATTTTTTCCCTTATCGTTTTTAGAATTAATAAAAAACCCGGCGCTAAATGCTTACCGGGTTTTAGATTTATCAGGCAAATAGCAGTGTTAACCGCTAATCTGCTCCATCGCCTGCAAAATACGCTTATCCGAAATCGGATAAGGCGTGCCAAGTTGTTGAGCGAAGTAACTAACGCGCAGCTCTTCTATCATCCAGCGGACCTCTTTCACGTCTTCATCCTCACGACGTGCAGGCGGTAGTTTGTTGATCCATTGCTGCCACGCCTGCTGGACGTTTTCGACTTTCAGCATCTGAGCACGGTCGCGATGTGGATCAATCGCCAGTTTTTCCAGTCGTTTTTCAATTGCCTGCAAATATCGCAGCGTGTCGCCCAGTCGTTTGAAGCCGTTACCAGTGACAAAACCGCGATACACCAGCCCGCCCATCTGCGCTTTAATGTCAGAAAGCCCCAGCGCCATGGTCATATCCACCCGCCCTTTCAGACGTTTGTTGATATTGAACACCGCAGTGAGGATTTGCTCGACCTGCTTCGCAATATCCACCACCGTGTCGTTCAGTTCAGCACGGACTTTTTCATGCAGCGCAGCAAAGCCTTCTTCCGTCCAGACCGGGCCACCATTGGCGTCGATCAGTTGATCCACACCGCAGGAGATACAGTCATCGATCAGCTCCAGCACTTTGCCATACGGGTTAAAGTACAGCCCCAGCTTGGCTTTGTTTGGCAGCTTTTCGTGCAAGTACTTGATCGGCGATGGAATATTTAGCAGCAGTAAACGGCGAAGACCGTTCCACATTGCCTGCTTCTGTTCCAGCGGGTTATCAAACAGTTTGATCGCTACGCTGTCACGCTCATCCACCAGCGCTGGCCAAGCCTTCACTTTGTAGTTGCCGCGCTTCTGCTCGTAGCTTTCCGGCAGTTGACCAAAACTCCAGATATGTAAACCGCTCTGCTCGATACCGTCATCCGCCACGGCAGACAGCGTTTCCTGCACTTTGCCTTTCAGGGCGTCTTTCAGATCCTGTAATGAGCGCCCTTCTTTTAGCTTCTTGTTTTTGTCATCCACCACGCGGAAGGTGATTTTCAGGTGATCGGGCACCTGATCCCAGTGCCAGTCTTCGCGGTCAACGGTGACGCCAGTCATCCGCCGAAGCTCTCGTTCAAGGCTGTCGAGCAACGGCAATTCCAGCGGTGTGACGCGGCCTAAAAACGCTTCGGCATAGTTTGGCGCAGGTACAAAATTACGGCGTACCGGCTTCGGCAACGATTTAATCAGGGCGATGATCAGCTCACGGCGCAGGCCGGGGATCTGCCACTCAAACCCGCTCTCCTCAACCTGGTTAAGCAGCGGCAGCGGAATATGTACGGTCACGCCGTCAGCATCTGCCCCCGGCTCAAACTGATAACTCAAACGCAGCTTGAGATTGCCCTGATGCCAGAAGTTCGGGTAATCCAGCTTGCTGATTTTTTCCGCCCCTTCTTTGATCAACATGCTCTTTTCAAAGTTGAGCAAATCAGGCGTTTCGCGGCTGACTTTTTTCCACCAACTGTCGAAATGGCGTGCAGAGATCACATCGTGACTGATGCGCTGGTCGTAGAACTCAAACAACGTTTCGTCATCCACCAGAATATCGCGGCGACGAGTTTTGTGTTCCAGCTCTTCTACTTCCGCCCGTAGTTTCAGGTTTTCGCGGAAGAATGCGTGACGCGTCTGCCAGTCACCTTCCACCAGCGCGTGGCGAATAAAGAGTTCACGACATAACGCCGGATCAATCTGGCTGTAGTTGACCTTACGCGCAGCAACAATCGGCAACCCGTAAACGGTGACTTTTTCCGTTGCCATCACCGCGCCCTGCGCCCGTTCCCAGTGCGGTTCGCTGTAGGTGCGTTTAATCAAATGCTGAGCAACTGGCTCCACCCATTCCGGGTCGATCCGCGCAGCAATGCGTCCCCACAGGCGGCTGGTTTCTACCAGTTCCGCCACCATTACCCATTTCGGCGGCTTTTTGAATAAACCAGAACCGGGGAAGATGGAGAAACGCGCGTTACGTGCGCCGGTATATTCTTGTTTATCGGCATCTTTCATGCCGATATGCGAAAGCAAACCGGTCAGCAACGCAATGTGAATTTCGCGATAATCCGCCGGTTCGCTGTTAACCGGAATGCCAAGTTCTTTCACCACCTGGCGCAACTGGGTGTAGATATCCTGCCATTCGCGCACGCGCAGATAGTTGAGATAATCAGTACGACACAGGCGACGGAAGGCGTTTGAAGAAAGCGCCTTTTGCTGCTCGCCAAGATAATTCCACAGATTCACAAACGCGAGGAAATCGGACTCTTTGTCGTGGAAGCGACGATGTTTTTCGTCCGATGCCTGCTGCTTGTCCATCGGACGCTCACGCGGATCCTGAATGGAGAGCGCGGACGTGATAATCATCGCCTCACGCACGCAGCCATGTTTTTGCGCTTCCAGCACCATACGCGCCAGACGTGGGTCGACAGGCAACTGCGAGAGCTGACGACCGAGCGGCGTCAGTTTATAAGCACTTTGCTGTTCATCAGTGGTGATCGCGCCCAGTTCTTCGAGCAGACGCACGCCATCCTGGATATTGCGTTTATCCGGTGCTTCGACAAACGGGAATGCGGCGATATCGCCCAAGCCCAGTGCGGTCATCTGCAAAATAACCGAGGCCAGGTTGGTACGCAGAATCTCCGGATCGGTAAACTCCGGGCGCGAGAGGAAATCCTCTTCGGAATAGAGACGAATACAGATCCCTTCGGACACACGACCGCAGCGGCCTTTACGCTGATTAGCTGAAGCCTGCGAAATTGGCTCAATCGGCAAACGCTGCACTTTGGTGCGATAGCTGTAGCGGCTGATACGCGCCGTACCTGGGTCGATAACGTATTTAATACCCGGTACGGTCAGCGAGGTTTCCGCGACGTTGGTCGCCAGTACAATGCGTCGCCCACTGTGCGACTGGAACACGCGGTTCTGTTCGCTGTTGGAAAGCCGTGCATAAAGCGGCAAGATTTCGGTATGGCGTAAGTTCAGCTTGTTCAGCGCATCGGCGGTATCGCGAATTTCTCGCTCGCCGCTCATAAAGATCAGAATGTCGCCAGGGCTTTCCTGGCTCAGTTCGTCTACGGCGTCAAAAATCGCCTGCAACTGATCGCGCTCGGTATCATCGGCTTCTTCAACAATCGGGCGATAGCGCACTTCCACCGGATAGGTCCGACCGGAGACTTCGATAATCGGCGCATTATTAAAGTGGCGCGAAAAGCGTTCCGGGTCGATAGTCGCGGAAGTGATAATGATTTTTAGGTCAGGACGCCGCGGCAGCAACTCTTTCAAATAGCCGAGCAGAAAATCGATATTCAGGCTGCGTTCGTGCGCTTCGTCAATAATGATGGTGTCGTACTGCATCAGCAGGCGGTCTTGCTGGATCTCCGCCAGCAGGATACCGTCGGTCATCAGCTTGACCATCGTGTTATCACTGACGTGATCGCTGAAACGCACTTTGTAACCGATGCAACCGCCCGGCTCCGTTTTTAGCTCTTCCGCAATACGGTTCGCCACCGTTCGCGCCGCCAGCCGACGCGGCTGGGTATGGCCGATCAGCCCTTTAATCCCGCGCCCCAGCTCCATACAGATTTTCGGTAGCTGAGTCGTTTTACCGGAACCCGTTTCCCCGGCGACGATCACCACCTGGTGGTCACGAATCGCTTCGAGAATGTCCTGCTTTTTCTGACTAACCGGCAAATTGTCCGGGTAAGTAATCTCCGGTCGTGCCGCTTCACGCAGCAGGACTTTCCCTGCCGCATGGTCAATCTCTTTCGCCATCTCCTGGAAAATGGCCTGTTGTGCATCAGGATTTTTAACCTTCTTCACACCGTGCAGACGGCGAGAAAAACGCAATCTGTCACGCAGCATCAACGAATCCAGCCGCTGCTGCAAGGCAGTAAAGGTCAATTTTTGTTGTTCTGTCATAACGTTAGTGGGCAGTAGGCTGCCTGATTAATTTTCTTTTAAATGATAGATATAGAGTACCACATCGCAGCTTTCTATGCGTTGTTCAATAAATTCGAACATAGGCTTCGATTTATTGCGCTATCTCTGTGGCAGGATTGTGAATAAAGTGTCAACAAGCAACGGGGCATTGCCCATTCAAATATCTATAAGGAAACACCATGAGCAAGGTATTAGTTCTTAAATCCAGCATCCTGGCAGGGTACTCTCAGTCTAATCAGTTGTCCGATTATTTTGTTGAACAATGGCGCGAAAAGCACTCCGCTGATGAAATCACCGTGCGTGACCTGGCTGCAAATCCGATTCCGGTCCTGGATGGTGAACTGGTTGGTGCACTGCGTCCGAGCGATGCGCCGCTGACTCCGCGTCAGCAGGAAGCTCTGGCGCTTTCCGATGAGCTGATTACCGAGCTGAAAGCCCACGACGTTATCGTTATTGCGGCACCGATGTATAACTTCAATATCTCGACCCAGTTGAAAAACTATTTTGACCTGGTTGCACGTGCAGGCGTTACTTTCCGCTATACCGAGAAGGGTCCGGAAGGCCTGGTCACCGGTAAAAAAGCCATCGTTATCACCAGCCGCGGTGGGATCCATAAAGATGGCCCAACGGATCTGGTAACGCCATATCTGTCCACATTCCTGGGCTTTATCGGCATTACCGATGTGAAATTTGTCTTCGCCGAAGGGATCGCGTACGGCCCGGAAATGGCAGCGAAAGCACAGTCTGACGCAAAAGCAGCCATCGACAGTATTGTTGCTGCATAAGATTTATGATGCCTCCCACGAAAGTGGGAGGTTTTTTATTTAACCCGCCTTTTGCGCAATACTGTCCAGCGTTGCCAGCACGTCATCCGTTAGCACTAATTCATCGGACGCCATATTCTCCCGCAGATGCCCCACCGAAGAGGTGCCAGGAATCAGCAAAATATTCGGTGAACGCTGTAACAGCCACGCCAGCGCCACCTGCATTGGTGTCGCATTAAGGCTTGTAGCAACATCGGAAAGCGTGGAGGATTGCAGCGGCGTAAAGCCCCCGAGCGGGAAGAACGGCACGTAGGCAATGCCATCACGAGCCAAAGCATCAATCATTGCGTCATCAGCACGGTGGGCAATGTTGTATTCGTTCTGCACGCAGACGATTTCGGCAATCTTTCGCGCCTCTGCAACCTGCGTCGGTGTGACGTTACTCAGGCCAAGATGTTAATGCAGGTGTTGTTTTTGCATCCCCGCCAGCACTGTCAGGCTGGCCTCAATCGATCCTTCCGCTGGGCCATGACCATCCCCCATCATAACGCGCAGGTTAACCACATCCAGTACGTCCAGGCCGAGATTACGTAGATTATCGTGTACCGCTTTTTGCAGCTCTGCCGGAGAAAATGCGGGTAACCAGGATGCGTCCTCTCCACGCCGCGCACCAATTTTAGTGACAATTGTCAGGTCGTCAGAGTAAGGATAAAGCGCTTCGCGGATAATCTGATTGGTGACGTGCGGACCATAAAAGTCGCTGGTATCAATATGATTGACGCCCAATGCCAGCGCCTCGCGCAGCACGGTTATAGCGACGTGGCGATCTCTTGGGGGGCCAAAAACCCCAGGACCAGCCAGTTGCATCGCGCCATAACCAAGACGGTTAACGGATTTTGTACCGAGAGTAAATGTGTTGCTGCTCATCGCACCCTGCCCTGTAATAAAACGGATTAAGAAAAATCAGTATAGAAACGAAAAGAGATAAATAATGCGAGGGTGTAAACAAGATTGCGGGATGAGTTGTACTGTTGCCCTGAAAGACACGAAACCCCAGGCAGGTTAAGACACGTCAAGCACCGCATCCGGCAATAAAAAAACCGCAACCTGTATCAGCGTTGCGGTTTATGCATTACATGCTAAAAATTAGAACGTTTTCTTGAAGTTTAGCATCACACCTTTATCACTGATGCCGTCTTCTTTCCAGTGGAATGCATCTACCTGCAACGCACTTTCCTGGCTGCTGTATTTCACACCCATTGTCGCCAGGCTGTTGAAACCACCACCATTCTGACCATCATCAATGTTGAAACGCTGGCTTCCCGCGCCCGAAACGCTCGCAGTTCGCTGGCTTTTCACATAGCTCAGGTTCGGGCCGCCTTCCAGCGTGGCGTTCGCACTCCAGCCGTCCTTACCGGCATAGTCCAGTTTCAGCCCAACAATGCTGTCCACTGCCGTTTCGCTACCGCTGTTCATGCTCAGGTTAAAGTCACCCGCATTGCGTTCCTGATAGCCACCCTCCAGTGTGTGACGCAGTTTAACCCCGGCATATGGCGTGACGTTCAGCCCTTCACGCAGCTCAAAGGTTTTCGCCCCTTCACTACGGAACTCCAGGTACTGTTGTTTCACATTAGCATCGGCTGTTTTATTGATATCGCCGTACGCTACCGAGCGGCTGCTGTCGAGCTGGTGCACATCATAACGCAGGGCGTTATTCCAGTTCATACCGTTGTCAAAGGCCATCTGGTGTTTCAGACCGAAGAACTGGCTGTAACCGCCTGTCACTCCGTTATCGCCTGCGGTATCTGAACCATTACCCTCCAGACGCGCAATCCCGTATTCCAGACTCAGGTTCTGATGTTCAGTCAGCGTCAGAGATTTACGCAGCGCCATCATGTCGTACTGTGTGTCGTTACCCAGTTCAGCACGCGGGTCGCCTTTCGCTACCACGTTGAAGGCCAGACCGTTTGCGACTTCCGGTGCTGCATCGGACAACATGCTGAAGCGGTTACTTAACACTCGTGCTTCATTGAATACCGTTGTTGCCTGGCTGCCGCTGACCTGTTTCAGCGCACTGTTCAGTTCCGCCGTGGTGCCTACGTTCAGGCTGCTGTACAACTCGTTGTTGGTATAGCCCGCATCCAGTACCTGCGCGACGGTGTTAACAGATGAATCTGTTGCTACATCGGTGTAGGCATTTTTAGTCATCGTGACATCAACGTTGCCGCTGGCGTCAGTAGTGCCTTGCGCGTTCCATACCACAGAGGTCGATGTAATCGTCTCTGCGTCGGTCAGATTACTGCCCTGAACGACGTTGTCGAAGGTCACGGAGGTGGAGCTGGTTCCAGCCGTAAATCCGGTGTTAACAGAAACCCCTTTCAGGCTTGCATTGTTCACTTTCAGCTTGCCGGCACTGCCGTCAGAACTGGTTCCTACAACATAACCATTCAGTTTGTTCTGGCTTCCGTCACTGGACGGGGTGCTGGCCGCAACAGAAACCGACGAGCCAGGTACATCAGGCAAAGTGTAATCAGCATAATGCACTTCGCTATTGTTACCGTTATTGCCGTTCACACCTTCAATGTTAACGCTGTCACCTTGCTTGATTAGCCCGGAACCTGTCACTCCATCGGCAATAGTCACTGTGCCGTTGTTCACGAGGTGGCCTACGGAACCCAACATGCTAAATGCAAAGGAGTTGTTGGCGTAAATGTTGATGGCGCCATTGTTCTCAATGACCGCATCAGCTGTCGTGCCGCTGTCCAGTTGCATCCCGATCATGCCCGTGTCGGTCGTGCCCGACGTTCCGAGGTTGATCGTGCCGTTGTTAACCAGTCGTGCGTTTTTATCCCCTTCCATCGCAATAGCGTTATTACCGCTAATATTCATGGTGCCGTCATTCTGCGCAACGTAATTGCTGTGAGTGAATTTCACTGCAACGCCGCTGTCTTTATCAAAATTGACGACCCCATTGCTCTGGTTCCAGAAGAAGGCATTGCTGCTCCCGGCATCACTGGCGCTTACGGCCAAAG
>OBXE01000510.1_pt1 | contig 20244 bp, 11 predicted proteins | sample 1495391 | NCBI WGS metagenome assembly OBXE01 (sample SAMEA2580146, study PRJEB22360) | human gut metagenome | biome: human gut; feature: human-associated habitat; material: faeces | place: Denmark | collected 2008/2010 | reverse complement strand
ACGAATTCCTCGCTGCCGAAGGTTTTTCCAATGTTTTTGTCGGCGGCGACTGCCAAAGCGGTCCCACCACCGTCATCAAAGCCGTGGGCGCCGGCAAGGTCGCCGCCCGCAACATTGATGAAATGCTCGGCTTTCACCATTACCTCGACTGCGGCGTTTCGGCGCCGCCTCCGCGCATGAATGACCGCACGCCCAAAGGGCGTGTCAATCTGATCGAGCGGCCGGTCAAATTCAGAAAGCGCGACTTCAATGAAGTCGAAATCGGCATGAGCAGTGAAGAAGTGCTGCAAGAATGCGGCCGCTGCCTGCGCTGCGACTGCTTCGGTGCAGGTGCGTCCTGCGGCGGGAGAATCCAATATGTTTGACTTTACGATCGACGGCAGGATTGTCTCCGTCAAAGAAGGCACCACCATTCTCGAAGCTGCGCGCAGCGCCGGTCTTCATATTCCGACGCTGTGCTACCTGAAAAATGTGAGCTCCATTGGCTCCTGCCGGCTCTGCGTGGTTGAGGTTGAAGGCACCGCCGGCCTTGTATCCTCCTGCAACACCCTCGTCAAGCCCGGCATGGTCGTGCACACCAATTCGGATGCGATCACTGCGGCACGCCGCACGGCACTCCAGCTCATCATCGCCGACCACGGACTCAACACCACCCAGTACTGTTTCAGCTGTCCGAAAAACGGCAGCTGCGAACTGCAGGACCGCTGCCGAGAGCTCGGTGTTGAAACGACGCCCTTTGACGTTAAGCCCGCCGGGGGACCGATCCTCGACTCGAACCCCTTCATTGCCTTTAATCCCGCGCTCTGCATTCGCTGCCAGCGATGCGTAGGCGCCTGCAACAACGCTGCGGGCAACCACACCCTGATCACCGGCCGCAGGGGCGTGCGCACCTCCATTCTTGCGCCTTTCGGCGAAGACTGGAAAAGCACGAACTGCGAGTCCTGCGGCAACTGCGCAGGGGCCTGTCCAACAGGCGCCATCACCATGAAGCGCCGCAGCCAATACCGTTCTTGGGAAATCCAGCGCGTGCGGACGACCTGTCCGCACTGCGCTACCGGGTGCCAATATAACCTCGTGGTGAAAAACGGCCGAATTGTCGACACTGAAGCTCTGGACGGTCCGACCAATCACGGGCTTCTCTGCGTGAAAGGACGATCGGCGAGCTTTGACTTTGTTCACTCGCCTCAGCGCCTGACAACGCCCCTCATCCGCAGCAAAATCACCGGCGAACTTGAACCGGCCTCCTGGGATGAGGCGCTCGATCTGGTTGCGCGGCGCTTCGGCGAAATCAAGGCCCGGCACGGCGGGAGCGCCATCGCAGCTTTTGCCTGCGCACGTTCGGCCAATGAAGACATCTACATGCTCCAGAAGATGGCGCGCACGGTTTTTGAGACCAACAACGTCGACAACTGTGCCCGCGTCTGCCACGGACCATCGGTTGCCGGCCTGCAGCGCACGCTCGGCTCCGGCGCGATGACCAATCCCATTTCCGATATCTGCGAAAACGCTCAGGTGATCCTGCTCGTGGGCTCCAACCCCGAAGAGGCGCATCCGGTGATCGGCATGCAGCTTCGCTCTGCGGTCGCCCGCGGTACGCGGCTCATTGTCGTTGATCCCCGCGATATCGGTCTGTCCAAAACGTCCGACCTGCACATCAAACTCAAACCCGGCACGAACGTCGCCTTTGCCAACGGCATCGTCCGTCAGCTTATTCATGACGACTTGATCGACCACGCGTTCATTGAGTGCCGCACGGAAGGTTTCGCAGACCTCAAAGCGATGGTCGAGGCTTACACGCCGGAGCGCGTCGCTCAAATCTGCGCGATTGACCCGCGCGACCTCATTGCCGCCGCGCGTCTTTACGGCCGCGCGGACCGCGCCGCAATTGTCTACTGCTTAGGCGTCACCGAGCACTCTTCGGGCACCGAAGGCGTGATGTCGCTCTCCAACATCGCCATGGTGACCGGCAAATACGGCCGTCCCGGCTGCGGCATCAATCCGCTTCGCGGCCAGAACAACGTTCAGGGCGCCTGCGACATGGGGGCATCTCCGGGCGATCTCACGGGCTACCAGAAAATCGCAGCCCCCGGCATCGTTGAGAAATTTGAAAAAGCATGGGGAACCCATCTACCGAGATTCAAAGGACTCTATGCCACGGACTGCTTCCCCAAGATGATCGAGGGCGAAGTAAAGGGACTCTTCATTTTCGGCGAAGACCCGGTGCGCACCGACCCGGACACGCATCACGTCATCAAGGCCCTCAAGAACCTTGAATTCCTGGTGGTGGATGAACTCTTCCTCACGGAAACGGCAAAGTATGCCGACGTTGTGCTTCCGGGACGCAGCTATGCCGAAAAAGAAGGCACCTTCAGCAACACCGAACGCCGCGTGCAGCGCATCCGCAAAGCCGTGGAAATTCCCGGAACGCGCGCCGACACGGATATCTTCACCGATATCATGAATCGGATGGGCTACCCTCAGCCGCATCTCACGCCCGCTCAGATCATGGACGAAATTGCTTCGGTTACTCCGTCCTTTGCCGGCATCAGTCATGCGCGGCTCGACGGCGCCGAAAACGCCGGTCAGGGACTGCAGTGGCCCTGCACGGGTCCGGATCATCCGGGTACGCCGATTCTCCACGTTGGGAAGTTCACCCGAGGTATCGGCCGCTACTCGACCGCGCAGTACCGCGATCCGAGCGAACTGCCCGACAGCGAATATCCGCTGATGCTCACCACCGGCCGAGTGCTCTATCAGTACAACGCCTGCGCCATGACCGACAAAACGGAAGGCATCAACGAGATTTCGGGGCGCTCCTTCATTGAGCTCAACACGAAGGATGCTGAACGTCTCGGCATCAGCAACGGCGACCGCGTGAAGGTCACTTCAAGGCGCGGCGCTATTGATTCGGTCGCTCATGTGTCCGACAAAACCAATGTCGGCGAAAGCTGGATGCCTTTCCATTTTCAGGACGGCAACTGCAACTGGCTCACCAAAGCAGCGCTCGACAATATCTGCAGTACACCGGAATACAAGGTGTGCGCCGTAAGAGTTGAGAAGCTCAGCGCATCGGCCTAAAACGGACGCTACATAGCGTGAAGGCGCTCTGAATTCCTTTGGGAATCAGAGCGCTTTTTCTTCTTTGTGCTCCAACTGTATCTCTTTCTGACGCTACTCAGGGTTGAATTTTCGACCCAAGTAAACAATATGTTTTCTTTAGCCAACACTTTTCTATTTTCTGCCGAAATTTGTCATAGCCGCAAACTAATGATTTCTAAATAATATTAACTGGTATAAGGGTATACCCCCCCCCCCGTTCTGTCACAACAGTTTACTTTTGAAGAGACTTCGCTCAAAGCGAGTTGGTTCACTGTGAAATAGGACAAGAAAAGATGGGCAAGCTCTCTACAACAAGATTGGCTTTTCTCGCTGTTGCGGTTGCAGCAGCCTTCCCTGTACTCGCACAAGCTGCAGACGCGGCGACGATTGATCAGGAAGCCTTGGAGAACGGTTTTAGTCAATCAACTGGCGGAAACTCGACATTCGAAGATACGAATGTTGCGCTGAAGTTAAATAATCAAGTGTCTGTCGGCACTTCTAATAAAGGAGCCAAAATTTACTTGAAGGGAGAGACAGACAATATCTCCTCTCTTTCAATTAAGTCTAATTCTATTCATTTCGGCAGCAATGCCGAAATCGACTCCAGCGGTTCAGCCATAAATCCCGGCAAAGGTCTCTACAATTTTGCAGCCTGGCAAGATGGAAACTCTTCGCTGACAATTGAAACGAATAAACTGACGATTGGTGATAATGAAAAATCTGCTGATCGTGGATTCCAAATGCAGGGAGCCAACAATCACTTGACCATTTTGGCAAATGAAATCGTTGCTTACGTAGGTGACGGCTTCATTAATGCTCAAGGCGAAAATGGAACCAGTGAAGTACTGATCGGTACGGCAGAAAAACGAATCAAACACTTTGAAGCTCATACCACTTACGGCAAAGATGATTGGGGCGTTGCCCTGCTTCAGGCCAATGAAGGGAACACGGTGTCTCTTTATGCCGATGAAGCTATTCTTGATGGCTCTACAGGTCCCGTGGGTGGTGTAATTGGTTCCGGCGGCTGGGGTACCGTCATTGTTGATGCCAACAAACTCACCATTGACGGTAATATTTGCGGCACTTATGGGACAATGCCCAGGGCCGGCAAACAGCTGACTTTGAGTGTCAAAGCCGGAACGCTGGATATGACCGGGGATATCAATGTTGGCAACAAGGGCGATGGGTACAGCAACTTTGACCGCAATACAACCGTAGAAATTAAAGCCGATGTGCTTAATCTTAAAGGCAACATTAAAGTCGACAATAATAAACGAACGGAATCAGATGCAAAAGGCAACAATATTTCTGCAGTTAATTTAACTGTTAACAAAACGGCCAATATCACCGGCACGATTATTGCCTCGCGAACGGATGGAACATCTACTGTCACCTTGGGCGGCGACGGCGATGCGACAGCCTCCTCCGGTAAGTACGAAGTGACTGGGGACGGCAGCAGTATTGTCTTTAAGGATTCCGGCTCTTGGGTGATTAACAAATGGGAAGGCACTGACGGGAACCTTACAGCATCCGATTCCGTTAAGGTTGATGTCAACGGTGAAGTAACAACGACCTCCACCACGCTCAACGGCACATCTACACTCACGCTTAACGACGGCGCAAAAATTTCAAGCAAGACACTCGAAGGCTCGGGCGGCACTTTCCTCATTAATACTGCTGATGAACAGGTCATCAACATTACTGCCAACAACAACAAAAGCACACAAGCCGTTCTTTCTGGCAGCCAGAACGACAAGTATGCGTCAGCTGACGATGCAGTGAACGCTCTGAAAGCCTCTGTCGGCTCCACAACCGGCCTAAGCCTCTCCGCCGCTGAAGGTGCGGTCGCTGACAGCTGGAAGGTTGTTGACAATGGGGATGGAACGACTTCAGTGATAACGCAAGCCAACCAAAAGCTTGAGGGATACAACACGATTAATTCCCTTGCCGTTTTCTCCTGGCGTCACGAGCTCAACAACCTGCAAAAGCGCATGGGTGAACTCCGCGATCTGAACGGCAATATCGGTGCTTGGGCACGCGTCTTCGGATCTGAACAGAAGTACGGCGATGCCGGACAGGTCAATAAGAACACCACGATCCAAATCGGTGCCGATGTTAAGGTGGCGGACGCCTGGACAATCGGCGGCGCATTCAGCTATACCGACGGTTCAGTTGAAGCGACCGGCATTTCCGGCGACAACAAAGCCTACGCTTTTACGGCTTACGGCGTGTGGCAGCATGAAAATGGATCCTATCTGGATTTGACGGCACGTTATGCTCGGCTCGACGCTGACTTTACCGCTCAGACGATGACTGGTTCCTACAACAACAATGCCTACGCTGTCACTGCGGAAGTGGGACACAAGTTCAATCTTTCCGAGCTCGCCTTTATTGAACCGCAGGCGGAAGTGATCTACGGCCGCGTCGTTGGTGACGATTTCACGGCATCTAACGGCACCCGCTTCTCCCAAAAAGACTATGACTCTCTGATCGGACGCTTGGGTGCCCGTGCAGGGTTCAACTTCCCGGAAAACAAGGGCAATATCTACGCTCGCTTCTCGGTTGTTCACGACTTCCAAGGTGAAGTTGAAACGACAGCCTTAAACAACACCTCCCGCACGGTCAAAGATGACTTAGGCGGCACTTGGGTTGAATACGGCGTCGGCGGCAACTTCCGGCTCAGCGACACCGCCAACGTTTACGTGGACCTTGAACGTACTTCCGGCGGCGAAATTCAAGAGAATTGGCGCTGGACCATCGGCGCACGCAAAGTCTTCTAAAAACGCCTTTATTTCATAATGACCTGCAGCCCGAAGAATCATGATTCTTCGGGCTTCAAAATAATGGAAGAAACTGCATTCACTTGTTTCGTAAACTTTATTTCGCTGCCGCTGAGGGAATTCCCGCAGAATGAGCATTCTTCATAAAGCGTGATGCAAAAATGTTCATAATAGACATCACCTTTATAATTTTTAAAAAACAATGCCTCAGCAGCCCGCCCCTTCCGACGAGATTATTCCCGCCGCCCCAGCTTCGGTCATACACGAGCTCAAATACATAGACCTTTTGCTCCTCAAAACCCTTGCCGAAACCGAATCTCTCACGAAGACGAGCGCCCGCATAGGCATCAGCGTGGCCAAAGCTTCGCGCATGCTTTCGTCGCTTCGCAAACTTTTTAATAATGAACTCGTCCAGCGATGCGGCCCGCGCATGATCGCAACGCCCGAACTTGAGCGTCTGCTTCCGGACATCAGAGCTTCAATCAAAAGTCTTGGAAAACTGTTCGAGCATCCGCTCGCCTTTCATCCTGCAGACATTGAAAGCCGGCTCGTCTTCGCCTGCACGGACAACGCTTATCTGGCGCTCCTCGCTCCGGCATTAAAGCGCCTGGCCGAAGAGGCGCCCCGTCTGCAGATTTCCGTTTCCGAACTTGACGACCAAACACTGAGCAAACTTTCTTCCGGCGACATCGATTTCATTCTTGGTCAGGATTTCTTAGCGCGCAAAAATGACCGATTTCGTCATCAGCGGCTGCTCACCTGTCCGCACTGCGTTGTCGTACGCCGAGATCATCCGATGGCGCTCGCCCATCCGGACGGCCGAATTACCGCCGGTGATCTGCGGGGTTTCCGCCAAGTGCTCCCCATTATTCACCGTCCATCGGGCTTTGAAAGCCCTACGCGGCTCTCAATGAATCTGGCAACTGCTGAAGCCATCCGGCTTCCGTACTTTATTGCCGGATTCTTCACCATTTTGCAAAACGACTGTTTTTTAGCCGCTCCGCTTGCCGTTGCGCAAAGGCTCTCGAACTGGCTGCCCATAGAACTGCTCCATTTTGATGAAGGCAGCCAATTTCTCTGGACGCCGGAAATTCTTTGGCATGAACGCACGGACGCGAGTCCTCTTCATCAATGGGTGCGTTCCATTGTCTGTTCGGCGGCAGCCGCGGCAAACACCCCTTAACGAAAATAATGAGAGCCGCAGCACAGACGTACTGCGGCTCTCAGCGCTTTATGGCCTAGAGCGGATCAAACCCAGGTTAGTTGTCCGTGAAGGCCTTCTTCACGCTGATCGGGAAGGCTTGATAACCGAAGACATCGGTAAACTTCAGCGCAACTGCCGGCTGAGTTTCACCCCAACGGTACTCATAGAGATACGGATGCGGCGAGGTGGCTGCTGCGGCCGTTCCCTTCTTCTTCTGGAAGCTCAATCCAGCCGTCGAATAGAAGACCGTCACAGAATTCTTGTCGGCCTCATAGCCGCAGAGTCCCGTCACCGGACTGTAGTACTCGTGTCCGAGATCTTTGCCCACTTCCCAGATCTGTTCGACCGTCATCTTCTTCTGATCGATCTTATAGATCACGCCGCGCGTGTATTTATCTTCGGCCAATGCCGGCTGTTCCATGCCGCGGGCATCACCGTTGTCGAATACCGTGATGTAGACAGTGTCTTTGTCGGACTTTTCGTCAATACGCCAGGCCGTATGCTGCGTCCAGCTCCAGTCGAAGCTGCCTTCGCACTTGCTGCCTTCGCACTTAATGGGCTTGCCGTCCTTATCCACCGGCGTCAGGACTTTATCAGCCCAGCCTTCGCGCCAGCCTTCAGGAGAAGAAAGAATCCATTTGACCTTCTTGTCGCGGCCGATCTTGATAACGGCAGACTGGTGACGCGACGAAATGATGATGGAATCGTCAGTCGGATCGTAGTCAACCGAATTAACATGCGCCCAGTTGCGGCCCGGTCCCACGCCGGCGACGTCACCGAAGACGCCTTCCTGCTCCTGTTTGGCAAGATCTTCGGCCGAAAGGGTCTGACCGGCCTTGGAAGCATCAATATTGAGGCATACCGCACCCTGATCGAGCGCCTTAATGACGTTGGAACGATACGGATCGAGAATTTCAGCCAGACGCCAATCATCGACCACGCCGCCATTCGGGTCAATTTCAACGATCACGTCACGCACCGTGTGAACGCGCTTATTGTCGGCGCGACGGTAGTCGAACGCTGCGACGCGAAGGAGACTGTTGCCGTTCTGGGCGTTGTCAAACGAATGGCTGAAGTCGCTGTAGCCCGAGGGGAGCCGGCGATTGAAGATCTCGCGTCCCATGAGGTCGTATTTGACATACCGCTGACCGAAGCCCCAGGTGAGCGCACCGTCTTTGGTCTGCTGGAAGCCCATAAAGTAGCCCGAGTACCACGGGTTTTCCGGATCGCCAATCAGCGTATCAAAGAGCCACCAGCGAACTTCGCCGGCCGTATCGATGATACCGACATTCGTGTTGTAAGCCCATTCCAGCGCACCGCCCGAGGGATTATTCCAGGTGAAGCGGGCGCCCTGCGGCGCAACGCTGTTCAACTGTGCGTCAACGAGGTAAAGACGGTCTGCAAATTCCGGATCTACCTTCTGAACTTCAACCGTAAAGGGACGCCGCTGATTAGGCATGCCGTTTGAACGGGTATAAATGGACGGTGCATAGAACTGATAGCGGTCAGTGAACTTCTCAGCCTTGCCCTGGAAGGTTCGCGTATAGCTCACTTCCACCGTGTTGAGGTAGTCCTGATAAAGACCGAACACCGGAACGCCCGCATGCGTTTTAAGCTGACGTTTGGAGACTTTGTATTCGATCGTGCGGCCGTTGGGTTTCGGAAGAATTTTGACGGTGACGTCATCGAGCTTATAACCGCCGTCGCGGATCACGGCCGTCAAAGGCGCAACGTTATAGGGATTAACAATGACTTCGCCGATATGACCTTGGACGGGATAAGTAACGGCCGGGCCGCTCGGGCCGCCGCTGGCGGCAACGGCTGCCGAAAATCCCAGAAACGCGGCAAATGCCGCAATTTTGCTGAGCTTCATTGATTTCATGATTTTCTCCTTTGGGCTGGATGTTTTTCAGCTGTGACAATCATGAAATCTGGGCGCTTTTCTCGCCATGCGCAGATTTAGCATTTTTTTGCCGGCGAACGCAAATCGTCTTTGCATATTCTGCAACGGCAGACTGGCGAGCCGTCCTCCGGCGAGAGACGCACAAGATTGAGGCCGGCCTTATGCATCTCCCGCTTGATTGGGAAGCCGCAGCAGCAGCTTCCCAATCGCCGAGCGTTCATTATTTAGCTTCTACTTCCTTAGCGGCCTCCGTACCGGCCAGTCGGCCGAGCACCACGGCAATCGTGACGCCTGCACCAAACTGGCTGGCCGTTTCGCCCGCGACATAAAGCCCGGGAATCACCGACCCGTCAGCCCGAAGGGCACGACTCTTCGCATCACGCATGACGCCGCCATAGGTCGTCTGCGAAGCGGGCGAAATCTTTTGTCCGTAATAAGGCGCAGTGTCAATTCTCGTGAAGATGGAATCCTTCCGCCCGAAGACGGGATCCTGCTTGGTGTCATAAACCGTATGCCACTGCGTAACGGTTGCGCCCAATGCCTGCGGATTGATGCCTAGTTTGGCTGCAAGATCCGTCAGATTCGGCGCTTCAACAAAGTAGCCGCGCGCTTTGTAGGCCTGCATCAGCGACGCATGATCGACGGCCTTCTGATCAAAAATCAGATAGGCAACGCCGCCCGTCTGCTTGGTGATCGCCGAAGCGAGCGCGGCCGTCTGTCCGAGCTCGTTGGCAAAGCGCTTGCCCTCTTGGTTAACGAGAATGGCGCCGTTGTAGCGGACGTTGGTGAGCGACACCGCCCCGTGACCCGTGTCATAAGCCACCGTCTGCGGCCCGGTCAGATCCATTTGCGAGAGTGCTGCACCAGCCTTTTCCGCCATGATGATGCCGTCACCCGTCGCGCCGACGCTGGCCGTCGACGGATATCCGGCCCACTGCGGGCTGAAGCGCTTCACGAGATCTGGGTTCGAAGCAAAGCCGCCGGTAGCCAAAATCACCGCTTTTGCGTGAATCTCATAAGAGCCCTTGGGCGTCGTCACCCGAACGCCGGACACGCGGCCGTCTGTACCGACGATCAAATCAGTCGCCTTCGTATCGGTTCGCGTTTCGATGCCGAGCGCATCCACACGTGCCTTCATGACGGGCACCAGGCTCGTGCCGAGCGCGCCGCCGTCTTTGGGCGTGTGCTGGGAGCCGTTGATCACGCGGGATAGGTCCGCACCCATGCCGATAAGCCAATCCGCAGTGGGGCCGGAGAGATCAGCGAGCTGCTTCACGTTGGCGAGTTCCTGACCCCGTGCGCCTTTTTCAAGTTTGGCGTAATAATCCGCGGCAGTATAGGGTTTGGCGGAGCTCATCTGCACTTTGGACCCGCCGGCATTAAAGGCCGTTGAAGCCAAGAGCGTTGTGCCGCCCACGAGCGGCAGTTTTTCAATCAGGAGCACCTTCGCTCCGGCTTCCTTGGCCGCAATTGCGGCCCCCATGCCGGCGCCGCCGGCGCCCACCACCAATACATCCGTCGAATTATTGGTGGGCAGCGCAGCATCGGTCTGATGCGTCTTTTTCAGATCTGCAGCGGTTCCGCCCGCTTTTTGGAGTGCCGCTTCGACCGCTGCCGTCACAGCCCGCGAGGAGTTCGTCGCACCCGAGACCGCATCGATGGCCGTCGTTTGCCGGGCAATAATTTCCTTAGAGATCATAGCAATAGCCTCAACACCCAGGCCAGGCGTTTCTTCACCGCGCACCACTTTGATGGATTTAATCGCCTGCCCTTGGATTTCAACCGAGAAGACAACGGGTCCGTTATTGCCTTTTGCCGATACCTCATAGGTCCCATCCTGAAGCGCGGCCTGAACCGAACCGGCTAAACCTAAAGCCGCAAGAAATCCAATTGTGAAGAGCTTCCGCATATCTTTCTCCGCATCCAAACTTTCAGACAAGGATCCCTGTGACCCTTGCCGCTGCGTTCCATTATCTGCGTCATTTAAATCCTGCGGACTTATGAAAAACACGGAATATGCACATGTAATACGTTTTCACCCCTTTCGCCGTAGCGCGTTAACAGATCCCCATTTTCCGCCGCTAAAAGTTCTATCGCCGATTGTTACGGTTTTAATGCTTTGCGGCCATTTCAATACTTGGAGAACCGCCCGTTCGAGCTTTAGACTTTGGCCGCTCGCCCGCAGTCTTCGGAGGCCAGCCAACGACTGCGGGAGAAGTTCATATCAAAAAAAGGAGGAAACCATGAATAATCTCTCACGCCGCTCGCTTATCCGCGGCGCCGCCGTGCTCCCTGCTGCCGGATTGGGTCTTGTCAGCACTGCCGATGCATCGTCCTCGTCAAAGCCAAAATTCGACGAAATCTATGATGTAGTGATCATTGGTTCCGGTTTTTCCGGGCTTGCTGCAGCCTTGGCAGCGCGCGAAGCGGGCGCTTCAGCTGCCGTATTTGAAAAAATGGCTTTCGTGGGCGGCAACTCCTCGCTTTCGGGCGGCATGTTTGCCGTACCGGGCTCGAGCGTGCAGAAAGAGCAGGGCATCAAGGACTCTCCCGAAGCACTGATGGCCGACATGGAGCGCATTGGTCTGGGTCTGGGCGATCCTCAGCATATTCGGTTCGTCTGTGAACACGCCGCAGAAACCTTTGAATGGACACGCAGTTATATCGGTGTGGACTGGAATCCAACGCTTACCGGCAAGGGCGGCCACTCCGCCGAGCGCTGTCTCATCACACGGCAGGGCACGGGCCAGGGCATTATTGTGCCGGCCGTCAAAAAGCTCGCTTCGCTCGGCGTCAAGCCCCGTACGGGCTGCTTCATGGAGAAGATCCTGCGAAGCCCCGAAGGACGCGTTCAAGGCGTTGAGATCCGTGAAGGCTATGTCTTCGGAAAGCCTGCCGCGGGCACCGTGAAGCGTATCGGCGCCCGCCGCGCCGTGGTGCTCGCCTGCGGCGGCTTCGGCGCCGACGTGCAGTATCGTCAGAAGCTCGACCCCAAGCTCGGCGCACAGTTTCTCACCACGAACCAGCCCGGCGCCACGTCGGAAAGCTGGCGCGAAGTCTCCCGCATTGGCGCGCGCGTCATTCAGGCCGATTGGATTCAGTGTCTGCCGTCCTGCTCTCCGCTCGAAAAAGGCATGGGGAAAGCCACGCACTTTGCCTCTATTTCCGGCTCACTCTTCGGCTTCTGGCTTTCGAGCCTTACCGGAGAACGCTTCGTCAATGAGTTCGGCGACCGCAAAGTCTGCACGGACGCCATTCTCACCGTCATCAATAAAGGCGGACACGCACTTGCATTGAGCGACAGCGACGGCGTCGCACATCTCGAAAAGCTCCGCCCGGGCCTGTTCGACCAGATGATTGCAGAGAAGACCGTCGTCAAGTATGAAGATGCCGAAGCGCTCGCCAAAGCCTACGAAATGGATCCGGAAGTTCTGAAAAAGACCATTGCGCAATATAACGATGATCTTGCCAAACAGAGCGATCCGAAGTTCGGCCGCCGGTTTGACCGTTCGGCTAAGCCCATCGGCTCGGGCCCCTACTTTGTCTCAGAAATGAGCCCCAAAGTACACCACTGCAGGGGCGGCGTGGCGACCGCCGTTGACACGGCGGTACTTGACGTCATGACCGACAAGCCGATTCCCGGCCTCTTTGCGGCGGGCGAATTCGTGGGCGGCATTCACGGCGCCGTGCGCATCGGCGCGTGCGCGGTGATGGACTGTCTCGTCAATGGGCGTGAAGCCGGCCGCATGGCTGCCCAGTCCAAAGCCTGGTTCTAAAGTCGTTCATTAACCGTTGACCGGCCCAGATGCGGCGCAAAGCTCAAACCGGCTTTGCGCCGCGCTTAGGTCTCTATTCCAAAAACCCAAGATGTTCACGCCTGCCTTTCGACGCTTCGTATGGGCTGGCTGCGCCCTCTTCGCCGCAGCCGGCACCCCTGCCTGCACGCTCTTTGGCGCCGTCGGCGAAGGCATGGTCAAGGGCGGCGGAACGCTCGCCGCTAAAACCCGGGACGAACACCCCGGGCCCCAGCGCTTTGACATCGCAGTGCCTTCAAAGGGCTATGCCTACCTCGGACTCTTCACGGGCGACAAGCACCGCTTCAACATGGGCTTCAATGAGAAGGGGCTCTTTCTCGCCCGTTCAACTTCAGGGAGCCTTCTGCGCAAAGAGCGGCTGGCATTGCCGCGCTTCTTTAAGCACCGCTTGAGTGCAACCGACTGGATCATGCAGCATTACGCCTCAGTCGACGAAGTGCTCGCACACAAGGAAGTATTTGTCGAGCCGGTGAACTACCTTCTGGCAGACCGCACCAAAATCGCCGTCGTTGAGGTGATGCCGGGCGGTCAAACCACTGTCCGCATCACGGAACACGGGACGGCCGCCCACACCAACCACTTCATCGAACCGGAATCCGAAGCTCTCAACCAAAAAATCGGCTCGAGCAGCGCTCGCCGGCTCGAGCGCATTCGGGAGCTTCTCGCCGCTGCGGATAAACCCCTTAAGATCGCGGACATGGCGGCCATGACCCGCGATCGGCATGACGGTCCCGTCCGCAGCATTTGGCGCACCGGCACCAAGCCCGACGGCGTTCAGACGCTGGCAGCCATTGCCGTAAGTCTCCCATCAATCGGCAATCCGTCCCTGAACCTTACCTGGCGAACCGATCCGAACAATCCTCGCGCCATGGACTCGCTCGTCTGCAGCGTTGCGCCCGAAGATTTCAAAATGGGTACTGCCGCCTTCCGAAAGAAATGTTCCGCTGTGGAAAACCATCCTTGATTCGCTTGCATGAAAGGGCCGCCCGTTCAAAAGGAAGTCCGCCGGCCGTCAGGGCTCAGAGTAATGAAGCAGACCGCAGGCATCAGCTGATAAAGAAGAGAAATGCAAGCGTACAGATCTGCACCGGTGCGGAACGCTTAATCACCTCTATCGGACTCACGCCTGCAATGCCCGAAATCACGATTACGCCGGCAGCCAGGGGCGAAGAGACGCGGCCGAACGTAGCGGCAACGCTTGCGAGGTAGCCGAGATCGGGGATCGTCATGCCGAACGAGGCGGCGTGCGGCGTAACGGCTTCATTAAAGGCAAAGGCCGCAGCGTCGCCCGAACCCGTCATGACGCCGAGCACATAGGGACCGACGGCCGCGCCGAGTTTGGCGAGGTCGGACGACCCCTTAAGCGCCTCGACGAAAACGTCAATGACCCCGCAGGAACGCAGGCCGGCGGCGAAAACGCCGGCGGCAATGATGAGCCCCAGAATGCTGCCGTAGCCCTGCCCCATGCCGTCAAAGAACCGCTTTGTCAGATCCGCCGGACTGACGCGCGTCACGATCATGGTGTAGATCACGCCGATCAGCATGGCTGTCGCCACGGAAACCTTCACCTGCGGGAACCCGATGGCCACCACAAAGAGCAGTATGACCGGCAGGAGCGGCGCAAAAGCCCAGAGCAGATTAGCCTTTTCGGGCAGCTCCACTTTGTTTTCCGAGTCGTGAACGCCGTCGTTCTCGAAGCCCCCTTTCTTGTAGTCGCCAAAGAGCAGACAGGCCGCAACCATCACGATGATGCAGACGATGGAAATCAGCAGCGTGCGCGTGCCCGTATAGGTGAGATAGTCCATGATCGGCCAGTCCGCAATCTTTGCTACGAACCCGTTGTGCGAAGACCCGGGCGACCAAAAAGACGGCAGCGTCGAAGCAATCACCGTACAAGCGGCCATTGCCGGCCGAAAACCCGCGCGAATCATGAGCGCGCAGATCGTCGGACCGATGGCCGCACACATGCCGGCCAAAGACGAAATCGCAATGGATACAACGCCCGTCACAATCATGCAGCAAGGCAGGAGCGCAATGCCCAGTCGGTTGAGCGGCTTCGTGAGGAGCCTCACCAGATGCAGGTCGCACCCGGTGATGTTCATCACTCGGGCGAAACCCATCGCCGAACAGACCACGACGATGAGTGAGGCATTGGTCATCGATTTATCGAACTGCTTGAAAGCAGCAATCGGATCGAGTGCGAGCAGACACATTGCGAAACCGGATGTGAGGAGCACCAAACGTGTCTCCCAGCGTTTGAGCAGTCCGTATACCGTGATGCAGACGACAGCCAATGCTGCCCATATTTCAAAAGTCATGAGTTTCGCTTCCTTGGGTGGTATTCATGGTTTTTTATGCTTTTCGCCTCTAGGCGAATTGGCGTATTTTAGAAAGCAAAATGTCATACTCCATTAGCGGTATTACCTATTACCTAAAACCGTCTGAGTCGGCATACAGGACATAAACCGACGTTTTCTTTTCAGACTGCCGACATCGCAAAACGCTTCCGATATGCGTACCCATCCTGCGCAATCTGCAGGTTTTATGGTCCAGGTCGTAATACCGCAGGCCGCTTCGGTCATCGTCCTCCTTAGACTCATTGGGGGGATGTGAAGAGCCCCGTGAGCGAGCCTCTCAGTGCGCTCGATCAGCCCGCCGTCTCTTTGAGACTTCTCGATTTCCCATACGGAGCACTTCCGCGATGCCAGTCATTCTGCCCAACGGGCTTCCTGCCAATGAGCGCCTCCTTGACGAAAACATCTTCGTCATGTCGCCAGACCGAGCGCGCACACAGGACATCAGACCGCTTCGAATTCTGGCGCTCAACCTGATGCCGACCAAAATCACAACGGAAACGCAGATTGCCAGGCTGCTTGCCAATTCGCCGCTGCAGGTAGAGCTCACGCTGCTTCAGACCGCCTCTCACCGCGGCAGGCACGTCTCGGGCGACCATCTCGATGCTTTCTATAAGACCTTCGATGACATCGAAGACGAACGTTTTGACGGCATGATCATTACCGGCGCGCCCGTGGAACAGCTCGATTTTCACGAAGTGAATTATTGGGAAGAGCTCAAAGGCATCTTCGACTGGAGTCTCACTCATGCATATTCCACGCTTCATGTGTGCTGGGGCGCATTTGCCGCGCTCTGGCATCACTACGGCATCCGCAAGCGCCCGCTGGCCGAAAAGCTTTTCGGCATCTTTGAGCATGAAGTGCTTCGCCCTTCCAACCCGCTCGTGCGCGGCTTCGATGACCGCTTTTTCGTCCCGCACTCCCGCCATACGGGCCTCAATCTAAAGGATCTAGCCGCAGTTCCCGCTCTGAGACTGCTTGCTTCGGGCCGCCGCACCGGTCCCTGCCTGCTTTCCACGGAAAACGGGCGGCAAATTTTCGTGACCGGACATCCCGAATACGACCTCTTCACGCTCGACGCGGAGTATCGCCGGGACCTTGAAAAAGGACTCGAGATTTCTGTTCCTGAAAACTATTACCCGTCCGACGATCCGGCGCAGCGTCCGATCAACCGCTGGCGCTCTCACGCGCACCTCCTCTACCACAACTGGCTCAACTACTACGTCTATCAAACGACGCCCTATGACCTTGAGGAACTTTCTCCCCTTGCCGGCGAGCCGCGCTGAGTTCGGCTCAAGTCTTCAGTGTCTCCCGTCGTTAACACCTACGATGACTTCCCAGGGCTATAGGCAAGAAGTTGTAGGCAACCCAAATCGGCGTCATCATTTCTCTCAGCGGCTCTCAAAAAACCTTGCAAAGTTTGGCTGAGCGAGTAAATTGATTCTCAAGCACTTCGCTTTCATTTCTCCTTTACACCGATTTCGAAATGAACACCGTCCTTCATGCATCGTCCTTTTATTACGCGTTTTGGCGATTTACGCACAAGACGCGTTTGACTGCATAAAAGGTTTCGGCAAGCGAAAACACAAAACCTGCGGTCTCAAACGCCGCAGGTTTTTTGTTGTTCCTTCCTCTCCCGCACCGCACCAAAGATACGACGGGATCCAAGCAAGGCCAAGCAGCACTCTCCGGCGGCAAAGAGATCGAGCCCAGACACTCGAATCCACCCCAATACCCGAATTTATTCTTCCGGAGAGAAACCATGATCATCATCATGAAGGCCACCGCCACAACGACCGACATCACCGATCTTAAGGACCGTCTTGAATCCCGAGGGCTTCGCGCTGTCGTCATGCAGGGGCAGGAAAAAACAGCCGTCGGCGTCATCGGCGAAACCCGCCTGCATCTGCCCGCCGACCAAATTCTGGCGCTTCCGTCGGTTGAATCCATTCGCCGCGTAAGTGACCCCTGCAAACTCGCCAACCGCCTCTTCCATCCGGAGGACACGATCGTCAAAGCGGGCAGTGCCAAGGTGGGCGGCGGCCACTTCGCCATGATTGCCGGTCCCTGCTCGATTGAATCCGAAGAGCAGATCGTCGGCATCGCCAAAGCCGTGAAAGCCGCTGGCGCCACGATGCTCCGCGGCGGCGCCTTCAAGCCGCGTACGTCGCCCTACGACTTCCAGGGGCTCAGAAGCGAAGGGCTTGACCTGCTCCTCAAGGCCCGCAAAGCCACAGGTCTGCCGATCGTCACTGAAATCATGAGCATCACGCATCTGCCGCTCTTCGAAGACGTCGACGTCATTCAGGTCGGTGCCCGCAGCATGCAGAATTTCGAAATGCTCAAGGAACTCGGCCGCACCAATAAGCCCATTCTGCTTAAGCGCGGTCTGGCCAACACCATCAAAGAACTCCTGATGGCCGCCGAATACATCATGGCAAGCGGCAACGATCAGATTATTCTTTGCGAACGCGGCATCCGCACCTACGAAACCGCCACCCGCAATACGCTTGACCTTTCTGCCGTGCCGGTGCTTCACGAAAAAACGCACCTCCCGGTGGTGATCGATCCCTCGCACGCCACGGGCGTCGCCCGCTATGTTCCGTCCATGGCAGCCGCAGCAGCGAATGGGCTTGCCGGCCGCCGCGGCGGCCGGCGGCGCCGACGGTCTGATGATCGAAGTGCACAACACCCCCGCCGCCGCGCTCTGCGACGGTCCGCAGTCGATCACGCCCGAAGAATTCGAGCGCGTCGTGAAGACCGTGAACGCCGTGCGCGCCGCCGTGAATCTTCACAACATGGCCGCCCCTTCCGCCGTCCGTACGGCTGAAGATGTGATCCGCGTGTGCGCGTCATGAGCTGCTGCGAACGCTCCCGCCTTGTGCATGTCTCAACGGGACGCCCCTACGATGTAGAGGCGCTCCCGGGGCTCCTCCATGCCCGCGGACATGACGCGCTCAAGGCGCGCCTTCAGGCACTCGTTCCCGAACGGGCAGTCATCGTCTCCGACACCAACGTTGCGCCGCTTTATGCCCGCGCGGCGGCAGAAGCACTCGGCCCAAAGTGTGCCGGCATTCACGTGATTCCTGCGGGCGAAGCATCCAAAACGCCCGCCGAACTCGTCCGCGCGCTTGAAGCCTTTGCTGCGCTCGGGCTCACGCGAAGCTCTGCGGTGATTGCGCTCGGGGGCGGCGTGATCGGCGACCTCGCCGGTCTGGCTGCCGCGCTTTGGATGCGCGGCATCGACTGCGTGCAGATGCCTACTTCGCTCCTCGCAATGGTCGATTCGAGCGTAGGCGTCAAAACCGCCGTGTCCCTTCCTGCCGGCAAAAACCTGATGGGCGTCTTCTCGCAGCCCAAGGCCGTGCTGATCGATCCGCAGGCGCTTGACACACTTCCCGAGCGGGAACGCGCCTGCGGCTGGGGAGAGATGATCAAATATGCGGGCATAGACGCCCGCATGAACCAGCTCGTCCATGAGGCTCTTGCCGGCATTGAGCCCGGCTCGCCCGCGCCCCTTCCGACGGTTGACCTCATACTGGCCGCCATTGACGTCAAGCGCCGCATCGTCGAAGCCGACGAACGCGAAGCGGGTGAAAGAAGACTCTTAAACCTCGGCCACACCGTCGGGCATGCCGTCGAAGCGGCGGCGCACTGGGAGCTTTCTCACGGCGCCTCTGTCGCCGTCGGCATGGCAATTCTCACGCGGGCTTTGGTTCGCGAAGGACGTTTGCCCGACGAAATGCGCGCTGATCTCGAGACGCTTCTCGCCAAAACCGGGCTCCCATCCGCCGTTCCCGCGGCTTTAAGAGCCCGCAGCGACCTCGATTTTTCGCCCGAATCGCTCCTTAAGCTCTGCCAGCACGATAAAAAGGCTGGGGCAGCCGATGTCGCGCTGGTATTGCCTGTTTCACCGGGCTGCGCCCGGATCGAGCGCACATCCTGGGCGAAACTCCTCGAGAGGATCCGCGCAGGACTCTGAAGAAAAATACGGGCGGCCGGAGCGCCGCACCAACTTGAAGCCACTCCTCATGCAGCAGACCGTTTCCCCGCAGCAGCTTTCCGGCACGATTGCCGCCATTCCTTCAAAGTCCTGGGCTCACCGCGAACTGATTGCCGCCGCGCTGGGCGCGCCCGATCATGCCGTGCTCGTGCGCTTTCGGGGCGGCTCCAACGACATTGAAGCCACATGTCGCGCCCTGCGGGGGCTCGGCGCAAAAATTGAACGGCTCCCCGGAACGGGCGCGCGGGTAAAGGGCATCAGCCGCGCAGAACTAAACACCCGCACGGAAACGCCGGTACTCGACTGCGGCGAATCGGGCACCACGCTGCGCTACCTTCTGCCCGTCGCTGCCGCCCTCAGCGGACCGGCCGGCGTCATCTTTACGGGATCCGGGCGGCTTCCCGCCAGACCGCAGGAGCCGCTCGCGGGGGAACTAGAGTGCCACGGCATTACGCTCGACTATGCCGAGGCTTCTCCTGGGGCGCTGCTGCCCGTGCGGCTCACCGGCAGGCTTCTTCCCGGCGCTTATGCGCTTTCGGGCGCCGTATCGTCGCAGTTTCTCGGCGGACTCCTCTATGCGCTCTCCGTTCTTGACGGGCCAAGCACACTCGCCGTCAAGGATCGGCTCGAGAGCGAACCCTATGTGCGCATGACGCTCTCCGCGCTTCAGCAAAGCGGCGTTGAAATTGCCGAATCACGCACCGACCAAGGACTGCCGCTCTGGACCATTGCCGGCCGAGGTGCCCTCACGCCGCCCGAAGATGTTCAGGTCGAAGGCGACTGGTCCAATGCCGCCTTCTGGCTCTGTGCCGGGGCGCTCACGCAAAATCCCGAGGGCATCGCCGTGGAGGGACTCAGCCTCACGTCGCTCCAAGGCGACCGTGCCGTCGTCGACATTTTGTCGCGCTTCGGTGCGCAGGTTGAATCGTCCTCCGAGGGCCCTGTCGGAACCGTGCGGGTCAAACCTCCCAAAAACGGCGCCGCGCTTCGCGGGCAGACGATTGATGCCCGGCAGATTCCGGACCTGGTGCCGATTCTCGCCGTGGCGGGCGGGGCCCCCGGGGGCGCAAAACGGGTCTGCGCCGT
>OBXE01000503.1_pt1 | contig 20532 bp, 13 predicted proteins | sample 1495391 | NCBI WGS metagenome assembly OBXE01 (sample SAMEA2580146, study PRJEB22360) | human gut metagenome | biome: human gut; feature: human-associated habitat; material: faeces | place: Denmark | collected 2008/2010 | reverse complement strand
CCGATAAGGGCGATTCGTCCGATGGCTTCCGGCGTGTGGGCTTGGCATCGGCTGCCGCCGCCGCGCACCGCTTCGACACGGTGCCGGTCGAGCAGGTGCAGCTGGGCGACGTACTCATGGTGTTGCCGGGCGAAACTGTGCCGGTTGACGGCGAGCTGCTGTCCGGCACGGCCACGCTCGACCTGAGCAATATCAACGGTGAGCCGGTGCCGCGTGAAGTGTTCGCCGGCGCCCGTGTGATGTCCGGGGCGGTGAACGGCTCGACTGCATTGACCATGCGTGCCACCCAGGTGGCCGCCGATTCGCAGTACCAGCGCATCCTCGAGCTCGTGGCCTCCGCGCAGGAGTCGCGCCCGGCCGTGGTAAAAACCGCTGACCGCTTGGCCGTGCCCTTTACCGTGCTTTCGTTGGTGATTGCCGGCGTCGCATGGGCGGTGTCCGGGGTACCGACGCGATTCGCCCAGGTGCTGGTGCTGGCCACGCCCTGCCCGCTGCTCATCGCCGCACCGGTGGCATACATCGCCGGAACCGGACGCCTCGCCGCAGCCGGCGTGCTTATCAAAGCACAGGACGTGCTGGAAAACCTTGGCCGCGTCACGCAGGTGTTCTTCGACAAAACCGGTACTCTCACCGTCAAGCAGCCGCAGGTGGTGCGCGTCGAGATGCTGCCCGGCGCCGCAACCCGTCTCAACGAAGACCATGTGCTGATGATGGCCGGCGCGGTGGAAAGCTACTCGGTGCACATCCTGTCCAAAGGCATTGCCAAGGCCGGCGCGGAGGCGCTGGCCCGACTGCGCCAGCGGTTCGAGGATGGCCAGCGCCTGTGCCCCGAGCCGGAGGCCAGCTGGCCTGGCCATGGCCGGGAGTATCCGGTCGTCAAGAACATCAATGAAGACGCCGGCAAGGGCGTTTCCGGCGAGGTGAACGGACACGCGGTGCGCGTTGGCCGGCTGTCTTTCGCGGCCGCCGGGGAGGATGGATTCCTGGCGGTCGGCGAGGCTGCCCCCCTCAGCCCGCGAAGCGGCCAGCTCCCCCTAAGAGGGGGAGCTCAGCAAAAAGATGACCTGCGCACTCGCTTTGGCCTGCTGCAGCCGGATGAGATGGCGTCCTACGTGTCCGTTGACGGCCGGCTTATCGCGCGCATCGTGCTGCGCGATGTGCCGCGTGCCAACGCCAAGGCAGTGCTCGCCAAACTGCATGAGTTGGGCGTCACCGAGCTCGCCATGCTTACCGGTGACAAGCGGGCTTCCGCCAATATCATTGCCAGCGAAGTCGGCATTGACGAGGTTCACGCCGAACTGTTCCCGGAGGATAAGGTAGCCGCAGTCAGGGCCGCTACAGGAGCCGGCAAAACCGTCACGATGATGGTTGGTGACGGTGTGAATGATGCCCCGGTGCTCGCCGTCGCCGATATCGGTGTGGCCATGACCGACGGCACATCCACCGCCGCTTCCGAAAGCGCTCAGGTGGTCATTATGAATGACAATATCGCCGCCGTGCCGCGCGCCATCGCCATTGCACGCCGCACCAAGCGCGTGATGCTTCAAGCCGTAATCGCGGGCCTTGTGCTTGCCACCATCGGCATGATTGCCGCCGCGTTCAACCTTATCCCGGTCGTCGTCGGTGCCTTCCTCCAGGAGGCCATCGACGTGGTGAGCATCCTCTGGGCCCTCACTGCCCTAATTGATCGGGACTGATTAAGAATATGAGGCTTCTGCTGTTTTTGTAGGTCAGTTGACTGACCGGGATGGTCGTATGTCGAGTCCACCGCATCGAAACATAATCGGGGCGATACGGTTGGTGACGTGGCGGAAACGGAAATCCCACCCACGAAAGCAGCAATAGCATCGGAGTTATTCATTAGGTCGATTTGACGTTTATTAGGTCGGTCCTTGGTCGGAGCGGCCCTTGAAACCCCGCCGTTCCAAGGGATGGCTTCAGCACCCTCCGACCTAATGGACGAAGAAATGACCTAATGAATGCAATCGAGGTCGTAAAGAGCCGTTGGAGGTGACGTCTTTAATGCCTCAAGGGATTCACTGATTGCACAGAATTCCTACTGCTCTGCGGCGGCTCTTTACCGTCGGCCTTCTAGCCAATCGAGGGGTGGAGGTGACGCGGATTCCTTGTGAGACATAACTATGCTCAACCCGACTGGTTACGTACTGTTGCTCACACGGTATACCGAGAACATTGCCAATTAAAGTGAGGTGCCGAGCGAATCGGTCATGATAGGTTTGTCCGGATTTGATTTCTATGAGCATACGGTTGTTAGGATCGGTGAAATCCAACAAATCCACCTCGACCTTGCTGGCATCGCGGTAGAAGAATAATTGTGGCTCCTGATTGGCGTTCAAATGCTGTTTCATGGTTTCCGCAATGATGAGGTTTTCAAATATATCGCCGAACTTGGGATGCGCAACCAGTGCTTCGACCGTCCGAATGCCCAAGAGATGACACAGCAAGCCAGTGTCATAAAAATAGAGTTTCGGCGTTTTGACCACCTGTTTGCGTGCGTTCGTGTAGAACGGCATGAGATGGAATGCGATGTAACTTGATTCCAGAATCGACATCCATGCCTTTACGGTTCGCGGACTTACACCAAGTTCATTGGCGATGTTGGTGTAGTTTATGAGTGCTCCGGAACTGAGTGCGCAAAGAGTCAAGAATCGGCGGAATTCAGCCAAATTGCGTACATCAAGATATTCGGAAACATCACGTTCGATATAAGTGTCGATGTAGTTCGAGAAGAACAGATTGAGCGGCATTCTCGTGTCATAAATGCGTGGATAACCGCCTTGCGGCATAAACGTATCCGGAGTAAGGGCCTGATCCGCCTTGCATGCTTCTTGGAATGAGAACGGCAATAACTTGACCAATAGGGAAACCCATAATCTGACATTAGCAGTGCTCGTAGGTTTCCCAAACGCACAAACTATGGCCTAATACACAGAATTCCCACCACTCGCCCTCTGTTGCAACGGAAGGCTTTGCGTTAGGCTAGAGCGCGTGACTGAATCTGTGAATACTGAACTCCGCATTGCTGTAATTGGCGCTGGTCCGGCCGGCGTCTACTCATCCGATATCTTCCTGCGCCAGCTCAAGAAGCTGGGCGAAGAGCTCGGCCTCGGCACCGAAGCGCGCATCGACCTGTTCGAGAAGCTGCCGGTGCCGTTCGGCCTGGTGCGTTACGGTGTGGCCCCGGACCACCCGTCCATCAAGTTCATCGCCTCCGCGCTTGAGAAGACGCTCGACAACCCGAACATCCACCTCTACTGCGACGTGGAATTCGGCAAGGACGTGACTCTTGACGACCTGTTGGCCCGTTACGACGCCGTGCTGTTCGCCACCGGCGCGGTCAAGGACAAGCCGCTGAACCTGCCCGGTGCCGACCTTGAAGGCGTGTACGGCGCCGCCAAGTTCGTCGAATGGTATGACGGCTACCCCACCGGTGCCCGCGAATGGCCGCTTACGGCCGAGAACGTCGCCGTAATCGGCGGCGGCAACGTGGCCATGGACGTGGCCCGCGAACTCATGCGCAACGCCGACGACCTCAAGGTCAAGACCGACATTCCGGACAACGTGTACGAGGGCATCGGCCAGAACAAGGCCAAGGTGCTCCACCTGTTCATCCGCCGTGGCGTGGCCCAGGCCAAGTTCAGCGTGCAGGAACTGCGCGAGATGGAGAAGCTGCCCGGCGTGCAGCTCATCATCAACGAGGACGACTTCGATCTGGACGACGAGACCATCGAGGTGGCCGGCAAGGACAAGCTCACCCGCCAGATGGTCGAGGAGCTGTTCGCCATCCGCGAGATGGCCGAAGACATGGAAGACGACGGCGACGTCGACTTCGAAGGCAACCCGGCCGACCGAAAGTACTACGTGCACTTCAACTCCGCCCCCACCGAGATTCTCGGCGAGGACGGCAAGGTCAAGGCCATCCGCGTGGAGCGCACCGAAACCGGTGCCGACGGCAAGATGCACCGCACCGGCGAGTTCACCGACTACCCGGTTGAGGCCGTCTACCACGCCATCGGTTACAAGCCCGCCGAAGCCCCCGGCATTGCCTACGACGAGCACGGCGCCCACCTGGCCAACGCCAACGGCGACGGCCGCATCACCACCGAGGCCGACGGCGGCAAAGTGCGCGACCGCCTGTACGCCACCGGTTGGGCCAAGCGCGGCCCGGTGGGCCTGATCGGCTCCACCAAGTCCGATGCGCTCGCCATCGTGACCAACATGCTCGAGGATCTGGCCAAGGCCGCTGAAGGTGGCCGTGTGGCAGCCGACCGCGACCCCGAATCCATCGACCGACTGCTGGCCGAGCGCGGCATTCGCCCGATCGACTTCGCCGGCTGGAAGAAGGTCGACGCTTTCGAGCGCGCCGAGGGTGCCAAGGAAGGCCGCGAGCACAAGAAGGTCATCGAGCCCGACCAGATGCGCGAGCTCGCCCACGCCTGACGGCCCGCCCACGCCCGTCCGGCATTCGTCCGGCATTCGTCCACCCGGCCGCGCCCCGTGCGGACGCGGCCGGGCTCGGGGCCGGACGGGCCGGGCGAATATGGGACATTTCTCGCGGCGCATATCCAGCAATCATTCAGCATGCGATTTTAGTGTGTGCATTATGGATGCCAAAGTACGGGTGCACGGCCATTTCAACGGCCTGAAGACAACGCTGCTGTTTGCCCTGATGTGGGCCATCATCATGCTGATTTGGTGGGCCACGGGCGGCAGTCGGCAAACCCTGAGCATCTATATCGTCATCGGCCTGATTACCACGTTCGGCACCTACTGGTTCTCCGACAAACTCGCCATCGCCTCCATGGGTGCGCGGGAAGTCAGCGAACAGGAAGCCCCGGAAATCTACCAGATCGTGCGTGAACTGAGCGCCAAGGCCGGCAAGCCGATGCCGCGCATCTACATCGCCCCCACCATGAGCCCGAACGCCTTCGCCACCGGACGCAACGAACGGCACGCGGCTGTCTGCTGCACCCAAGGCATCCTGCAGATTCTCAACGCCCGTGAACTGCGTGGTGTGCTGGGCCACGAACTTATGCACGTGTACAACCACGACATCCTGACTTCCGCCATCGCCTCTGCCATGGCCACCGTCATCTCCTATCTGGGCTATTCGCTGATGTATTTCGGTGGCGGCTCGCGAGACGACCGCGATAGTTCCGGTGGCCTCGGCCTGATCGGCGCATTGCTGAGCGTGATTCTCGCGCCGATTGCCGCGTCTTTGATCCAGATGGCCATCTCCCGCACCCGCGAATACGACGCCGATGAAGACGGCAGCTTGCTCACCGGCGATCCCGAGGCCCTGGCTTCCGCACTGAACAAGATTTCCTACGGCGCGCAGCCCCCGCCGATGCGCAAAACCGCCGGCACCCAGTCCGTCTCCGCAATGATGATCGCCAACCCGTTCTCCGCGGTCGGTTTCTCGCGCTTGTTCTCCACGCACCCGCCGACCGATGAGCGCATAGCGCGTCTCATGCAGATGGCCAACGAAATGAACGGCACGCCGATCGCTCCGCCCACCTACTCCACGCGCGTCGGCAGGTGACGTGCTAGGATAACTATTCGTGCCTCGTTTGGCTGAGCATGCTCGTCACGTGAGGTGCAGCAGCCGTAAGGCATGCGGACATAGTTCATCGGTAGAATGAAAGCTTCCCAAGCTTTAGAGGCGGGTTCGACTCCCGTTGTCCGCTCCATTGATTTTCAATGATTTTCATTATTTCCGGGAAAGTGTCGCGCACGATCGCAAAACTACGCGCTATTTGAGCGCTTTGCCCGCGGAACCCAGCTGCCGGCAAGCCTCGACCACGCGGGCGGACATGGAATCCTCAGCCTTACGGCCCCAAGAACGCGGATCGTAGAACTTCTTCTCGCCCACTTCGCCGTCGATCTTCAGCACCTTGTCGTAGTTCTCGAACACGTGGTCGGCGATTGGACGGGTGAAGGCGTACTGGGTATCGGTGTCGATGTTCATCTTGATCACGCCGTAGCTTACAGCTTCGGCGATTTCTTCCGGGCGTGAACCGGAGCCGCCGTGGAACACCAGCTCAAACGGCTTGCCGTTGGGGAAATCGACTATGCCGGCCGCGCTAGGCAACTCGCCTTCGGCCACCGCGCGCGCCACACGCGCCTGAATGTCGCCGAGTAGCGACGGACGCAGCTTGACCACGCCGGGCTTGTAGGCACCATGCACATTGCCGAATGTGAAAGCGGCCATGTACCGGCCACGTTCGCCCAAACCCAGTCGGCGGGCGACTTCGAGGCCATCTTCCGGAGTGGAATACAGCTTTTCATTGATTTCGGCGGAGTGACCGTCTTCCTCACCGCCGACCGCGCCGATTTCGATTTCGAGCACGGTGTGCGCCTTCTGCGACTTGTCGAGCAGTTCCTCGGCGATGTCCAGATTTTCCTTGAGCGGCACGGTGGAGCCATCCCACATATGCGACTGGAATGTAGGCTCCTGGCCTCGTGCCACCTGATCGGCCTCATGCGCGAGCAGAGGACGCGCCCACTCATCCAGATACTGCTTGGCGCAGTGATCGGTGTGCAGAGCGATGGTGATGTTCGGGTATTTCGCAGCCACTTCATGTGCGAAAGCCGCCAGCGCCAGCGAGCCGGTAACGCGATCATTGACCCCCCTGCCGGAGACGTAGGCCGCGCCTCCCACGGAAATCTGGATGATGCCGTCGGACTCGGCGTCTGCGAAGCCCTTCAACGCAGCATTCAGTGTCTGTGAGCTGGTTACGTTGATGGCTGGATAGGCGTAACCGCCTCGGCGGGCGGCCTCGAGCATTTCGGCATAGCGTTCCGGTGTTGCGATCGTCATGGCTTCATTATCGCGCGAGGCATGCCCTCTAGGCTCCGTTCTTCAACCTGTGCGCTGTGCGATTGGTCACAGCATCGCCTCGTACGAGTAGAAATTCGTCACCCATTCCGGGTTGTCGCACCTCCAGCCTCGCCCTGCGTGAGACGAAACTTCGCAGGGTAGAGGGTGTACGGTAGTCTGTTTCCGGCGGAATCGTGCGAATGCGGAGGTGCATCATGCCTGGAATTGTTCTTATCGGTGCTCAGTGGGGCGACGAGGGTAAAGGCAAGGCTACCGATTTGATCGGCACCAAGGTCGATTACGTCGCGCGCTTCAACGGCGGCAACAACGCGGGCCATAGCGTGGTGGTCGGCGATGAGTCGTACGCCCTGCACCTGCTGCCTTCCGGTATTATCAACCCGAACCTGACCCCGGTGATCGGCAACGGCGTGGTCGTGGACCCGGAAGTGCTCTTCGAGGAGATTGACGGCCTGGAATCCCGCGGCATCGATTGCTCCCACCTCAAGGTGAGCGAGGCCGCACACATCATCGCGCCCTACCACCGCACACTCGACAAGGTGACCGAACGCTTCCTTGGCAAGCACAAGATCGGCACCACCGGCCGTGGCATCGGCCCGGCCTACGCGGACAAGATCAACCGTGTCGGCATCCGCGTGCATGACCTGTTCAACGCCGACCATCTGCACGACAAGGTGGAGGCCAGCCTACACCAGAAGAACCAGATGCTGGTCAAGCTCTACAACCGTCGTCCGATTGACGTGGACCAGACCACCGAGGAGCTGCTGAAGCTCGGCGAACGCCTCAAGCCGTACGTGGCCAACACCGGCCTGATTCTCAACAAGGCGCTTGACGAAGGCAAGACCGTACTGTTCGAAGGCGCTCAGGCCACCATGCTTGACGTGGACCACGGCACCTACCCGTTCGTCACCTCTTCCAACCCGACCGCCGGCGGCGCCTGCACCGGCACCGGCGTGGGCCCCACCAAGATCACCCGCGTAGTCGGCGTCTCCAAGGCCTACGTCACTCGCGTGGGCGAAGGCCCATTCCCCACCGAACTGCTGGACGAGTCCGGCGAATGGCTGCGTCAGCAGGGCCACGAATTCGGCGTGACCACCGGCCGCCCGCGTCGCTGTGGCTGGTTCGATGCAGTCGTCAACCGGTACGCCTCCCAGGTCAACGGCCTGACCGACATCGTGCTCACCAAGCTCGACGTGCTCGCCGGCCTGAAGGAGATTCCGATCTGCGTGGCTTACGACGTGGACGGCGAACGTCACGACGATATGCCGACCGATCAGGCCGCTTTCGCCGCAGCCAAGCCGATTTACGAGACCATGCCCGGCTGGGACGAAGACATCTCCAACTGCCACTCCTTCGACGAGCTGCCCGCCACCTGCCAGGCCTACGTCAAGCGTTTGGAAGAGCTGAGCGGCTGCCGTATCTCCGCGATCGGCACCGGTCCGCAGCGCGATCATGTCATCCAGATCAATTCGCTGGTCGACTGACCGTCTGCAACGAATTTCCCGGCTTGACTGGTAACGACGCGGCACATGATATCCGCCGGCTGATTCCGCGATTCGACCACTTGAAGTGGAAGATGGCGGCGGCCGGCATAGTCATTGGTCTGGTTTCAGGATTGCTGGTTGTCGTATACCGTCTCGGCATCGAATACGGCACGGATGCGTCCCGTTGGATATATGCGCGGATTCGCGAGACCCCGTGGCTGATTGCGCCGTGGGCGGTTGCCGCGGTGGCGGCCGCGCTGGCGATCGCGTGGATGGTCGGCAAGGAGCCGATGGCTGGTGGCAGCGGCATCCCGCAGACCAACGGCGTGGTGATATGCGGCTTGAAGATGCGTTGGCAGACGATTCTGCCAGTCCGTTTCGTCGGTGGACTGTTGGGCGCGTTGTTTGGTCTGTCGCTCGGCCGTGAGGGGCCGTCCATTCAGATTGGTGCGTCGGGCGCGCAGTGTGTGTCCCACCGTTTGCGCGGCCGCCGCCGTGAGGACATGCAGGAGCATTATCTGGTCACCGCCGGTGCCGCGGCCGGCTTGTCCGCCGCGTTCAGCGCGCCGCTGTCCGGCATGATGTTCGCTTTGGAAGGGGTGCATCGGAGTTTTTCCCCTGCGATTCTGATGGGTGCCACCGCCGCATCGCTGACCGCCGATTTCGTCTCAAAATACTGTTTCGGTCTGCGTCCGGTTTTGGATTTCGGTGATATCGGTCAGCTGTCGTTGGAAGAGTATGTGTGGCTGATTCCGTTGGGATTGGTGGCCGGTTTGGTTGGTTCGCTGATGAACCGCTCGTTGCTTGGCTTCCAGACGCTGTACGGCAAACTGCCGGCATGGAGCCGCCCGATGATTGCGATTGCGATCGCGTTGCCTGTCGGCATCTGGTTGCCCGATGTGCTCGGCGGCGGCTCGAATCTGATTGATACCGCCGAACATGCGCGCGTCGGCTTGGGAATGCTGTGTCTGCTGTTCGTGGCGAAGATGCTGTTCACATCCACGAGTTTCGGCTCAGGCGCGCCTGGCGGTATTTTCATGCCGATTCTTGCGGTCGGTTCGTTGGCCGGCGGCATCTGCGGTGAAGTGTTGCATCGATTCGGTGATCTGCCATCCGACGCAGTGGCGGTGTTTGCGGTGTGCGTGATGACGGGCACGCTCGCCGCGTCCGTGAAAACGCCGATCACGTCGATTCTGTTGGCTGTGGAGATGTCTGGAACGTTGACGCACATGCTGCCGGTCGCGGCCGTCGCTTTCGTCGCGCTGTTGGTGTCCGATTTGCTGCGCACCAAACCGATTTATGGGGAGTTGCTGGAGCGGTACGTGCGCGCGCAAGGCATGCAGATGGCGATCGCAAGCCATGTGGGCAGCGGCATTATGGAACTGCCATTGGAAATGGGAGCGATTGCGGACGGCAAGCGGGTGCGTGACGTGCGTTGGCCGTCTGGGTGCCTGATCATCGGCCTGCGTCGCGGCGAAAGCGAGATCGTGCCGCGCGGCGATACACGGCTGCGTGCCGGCGACTATCTGGTGGTGCTGTTCAGTGGCGAGGAGGAGCGCGAGGTGCGACCTGCGATGCGGCGGCTGTGTGATGCCCGGCTTGACTGAGCCTGGCTGAATTCGGCTGGACTCTGGATGTACGAATCTGCGGAATCGGACATCCAGGGTGCATACGTTGGCGCTCCGTGTAAACTCATATGCGTTAGGAAGGCGGCAACCGCGGCCCAGCTCGTTGTTGCACGGCCTATGGGCGGAACAACGCTGTCCGCGGAAGGCCAGTACAGGGGGAGCGCAATGGAATCGCAAGAACAATCGCCGGGAGACGTGGTGACTGCGGGTGAGGACTCACATCCCATCACGCAGGCAATCGACACTGTTGAGGTGATGCATGCTGGTGCAACCGCGCCCGCCGCTAACACCATGGATCCGCCTACGATTCCCCTGGCGCCGATGAAACGTATGCAGGCGCGGTTCAATCCGCTCGCCGACGGACTGATGTATGTTGTGGTGTTCGTCGGTGGATTTGTTGGAGTCGGCTGTCGGCATGCGTTGGATATGCTCCTGCCGTCGGTCAGCGGGACGCCGTTCGTTGTGGGCACGTTTGTGTCGAATATGGTCGCCTGCTTCCTGTTCGCGATGCTGAACGAATTCATGGCGACCGCTTCGTGGCTGCGTCGCCGGGTGCGGCAGGTTGTCAGCCGTGGCGTTGGGCTCGGCTTGCTCGGCGGGCTTTCGACGATGTCCGGCGTGATGCTGGAAACGATGGAAGGTCTGCACGAGCGGCATATCGCCAGTGCGCTTGGCTATCTTGCGGGAAATTTTGCAGGCGGTTTGCTCACTGCCGCCGCCGGCGTGGTTCTGATGCAGGCACTGCTGTCACGGAGTACTCGAAAGCGGGTTCGGGGTGCGTTTTCAGCTGTTTCCGTGTCCGATTCTGCCGAATCGGACACGCAGGGCGTACGCCATGTGAAAGTGGCCGACGTGGCGCGTTCTGCCGCGCAGGCCGCAATGGAAGCCGCGCAGACGGCCCAGCAGATTGCACAGACGGGACAGGTTCCGCGAGTCGAAACACCAACCGTGCCGCCGACCGCCAGCCAGCCTATGCAGACAGGCCGCGTTCCGCAGATTCCTCCGCTGGTCGTTCCTCAGCTGACACAGTCATCGCAGCCGTTGTTGCGCGAGCCGGATACTTCAGACTTGGGGCAGCTGCCCGAGCCGATTCAGCAGTCGCAACCAATCCAGCAGCCCCAGCAGCAGTCGCAGCCAATCCAGCAGCCGGCCAACCCGCTTCCACCCAGCTTCGAGCCCAAACCGATCACTGCGGAGATTTCGCTTGTCGCCGACCCGACTACCGGGGAGGTGCGCTGATGATGTGGATGATCTGTCTGTTCGGCGGTCTGGGAGCCATGGCCCGTTACGTGCTCGACGTGTCAATTCAACAAGGCTGGAACCGCGAGAATCGAAGAACGAATCGCAACTTCCCGCTATCCACGCTCGTCATCAACGGCGTCGCCTCGCTATGCGCGGGCATCGCCATGATGTCCTACTATTCGCAATCGGTGGATATGGACACGGTCATGATGTTCGTTGTCGGATTTCTCGGTGGTTTCTCAACATTCTCCACGGCGCTCAACGAAGTGGTTTCATTGATTCGCCAGCGTCGTTTTACGCTGGCTCTGGGCTATGGAATAGCAACCGTCGCGGTGCCTCTCATTTGTGTGGCCGCCGGTTTCGGCATTGCGCTGCTTGCCAATCCGGCGTAATTTTCACGTTACACGGACGGTCGCTGAGTAACGTGAAAGAAATCTGAGCGCAACCGCCATCAAGGCCGCCAGTCCGGATGCAACGCTGGTGATTGCATTCGACCAGACCAAGCCGCTGCTGAAGGCCTTCGCCTCCGCGGGAGTCGACACTAAGAAGCTGTATTTCGTTGCCGGACTGTCGAACAGGTTCGAGAGAATGTAAATGAATGTAATATTTCGTGGTAAGCACGTGAGCATACAACGATAGAACAGTGATGACGGGGAAGGTGCGATCATGGTCGGCATGCGCGATGTGGCGAAGAAGGCCGGGGTGTCTCTGAGCACCGTCTCGCTGGTGGTGAACGGCAACGGGTACGTGTCTGATGACATGCGCGAACGTGTGCGCAAAGCCATGCAAGCCCTCAATTATGTGCCGAACGAGCTTGCCCGCAATCTGTATCATGATTGCACGAATCTGGTCGGCGTCATCGTGCCCACCATCCGCCACCCGTTCTTTGCGACGTTTACCGCACATCTGCAGCATGCGCTCGCCGCGCAAGGATTACGCACTATGCTGTGCTCTACCGCAGATGAGGCGGACGGCGAAATCCAGTATGTCGACATGTTGCGTCGGCACATGATGGACGGCATCGTCATGTGTGCGCACACTTCGCATCCCGGCGATTATTGGACGTCGATTCATCGCCCGATCGTCGCGTTCGACCGTGTGCTTGGAGACGGTATTTCGTCAATCGGATCCGACCACGAGCAGGGTGGGCGATTGATTGCGCAGATGCTGATCCGCAATGGTGCCAAACATGTGGTGATGATTGGCGGTCCGCGAGATCAATTCTTCGATTTGGCTGCGCGCGGAGAAGTCGAGGAAGGACCGTTCGATTTGGGAAAGACCACGTTCCCGACGGTGCGCTACTACCTCACGTTGGAACAGGAATTGACCTCCGCAGGCGTGAGATACGAGTATGTTGAAGCTGGCGAAGTGATGGATTTTGCCGGCTATCATCGTGCGGTCAGCAATGCGCTCGACAAGGTGACGACCGACGGCGTCGATGCCGTGGTCAGTTCCGATATTGGTGCATCGTTCTGCGTGCGCGAAGCGTTGGGCCGTGGAATTTCCATTCCTGACGAGCTGCAGATCGTTGCCTACGATGGTACGTATTTGACTGATTTGGCCGGCATGAAGCTGACCGCGGTCGCGCAGGATTTCTCGGCGATCGCACAGTCGGCGGCCGACCATATCGTGCAGGCGATTGCCAATGAGGAAGTGGCCGCGGCTAACGCTTCACGCAAGAACATCCCCAAGCCGTTCGAGCCGAACGTGCTTATTCCCATGACACTGGTGCCAGGCGATACCACGCGTTGATACTGTGCGTCTTCATGCGTGTGCCCGGTGTGGATCGCATCGATTTCAGCGGCGTCCACAACCGGCGAACGCCCGTCGATAGTCGTGCTCATCATTCGACTTGTGCACATGTGTCCGATTCTGCCGAATCGGACGTCTGAGTTCCGAAAAATGTGTTCTGTGTGTCCGATTCTGGAGAATCGGTCATGTGTGATGTGAATTGGGATGTTTGGATGTCCGTTTCTGCAGAATCATCTTTGCTCTGTACTCGTTGATTCGCAAATACGGCGCATGGCTCGTCATACCGGCCATGCTCGGCGGCGCGGCCTTCCTGGCGGACTCGGTGCTGACGCCGGCCGTGTCGATCTCGTCCGCCGTCGAAGGCCTGAAGACGCTGCCGGCGTTGGAGCATCTGTTCACCGAGAACAAGGATCTGACGATGATGATCACCGCGGTGATCATCGTGATCCTGTTCGCCGTGCAGTCGCGCGGCACCGAATCGATCGGCAAGGTCTTCGGCTCGGTGGTGATGGTCTGGTTCGCGTTCCTGGCGATCGTCGGCGTGGTAGCCATCGGCAACGACTGGTCCGTGCTCGCCGCACTCAACCCGTACTACGGCATCAAGTTCCTGTTCAGTCCGAATAACGCCACCGGTCTGGCGCTGATGGGCACCGTGTTCCTTTCGACCACCGGCGCCGAGGCGCTGTACTCGGATATGGGCCACGTGGGCCGCGGCAACATCTACTTCACCTGGCCGTTCATCAAGGTGGCGCTGGTGCTCAACTACTTCGGCCAGGGCGCGTGGATGCTGCGCAACCAGAACAACCCCGAACTGGCCGACGCCGAGGGGATCAACCCGTTCTTCCAGATGATGGATCCGAACGTGCGCTATGTGGCCGTCGTGCTGTCGGTCACCGCCGGCATCATCGCCTCCCAGGCGCTGATTACGGGCGCGTTCACCATGGTCTCCGAGGCCACCGGCCTCAACTGGATGCCGCATCTGCAGGTCCGTTACCCTGCCCGTACCCGCGGCCAGCTGTACATTCCGGTCGTCAACGTGGTGCTGTGCGTGGCCACGCTGGCCGTGCTGCTGCTGTTCCGCGATTCGGAACATATCTCGGCGGCCTACGGCTTGGCACTGACCATCACGATGATCACCACCACGATCCTGCTGGGCATCTACCTGTGGCACCGCAGCAACAAGTTCGGCACCGTTGTGTTCACCATCGTGTTCCTGGCGATCCAGGTCCTGTTCTTCGCCGCCTCGATGGCCAAGTTCCTGCACGGCGGCTGGTTCACGCTGCTGCTCACGCTGGCGATCCTCATGATCATGTACACGTGGAACGAGGGCACCAAGCTGGAGCGCTCGCAGCGTCGGCACATGATGCCGAAGGACTTCCTCCCCGCGCTGGACAAGCTGCACGGCGATAGCCGCATCCACCGGTTCGCGGACAACATCGTCTACCTGACCAGCGATCCGGACCTGAAGCGTCTCGATACGGACATCTTCTTCTCGATCTTCGCCGACCACCCCAAGCGCGCCCGCGCATGGTGGGCGGTGGCCGTCGAGACCACCGACGAGCCGTTCACCCGTGAGTATTCGGTCGAGAGCTTCGGTACCGACTACCTGTTCCGTGTGCGCATCCGCCTCGGCTTCAAGGTCTCGCAGTCCATCCCGGCCTACCTGCATCAGATCATGCACGATCTGGAGAAGACCGGCGAGCTGCCGAACCAGCAGTCGATCTACCCGAAGCTTGACGCCGATCCCGGCATCGGCACCATCCGCTACGTGGTGATCCACAAGGCGCTGATGCCCGAGTCGAAGGTCTCCGGCCGTGGCGCCCTCTCGCTGCAGATCAAGTACGCGATCCGCCGCGTGGCCGGTTCCCCGGTCAAGTGGTTCGGCCTGGCGCCGTACAACCCGCTGGTCGAGGTGCAGCCACTGTTCGTGTCCACGCGCCGCCCGCTGCGCCTGACCCGCGTGGCCAGCCAGGCGCCCAAGCGCGAGGGCTGAGCCGGCAGGCCGAACAGCCGGTGCGAGCCGGGTGGCCTAATGGCATGTCAGGGGGCCGCGAACCGTCATCGTACGGTTCGCGGCCTTTGCATATGCGAATGATGCAGAGTGGGCGGTACTGCTTGTGAATGTAGCGGGTGGACGGGTGACGTGGTTGATGCCTTTTGCCGTATGTTCACGGTGGCTATGCGTCGGATGGGACTGTAATTCGACTTCTTGGGATCTTTTTTGCTGCAGTGGTGCGCCAAAAGGTCTCAGCCGTCTCTGCGCCACGCCTTCCGGCAGTCAGTACAAGGTTGTACTACACTGGTGGCTGTCACACGGATGTCCCCGGTCGCCCGCGCCTCCGCGGTACATCGTTGTATGGATACGTGTCACGTATGCAGAGTGCATGCAGATATGTAGAAAGGAATCCCATGCCCCAGCAGGACCATCTGACCGCACGTCTCGTCGTCGATGACGATTTTGAGGTCGCTCCGGTCAACAATCGTCTGTTCGGTTCGTTCGTCGAGCACCTTGGCCGTTGCGTGTACACCGGCATCTACGAGCCCGACCACCCGACCGCCGACGAGCACGGCTTCCGCAAGGACGTCATCGACCTGGTCAAGGAACTCGGCGCCACCACCATCCGCTACCCGGGCGGCAACTTCGTGTCCGGCTACCGCTGGGAGGACGGCATCGGCCCCAAGCAGGAACGTCCCCGTCGATTCGATCTGGCCTGGCATTCCACCGAAACCAACGAATTCGGCCTGCACGAGATGGCCGAATGGCTTGAGGCCACCGGCGGCAACGAGCTGATGGAGGCCGTCAACCTGGGCACGCGCGGCCTGCAGGAGGCCCTGGACCTGCTGGAGTACGCGAACGTGCCCGGCGGCACCGAGCTGTCGGAACGTCGCCGCGCCAACGGCGCCGACAAGCCGTTCGATATCCGCATGTGGTGCCTGGGCAACGAGATGGACGGCCCGTGGCAGCTCGGCCACAAGTCCGCCGAGGACTACGGCATGCTCGCCGCCTCCGTGGCCGCCGGCATGCGCCAGATCGATCCGGACGTGGAACTGGTGGTGTGCGGCTCCTCCGCCCATGGCATGCCGACCTTCGGCAAGTGGGAGCAGACCGTTCTTGAGAAGACCTACGAGAACGTGAACTTCGTCTCCTGCCACGCCTACTACCAGCCGTTCTTCAAGGAGGACGGCACGCGCGACATGGCCAGCTTCCTGGCCTCCGGCGTGGATATGGACGGCTTCATCAAGGACGTGGCCGCCACCATCGACGCCACCAAGGCCCATCTGAAGAGCGCGCACGACGTGTACATCTCGTTCGATGAATGGAATGTCTGGTACCAGGGTGAGGAGCCGAGCAAGACCCCCCGAGGGCATCGGCAACTGGCCGGTGGCCCCGCGTCTGCTGGAGGACATCTACACCGCCGCCGACGCCGTGGTGTTCGGCGATCTGATGATCACGCTGCTCAAGAACGCCGACCGCGTGCGCGCCGCCAGCCTGGCGCAGCTGGTCAATGTCATCGCCCCGATCATGACGGAGCCGGGCGGCCCGGCCTGGCGCCAGACCACGTTCCACCCGTTCTCCGTGACCGCGCGCCTGGCCAAGGGCGGCACCGTGCTGGAGCCGAAGCTGTCCGCCGGCACCGTGGATACGCCGCGCTATGGCGAGGTCGACGGCGTGAACGCCGTGGCCGTGCGCTGCGCCGACGGCTCGCTCGCCGTGTTTGCGGTGAACCGTTCGCTCGAGGCGACCGCCGAGTTCGAGATCAGGCTGCAGGACGGCGCGCAGCCGGCATCCGTCGAGGCGCAGACGCTGCACGACGACGATCTGTTCGCCGCGAATACGCTCTACGACCAGAACCGTGTGACCCCGCACGCCAACGGGTCGGCCATGTACGATGCCGAGTCCGGCGTGGTCCGCGTCTCCCTGCCGCCGGTGAGTTGGACCGCCCTGCACATCAAGTGACGCGATGGGCCGCGCGGTCCGTTCCGGAGAAGGACGGATCGCACGGCCCTTGCTTCCCGGGCCGGGCGGAAGGGACCGGACCGGCCGGGGAAAACGCGTTATGCTGGAATCAGACGGGCGTTCCGCCTGAACCGTGCGGAACATGCCCGATGGTGCGACGAGAGGGGTGCTGTGGCGAAACGGGTGACCATCACCGACGTGGCGCGCGAGACGGGCGTCTCCATCAAAACGGTGTCGAATGTGCTGAACAACACCGGCAGTATGCGCCCGGAGACGCGCCAGCGTGTCCAGGATGCCATCGAACGCCTCGGATACCGCGTTAACGTGTCCGCCCGCGCCATGAAAACCGGCGGCACGAAGCTCATCGGACTGGCCATCACCGATTTCTGCCAGCCGTTCATGCCCTATCTCGCCGACAGCATCGTGGCGGCGGCACGTTCCCGCGGGTACGCGGTGATCACCGATACCTACAACAGCGCCGGCGGCTTGGCGCAGGCGATCCCGGAGACGAAGAAGCTGGCCGCGGACGGCTGGATTTTCTTCATGGGCTCGCCGATCACGGATCGCACGATACTGCACCAGCCGTATCCGTTGGTGATTGTGGGCGATTACGATACGCAGGGACTGGCCGATTGGGTCACGATGCCGAACGTGGAGGCCGTACGCACCGCGGTGGGGGCGCTGCTGGATTCGGGATGCCGTAGGATCGCGTTGATCGGCGGCACCGCGGAGAACGCATGCCCGGATGCCGACCGCGAGTCGCGGCCCGAAACCACCAGCACGATGCGTACCCGCGGCTATGTGTTGGCCCATGAGGAGCGTGGCCTGCAGGTCGATTGGCGGCTGGTCCGTAACGCGGATTGGGTGCAGTCCGGCGGCCGCGATGCGGTGGCGGGGCTGTTGGACGATCCGGATGCGCCGCGTCCGGATGCGGTCATGTGCCTGAACGACGCGCTCGCCATCGGGGTGATTCATGAGCTGCAGCGGCGCGGCGTGCGCGTGCCGCAGGATATGCAGGTCATTGGGTTCGACAACGTGCCGGATGCCGAGTACTGCATGCCCGGATTGACGACGATCGACCCGCATGTGGATGATTACGCGCGACATGCCGTGGATATGCTGATCGCGCGCATCGAGGGGTCGGCGGATCCGTTCCGCACGTATGTGACCTCCTACGATCTGGTGCGTCGTGCCTCGACGTGTTGACGGCCCGGCGTTCGCCTGGACATGGGTCTGTGACGGGCTGCTGTCGCCTCTCCCGTGGCGTATTCCGGGAGAGGCGACATGCGGGCTAGGATCGGAGCAGCACCTCCGTCAGCGCTTGACGGACGGCGCTCGGCATATGCGAATCGGAGCAATCTTCCATGTCCGGCCCGCTGACGTGCTCGAGTGAATCCATCGTGGCCAATGCGTCGATGCCGTTCTCCGCTATGGCGGCATAAGCCTGTTCCTTGGTCAGATATCGCATTTCGGCATGCCGAAGGATGTCGAAGACGTCTTCCATGCGGGGATCGGCGGCCATCGTCGTGTCGCCGATGGTGACACGTATCTCGCTGCGGGTGGATACGTCGGCGACCGTTACCTGCAATGTGAGGGTTTCGGCATCATACCGGCGATCCGAATCGACGGATGCGCCGTCGGCCTGTACGGATATGTCGCTGTCGGTAATGCCTCGGAACAGGAAATCCCATGTTCTCCGGGCCGGCAGAGCGTGAACGTCTCCCTGGGCTGGCGATACCGTGAGTGCGGATGTGGCGCCGTCCTTGCGCCATCGATAGGTGATCGCGGTGGTCGCCGGGGTGATCTGCCGAGAGTAATGTCCCGAATCCTCCATCAGCGTGAAGTCGCCGTCCGCTCCGGGGAAGACGATGATCTCCAGATGCTGCGGGTTGTCGACGGAGTTGATGGAATCCCCCTCGGACAGGGGCTGCATCGGCACGATGCCGCCGGCCTTCGCGAACACGGGAATTCCGTCGAGCGGACGCCAGACGGTCATGCGCCGTCCGTTGGGCGAAGACGCGCTATACCGGCGCCCGGTGAAGAAGTCGAACCAGTCGCCCTGCGGCAGCCATACGTCGGCCTTGCCCCGTCGGGAGGATTTATCCATCGGTTCCGTGATGGGCGCGGCCAGCAGTTCGGTGCCGAACATGTATTCGTTGGGAACGTGGTATGCGGCGTCGATGTCGGGCGATCCCCAATACATGGGCTCCATCAGGGGAAGGCCTGTCCGGGATGCGCGCCAGTTCATGGTGTGGAGGTACGGAATCATGCGATGGCGCAGGCGGAGCGCATCGTCCATGATCGCACGGAGGGGGTGCGGATGTTTTTTTGGACGGTCAGGCGGCCAGTCCAAGACTTCTGCGGTATTGCACGGGGCTCATCCAGTCCAGTGACTTCTTGATCCTGGTTTCATTGTAGTGGGTCAGGTAGGCGGCCAGGCGTTCGCGGAACTCCTCGTAGCCCACGCCCCTCCAGTCCCGCCCGTAGAATAACTCGTTCTTGAGCCTGCCGAAGAACCCCTCGGCGGCCGCGTTGTCCGGGCTGCATCCCTTGGCGCTCATCGACCGGATCAGCCCGTGCTCCTCGCAGATGCGGATCCATTCGTCCCACCGGTAGTGGCAGCCGCGGTCGGAATGGATGATTGGATGTTCCCCGTCCCTGAGCGTGGCGACCGCGTCAAGGAGCATCCGGTTCGCCATGTCGGCGTTCGGGGAGCGCGACAAGGTCCAGGAGACCACCATCCCGTCGAAGCAGTCGACCACCGGGGAAAGCCAGCACTTGTACCCGTCCATGGTGAACTGGGTGACGTCCGTGACCCACAGCATGTTCGGCGCGTCGGCGTGGAAGTCCCGCTCCACGAGGTTCGCCGGGGCCTCGCCGATCTCGCCGGCGTAGGAGCTCCACCGCTTCGGCCGCTTCAGGTACACGGGCCGCATGGCCCCCTCGCGCATGATCCGCCTGACGACCTTCTCCGAGACGACGATCGGGTCGGACTCGTCAAGGCGCAGCATGCGGTGGATGGTCCGGTATCCCCATGCGCGCCCACCCTGCTCGAACAGGCCGGCGACGCGGGCCCGCAGCACGGCGTACCTGTCGCCCGCGGCGATCGCGCCGCGCTCGTAATAGTAGGTGCTGCGTTTCAGCCCCACGGCCTTCAGACAGGCCGCCAGGCCGAATTCACCCCTGATCGCGTCGACGACCCGCGTCCTCTCCCTGTTCGTCAGCATGGACGGGTCGAGGCGCGGGTCGTCGGCTTTTAAAACATCGATCGTCTCCCGCATCACCGCGTTCTCCAGCCGCAGGACCTCCACCTGCCGGCGCAGCTCCTCCACGTCATCGCCGGCCGCGGGCATCGGTTCGGCCGGCATCGGCGCGTTTCTCCTGTCCATCAGTCCCAGTATCCCCTCGCTCCGGTAGCGGCGCATCCACTGGTACACGCTCGTCGGCGTGCAACCCGCGTCGCGCGCCACGCGGGCGAGGGGCTCGCCCTCGAGCGCGCGTCTGGCCGCATTCGTCTTGCATTCCAGCGTATACGAACGCCTGCACGCGCCCGTGATCTCGTCGGCCTCCGCGTCCAGCATCGCGTTCAACAGCTGTTCGACCTTCTCC
>OBXE01000502.1_pt1 | contig 20574 bp, 14 predicted proteins | sample 1495391 | NCBI WGS metagenome assembly OBXE01 (sample SAMEA2580146, study PRJEB22360) | human gut metagenome | biome: human gut; feature: human-associated habitat; material: faeces | place: Denmark | collected 2008/2010 | reverse complement strand
CCGCCCGCCGATCCTCGATGAACTCTATTTTTCGATGGTTTGGCCCGGAACCCATACCGTTGTCGTGCCCAATCCGGATTTAAAGCCCGAGAAGTCGCTCAACTATGAGGCGGGTTCCAGCTTCAAGGCTGACGGCGTCTTCGGCAGCGATGACCATCTTTTCGCCAAAGCGGTCTTTTTCTATGACGACGTCAAGGATTTCATTGCGCCCAAGGGTTGGTTTGAGCCTACAACACCGCCCACCGTCTATTACTCGTCGCAAAACGTCGGCCATGTTGTCCGCAAAGGCATTGAGCTCTCGGGCACCTATGCGGCAGGTCAGTTTTCAACCTCTGTGAGCTACGGTCTTCTCCATGCTGTCGACAAAGAGACCAACGAGCGCATGAACGGCATTACGCCGCAGTCCGCCAATCTGAAGCTCGCTTATGCGTTCCCCGCTCAGGCGATCAATGTTTGGTATCGAGCTCACTGGAGCAAAGGCGGCGAAAGCAGTGTGGAGGACCGTGCGACCGGAAAAAATCTGCATTTCTCAAGCTTCCTCACACACTCGCTCGGTGCGGAATGGTCCCCAAAGGTCGCCGACCTGGCTAAGCTGCAGGCCGGCATCGCCGTGGTAAACCTTTTTGACAAGGAATACCGGATGCTGAACGGCTCCTAGGGCGGCGGCCGCGGCGTCCGCCTGTGGCTCTCGGCGCAGTTCTAAGCACTTTCCAATGCGCGATCGACTCCTCGGATGAGCAAAGCCATGCTCCGCTTCCTCCGATGCCTCCGATGAGCCGATCGCCTTTTGACGGTTCCTGCCGCATGCCTCACATCGGTGTCGACTTTGCGGCAGACCTGTTCGGCATTAACCTCTATTAATTCGCTGACATGCGGACACCCATAGCGCCCAATGGCCTGCGCCGCCTGATCGCTGCCCGTCTTTTCAGCCGTACTCAATGGCGAATCTGGGCGCTGGCTGCTCTTGTGCTTGCCGCCTATGCAGTCAACATTAAGCTGGCTGTTCTCTACAACGATTGGAACGGCCGGTTCTTCAATGCGCTCCAGGCGGTAAATAAAGCAGCGATCTTTCGCGAACTCTTTTATTTCATCGGTCTGGCTGCGGCCATCATCATCCTTTTAGTCTGGGCGGGCTACATCAAAGATCGGCTGATGCTTGCGCTGCGCCGCGACCTGACCGAAGTTTTCTTCAAACGCTGGCTTTCACCGCAAAGCGCTCATTACCTGCTTCGCGAGAGCGGTGAAGAACCTGATAACCCCGACCAACGCATCGCTGAAGACGTCCGTCTTGTCGTCAGCTTATCCGTCAGCCTTGCCGTCAGTCTCTACGATTCGTTGCTGACGGTCGGAAGCTTTTCCGTCATCCTCTGGCAGCTCTCGGGCTCGGCCGAAGTGTGGGGCTTCACGATCCCGGGCTACATGTTCTGGGTCTGCGTTCTCTATACGATTGTCGCTTCCGGACTGACGCATCTCATCGGCCGAAAGCTCAAACCGCTCAACATCAATGCTCAGCATATGGAAGCCAACCTGCGCGCTGCGCTTATGGAGAAGCGCCGTCATGCCGATGCCATCGCCGGCGCACATGCAGAGTCTGTCGAAGAGGCCAGTCTTTCCGAGCGCTTCCATCAGCTTTTGCGTGTCTTGATTGCTTTGGTTAAGCGCAAAAGAGATCTCAATCTCTTTACCGTCGGCATCGGCCAATTCACGCATCTCGCTCCGATCTTCTTTGCGCTGCCGAGTTTTTTGGCCGGAGTAATCCAGCTCGGCGGCTTAATGCAGATACGCGGGGCCTTTAATGATGTTGCAAGGTCACTCTCATGGATCATCATGTCCTACGAAGAGCTGGCAGCACTCGCCGCTGCTTATGAGCGTCTGGAGCGTTTGGAGTCCGGACTGACGCAGGCAGATCAAACACGCCGGCAAATTCAAGCGCTCAACAGCGCAGACAGCAAGCGTTCTGTTGGGCTTTCTGCGGATATCCTCCTCAAAATTCCGCGCGGGCGGGCTGCCGCCCTGAATGCTGAGATTCCTGTTTCCTTCAGCCTGAAGCCGGGGTCCCTCGCCATTATTGCCGGCCCCTCTGGCATCGGCAAAACCACGCTGCTGCGCGTGCTTGCAGGCTTTTCAGAGAGCTTCACGGGCTGTATCCGCTGCGGCGGCAGCGTGCTTTGGATGCCTCAAACCCCCTATCTCCCCAAAGGCGAACTGTTTGATGCGCTGGCCTATCCTAAAGCCCCCGATGAACTCACCGACGAAAGGGCCGCAGCGCTCCTTTCCAAAGCCCGCCTCACGCATCTGACGGATAAGCTCCGCGAAAGCGCGGACTGGTCAACCGTACTCTCGGGCGGTGAGGTTCAGCGGCTTTCGTTGCTACGCGCGCTGATTGCGAAGCCCGATGTTCTGCTCCTCGATGAGATGACCAGCGGGCTGGATCCGGTCAACGCACGTGAAATGATTGAACTGCTTGGCAAAGAGCTTCCTCATGCCGTCATTGTGCTCGTCACGCATCAGGCATTTCTGTATCCGCTGGCTGATCAAATCATTCAGCTCAAAGGAGAAAAATGTTATGGGGAATCCATTCATCCCATTGCCCCGAATTGAAAATGCTCTCATCATCGGCGATAGATCGGCGGAGTGCCTGCAATTTAACTTTTGCATTCGGCGGAGAAGCATTTGGAATGCGCTGCTTGTTCTTAATAAGCCCGCGTAAGTGCTGATGCCGTCTTATAAGGCGGATGCATGCTCGTATTGGAGCTCAATGATTAAAGGGGATTCAATCCGGATGCGGCAAAAGAACGGCTTGATGCCGAAGGCATAACCGTTAAGCGCTTTGATGTGCGAGGCTCTGCTCAAACAGTATTATTCCGGGCAGGCTCATTCTTTGGCGATGAAAAACAGGCTGAACGAGTCATTCGAGAACGATCGGGCCGTCTCGCGGCGTTTGAGAAGACCAAAGCCAATATTAGAGAAGGACAGCTGGCAGTCATACCGTCTGCCATTCGAAGTTCTATTCGGCATGAGCATTATGTCTTTATTGTGTCGAAACGCTCTTCTTTCTCAAAGCTTTTGAACGGTTCCTCCGGTTTAATGAACAATACTTCTATGAGCGGCAGTGAAAAGATGCCGGGCGGTAACGACCAGCGCATTGCAGCGGCTCTCTGCCATTGCCCTCTCTTCGAAATCCGCGCCGCGAATTGCTCGAGTCATGTGCTGACATGCTGCTGCGACGAAGCGCCAATTGCATAATGACATCGATGCACGATCAGGATTGACGGCATCCGGTAAGCCGCTCCGCTTTGAACGACCTGTCGATGATTTGCGTTTTTTTTCGACAGATGACCGCGGATATGTTCATGGATGCTCCAATTTACGACATATAAAAGGCCTCTTGTCGAAGGTCTGATACTTTTTAAACATCAAACTGCCATGTGGAAACCTGCCAGCCCCTATAACAATCTTCCGGAGCTTCCGCCTCCATTTAGGGAGACGGCAAAGATCTTCCGCCAGACAACCCAATCCCGCGTGGCTCTATAGCGCCTTCATCAGACGGTGAGGCTTCTCCCAGAGAAGGAGATCTTTGTCCAAATTATTCCTGTTCTGGAAGCCCAAGCTTCAAGCGAAATTGAAAATATCGCTGCGGCGACGGACAACCTGTTCAAGTATCTAGATGCAGACTCGCAGGCAGATGATGCCGCCAAAGAGGTGCTGCGGTATCGGCAGGCACTTTGGAAAGGAATGGACAGTCTGAAGCGTTGTCCGCTTTCTTTGCGGACGATGACTGCCGTCTCAAGTACGCTGCGCGGCTCAAAGGTGTCCGTAAGAAAACTTAACGGAACCTGCATTGCGTCAGCTTCTTCCGGTCAGGTAATTTATACGCCGCCCGCTGGAGAAGCGCTTATTTTGGAAAAATTGCACAACCTTGTCGAATTCCTGCATTCACCAAGCGAAATGGATCCGCTGGTCAAAATGGCGATTGCGCACTATCAGTTCGAAGCCATTCATCCTTTTTCGGACGGGAACGGCCGTACGGGGCGGATCCTGAATATTCTCTATTTAGCTGAGAGCGGGCTTCTCAGCCAGCCTGTTCTGTATTTGTCAAGATATATCATCCGGCATAAACTCAAATACTATGCCGCTCTTCTCAACGTCACAAAAGAAGGGGCTTGGGAGGACTGGATTCTTTTCATGCTTCAGGCTGTTGAAGAGACCGCTCCTTGGACCTGCCTAAAAGCTGAAGCTATTACCAGGTTAAAGCGCGAGATAACCTGTTTTATAGAAGCGAGTCCTTTGCTCAAAGGCGTTTATTCGCCTGAGTTAGTGCAAATCATTTTTATGCGTCCCTGCTGTCGAATTGCCGCATTGACTGAGGCAGGTATTGCAAAACGGCAGACCGCAATGAAATACCTCAATTTACTCACTCAAGCCGGCATTCTGCACTCCGCTGCGGCAGGCCGAGAAAAACTTTTCATTAACAGCCGATTGATGGCGCTCTTAAAGAGTGACCTGCACGAATACCCGCCTTTGGAGACGGTGTGAGGATTGCTGCGTTTTAATGCACTCATTACTAATGAGCGGCTTTCACTGCAGGGAATGCTTTAAATGACGCATTTCATTTCGCCGATCGACTTTGCGTCAGGCGATGCTTTCGGCTCCACTGGAATTCGAAATACTCCGTAGCCTTCGCCGCCCGCTTTGCGGTTTGCCGTCATAAAGATATCCATGAAGCAGTCGCCCGTGATACGGAGATTGAGCGATTGAAGCACTTCAAAGAGCGGATGAGTGCCGTTGGCAAGGCGTTCGAGAACCTTGAGCCGGCCAAGACCGCCAAAGTGATAGACGAACACCTTCTCGGGCGGTATGAATTGAACAGCACCGTTGATCGGTATGCCGCAGCGCTCTGCTTTTGACGCCTCAACGGAAAGCCCCCATTGATATGAAAAACCGTTGCCAGCCTGATCGGGCGCATTGAACTTAAGCGAAGACTTTACAACCGAGAGCCAGTCGAGCCACTGCGGCAGAATTTCATAGATCCGCTCATCCTCGAGAAACTGGGATCCGTTGGCGTGCGGCAGATAGTAACGCCCTTCAGCTGAAGTGACCTCCCAATCTTCGGGCTGGCTCTGCCGGATATCGAACCATTCCTCAAGGCGCTCGATTTCTGCCGCAATCGCCTGGGTGTGTTTGATGCGCTTTTCGAGTGCTTCCCTCGCCTCATGCAGGGATTGGCGCACTTCCACGCCCGACAAATCACGAAGCATGCCGCCCATTTCACGGACGGTATAGCCGCAGTTGCGCAGCCGCATGCATTCCAAAATGAGACTCGACTGTTCAAAGCCAAAGTGACGGTAGCCGTTGTCGTGGTGATCCGCACTGAGGAGACCGCATTTTTCATAATGCTTCAAAAAGTCGCGCCCTACCCCCATGTAGTGGGCGTAGTCCCCAATGCGATACCGTCTGACTGAAATAGGCTTTGATTTCTTTGGGATTTCAGACATGTTGTATAGTCTCCATCGGGAAAGCTGAACATTTAGCGGCCAAAAGCGCTCCGGCGTGCGAAGTCTACAGATCGAGCGCCCTATTGAGCAGCATATCGCCGCATGTTCGTCAATATTTTAAGTAAATTCAAGAGATTCCTTGTTGTCCTCCGTCCGTCTTTGGACTGACGTGCACCGTCATCTACGTTCGATTGTATCGAACGATTCGATGATATCGTTTGGTATTTTACCGCTTGACCTGTGTACAACCCGCAGTCCCATCATGCGTGCATCCAACCGCTTTGGGCCGTGGAAGACCCGACGCGGTCCTGCGCCGAGCGCGCATTCCCTGCGAACACCTCCGATGGCCTTTCGAGGTCACGAATATTTGAAGCATCAAGGAAGATACATGTCGAATCTCTCTCGTCGTTCGTTCCTGAGAACGGGTCTTGCCGGCGGCGCGACGCTGGCCGTCTCGACCGTCTCCACGGCCGCCCTGGCCGCCAAACCCGCCAAGGGGCTTTATATCCCGGGCACTTATTCGGCCAAGGCAGCCGGCATCGGCGACATCGTCGTTACGATGACCTTTGACGAAAACCGCATCACGGATGTCGTTCTCAATGTTGCCCACGAGACTCCGTCCATCGGTCAGGCGGCTGCCGAACGACTCAAGTCTTCGCTCATGGCGGCCCAATCCGCTCAGATTGATGTCGTTTCGGGCGCTTCCATCACGTCGAATGCCGTCATGAAGGCCGCCGGCAAGTGCATTGCGCAGGCCAAGGGTGAAATCCCCGTTGAAGTCGTCTCCAACGGCGCCGATGCCGATGCGGATTCGGGCGATTGGCTCGGCAAGGCGCCTGAGATTGCTGAAAAGAGCATCACCGCGACCTATACCACCGATGTGCTCGTTGTCGGCTGCGGCACGGGCGGTCTCTTTGCGGTCTGCGCGGCTGCCGAAGAAGGCGCCAAGGTGATCGGCATCGATCGTTTCTCGACGGGCACCGGCGTGCGCGGCGACGTGGGCGGTCTCGACTCCCGCTATCAAAAGGCCTGGGGCACGAAGATCGATAAGTTTGATTTCGTGACGATGATGACCCAGTACGCGGCCGGCCACATCAATCAGGACCTCGTCAAGGTCTTCTGCGAGCAGTCGGGCGCCGTCGTTGACTGGTACGGCGACCGTCTCGCCGAACGCGGCGTCGAGCTCTGGCATGAATCAGGCGACAAGGACGACCATACCCGCTACGAACACTTTGCCATCGGCCACTCTCCTCGCTGGGCCGGCAAGACGACCGAAGACGGCAAGAAGCTTAACGGCAACATCGTGCTGGTTGATTACGCCAAGAAACTCGGCGCCCGCTTTGACTACAACACCCGCATGGTGAAGCTTGAAAAGCAGGCGGGCCGCGTGACGGGCTGCATCGCCGAAACGGGCGACGGCAAGTTTGTGCGCTACATCGCCAAGAAGGGCGTGGTCGTCGCCACCGGCGGCTACGCGCAGAACTACCAGATGCTCGAAGCCCTTCAGCCCTGGAATCTGCGCGTCATCGGCCGCAACGGCGGTCTGCCGGGCGCACGCGGTGACGGCATTCGTGCCTGCCTTTGGGCGGGTGCGGCGATGGATGAAACCCATTCGACGATGCTCTTTGACCGCTGCGCGCTGCGTATTGATCAGCCGACCGGCGCCGAAACCGCCAAGAAGGGCGATTCGGGGTTCTTCTGGATCGGCTCTCAGCCTTGGCTCAAGGTCAACGCTGACGGCAAGCGCTTCTTCAACGAATCGGGCACCTACGAAAACATTCTTCACGCTGACGAATATCAGAAGGGGCACTGCCACTACACGCTCTTTGACGCCAATTGGCCCGAACAGACCAAGCAGTTCAAGATGCACGGGTGCTCGCGCGTGCACCCCTTTGAAAACGGCGCTGATCCCAACATTCTCTGGAGCGTCTTCGCAGAAAAGATGCTCCCGGGTCTGATTGAAAAAGGCTTTGTAGTGAAGGCCGACACGATTGAAGAGCTCGCCCGCAAGCTCGGTCTCCCCGAAAAGACGCTCAAAGCCACGGTCGAGCGCTACAACACGCTCGCCCAAAACGGCAAGGACGAAGACTACGGCAAAGAACCGCACCGTCTGGCTGCGCTTACGAAGGCACCCTTCTACGGCGCCAAAAACACGGGCTACATCCTCTGCACGATGGACGGCATCCGCATTGACACGACGATGAACGCGATCGACACCGACGGCAATCCCATTCCGGGTCTCTACGTTATCGGCAACGATTCGGGCGGCTTCTTCGCCAACACCTACCCGAACCTTGCTACCGGCGTGGCCTGCGGCCGCACGGTCACCTTCGGCCGTCTCGTCGGCAAGCACCTCGCCAAGGCTTAACGCATGCCGCATTGAGGCCTAAGCCTGCATAAGCCTCGGCTCCCAGCACTCGTTCGAGCGTGACTTCGCGCCGTTCGAACGGGTGTTTTTTTGTGTTTTTTCCTCATCTTTTCAACAACAAACCGCAGCCCCCCGAAAGCTTCATGGCGACATGCGGCAGGGGGTCTCCAGAAAAAAAGGAATAGGCTCATGAAGAAGCAAACCCTCCTCGCCGCCGCGCTCCTTTGCGCAGCCGTCTCTGCCGCCGCTTCAGACATTGAGGTTTACGGCGTTCTTGACTACGGCTTGACCTGGCAGGACCGCACCAACGCGGACGGCTCGGATTCTGCAGCGCTGCAGATGACTTCCGGACAGTACATCGGTTCGCGCTTTGGCATCAAAGGCACCGAAACCCTCGCCAATGGTCTTAAGGTCGGCTTTGTGCTTGAAAATGGTTTTGGCACCGACACGGGCTCTTTGGGGCAGAACGGCCGGCTCTTCGGCCGAGATGCCCGGCTCTTTCTCGACGGGACCTTCGGCTACCTGTCCTTTGGCCGTATGGGCTCCATGGTGGGCGGCAACGGCCCCTACGCCCGCTTTGGGCACGTCGTGAGTCCCTTCTCCTGCGGCTGGGGCGATATCGGCGGCCATCTGCAGGTCGTTTCGCTCGGCTACGAATTTATTGACAATGCCGTCGCCTACACGACCCCGAAATGGGCGGGCTTTGACGCCACGGTGCAGTACTCCTTCGGTTCCGACACGAAAAGCTACGGCGATAAAGGCGTCGAAGGGAAGTCGAGCGTTGAGCGCATGCTGAGCGCTGCCGTGCGTTATCAAAATGAAGCGCTGATGGTCGCTGCCGGCATTGAAAGCATCAACCATGCCCAGCCCGCATGAAGCTCAGCTTGACGACGCGTTCTCCTATAACCTCGGCGCGAACTACAACGCCGGCTGGGCAAAATTCTTTGTCTACGGACAGATTTTCGAAAACTACGCGAATGCCGCGAAGACGACGACCTTCCATCAGGATTCGGGCGTTGACGGTTTCGGCGTCAACATCGGCGCAGATGTGCCGCTCTTTGGCGGTACGTTCAAGGCCTCTTTCGGGTACGGCGATTTCGAAGCGAGCCGCGACAGCGCAATCTCGATGAAAACCTGCCAGACTGCCGTCGGCTATACGTATTCGCTCAGCCGCCGCACGACGCTTTATACGGCCGCCGGCTGGATCCATTCGAACAATTCGAGCGCCTATGAGGCCCAGAAGCCCGCTGCTGCCGAAGATATTTATCAGTTCACCGCGGGCATCGTGCACAAGTTCTGATGGATAAGCCTTCAAGGCTTCATTTTTGAGAGCATTAATCTCTTGGAAGCGGTCTGCCCTTGCGGTTAAGACCGCTTTCTTTTTCGAACTCCGTTTTTCTGAAGCGCTGCCTTCTTTTCCATGCGCCCTGACCGAACAGCGCAGCATCTCTATGCCGCAGGACTTGAAAATCAAGAAGCCGTCCCCATATAGCCCCTATTGATCGGGCTTTCAGCGCTCTGCGTGAGGACGTGAAGGACGTAAGAAGCCCGCCCAAAAGAATTTTTCGGAGATACAAGAAGAAAATGGCTGCAGAAGTTCATGCTTTTCAAACCAAGGTGAGCAAGCTCCTTAAGCTCCTCGCCAACTCGCTCTACTCCAACAAAGAGGTGTTTCTGCGCGAGCTTGTCTCGAACGCGTCTGACGCCATCGATAAGCTGCGGTTTGAATCCATTTCGCACCCTGAACTCCTTCAGGGCGATCCTGCTTTTGCCGTACGAATCCGTGCTGACAAAGAGGCCGGCACGCTCACCATTTCCGACAACGGCATCGGCATGACGCTCGAACAGGCCAACCAGCATCTCGGCACGATTGCGCAGTCCGGCACGGAAGACTTTCTCGAGCACCTTTCCGCTGATCAGGCCAAGGATGCGCAGCAGATCGGACAGTTCGGCGTGGGCTTTTACTCGGCCTTTATCGTGGCCGACAAAGTAACGGTCGTATCTCGTGCTGCCGGCGCGGCCGAAAACGAAGCGGTGAAGTGGGAATCCGACGGTTCGGGCACCTTCACGAGCGAACTCACAACCCGTGCTGAACGCGGCACCGACGTCATTCTTCACATGAAGAAGGACGAAGAGACATTCCTCATGCCTTGGACGCTTCGCGAAACGATCACGAAGTACTCTGACCATATTTCGGTCCCCGTCTACCTCTTTGAAACGAAGCCCGCTGAAAAAGAAGGCGAACCCGAGACGACGGAATGGGTTCAAGTGAATGACGCCAAGGCGCTTTGGACGCTTCCGCCCAAAGATGTGACCGATGATCAATACAAAGAATTCTATAAGCACCTGACGCACGACTGGCAGGATCCGCTCTGCTGGGCACACAACCGCGTGGAAGGCGACCTTGAATACACGTCGCTCCTCTTCTGCCCGTCGACGGCGCCCTATGATCTTTATAACCGCGATGTGCAAAAGGGGCTGAAGCTCTTCGTAGAACGCGTGTTCATCATGGACCGTGCTGAAGCGTTCCTTCCCAATTACCTCCGTTTCGTCAAGGGCCTCGTTGATACGAACGATCTGCCGCTCAACGTTTCACGCGAACTGCTGCAGGAAAGCCGCACGGCTGCCAAACTGAAGAAAGCACTGACCAAGCGCTGCCTCTCGATGTTTGAAAAACTCGAGGGAGAGAAAGAGATCACGTTCTGGACGCAGTTCGGACGCGTGTTGAAGGAAGGCGTTGTTGAAGATCCGGACAACCGCGAAGCTGTGCTTAAGCTTCTGCGCTTCGCGTCAACTGCGTCGGAGGGCAGCGAAAACGTCACGCTCAAACAGTACCTTGAGCGCATGCCCGAAGGTCAGAAAGCGATCTACTACCTGATCGCGGGCAGCCGCGAAGCGGCGATGGGCTCGCCCTATCTTGAGGGGCTCAAGAAAAAGAACGTTGAGGTGCTCCTCCTTTGGGACCGCATCGATGAGTGGATGATGGGTTCACTCACCGAATTCGAAGGAAAGAAATTCATCTCCGCGACGGCAGCTGACCTCGAGCTCGGCGACATCAAAACGAAGGACGGCGAAGCTGAACAGGCCGTTGAAACTTCGAAAGCGGATGAAGACGCTGCGGTAGCGCGCTTTAAGGCCGCGCTCGGCGACCGTGTTGCCGACGTGAAGGCCTCTGCTCGTCTGGTGGACTCCGCCACATGCGTGGTCGGCGCTCACGATCAGATGCTCACGCAGCAGATGCGCCGCATGCTCGCAGCCGCTGGTCAGACGGTGCCGGAAGAAAAGTACACGCTGGAAGTCAACGTGGAAAATCCGCTGGTGCAGAAGGCCCTCAAGGAAACGGATCCGGCGAAATTCAGCGAATGGGTTGCAGTGCTCCTCGATCAGGCGCTCCTCGCTGAAGAAGGGGCGCTCAAAGACCCGTCAGGATTCCTCAAGCGGCTGAACGCTTTGCTGCTGAGCTGACCGCCGGCACGGTTCGAGCAGTGAATCGGCACGGATAAGGTTTAACACTCATTCGTGCTCGTTCAAAGAGACCTCCGCAGACTGCTTTCTGCGGAGGTTTTTGCGCTTTGGGACGTGAACCGTTTGTTTTGCAAGCGTTCTAGCGGCGGCTTCAGTATTCCGGCCGATGCTGCTGTGTGACCAGCGTCAATCGGACCTCCTCCGGCGGAATGAGGCAAAAGAGCGCAGAAACGCCGATAATGATGCGCTTAAGTTTGAGATGCTGAAAGCGTGGGGCACGGTGCTTGACCCAAGCCGCTTCAGTGTTTGTTGTCACTCACCGCTAGTTTCTTCGAAGCGCCTGCGCGCGCTCACTGTCGTCATCATGGATCCGAGTTTTTATAAGGTCGTTGCCTTTATCTCCTTCATTACGCTCGGTTGGTGTCTGCGAAAATTCAACGTCTTAAAGCCCGAGGCTTTTCAGGCAATCAGCGGCTTGGTGATGTTTGTGACGCTGCCCTGCACAACCATTACGGGACTTAACGGCACAACCATCGGCGGCGAAATGGCCTTGATTGCGCTCCTTGGCTTTCTCGCCAACATCGCCTTTCTCATTGTGGCCTTTCTTTGGACGATGCGTGCTGCGGATAAAGATGAACGGGATTTTCGCCGGCTCAATACCTGCGGCCTCTCGATCGGACCTTTTGCCGTGCCCTATGTTCAGGCGTTTCTCCCGACGAGCGGACTGGTGACGACCTTAATGGCCGACGTCGGCAACGCGGTGATGGCGGCCGGCGGCACCTACGCAATCATTGAAAGCATGCGTTCGAAAACGTCCTGGCTTTCAATGGCTAAGCGCATTTGCTACAACCTCCTCCACTCCGGACCGATCGTCGCTTTCCTCTTTATGGTGGTGCTTTGCCTCTTGGAGATCAAACTGCCCGAAGTGGTCACCACCGTCACTGGGTTCGGCGCCGCTGCCAACACGTTCCTCTGCATGATCATGATCGGCGAATCGATCAATTTGTCGGTGACATTCAAGGATCTTCTTTACATTCTGAAGATCCTCGCCGTGCGTCTGGTGATTCAGGTGGGGCTCGCACTCTTTTTCTGGTACTGCCTGCCTTGGGATTACGACGTTCGCCGGGCCATGGTGCTGGTTGCCTTTGCGCCGGTTCCGGCCATGAACCTGATTTACACCGCAGCCCTTGAGGGAGATCTTGGCAAAGCGGCTAATTTGAATTCGCTCTCCGTTGCGATGGCAATCATCTGCATGTCGACCGCGATTTACCTGATGTGATCTGATCAGAAGCTTCCTGATTCCAAAAAAACTGGGGCGGCTCGAAGGCATCCTTCGGGGCGCCCCAATTTCATTTCGCGTCCCTGCAGTTGTTTCATTTAACCGGCAGCACCCGCTGCAGGATGAAGTTCAAACGTTCGAGCGCCTAATTGATCGACCTCATTCTGATGCGCAATGACAAAAAAGTGCGTATCCGGGAGTTCACTCTGAAGCACCCGCAAAAGTGCCTCTGCTGAGCGTGAGTCGAGCTGACCGGTCGGTTCGTCGAGAAAAACCATTTTGGGCCGGCACAAAAGCACCCGCGCTGCGGACACTCTTTGTGTTTCGCCGCCGGAAAGCCGTTTGCCCCAATCCATGGGCTTGTCGAGTTCGTTCTCGAGCTGAGGGAGACCAACCAGCCTTAATACGCGCTTGAGCTCAGCGCCGTTCTTCACCTTAGGGTTCGGGTAACTCAGAACGGATCTCAGCGTGCCTTTAGGCAGGTAGGGTTTCTGGGGAACAAAAAAGGCGCCGCGCGAGAGCGTGATTTTCCCGGTACGCCAAGGCCACAGGCCGGCGATGCTTCGCAAAAGCGTCGTTTTGCCGGTGCCGCTCGGCCCGCTGATCCGCACCCAGCCGGGGCGGCGGAATTCGCCTTGAATGCCGGCGGCGAGGACGCCCGCATTCGGTCTCATGAGCGTGACATTTTCAAGCTTCAGCACGGCGTCATCAACACGTTCGTTTTCGGGCGCCTCCGGCAATTTATCCATAGCGCTTTGGAACCCGGACAGACGATCCACAACAGCAGCCAGCAGAATCAGATTGCGGTAGGAGTTGATGAACCAATCGAATCCGTCGACCACATTTGAAAATGCCGTCTGAGCCTGCATCATGCCGCCGAGCGTGATGCTTTTCTGCAGGTAGAGCGGCAGGGTTGCAGCGATGGGAATGAACCACGTCAGCCGCATTTGCAGCGCCGTAAAAGTTTCGACCTTCACTTCCCGCTTAATCAGCGCGCGCCAATTCTTTCGAATGTGCAGGAACGCGTCCCGCAGCCTCATGCGGTCCGTCTCTTCTCCGTTCATAAAGGCGATCTCGGCAGCATTTTCTCGAATGAGCAGCAATGCAGAACGGTAGTCCGCTTCCGTATGCTGACGCGTCACATTAAGCGCCCGCAAGGGATTGCCGACCCAGTGCATCAGCAAAGTAGAGACGACGGAAAAACCGAGAGCGCACCAGACGAGATAACCGGAAATTTCTATTTCCACTCCGCCGATGACGGCTTTCTGTACGCCTGAGGCAGCCCACAGCAGTCCGATAAACGAAATGAGACGCGCCATGGTCTGACAGAAACTTTTGACGAGATTGAGCGTCAGCTCTGAGAGCAGCCACAAGTCCTCGGCAATTCGCTGATCGGGATTGTCTGGTTCCCCGGAAAGCTGCAGGCGATACTGACGATGTTCAGAGAGCCAGCGGCGTTCGAACGCAACGGTCATGTGCTCACGCCAGGCAAACTTGAGTCGCTTGAGAATCCAGTTGCCAATGACAATGAGAGCCGTCATTGCCGCGAGGTAAAGGAGATATTCAAGGAGCAGCTGAGGGATTTCCTTGGCGCCGAAATTGGACAAGGCATCGAAAAAGGCCTTCTGCCATCGTGCCACCAGGACAACGACCTGAACAAATAAGAGCGAGCATGCAATCGCAGATCCCAAAGCCAGCCAGGCTTTCCAGCTTTGACGTGTGAGCCAGAACGGAGCAGCGAGTCGGTAAAAGTTGCGCAGCAGATTCATAAACGAAGGGCGGGTGACGGTTGCAGGGAACACGCTGAGCCCGCAATCCTTTTGGGATCACGGGCTCTGGTCCTCTAGGCAGGCGGGTTCATCAGTATTCGGCCGAGATGCGCAGCAGGAAATTGCGCGGATCACCGTAATAGCTGTTCATGCTGAGGGCGCGGTTGTTCACGTTGAGAAAATACCGACGGTCAAAGATATTGTTGACGATGAAGCTTGCTTTGATCTTGTCGGTGATTTTGTAGTGGACCGAAGCGTCGTAAACAACAAAGCCGCCCTGCTCCAGCGTGTAGGGGTATTTGTTAATCGTGTTTTTGGTTCGGCTTTGAACCTGCGCGCCGGCCCCGACCGTCCAGCGGTAGGCCGGTCCGGGGAGCTCAAAGGTCGTATAAGCCCTCAGAATGTGTTTGGCTGTATAGGGACTGTAGGTGTCGCCTTCTTTAGAAGGATCATGTTCGTATGATGAAGTGTTGAAGGTGTATCCGGCAAAAACATTCCAGCCGGGCAGAATTTCCCCGCTGGCTTCAAGCTCTACGCCGCGGCTCACGACTTCGCCGAGCGCAATGGCAATGTCGCTCTTCGGATCGGGGTAATACGCGCGGTTTTTCTGCGACAAATGAAAGATCGCAATCGAGGTGTTGAGCTTGCGGTCAAACCACTCGGACTTCAGCCCGAGTTCATAGTTTTCGCCGACCAATGGATCGAGGAAGTTTCCGGAAGCATCACGATCCGACTGAGGCTTGAAGATTTCGGTGTAGCTGAAATACAGACTCGAGGATTTGGCGAAATCCCATGTGACGCCGCCGTACGGCGTCAGGTGGGTTGTGGTTTGTTCGGAAGTTGTTGTACCGTCGGGATCCGGCTTGCCATTCCAAATCTGCCAGTATGTGTGCCCGCGCGACTTGAATTTGGCATAACGGGCGCCGGCAATAATGTGCCACTCGTCCGTCAGGTTGTAGCGGGTGCCGAGCAGCAGACCCAGATCGGTTCGATCCGCGTCGTAGCTTGTACGATTCTTGAGAATTGAATCGTTGCCCCAATCGGGTTCCGCAATTTCGCTGCCGGTGAAATCCGTGATGTCAAAAGGAGTGTCGTCCCAAACTCGCCGCCAGGTTGAATCACTGTGTTCTCGATTCAGGTTGGCAGTAAGAAACACATCATGTTTGCGCCCGAAAAGCGGATAGACGCCGTTCACATTGAGGACCCCGGCTGCCTGCCATCCGGAATTGTCATAATTTTGATGATTATTCATTTGGCCCAACGGATGCTCGGGATCACAGCCTGCAGCGGGACCGACAAGCGCCCCGAGAACGGTGTCAGAGTCATAGCGCAGATAATTTGCTTTGGCGACAATGCGCCACTCGTCATTGAAGTAGTGCTCCAATTCGGCGAAAAGATTGGTTTTGTTGTAGTGGCTCTTTGTCCAGTCCAGCCCCAGATACGTTTCCTTCGGAAGGTTGAGTGAATTCCCGTTAACGTCGAGCGGAAGCCCGAAAAAATCGGGGGTTTCGGATTTCTTCTGATAAATGGCGCCGAAGGTCACCAAGGTGTTTTCATCAATGTCGGCTTCAAGAATGCCGTACACCGTGCCGGACTGCTCGCCCACATCATCTTTGAAGGAGCCTTTTTTGCTGAGGATGCCGACAAAGCGGCCGCGAAGCGTCTGAGCCTCATTGAGACTTCCGGAGATGTCGCCCACGGTACGATAGGTATCCCAGCTCCCGACTTCGGCGCTCGCCGAAGCCTGAAAATCTGCTGTCGGACGTTTGCGGACTGCATTGATAGTGCCGCCGGGTTCTCCGTTTGACTGCGTCAGTCCCGTCGGTCCGCGGACCACTTCAATGTGGTCATAAATCGCCAGATCGGTGAGCGATTGGGCGTCGCGGTATGGGTTCCCGCTGGCGCCGCCGCTCACTGTGGACGAAACGCCGTCTTCCTGAATCTGGTCGACATAAAAACCGCGCGAGAGAAAGCGAGTCGTACCGGAATTCTGAATAACGGTGATGCCGGTGGTTTTGCGCATGGCTTCACTCATGTCCGTAATCCCCTCATCCTCGATTCGGGTCATCGTGACGTTGGAAACCGACTGCGGTGTTTCCCGAGGCGACAGCGCCAGCCCGGTAGTCGTACTCATGGCAGATGACTTATAGGTCGAATTGCGTTCGGTTCGGGTACTGATGTCAGTGGCAGTGATCGTGACGGCGCCGAGGTCGACCGGATCTTCCTCAGCCCATGCGGGAAAAGAAACACAGGCAGCTGCAACTGCTGCGGCGAGAGCAGATTTTGAGAGTGTCTGATAACGGACAGGCATGATGTTGTAGTTTGCTGATAGTTCGAGGGATTTCATTCAGGACTGCGAATGCATACAATCCCGAATACAAACGTAACTGAATGTTATTATCACAAATACGAATCATTCCCAGCCGCATTTATTAATATTTGTTACATTGTGTAATCCCCTCTTGCAGTCCATCCATTATTAGTAGAAACCGATTTGCGGCTTCTTGCGGCCCTCCTCCTTCATCTCAACTTCGCCCTCGAGCCGAGTCACGAAATCGGCCGTGTTCTTTAATGGATTAAACCGCCCGCCGCGGCGAACCGCGGCAAAATCGCCCGGGGTCAGTCCGTCGAGCCGCTCGAGCCGGGCAAGATCCGCGGCACTGATTTCACCAAGAGCAAGCTTTCCCGCGCAGCATTTCGCAAATTCAACCGTCTGCTTCGTCGTCATGGGACGAAATTCGGCCTTCAGATCAAAGCGGCGCAGCGAAGCACGGTCGATCTCTTTGAAGAGATTCGTCGTGGCGCAGAAGATGCCGGGGAAACTTTCCATTTGGGTGAGGAGCTCATTGACCTGAGACACTTCCCAGGAAGCCCGAGCGTTCGCTCGGTCCTGAAGGAACGAGTCGGCTTCGTCAATGAGGAGCACCGCCCCCTGCTGGCGAGCACTGTGAAACGCGGCGGCAATGAGCTTTTCCGTCATGCCGACATAGGGCGACAAGAGGTCGCTCGCGCGTTTAATCACGAGCGGCATATCCAGACGGGCTGCCAGCCACCGGACATACTCGGACTTGCCTGTCCCGGGCGCCCCGTAGAGGCAAAGCCGCCCCGAACGGGTGCGTTTAAGTCCCTCTGCGATGGCGTCAAGATCAGCGTCGGTATTGACAAACGCAGTGCTGTACATGTCTGACACATTGTTTAAGGCTGCGGGGAGCTCCTTGCCGAACTGCGCCATGAGGGTAGCGTTAATGAGTTTTTCAGCTGTTTCATCCGCATCCACCTCGCCCGACAAAGTCTTCACTACGCCGGCCGTTCTGGCGGCAACGCCGGGTGACAGTTCTTCGCAGGCCGCGCAGCGGTCAATGAAGTGTTCTGACACGGCGCCGTCAAACGCCTTGCGGCAGATGCGCCGGCGCACGCTTTCGGGCGGAATCGGAACTTCGAGCACCACATCGAATCGGCGCATCAGAGCGGGATCCATGGACTCGGTGGAATTGCAGGCCCAAATCGTAGGCACCGGCGCCGTCTCGAGCGTCTTATTGAGCTCAGCTTTATTGGTGCGGGCGGTCGTTGCCATGCCGAAGACGGAAATGAGTCCTGCATTGCAAACGTCATCAGCCTCATCGAGCAGAAGCATCGTATGAGACGTGTTGGCAAAGAGTCGTTCCCCGCAGTGCCACCGCGTCAGGCGATTGTTTTTGTCGCTGCGATAACCGTTGTCCGGCCCGCTTTTGGGACTCACTTCAAAGAGCGCCGACCCCGTTTCTTTGGCCAGCAGGCGAGCGAGCTCCGTTTTGCCCGTTCCCGGGGGACCGTAAAGGAGCACGTTGACGCCCTGCCGATGCTCTGCCAAAGCTTTTTTAAGGTAGGGCAGCAGGTAGGATTCAATTTCCGGCTGATGGCTGAAGTCCTTGAGCGTCAAGATGGACTGCGGCGCCGCGGTGACGGCATGCGCAAACATCTCCTCGAGCGTCTGCGGAATCGTAAAGATGGTGTCGAGCAAATCCCCGTCATCGAGAAAGCTAATCTGATCTTCAAAATCCGGGGTCCTGCTGTTAATGCCGCTGATCAGTCCGGTATTCCACAATGTTTTCGATTTTGAAAAAACAGTTTTGCTGACTTTGCGGCCGAATGCGGCCGAAAGCACTTCAACCACCAAGTCAAGTCCGCGGCGCTCATAGTCATAGGCATTGCAAATAGAGCGCAGTCCGGCAAAATGTTTGACGACCGCCAGAAAGGCCAGCGTTTCAAGCTCATCACGGGTCAGATCAAAAGCTTCGGCAATGAGACGGATGTTCCGGCCGAAAGTGGAAGGCAGCCCGGCAACCATGTCCTCCGCAGACGCCTCCGCTGTTGAGATATCGCCATTGCCGAAGACCAATTTTCGGCAGAATTCGAGCGCCCGCGGTGCCGTGCGTTTAAAGCCCAGCTGCTTCAAGCGCTGCGGGATATCTTTTCCGAGCGAACCAAAATCTTCATCCTCCCAGACGCATGTCACCGCTTCCCCGGCGACTTCAAAATCGGCAAAGCGCTTATCGAGATCCTTTTCAGCAGCGACGATGGCCCGGGCCGTGAGCGGACGCAACTTGAGTTTGTCGTCGCCGTCATCGTCGTCGTCATCGTCATCTACGCTGAAAGCTTCACTTTCGATGGTTCGGGCCTTGGTGAGTTCCGCCAGCCATTGGAGTTCGATATTGAGAAGCCCCTCGATACGCGTGCCGTGAATCGTCCGCATTCCATCGGCATCTAACCGCATCCATGCTTTGGTGCAGGCCATGAGGCGCACAACCCAACGCTCAATGGTGACCGAATCAGCCAATTTGACATTGCCGTCGGTAATGTACTCAAAGCGCTTGTCATTGCTGCCCAGATAAATAGTGGTACACGTTCTTCTGCGTTTGCGCATTGCTTTTTTCCTTCCGGATGTCGGGTGAGACGACTGCTCAGAGCGTCTCTCCTCACTCCGTGTTTTGATTTATTTCCTTCTGACAAGATCATTATCTGCACGCCTGCGTCGATCTTAGACGCATAAAGACAATCAAAGCATGAAGGCCAATGCGCCCGACTCAAAGCGCTGAGCGGCCCCAAGAGGAAGCGCCTGGTTTAAAATTGCACTCTTTGCTTCAGATTCAGCAGCCGGGCAGTGCGTTGAAACGCCGATTGCGCCTGAGCAAAAATGTAAATACAAAACCAAGGCATAGGACGACGCGCATGGCGACCTTCACGAGCGGCATCAGTTGGGAAACGGATGAGTGGTTCCGCACGTTTTCGGAATCCTTTCCCCAATACACCCAGCCGGGCATCTGGATAGCAGCTGAGGAGCGCCTTGCCTCGCTTCGGGGAGCTAAGCTCGAATGGGATGCCACTACCCGAACAGTGCGCCTGAAGCTTAAAAATTCACGCGGACAGCCTTATACGCTTGCCATGCATTTCTATCCGGGTGCCGTGCATGCTGCCGCCCCGATCGTTGAAGCTGCAGCCAAGATTCCGGGCCTTCTGGAATGCCTTCGGGCGGGCGACCTGCCTGCGCCGCTCCTTGAAGCCATTAATGCTTCTGGGCTCGACATTTTCATGCGCCGTCCCGGCTCGATTCAATTTGATCCCGGCATGATGTCGAGCGAATGCGCGCTCCTCATTGCCGCTTTCATGCATGATTTGGAGCTCGATCCGGGGCGCTGGTTCAAATTTATCGGCATCGACTTTCAAAAGAGCGCCGATGAAGCGCTTTCAGCCGAGGGCGTTAACCATGCTGCTCCTCAGTCTCCAGATGGTCCCGCTGCAGAAACGCTCTCCGAAGCCCAAACGAACGCGGCGTCGGCCGCCCATGCTCAAGAGCCGCTTTTTGCTGCGGGCGAAGCGCTCACAGGCACCTTCCCCTTCGCCGATCTTGAGGACGATGCGCTTCGGCTGAGACATTGCGCCAGCCGATATTCCGGACTTAGGCGCAGAGGCCAATCTCACGCGTCTGCGGCTTTGGCAGGTTCCGGGCGTACCGATGCTCTCGCCCACGATTGTTTCCGCACTGCCGTCCTCTGGGCTCTCTGCTGTTCAGGCTAAGCGTTCCTGGTGCGCTTTCGGCGACATTGAGGCGCGAACCTTCATGCAGAACCTCCTCTCGGCAGCATCGCTCACCGCGGACGAAGCCCTGAAGATGCTCGCCCCCCCCGACGCCCGACAGGAGCGGCTCCGGGGTGCGCGCCA
>OBXE01000492.1_pt1 | contig 20856 bp, 22 predicted proteins | sample 1495391 | NCBI WGS metagenome assembly OBXE01 (sample SAMEA2580146, study PRJEB22360) | human gut metagenome | biome: human gut; feature: human-associated habitat; material: faeces | place: Denmark | collected 2008/2010 | reverse complement strand
TTATGCAAACTAACAGGGTAGATTTAACATACCCACAGGGTTTTCGGACTGACCCGAAGTAGGTTGAAATTTGCTGTTTTTTGCGTAGCGGGTGAAAATAAAAAACTCCCGATATTCACTGAATATCAGGAGTTTACTTCTTTTTGCTTTCTCTAAAAGTGGTGCCACCAGCAACCGAAAATCAGTTTGTATAGCACTATTTCTCAATAAGTTATATCTTTATCACGATGTTAGTCCCTTGAATAAGGTTTTCACAACTTTGCACCGTTCGACATCAGTTTGTTTCTTGGGTACGATTTCTGAATACAAAGATAGTGATTAAGAAGTAAAAAACAAATAAGTATTAACGAATAATCTTGCCAACTTCACATAGTTTTTGAAAAGCAATACTTCCTGATAGTTTTTGGTATCTATTTAATCCTTTTTCTAACCCATTACATAATTCTTGATGTATATATGTTCCGACACTTAAAGCTGGAGTATTGTATAGAGTTTTAGCATATTGTAAATCAAATGTACAAAGTTGTTCTCTATTTTCTCTAATATCAGATACTGTTTGATTTATTCTATTATATTGTTGTAAATAATAAAAAGAGCATTTAGTATTTATTGAATCTTGGATTTTCATTTTGATAAAAATCTGTTGAGTTTTAATTTCTTGAGCTACTTTAAAAAACTTATCTATTGTTTCAAAATCGGAAGCTTTTAGTTTATTAGCAAACATGTGATTATATTTTAACCAACTATTCTCTTCAAAAATAATTCTTGAATAATATAATGGTTGTTCTGACAAACTGTTTCCTACAATCGCTTCCGCTTTCAATGTTTCAATATTTTCTTCAATATCCTGAATTTGAAGCTTCAATATAGTTGCTGCTGCTTGAGGTACATTTCTTTTATTATTCCAATAGATAATAGCCGTAACACAAACAGTTATTGTCATTATAATAGTTTGTAAAAAATTTGATTCTAAAAAATTTTGTTCCATAAATATCTATTAAATTAATATATAATATCCTCCAGTTTTGGGTGCGCCTTTAAATTCTATCAAACCTTTGTCTTGTAAAATCTTGATATATCGCATAGTCGTTCTTAAGCTTTTGTTGATATGCTTACTGATTTCAGAAGCATTTAAGCCGGGAGTAGTTACCAATAGATTGAGAATAGCTTGTTCATTCTCGTTTATTGTATCATTTACTATGTCATTTACTCTGCCATTTACTGTGTCATAGTTGGCAGAGTTAGAGATTTGGCGTTTGAATACTGCTGTAAACATCCCCTCTGTATGGAATTCCGGTTCGGGCAGATTTGCTTCCCTCATGGCTTCCTGCATACGAGGAATACCGGATGCAACTCTTTCTACCAAGTGCATACGGGTAAATAATCCGAATATTAGCGGATTACGTGTCATGCTTTTATGCCCGAAATCTTTAGCCACAACAGGCAGAAGTCCTCCGGGATTGGAAATCTCTACCCGGTCGTCAAACATTTCTATCATAATGCTTGCACCTTGTTCATAGTAATCACGATGTGACAGAGCGTTTATAATGGCTTCTTTAAATACGGTCAGAGGTATTTCCCAAATTTCTTCTCTTGGTCCTGTTCCCTCTATTTTATAGGCTACTTGCAGTTTACTTTCCAACCAAGCTATAGCCTGTAGATATTGCTGGTACAATGAACCTCCGAATGTTTTATCATCTATAATATAGACTTTATTCGTTCCCTTGAAAAGAACACACCTTGTGATAGCATGTGGAAACTTTCGTTCAGGTTGCTTGCCGAAGAACATCGCTGCACCGTTCTTTGCCGTTCCATTCTCGGTAAACAGTTCCAAGTTTTCAAATATTTGTTTGTCGGGTGTGGATGGACTTAGTTTTGCTTCTGTTCGGAAATCCTTAATCATCTGTTCATCTGCATCTGTGTAGATATTGAACCAATGGCAGGGTATATGGTCGAAGAAGATTTTGTTACACTCCTGAAAGAAGCTGCGCATTTCTTCGGCTGTGCGAAGTTTCTGTGAGTTTGCCCCCTCACGGACATAGATAGAACCGGAGAATATATAAGGTTTATCCTTGCCGGACGGAACATCAATCACCCAAACAGTTTTATTCACAATATTTACGGAATACAATTCACAGTGGAGTGCAGGAGATATTTCACTGATAGAACCTTGAATAGCAGAACGCTTATCGTTTTCTAAGTTAGTATCTACCACTTGTCCGTTATCATCTACTCCAATAAGCAAATATCCTCCGTCTGCATTGGCGAAAGCACATATTTCCTCTGTCAGTTCACGCACCTTTGAAGGAACACGAACCTTAAATTCTACATTGTAGCCTTCTCCGCTATCAATAAGTGATTGTATGTTTTCTGTATTTAGCATGAATTTTATCTTAACAGTGCAAATTTACGGATAAATCAGTGAAAACAAAATAGTTGTCATAAATTCCTTTTCCTAAATTCAGAGGGTATGACGCCTTTATATTTTTTGAATAGCTTGTTTAAGTGGCTTTCATCTGTAAAGCCTAATTCAGCAGCAATCTCATTGATTCTCATTTCGCTATGCAATAATCTGTTTTCTACTAACTTCAACTTATATTTGATGATGTATTGTTGCATTGTTTCATTTGTATGCTTTTTAAAATAGCGCCCCAAATAATTTTGCGAGATGCCAAAATGCTGGCTAATAGTGTCTGCCTTTATTTTATCGGGATTATATATATTGTTTTGGATATATTGCAAAATATCTAATGTCTTTTCCTCTGAACGTTCATCAATCTTTTCAGGCAGATACTTGGCTATGTTACGAGTAACGATGACTATCAATGTATTTATTAATTGTTGTATCAGTTCTTTGTTATACAAATCTTGATTTACATATTCTCTTATAAGAGCTTCTATTATAGACTTTATAAGCGGTTTATCCGTGATGTTTTTTAAGATACAACCCGGTTGATGATTGGCATGTTGAAGAATAAATTCTAAGTTCTTAATATTTTTAGTTCCAAAGAAACCAGAATGAATATATATATCATTAAAACGAATGAAAAAGAATTTTGTAGTAGTATGAATATCAAAAGAATGGCAATCTTGAGGGGTTATTAGAAACATATGTCCCTCATGATAATCAAATTTATTATTATTAATGCATTGTAAACCTGTTCCGGAAAGGATATAAACTAATTCAAAAAATGTATGTTCATGCTCTTTAAGAGGAGATTCTTCGAGCTCTTTTACGCTGATTTCAAACGGCTGATGTAGATTTTCCTTTTTCATGTTGCAAATATACTGTATTTAGGAAAATATATACTAAAAACAAAGAATGAAATCGGTATAATTTTGCTCTCTGAAATAATCTTTTAAATTATATATGAATTATGAACTTCTTAGAATTAGTAAAAGAACGCCATTCTGTTAGGCATTATGCACAGCAAGTGGTAGAAAAAGAAAAACTGGACTACATTTTGGATTGTGCTCGTTTGGCTCCTTCGGCAGTCAATAAACAACCGTGGACATTTATTGTAGTACAGAGCGATTCCCAAAAACAGAAATTAGCTAAGTGCTATCCGGCAAAATGGTTTACGGAAGCTCCTGTATATATTGTTGTCTGCGTAAATACTGATATTGCATGGAAACGACAGTTTGATAATAAAAACCATGCTGATATTGACGGGGCTATAACTACTGAGCATATTTGTTTAGCAGCAGCAGAACAAGGGTTAGGAACTTGTTGGGTATGCAATTTTGATGTTGCGATGTGTAAGGAAAATCTTGATTTAGAAGCATATATTCAACCTATAGCAATAATTCCCATTGGCTATCCAATCAGCAAAGAACATCAACTATCTACGAGAAAGGAAATTAATGAAATTGTTTCATATATATAAATTAGGAAATGAAAAAGAAGATATTATTTGTTGTTACCAGCCATGATAGATTGGGAAATACCAATAATCCAACAGGTTATTATTTATCAGAAGTAAGCCACCCTTGGTCTGTTTTGATAAGTGCTGGGTATGAGATAGATTTTGTAAGTTCCAAAGGTGGTAAAGCTCCAGCAGAAGCAGTCGATTTGACAGATGAAATAAATAAAGCGTTTTGGGAAAACTCGGTTTATCGATTTAAAATAGAGCATACATTAAATCCCCAAGAAGTTAATCCTGTAGAATACATTGCAGTTTTTTATGCTGGGGGACACGGAGTTATGTGGGATTATCCTAATAACCAAGATTTAGGAAGAATAGCTCAAACAATTTATGAAAATGGGGGTGTTGTAAGTGCTGTCTGTCATGCGCCAGCAGCTTTATTGAATGTAAAATTATCAAATGGAGAGCTATTAATCAAGGGTAAAAAAATAAATAGTTTCACGAATGAAGAAGAAAAATTCCTTAATACAAATTCCTTAATACAGATTCAATAGTACCATTTATGCTTGAAACAGAACTAAAAAAAAGAGGTTGTCTTTTTGAAAAATCCGGTTTGTGGAAGTCACATGTTACAGTAGACCATAGAATTATAACAGGACAAAACCCTCAATCTGCCTTAGAGGTGGGAAAAGCTATTTTGCAAGAATTAGAAAATCTATAAAATTGAAGCAATATAGTGAGTTTCTTTATTTTAGGATAATAAGGAATACTCACTATATTCTTAGTTATAGCAATTAATATGAATAAATTATTACAACAGAAGTTTTTTCGATTATTATCGGAATATTCTCAACGTAAAGTTTCTGCATCCGAGTTGATAGAAGCTATTAATGAATTAGCTGCCCATGTAGCCGATTTTAGTATTAATGAGCAGGATTATAGCGTGTTACTGCGTTATTTCTCCTTTGGCTTGTATCGTCTCAAATCGTACCGTGTGCGGTTTGAGCAAGAAAAAAATGCCCTATTTGTACTTAATTGATGAAGCGATAGGACTTTTAAACACCGAAATTCGCCTTATCGAATGGCGCATCAAGTACCCGGAACAATTCAAACAACGGATTGGCAAACAAACACTTTCCCCTCTATATCTCGCTGACAAAACGACCCTTATCAACATCATGGAAATGGTAAGCGGTCTGTTCCTTTCCAAAGACATCGTGTATCAGAACGGTAAACCCGCCTACTTGGTGGATTTGTCGAAAGCCTTTGAATGGCTGTTCAATATCAGAATAGGTGACTGTTACCAAAAACATGAGGACGTGATAAAGCGGAAGCCGGGCAAACTGACCGAGTTTCTTAATGGATTGGCAGAACTTATCAAAAAGGAACATAACAAGAAAGGGTATAGATAATCAGTGACTTAGAATTTATTTATAGGGGATTCCATTAGTTCCCCCGTAATTTCTTTACGCTTGTTTTCTGAACTTTGCTTCATCAATCGATTGACAAACAATAATGTATAATCAGAAAAATGAAGCAATCATGTATATAGACAATGACGATTTCAGCGTATGGATGCAGAAACTGTACGCCAAACTGGAAGAACTCTGCAAGGATGTACGGGTACTGCGCAATGCCGACAGGGTACTACCCGAAGATGACAACCTGTTGGATAATCAGGACTTGTGTCTGTTGTTCAAAGTGAGTATCAAGACCCTGCAACGCTACCGGGCTATCGGTGCGCTGCCATACTTCACAATCAGCGGAAAAGTGTACTACAAGGCTTCCGATGTCCGGGAGTTCATCAAGGAGCGGTTTAGTGTTACCACCTTGCGCCAGTTCGAGAAAGAACACTGTACGAAGAAAAAGAAGTGAATTTGAAAGCCGGGGCGGTTCTGCTCCGGCTTTGCTTTGGTTTATGGCTTGCCCAGCTTGTCGGCTTCTTCTCTTAGTTGCTCTGCTTGTTCGTTTAACAGCCTTGCCCGTTCCAACGCTTCCGCCTGCTTCCTGCTACGGTATTCAAAGTTTTGTACCGAATCGGTCAGGCTTCGGATGAAAGCGTTATCCCGTTCCCGGCTGAACCTCGTTTCCAGCAAATCAAGGCTGCTGCCGTCTGTCTTTCCTTTCATCAGGATATAGCGGTATTTTATATCGTTGTCCTGTAACCGCTGCATCCGTTCCGTAAAACGGACATTCAGGATTAGCGAAGTGATACAGATAATAATCCCTGCTGAAAGAAGAAAAAAATTAGGTTTTAAATAGGGAGTTACCCGGTATGTCAGTTTGCCGTACCATGAAACGGGCGTTGCTTCTCCGGTCGGTGTATCATCAGCCGGGAACAACACTTTTAACCGTTCCCTGAAATATCGGTGCGAGGTCACGATAAGCCCCTTTATATCTTCAAGGTCTTGTTTTTGGTTCTCGGACCGCCCTTTTCTAATATTGCCGATTTGGTTTAGAATCTCCTGCACCGTATTTTCAGGGATGCCGGATTTGCCCTGCATATCCGAAATGCGCTGTTCGATAACATCCAGTCGGTTAATCGTTTCCTCCCGGCTGGCAGGCGTGACCTGCTTCTCCTGCCGTTCTTTCAGTTCCGTAACCATAGAGAGAAGCCCCTCCAAAATTAAATTATCTTCCATGTCCTATAATTTTAAGTGTCGTTTCTTTTTCCTCTTTTTTCTTTCACCGGGATTGTCGGGCGTTTCATCAGCCGGAGAGGATGAAGCGGAGAACAGACCGCCCAAGCCTGCCAGTAACGGACTGTCGGCTTTGCACGGTGTCTGCACTGGCTCCTGAACAGGTACGGAAATCGTCTGCTTATTGTTTCCAACTGTCGTCTGCCCTACATCCCCAAAACATTTATCCAGTTTGGAGAAACTGAAACTGCGGTCTATTTCCGAACCCTTGAACGTGTATTCGCCTTTGGAAAAGGATATGCCCTGCACTTCGCCAGTCTGTCCCCTGTACTTGAAATGAATCCCGATACCCTTTTCCGCCAGCCGGGTTTGTAACTGCTGCCAGTTCTTGGACTTCCCGATTTCATCCTTTACGGCATTGTAAATCTCGTATTTGGATTTGTCCGGTTCTCTCAAACGGTGCTGCTTTACATGCTCCTTGCCTTTAGCGAAATAAAGCCCGTGTTTGGCTTTCAGTTTTTTGCATACCTGCTCGTTGCGGTACATGTCGTTCCTGTCCGAAATGGTCTTGCCGTTGTTGTCTATACGGTTGAACACGATATGTACGTGCGGATGTTCCCGGTCTTGGTGGCGCACGATGATGTACTGCGTATCGGTGATTTTCATTTCACGCATGTACTCCTGCGCAAGCTGTACCATTTTCCCGTCTGTCAGCTTGGGTGCGTCCACCGGGGAATAGCTTAGCGCAATATGTCCGACAGGCTTTTTCATATTGGGGTTCATCCCGGCTTGCAGTATGAAACAGCGTATGATGTCCCGGTTGCTTTCCGCTAACACTCCCTCCGCATGAAGCAAAGTAGCCTGTTCCTTGCCGAGTACATTGTTCACGCAGCCCTTAAATCCGCTTCCCTTTTTTATTTTTCCAATCATCCGACAACTGGTTTATGATTTCAACAATCCTGTTTTTGAGTTTCACCAGTTCCACCGCCACCAGTGCGAAACCTCCGGCATTCGCCCGGTGCGCTAACTGGTTGATGTTGTTGGCTTCGCCCGCCAGCTTGCGGATAGTGTCCGCATCCTGCCTGTTCAGCCGGGGCGTTACCTCTGCCGAAACGACAGCCTGCCGGACGTACTCACTGACACGCAGCCCGGCTTCGGTGGCTCGCTTCCTGATTGCGTAAAACTGTAACTCGGTCAGCTTCGTACTGATTACTCGGTTCTGCTTGTCTATCCGGCTTTTTGCTGGGCAACCTCCCGGTTTGTTCCTTATCTCTGTCATAGTTTTTTGCTTTTAGGTGGTATCTTAAAAATTGCGACCAACGGGAGAAATTTTCTTTGCTGTCAAGCAAAGCAAGGTGTTTCGGTTTACCGAAACATAACCTTGCTCTCCCTAATCACACAGCCTGCCGTCTGTTCATGCCGCCAGTCTTGCAGGTCACATCCTTAGCCCTCTCTTTCTTTTTTCACCCGGATTTTGTCTGTTATCCTGCTCCGGCTGGGGCTTGTCGGTAACTGTCAAGTCTTGGGATTGTTTCACTTTAAGGCTACGCAAATAGTCGTTCAGGTCATTGTGACCGCTGTACAGGTGTGATGCGTCACGTACACGCCATTTGTATTCCTGCCTTATGGCTTCAACCGCTTTTCTCCCGGCTTCGTCATTGTCAAGCATACAATGTATATGCCCGTAATCAGCCAACGGATATAAGGCTTTATCCGTGTTGGCGGTGGAGTTCAGAATAACGTAGTCCTGCCAGTCGGTGCAGGGCATATCCGGGCTTTTCTGTTGCCGGATAGTGAGGAACGAGAGGAAATCCAAAAATCCCTCGAACACGAAACAGGTATCTCTCGGCTCTCCCTGCTGCCGTATATGGGTGATGTCTTTCGATGTGCTGCCCTTGAAACGGGGATTGCGAAGCTCGTAACCTCCTGAATCATTCCTGAACGCCAGCGCAAAATAAGGCTTTCCACCGATACGGTAATACATTTCCTGCACGTATGGGGCTGCCGTTCCGGGAGAAATCCCCCTTTCCTGCAAATAGCGCATGAGTGCCGGATTCTGTAACGGCTGTATTTTGCGTATTTCTATCGGGCTGGCTGCTTGCCTTTGCGTGTCCCTTTCGGGCAAGTCTTTCCCGTGAAAGGAAAAAGAGGCGGTGTTGCCCTGTTCCAGTCGGCAGATAGCGCCGTAGGCGTTGCACCCGTGCTGCTTCATCACAAGGTCGATGAGCGTCCCGCCCTCGCCAGTTCCGTAGTCACACCACAAATTGGCGTTGTAATCCACCTTGAAACTTGGCGTGTTGTCCTCCCGTAAGGGGCTGCGGTACATTCCGTAATTCCCTTTTTCCGTGACGGGCTGGATTCCCAAAGAGTTCAGGTAGTCTTTGATACTGATATTGTTGGCTTCCTTGTAGGTCATAATCTTTATTTTTTGATGATAAATTGCAGTAGCACAGTAAGAAGTCAGTAAGAAGAAAAGTTACTATGTTTCTGCGCATAATTCTTTTTCTTTCAGCGGATTATCCCTTATGCAGTAAGATAAGTAAGTTCTTTCTTCAAAAGAAGATAGAAATATAACCTTGATATTTTCTGCGTTTTTTCTTTTTCCAAACTTTTCCAAAAGTTTACGGTTTTATCTTACTGCTTACTGCGCCACTATTAAATGTTTGATATACAGACTATAAAGTAAAAATACATCTTGCTGTGGCGGTTACTGCGTTGCAGTAATAACCAATCGTAAAATGACCGTGCTAACCGTAATCGTCATTTGTAGAGGATGCCGGGACTGGCTTTATTCTGTACCCATATACCGAATAATTCTGTTTGTTGATGCGTTTCTGTACCCGTTTGAACCCGGCTTTACGCAACGCTTCCCCCAGCCGTTTTTCAGATAGCTGCATGGCGCATATATCCCGTAAACGTGCCAGTATTTGCGCTGTTGTCATAAAAAAATGGGGTTCTTCTTCCTCTGTCGGCTTCTCAAAATATTGCGTCAGCATTTCAAACTCGATTGTCTGCACCTCAAATTCCGCATTGTTCAGGTGCAGTTCTCCAATCTCCGCATCATTGAACCAGTAGCGCACGCCCTGACGGTACAGGTACATGATTTCGGAATAGACGTTATCCATGTGAATACTTTCTGCCGTGGGCTTGTCTATGTGCAGCACCTCGAACGGCAAAAAACGCCTGCTGCCTGTCGGGTCGGTCAGGAACTCGTTGCCGTTCACCGAAGCCATGAAGCTGGCGAGGTGGGGGTATTCCTCTATGTAAACGTCATACGGTCTGCGGTATTTCACCGCCGGGGTGGTGATAAGGTTCTTCAATGCGTTCTCGTTCTGCTTGTTGAGTTCCTTTAGCTGGTCGTCAATGTTGATGAACAGGTATTCGGCTATCAGTGTCAGGATGTCTTTGCCCTGCGGGTCTATCTTTCCGGTAAACAGGTAGTTCTTAAGCGGTGTCGGGCAAAGGGTGTCCAGCCACCACGATTTGAACTGCCCTTGCCTGTCCCCGGTCAGCACCAAACAAGTATGGTTCTGACACCCCGTGTCATTCATGGCGTTGGCTACCACACCGATAAGCCATTTCGTGAAATATTCCTCCCATTTGCCGGGGTTGGCTACCTGTACCGTGTTCAGGAGCCTGCCGATATGCCCGTGTTCGGTTGGATTGAGAAGCGGCAGGGCGTTGAAGTATTCCCGTATGGGATGTACCTTTCTTGCGAAATCGCTTTCCAGTATGGTACGGATGTTCTCGGCAGAGGTGACGATACCAGCGGTTGCGTCCAGCCTGCGCCTGAACGAGTTCAGAACGAATTTTGTAACGGGCTGGTACAAGCCCGAAGAACTTGCAGCCCGGTATTCCGTCCGGCTCTTTACGGTATTGAACCGGAAATCGTACAGGACGTTCAACAGGCTTTCAATGCGCTCGTTCTTTGACTGCCAGCCCTCGATATGCCGTGCATCATCACTTCTTTTCTTTTTCATCGGGAAGTCTGTTAGAAGCCGGGACATACTGCTGCTGCATCCACTTTTTGAGTTCCTCCATGTCAAAACGCAGGGTACGCCCACGCTTGACACACGGTATCATCCCCTTACTGGCTAAGTGGTACAGGTAATTGACCGAATACCCGGTTATGCCGCTGGCAACGGATATTTTGACTAACACAGGCTCTTTTCCGTCCTGCCGTTCTTCGGGCTGTGCGCCCATGACCGGGGCAATCATCTTTTCGATGTTCTCCAGCCGTTTGAAAATTTCTTCGAAAGGATTATTCATAGGTGCTTGTTTTTTGAATTAGCACCACAAATAAAATAAGAAAAATCGGTAAAAAACAAAGCGTTAGCCGTTTGGAATCGCTTTGCTGCGCTCTGCACCAAATTAATGTCGGCAAATAGAAAACGGCTTTGTGTTCATTACCTTACTTATTTAGTAAGTGGAGAAAAAACAGGTTTTTTGTTATCGGTTCATTTCTTTCGTGTTGTTGTTGGGTTGGCGGTGGACATTTTCAGACACGCAAGGTCATTTGCGGACAGGAAGAAACAACCTGTCATTCAGCCTTATATATTTGCACCAGTGAAGAAAAACGGAGTATTGACAAGAATAAATATATCGGTTATGGAAATAGTGACGATTGAAAAGAAAACGTTTGAACTTTGGAAACAGAGGTTTGAAAATTTTGTGGGGCGTGTGGATGCGCTCTGCGTGCCTTTGCGCAGGAAGCGTGACAAGTGGCTGGATAACTGCGAGACCTGCCGTTTGCTGAATGTTTCAGCCCGGACGATGCAGACCTACCGTGATACGGGGAAACTGCCTTATTCGCAGATAAACGGCAAGATTTACTACAAGGCTTCGGACGTGGAAACATTTCTGCTCGACCAAGTAAGGGACAATTCTAAAAAGTAGGCGTATGGATTTGATAACGAAAGATTCCGAAACCACGCTGGTGCTGTTTTCTTCCCTTGATAGGGTACTGGAAAACGTGGAGTACGTGGTAATGAACTATCGCCCGGTATTGAACGGTGAACACTACCTGACGGGCAATGAGGTGTGCAGGCGGCTTTGCATCAGCAAACGGACGTTGCAGGATTACAGGGACACGGGGCTGCTGGGGTACGTGCAGCTTCCGGGAAAAATCATCTACCGGGAAAGTGACATCATGGATTTGTTGGAAAGGTTCTATCAGAAATGAAATCTTGAAAACATGAAATCTTGTTTTATTGATGTCTTGCTTTCTTGAAAGATTGAAATATTGAAGTATTGAAATATAGCTGTCTTGTTTGCTATATTGTTTGATTGATTGAAAGCCAGCAATATTGTGAAAAGAATCAATATTGCTGGCTTTCAATTGAATTTACAGTTTTAAATAATTGCATTTATATCATATATTTTACTGATTTTTATTTGAATCATGTTGCTTCTTCTTATTATTATCCTGTTCTATCCTTGTAATATTTGTTGATATGTTTTTTATCTCGTGTTCTAAACTGTTTTGACTATTATGTATATTAACAATTTCTTTTTCAACCTTTTCTTGGTTATTTAGAAGAGTGGAATAAGAAAATGTGTACCAAATTGTAGCAATAGCCACAAGCCCAATAATTGTCCATATATACCATTGGATTGGTAATTTTTCTTTGATGTCAATTTGTATATCTTTTATGGAATTCATTATCTCTTTTTTCGCATCATCTATCTTCTTTTCCAGTTCTCTTCTCAAATCAGTATGGGCATTTTCATTTTGAGAAGTGTAATTGGAAAATTTGTCTTCTAATCTATAGTAATTATTCCATAAGTGCTGACCAGTTGATGTTTCAGGAGAATATACTTCAGAACTACTTACTGTATGATTTTTATTATTGGAATATTGAGAATCTGATTCAGAACTTATATATTCAGAATCAGATTGTCTACCTCTTTTTGAATAGTTCTTGATTTTTTTAAAACTGGAACTTAAATCATATTCACTAGCAGCTTTATTTGAAGACGAGAACTGGTTCTTTCTATTTGATTTATAAGTCCCCATATTTAAAAATCAGCCAAATTAACAAATAAATCTTTTTCTACGGATAAGGAAAGGGTATAGATATCTTTTATTAAACTTTTGTCATTTATGTTTTTAAGTTCATTTGTCAAATAGTTATCGGTATCAATAGCGATACCAACATGCTGTACTCTATCTTTGTTCCTAAACTCTCTATCATAAAAATCATCTTCTTGATTTAATGGACCTATTTGATACATTCCATTTTCATATACTAAATTAAATAAAAAGTCTTTCGCTGGATACTTATCGATAAAAAATTTAGATGGGAATGAGTTTTTAAACTTGTTTAGGATTGTATTATAATCACTGGATTTAACTTTGTATGTTCCGATAATTCTACAGCCAATCCTTTTTATAACCAAATCACCTAAAGCTGTTGTAATTGCATTGTATATTTTTTCAAATTTTGAATAAAATTCCTCTATAGAATTAATTTTGTTAGATATAAAATTAAACCGATTAAAAGTTACGATAATGGTATTAGAGGTTTCTTCTTTATTTTCATGGTCTCGTATTGTTACTTCTCCTTGTCCAATTTCCCAATGAAAAATGTTGAAAGGTTTAGCTTTTTCGATAAGTTCTACTATAGCTCCTTTTTTATCTAACATTGATACTTTGGGCTCAAATCGCAATTCGATAATAAATTTCCGATTTCCGATATTTTTACTGTCTATATTATCTTTCATGTTTCTTAAATAATAAATTGTCTGCAAAAATACAAAATTATTTTGTGATAAGTAAATAGAATTTGCCTTCTCTATTTGCTAAGTTGTTTCTCTACGTATTGCATATCCCTTAGTATCGTTTGGTCTAATACCTTTGCGTAGTGCTGCGTCATTCGGGTGGATGAATGCCCCAGCATTTTAGCCACGTTCGGCAGTGACACGTTGTTAGCCAGCGCAATAACCGAAGCGAAACTGTGCCGGGCTGTGTGCGTGGTCAGGTTCTTTTTAATACCGCAAAGGTCGGCAATCTCTTTCAGGTAGCTGTTCATCTTCTGATTGCAGGGAACGGGCAACAAAGTTCCTTTATCCATGCAGTAGGGGTTATCCTTATACTTTTCAAGTATCTGTTTGGGAATGCTCAAAAGCGGGATGTTACAGAGGTTGTTTGTCTTTTCACGGGGTTTCACTATCCACAGGTTGCCGTTGCTGTCCTCTGAAACGTGTTCGGGGCGTAAGTTATACACGTCTATGAATGCCAGCCCGGTATATACGCAGAAGATAAAAACATCCCGTACCAGTTCCAGCCGTTCAATCCTGAACTCTTTCTGCCATATCCGGTTTATCTCGGCTTGGCTTAGGAACTGTTTGTTTACCTCCACCTCGTGAAACTTGATTCCTGCAAACGGGTTCTTTGTCAGCCACTCGTTGGCAATGGCAAGGTTTATCACTTTCTTGAAGCATTTCATGTACCGGATAACGGTGTTCTGTGCGCAATGTTTCTCCGTCTTTAGGTATAAATCGAATTTACGCACCAGTTCCCCGTTTACCTCACGCAGTAGTATATCATCTACCTTGTAGTCACGTTTAACCAGTTCCATGAGGTATTTAAGGCAGTTATCGTAACGTCTTACGGTAATATCGGCATAATCCGTCCCGATTAGCTTCCGGCAGTTGTCGTTATGCTCCTTGAACACATTATACAATGTCTTGAAAGTCTCGTCCTTTCCCTGATAGCGGTTCACTATGGCACGTGCGGAGATAATCTTTCCCTCCAGTTCCAAGTCTTGGTAAATTTGATAGAATTTCACACGCAGGGCGTCAATGTAATGGTTAAGTTCTACGGAGTTTCGGTCTTTGCCTGTCGATTTCTCTTTTTCCTGCGACCAAAGTGGGACTTTTACGCTCCGCTTTAGTTGAAGTTCCACGTATAAGCGGTCATAAGTGACACGCACACGCACGGGTGCTTCCCCGTTTTTTAACAGTTTGCTACGCTTGATGAAGAACAACACGCTGAATCTTTTTCTTTCCATACGGCTCAATTTTTAATGATACAAAGTTAGGAAATCGAACCGAGAACCCTGTTATGTAAAATAGCGCAACATGCTGTAAAAGAATGAAATAAATACCTCGTAGTGGAACATTTCGGGCTTTTAAAACCAGTCCCTTGAATAAGGACGTATAGTTTGCTCCAATCCCACTGATTTTGCCTGTTCTTGGAAATGAAAAATCCCCGAACTTCTTTGAAATTCAGGGATTTACATCGTTTTTCATTCTTAAAAAGTGGTGCCACCAGCAAGAGAACTATTGTCTTCTCTATGTTGATTATCACCGTTTTATAGTTTCTTCCATTTGGAAATCCACATGCTTTAGCACACGATTATGTTTTATCGTTTTGCTCACTATAAGAACGATTCTATTTTCAAATATCTCATTGTTTTAATATCGTTTGGTATTCTTCAAAGAGAGTTACCATGCTGATATTCAAAACTTTATATTATTAGTTTAAGCATATCCCATGAGTAATCCTACTAATTTGCAACGTACTTTTGCGGTAGCTTGCTCATGGAGATCCTAACAACAAAGATAAGGTTTTTCTTCTGATTTACAAAATCAAGATTGTTACTTTAATTTCTACCAGTAAGAGAATTGGTATTTTCTATACTTTTGATAATAAGCGCTTTATAGTTTCTTAAATTTCAAAATTCACCATTGTGCAAATCTACTCCGCACTACTGTTTAATCTGCTTGGTAAATGCTTTGAATCACTCTTTTATAGATTCAAATGTTCTACTTTTTATTGCTATTACTTCCCTATCAATACTTTTTTAGTTATTATTCAAATTGGTTTCATCGCTGTTATTCGTCAATAAAGTAAAATTAAATTCAAATTTATTTTTATAAATTCAATGCAATTAGTAGATATGGATGTTGTTAATATAATTAGAAACGATCGCTATTGTTAAATACTTTTTGTTTAATTAAAAAACAATCTTTATAGAATTACAAATCAATCCTCATCCATAATTTCAATTTCTAAATTGTCATAATGATAAATGTTTTTGACTTTTGCTTTATACTTTTTTTTAATAACATATTCGTTACCTGCATCAAAGTTGAATTTCAAAAGATCTTTGCCTAGTCCAATAGGAGTGATATAATAACTATTATTTTGAGATATATTGATTCTACACTCCATCACATCATTTGGTTTTAGAATATATTGATAATCATTTTTAAATCCCTCTTGTTTTATTAAAGAGGCATACATTCTATTTCTCATTTTATCAACAAATGTAATAAATACATTGAATTTCTTCTTGTTCCCCTGTGGAATTATTCCATTTTCTATTTCTGCTTTTGGTAGAAGTATTTTTGTGTTATGAATACCTTTACTACCCAATAAATAGTGATAAGGGAATTCCGTTAACACCCAACAGCTTATAATTTGATGTAAGTTGTCCTCAAGAGATTTCAAGTGTTTAATGGCTGCCAAGCGTTGAACTGTTGCAGTCAATGTAGACATAAATCCCTCAAAATAATCAATATTGTTTTTGCGTATATTTCGTCTTATTTTATTATTGACATCATTATACATCGGGTTAGATCTGAGATACTTACTGAATTTTTTTTGCAGTTTGTATTTATGCATAAATATTAGTCCAACGGCTATTCTTGTATCCATTTCTGAACTTAACAAATCTTTTATGAGTATTTCTCGCAAATCTCCCCGCAAAGCATCCATATAGTATTTTAGCATAAACAGACTAGAAGATTCTCCTTTACTGATGATTGTTTGAATGATTTTTACACTACTAATATTCAGATTAAACGTTTTGATAAAATATAGAATATCATTTATATTATTTGATTTAGCAACAACTTCTAAAACATATGATTCGTTAATTTGAACAACTGATATATTATTAATATTTGTGAGTTTTAGAAAACTTACAATTTGATGGAATTTAGTACTTGATAATAATATGCTTTTAATTATCTCCAAAATTGAATCGTAATCAAAAGAAATACTGTCTTTATTATCTGCAATAAATCTATTTATATCTGACATATAATAATAGGAATTAGATTCAATAAATACCTTAATAATACCCCACAAATCATCATTTTTAATATTTCCTTTCAGAACACTACTTACAATAGATTTCATTGTAGGGATATTAGCTCCAGTTTGTTTTTTAACAAATTCTATTATATACTCATATTGATTAAACCCTATTAGCGCTAAAATAGAGCTTATCGTGAGTTGCTCATCATTTTTCTTATTAATATACTCTTTAGCACATTGAACTATATATGATTCTATTGGAATGTTTTTAAGAATTGAATTACTTTCACATTTAAATCCTAAAAATGGATTAGTATCAGTAATTTCTTTTATTAACTGTCCTCTTTCTTCAGCAGATGTAATCAGTCCGGAATATAGAATTATAACTTCCTCCCAGTGTGGGTCAGTATATTTCTTAATCAATTCATCATCGGTAATTTTGTTCCTTTCAAAATGTAAGAATTCTGCGGAAAAATACTCTTGGTAAAGTTCATGAGTGAAAGTCAATAGATTATTTTCCTTTGTAAGAATATAGATATCTCTAATCTTTTTTATAAAGTCCCATATATCAAAATCAGTCTTTCCAATTTCATTTTTTAAATTATTAAAAAATGGAATAACACAAGTAAGCTGATCTAATCCCGAATTTGAATTTGTTAAAAGACGAGACTTAAACGCCCAGTTTCTTAACAATAAATAATATAGTTCTTCGTCAAAATGTTCAACTTTTTTTTCTCTTTTCAGAATGTTGTAAATAAATTCCTTAATAATTAATGCCTTATTTTGAGGTATAGTATTGGTTCTTCTTACAACATTTATTAGCATTTTTAAGATGAGTGGATTTGTTACTATCTCCTTTAATTTTTCATTAATAGTTATTTCGGAAAGAATCTTATTTTTTACATCATGTCCATTTCTGTCTAAAAACTCTTCGATTTGTTTGTCTTCCATTCCTTGTAAAACAAAGACAGGTATAGTTCTTCCTTTATTATTATCAAATTCTCGATTGTAAGACAATGGCCTGCTAGTTATTAAGAACTGGTTCAATGGAAAATCAGTCATAAGCCTATCTATTTGTCTAAACACGCTAATCCTGTTGTGCCTATCAATTTCATTTAACCCATCCAGTAAAATATTTAGTCGTCCTTTTTTTAGTAATTTCTCTACAAAAGAAGTTTCGACATTCAATTTAGATACCATTTTGCAAATTATATTTTCATTTCCAGTTACATATTTTAATTCTATATACACTGGGATCGAAAAGGAATTGCCACTTAGGCATAATTCAGCATCTTTATAATGAAGATACTGGAGTGTTGTGCTTTTCCCTGTACCTACTTCACCTAAAATCACCATTTGCTTTTCTGGTATATTATTCCTCAAAAAATCAATTGTTCCTTGTCTTTCAGGAGAGGAGGAATTTTCTTCATCTAAGGAAATTTCTTTTGCGTAAAGATCTATTTCAAATAATTCTTTCCCATCTATATGAACGAAAGATTCTTTCCATTGTATAAAGTTGTCAACTTCATTTTTTAAGTACTTATTTACTCCATTAGCGTCAATTATATGATTAATTTTGTTCATATGTAAAAAAGTCGTATAAATATATACAACTAAAACACTTTGTATATTTTGTGCCAATTCTAATTTGGAGAAATCTACGCAGTGATGACTTTCCTTATTTCTTAAATGATAGGCGCGACATAAGTGTTCAACATAGTATTTTTCTCCTAACAAGGACTCTGGATCTCCTGATATATTTTTCGATTCAGGATTTAAATTCAATGCTTTTATTAAAGGGACTAACCCTTTTTTTCCAGATTCAATCGTTTTCAATTGGGGCTTATCTACAAGATATAAAACTTTTCTTAAAAATGGTTCAAACTTCACGAAATCTGAAAATGACATATCTATAGAGGAATCTTGCTTGAAAAGAGTAGCAATAGAGGTAAACAACCTTGTTTCTATGCCATCTAAATTAGCAGAGGGGTCATCTAAGGGGTATTTAACTATATTTATGAATAGATCAACAACTTCATCAAGTTCAATTTTACATGCATTTGAATTGAAGATGTTTTTTACTTCTTTTTTAATGATATCCTTTATGTCAAAAGCCATCTTATGAAATATTTCTTATTATGAGGCAAAAATACAGATAATAATTTAAAAAGCTATATTTTTTCTTTGTCAAACAGTCCTCTCATTCCAAGAATGAAACGTCAGTGCCAAGAAAGGGTCTATTAAATTATTTCATTGAAAAATAATTTATTAGGTCGTTCACCATTCTTGTGAAATTCTCTCCGGTTATGGGGCGAAAATCTAATTTCTTGGCAAAAGCACTGCTTTTGATGTTGGCACATGCAATTCCTATATATCCGAATCCCTGCTTTAAGGCTATTCCTGGCAAGATCGGAGAAAGTGTGTTCCGTGCCCTATTCGCTCTTTGCTGAATCCCAATTGGGCAATGATAAGACAATCAGGTGGAAATAGGCTTTCAACCTTTCAACCTTTTTGATACATAAATACAGGTCTATACAGCTGTTTCTTTTTTCTATTGTGTCAGATAGATAAGCGATTTACGATACTTGAAACGCTCAATCAGATAGCGATCTATATCGGCTCTTAGTTCCTCATATTCAATCTTGGATTAATCCCTTTCTTCTTTTTCTTTTTACGTTTCTGTGCTTGTAATTTCTCTGCCAATGTCGCATCGGAATTATTGCCATCTTCCAATGAAAAGATAGATACTAGAGAGTCACCACTACTATTATTTTGCTGATTGCAAGAATGTTTATTATCTGCCTTGCTATCAAGATTGCAAGAAATCATGTTTTCTTTTTCACTGGATTGGAATATTTCTTTTTTATTTTCACCAGTAAAATATTGTTTTGGCTCTTTCAACTCCTGCTCCTGCATTTTCAATTTATCGTCTATGCTACCGTTCTTCATCGTATTGGCATACTCAAAAGATTCAGAAAATTGGCGGTTATAGCCGAACAGTTTATCAAATCCTAGTTCTGCCTGTTGGAATAGGTTCACACGATTAAAACCTCCTGTTACCGTTCCTTTCTTGGTGTTTTTATGATTGGTAAGTGGTGATAGTTTCTTTTTGTTCGCTTGGTCTTTCCGGCTAACAATCAAATGACAGTGCATATTCAGTTCGTTATCTGAACGGCTACGATCAAAATGAATCTTTCCGTAAAACTTAATATTCGCTTCGGATAGTTCTTTATTAAAGTTCTTGGCATATTCAGGAATAAGCACTTCACGTATATACCGCTTCATAGCTTCGGCTTGTCTTTGTTCTGTATTGCCCATCGCTTGGAGTTCTTTTTCTGATGGGCTGACGTGAATAGCGAAAAACTTAGGATCTGTTTTCAACAGCTGCCCAATATTGCTATCTATATCCTTTATTACTTTTGATTTATAAATATTATCCTCTGTCAGATTGAAAAAGCCTTCGGTATAAATACCTTTCTCAATACGTTCTAGATCTTCATGTTCCATATAATTAGCTAGTTGTCGGCAGCTCCCAGAATTATTATATGTTCCGTTCGATGGCGGGGCAAAATCAATGTGCATGGCTTTATGTGTTTATCAGATTGCTGATTTCGGCTTTCAGATTCTCTTTCCTTTTGCTATCCATCACACCACAAGCAGAAAGTTCTGAATAGAGTTGTATCAGGTGAAGCAACTTTTTATAATCCCGTTGGTGTATCTGGTAGAGTGCGTTAATCTGTTTCGATTGGTTGTTTATCACATCGGCATGATTGCCGAACTGTTCGCTTAACTTTTTCAGCACCGCTGTTTGTCTCTCCTGACTGGCTTCCAGTTGAGAGAGAATAAGAGCTTCTAAAGTTTTGCCGATAGTATCGAAACGCAAAGCGACAGAATTTGTTGCCCGTATCATGGGATTCAGTTGTTCTTCCTCATAGTGACGGATAAAGCGAATAATATCATCCTGCCTCTTATTTATTTTCGCTAGTTCCGATTTTACGGACTCAGGGGTTTCGGATGGGTTGATATGTGCCTTATCTATATACCCGAACGCCAACTTTACAACTTCACTCTTTTTCAGTGAATAGCGTTTGCATAGCTTTTCTACCAAAGCTGCTGTTTCCTTGTCTATGGAAATGGTAGTGAATATCGTTTTTCGATTGCTGTTTGGCATGGTAATTACTTTTTTATAGAAATATGAATAGATAAATACCTGATAATAAGCATTGAAAAGAAAATGCTTATTACAGGTGTCATTACAGCGTGTTCTTGTAACACGTTAAAGCCGAAGGCTTTGCCCCGCAGG
>OBXE01000489.1_pt1 | contig 20931 bp, 15 predicted proteins | sample 1495391 | NCBI WGS metagenome assembly OBXE01 (sample SAMEA2580146, study PRJEB22360) | human gut metagenome | biome: human gut; feature: human-associated habitat; material: faeces | place: Denmark | collected 2008/2010 | reverse complement strand
GTAACCACTCCGTTCACAGTAACGTAGCCAAAATTCATTCCAAATTGCCTGCGGCAATGGAATTATTCCATATATTCCAGCTTGCTTACAGATACTTCATACGCAACTCTCTTCTCTGTTTCATTTTCCCCGATCCGTTTCATATATTCTCTGCTCTGGATACGTCCCCAGATCAGGACATGACCGCCAACCTCAAACGCAGATGCATAGCGGGCATTTCTGCCCCAGCAGATGCATGGTATGTAATCTGATTTTCCATACGGACGATTTACTGCCAACAGCACATCCGCAATTTCTCTTCCAAGAGGAGTTTTACGGTACACCGGAGGCTTACAGATATATCCGTCCAGAAAAATCTGATTTACCGGAACTGTTTCATCCTCTTCTTCCACAAACTTCAGTTCTCTGCTAAATACTGAAAGCACGAGACGGTTGTGCTTCTCCTCATGGCGGTTATATGAGCGGAACTGTCCATGGATTTCCACATATTCTCCGATATAATCCTGCGTTACATCCACCAGCCGTTCAGAAACCATCACCGGAATCCTGTCTTCCGAATCACTGAGCCTTTTGACCAGCAGCTCAGTCATATAGAAGCCTTCTCCAAAGACCTGATGACTGAATGTAAAGCCTGCTGCAATTTTGCCCATCATAGATACCTGATTGTTTTCAATAATTTTATCTGCCATAATGTGGTTCTCCTTCCCTGTAGAGCACCTATGTCAGAATCCCTGCCTGCAATGCAGACCGTAAATCGTCTCTGCTTTTTCAGCGATCCCGCATATGCTCCTCTGTACCTTGTATTGTTCTTTATAAGGTTATGTACAGGCATTCTCATTTAGAACCAGAATCTGCAAAAATAAAAAAAATTATTTTAACACCTTGTAATCTGGCGAAAATGTGGTAAACTGAAAATTCGGGTAACTTATTGAAAAAAACACATAATAATAGGAACAAATTCATCTGCAAGATTATATCGTGCTTGAAAAATGCTTTTGCAGCAAAATAATCCTGCTGATAACACATGAATATTAACAATTCCGGTAACTGTTCGCCAGTGTGCCGAACAGTTACCCATTCAAAGCTTAAAGAGGAAAGGAAAATCATTTTATGAGAACAAAACGTGAAGATGTCCGTAACGTAGCCATTATCGCCCACGTTGACCATGGTAAAACAACTCTGGTTGACCAGCTTCTGAAACAGAGCGGTGTATTCCGCGAAAATCAGGAAGTTCAGGAACGTGTCATGGACTCTAATGATATCGAACGTGAACGTGGTATCACTATTTTATCCAAGAACACAGCTGTTCATTACAAAAATACAAAAATCAACATCATTGACACACCAGGACATGCTGATTTCGGCGGCGAGGTAGAACGTGTACTTAAGATGGTAGACGGTGTTATTCTTCTCGTTGATGCTTTCGAAGGTGCTATGCCTCAGACAAAATTCGTTCTTAAGAAAGCACTGGAACTTGACCTTCATGTAATCGTATGTATCAACAAGATCGACCGTCCGGAAGCCCGTCCGGATGAAGTTGTAGATGAGGTTCTGGAACTTCTTATGGATCTTGGTGCTTCTGATGAACAGCTTGACTGTCCGTTCCTGTATGCTTCTGCCAAAGCAGGACATGCTGTGATCGACTTAAACGACACTCCTAAGGATATGGCTCCGTTATTTGAAGCAATCCTGAAATATATCCCGGCTCCGGAAGGAGATCCGGAGGCAGATACTCAGGTTCTGATCAGCACGATTGATTACAATGAATACGTTGGACGTATCGGTGTTGGTAAAGTTGAAAACGGTACAATCGCTGTTAACCAGGAACTGACTTTGTTAAACCATCATGATCTGGACAAACGTAAGAAAGTTAAGATCAGCAAGCTCTACGAGTTTGACGGTCTGAACAAAGTTGAAGTAAAAGAGGCCACTATCGGTGCTATCGTTGCTATTTCCGGTATCGCAGATATCCATATCGGTGATACTCTCTGCGCAGGAGATAATCCGGAAGCTATTCCTTTCCAGAAGATTTCCGAGCCTACCATTGCCATGAACTTCATCGTAAATGACAGTCCGCTGGCAGGCCAGGAAGGTAAATACATCACATCCCGTCATCTTCGTGACCGTCTCTACCGTGAGCTGAATACAGATGTCAGCCTTCGTGTAGAAGATACTGAAACAACAGAAGCCTTTAAGGTTTCCGGACGTGGAGAACTTCATCTGTCTGTCCTGATCGAGAACATGAGACGTGAAGGTTATGAATTCGCAGTAAGTAAACCGGAGGTTCTGTACAAAACAGATGAGCGCGGAAAGAAACTTGAACCTATGGAAATCGCTTATGTAGATGTTCCGGAAGAATTTTCCGGTACTGTAATCCAGAAGCTGAGCGAACGTAAAGGTGAACTGCAGGGTATGAGTACTGCCAGTGACGGTACTGTCCGTCTGGAATTCCACATTCCTTCCCGTGGACTGATCGGATTCCGCGGTGAGTTCCTTACTTCTACCAAGGGTACCGGCATCATCAATACTATGTTTGACGGATATGCTCCTTACAAGGGAGATTTCCAGTACAGAAAACAGGGATCTCTGATCGCTTTCGAGGCTGGTGAAGCTGTTACTTATGGTCTGTTCGCAGCCCAGGAGCGTGGTACTCTGTTTATCGGACCTGGTGCAAAGGTTTACAGCGGTATGGTTATCGGACAGAATGGTAAAGCCGAAGATATCGAGCTGAACGTATGCAAGACAAAGCATTTGACTAACACACGTTCTTCTTCCGCTGATGATGCACTGAAATTAACTCCACCAAGAGTTCTCAGCCTGGAACAGGCCATCGATTTCATCGACCAGGATGAACTCCTTGAGGTTACACCGGAGTCTCTCCGTATCCGTAAGAGACTTCTGGATTCCAGAGAACGTAAGAGAGCCGCTTTCAGAAAAGCCTGAAACAAATAGAAACTTAAGAAAAATTAAGCCCCGCAGATTTTGCGGGGCTTAATTTTTCTTAATCATTACTGTTCACTCCGTTCACAGTAACTCTTAATCTCCTGCAAACATATAGAAAAACATAAATCCTTCTACAAATTATATTGGTATATTTTCACGAAATTCCTAGTTAGTATTTGTTAACTTTTTCATATGCTTTGTAATTGACAAATGATTAACAAAGTCATATAATAGCATCATCGAGGTTGTTAATTTATTAACGTTATTTTTTTAACTTTCTCTCAGTTGCCAACAGAACATATATTGTTAAATTTTTTCTCATATATTCTGACAATTGATATTTTATTCACATTATTTACGTGATTATGCACAATTTTCGCCAAAATATTTCGTTATGCTCATATTAATGTTACTGTTGACCGAATAATCAGTTTATTTGTATAATAAAAACATAACAGGTCACGGTAAATACTTTTAACGAAAACACAAACAGGAGGATTCCCAAATGGCAAAAAAAGAGAACACTATCCCAACCATCATCGACACCCCTGAAGCCCTTACTGCAAAGATTGCAGCCATGAAAGAGGCACAGAAGATTTTCGCAACATTTACCCAGGAGCAGGTAGATAAGATTTTTAAAGCTGCCGCTACTGCTGCTGACAAAGCACGTATCCCGCTTGCTAAAGATGCTGTTGAAGAAACAGGAATGGGTATTGTAGAAGATAAGGTTATCAAGAACCATTACGCAGCCGAATATGTATACAACGCATATAAGAATACCAGAACCTGCGGTGTGATTGAAGAAGACACTGCTTACGGTATTAAGAAAATAGCTGAGCCAATCGGTCTGATCGCTGCAGTTATTCCTACAACTAACCCGACATCTACTGCAATCTTCAAAACTCTGATCGCGCTGAAAACACGTAATGCAATCATCATCAGTCCGCATCCCCGCGCAAAGAAATGTACCATTGAGGCAGCAAAGGTTGTTCTGGAGGAAGCCGGTGCACCGGAGGGAATCATCGGATGGATTGATGTTCCAAGTCTTGATCTGACAAATCAGGTTATGCGTGAAGCAGACATCATCCTTGCCACAGGTGGTCCCGGAATGGTTAAGGCTGCCTATTCTTCCGGAAAACCTGCTTTAGGTGTAGGTCCCGGAAATACTCCTGTTATCATTGATGACAGTGCAGATATCCGTCTGGCAGTTAACTCCATCATCCATTCCAAGACCTTTGACAATGGTATGATCTGTGCTTCCGAACAGTCTGTAACTGTTCTTGAGAGCATTTATAAGAAAGTAAAAGAAGAATTCCTTTACAGAGGATGTTACTTCCTGAAACCGGATGAATTAGAGAAAGTAAGAAAAACTATCCTTATCAATGGCGCATTGAATGCAAAGATCGTAGGTCAGAAAGCTGCCACTATCGCTGAGATGGCCGGTATTACAGTTTCTCCTGAGACAAAGATCCTGATCGGCGAAGTTGAATCTGTAGACATCAGCGAAGAATTCGCACATGAGAAGCTTTCCCCTGTACTTGCCATGTACAAGGCCAAAACTTTTGACGAAGCGATTGCCAAAGCTGAACAGCTTGTAGCTGACGGCGGTTATGGACATACCTCCGCTCTCTACATTGACACAAGAGAGAAGGAAAAGATGGAAAAACATGCAGCAGCTATGAAGACCTGCCGTATCCTCATCAATACTCCATCTTCTCAGGGCGGCATCGGCGACCTTTACAACTTCAAACTTGTTCCGTCCCTGACTCTGGGCTGTGGTTCCTGGGGTGGCAACTCCGTATCTGAGAACGTAGGTGTGAAACATCTTATCAACATCAAGACCGTTGCTGAAAGGAGAGAAAATATGCTCTGGATTAGAACACCGGAAAAAGTTTATTTCAAAAAAGGCTGCCTGCCGGTTGCTCTGGATGAGCTTGGCACTGTTATGCACAAGAAACGCTGCTTTATCGTAACAGACTCTTTCCTTTATAAGAATGGATATACTAAAAAGATCGAAGATAAATTAGATCAGATGGGAATCGTACATACCTGCTTCTACGATGTAGAGCCAGATCCATCTCTCGCTTCTGCAAGAGCCGGTGCTGCTGCAATGAGAATGTTCGAGCCTGACTGCATTATCGCAATGGGCGGTGGTTCCGCAATGGATGCCGGCAAGATCATGTGGGTTCTCTATGAAAATCCGGACGCCAACTTTGATGATATGGCTATGGACTTTATGGATATCCGTAAGAGAATCTTCACATTCCCGCATATGGGTAAGAAAGCTTACTTTATAGCTGTTCCAACATCTTCCGGTACAGGTTCCGAAGTAACGCCGTTTGCTATCATTACTGATAAGACTACAGGTATCAAATGGCCTCTGGCTGATTATGAATTAATGCCTGACATGGCTATTGTTGATACAGATAATATGATGAGCGCACCTAAGGGACTGACCTGTGCTTCCGGTATCGACGTTATGACTCATGCACTTGAAGCCTATGCTTCCATGATGGCATCTGATTATACAGATGGTCTTGCATTAAATGCCATCAAACTGGTATTTAACTATCTGCCACGTGCATACAAAGATGGTTCTGATGTAGAAGCAAGACAGCATATGGCAAATGCTTCCTGCATGGCTGGTATGGCTTTCGCAAATGCTTTCCTTGGCGTAAACCACTCTCTTGCTCATAAGCTGGGAGCTTTCCATCATCTTCCACATGGTATTGCAAATGCTCTGGTTCTGCTTCATGTTTTGCGCTATAATGCAGCCGAAGTTCCGGCTAAGATGGGTACCTTCCCACAGTATCAGTATCCGCACACACTTGCACGTTACGCTGAGATTGGCCGTTCTGTAGGTCTGACAGGCAAGAACGACAGCGAAGTATTTGAGAAGCTTCTCCAGAAACTGCAGGAACTGATGGATACTATTGAGATCAAACATACGATCAGGGAATACGGCGTAGACGAGAAGTACTTCCTTGAAACTCTGGACGAAATGACCGAACAGGCATTTAACGACCAGTGTACCGGTGCCAACCCAAGATATCCATTAATGTCTGAACTGAAAGAAATCTATCTGAAAGCTTACTATGGTGAGGGAAATATTCCTGAATCCGGGAAAGCCAAAGAGAAAAAAGAAGAGAAATAAGATTTGCTGAAAATAAACCTTTTCCTTTAAAAATATAGTGTTTAAACCAATATAATAAGGGCTGTCAAAAAACGACAGCCCTTATTATATTATTTCTTACTGCGATATGCTTCTGCTTCCCAATGCGTGATAAAGTATGTAATATCATCTGTCATGTGAAGCGGGCCACCAAAGCTTTCTGCATATACTGCAAGCTTAATGGCATCTTTTACAAGAAGCTGTGCTTTTGCAGCTTTTCCCTTATCATCTTCCATGATAAAGGCACCGACTCCCTGTACCAGGATCAGTCTTGGCTCTTTGTCATTCTCTGCCATAAATGCATCCAGCGCAGCTTTTGCCTGGTCAATATCCTCTACAAATAACGGATATGGTCCACAGTATACAATGTGATCCGGTGTAAACGGCTTCAGAAGCGGTGCAGCCGCTGCTTTATCTTTTACAAAATGATCAGCTTCTGCTGCAGGTACAACTTCTACTGCATGTCCAAGTAACCGGGAAAGCTTCTCTGCTGCCTGTTCTTTTTCAGATGTAACAGCATCACTGACATCAGCAGTTCTCTTTACCTGTTTCTCTAATTTACTGATCACGCCGTCAAATAATACTCCAATTTCCTCTACAGTATTTGCTGCAACGAAAATTCCGTGATTCTGGAGCAGAAGAACCTGAACATCTTTTCCGTATTCTTCTTTATAAGCATTCATTTTCTCATAACAGATACGTGCAAGTGTATATCCGGGTTTGCAGATATCAATCCAGAGTACATCTTTTCCAAGGAGCTGTTCACTGAGTTCCTTTGCCCCTTTTCCGCAGGTCAGTCCATTGACAAGTGTAGGATGAACATGCAGTACATATGTGTAGGCAAATAAGTTATGAAGCAGTGCTTCTACACTTGGACGTTTTGTTTTGTCAGCATCTGTTACTGCAGCCATAACATCTGCAAGATACAGTGATTCACGTTTGACATCATCTTCCGGATAATCTGTTTTCATGATCTCATTCAAGCGTGCTCTGCTCATTTCCACAAATTCCTCTGCCTTGATTGTGGCAAGCTGTGTACCGGAGCCTTTTACATACAATGTAGTGTCGTCTTTTACAGAAGTATTACCGCCACCTGCAAGAACATAGGCAGGGTTGCTTCCATAAGTATTTGACATTTTTACTAAGGTTGAAAGATCCATAGTTAAAATTCCTCCCATATTTATAATAGTTTTGCTGTTCCCCATTCCATTGTACACGATATTCTGCTTTTTTCCAAGTGTTATAATAATCCAGCAAATAACCTCATAAACAGCTGTCCCAATCGCAGATATGCGCTGCGTCCGGTACTGTACTGTTCTGTGACTTCACGGCATTCATCCATTGTTGCTGCAAGATCATTTCGGATATCCAGAACTGCCTGGCAGTCTGCCATAAAGCAGCCGTTTTCAAAATGATGATACAAACTTCTGTAATCCAGATTTATGGTTCCGCAGGTTGCCATACAGTCATCTGCCACACTCATCTTTGCGTGACAGAAACCAGGTGTCCATTCGTAAATACGCACTCCATGCTTTACCAGTCCATGGTAAAAGGATCGTGTGATATTGTAGATCATCTTTTTATCCGGAATACCAGGTGTAATGATCCTTACATCTACCCCTCGCTTGGCTGCCAGACACAGAGCATGGGTCATTTCATCTGTGATGATCAGGTACGGAGTCATAAACCAGCAGTATTTTTCCGCTTTATTCACCATACTGATATACACTTCTTCACCTACCTGTTCATGATCCATAGGACTGTCCGCATAGGGTTGGATAAATCCTGTCTGCTTTGCCTGATAATCTGTCTGGACCAGAAATTCGGTAAAATCACTGTCATTTTTATCCTTATCACTGACAGCATTCCACATCTCCAGGAATGTTACTGTTAGGGAACGGACTGCCTCCCCCTCCAGACGGATACCTGTATCCTTCCACTGTCCATAAGGATGTGTGAAATTAAAATATTCGTTGGCAAGGTTGTAACCGCCGGTAAATCCCACTTTTCCATCGATCACTGTGATCTTGCGGTGATCCCGGTTATTCAGGAACACATTCAGGCCCGGAGTAAAAGGGTTGAACACTCTGCAATGGATTCCCACATTTTCCATTTTCTTAATGAAGTCTGTATTGATAAACCCAATGGAACCCATGTCGTCATAAAATACTCTGACTTCTACGCCTGCCTTTACGCGGTCTTCCAGAACTCTCTGGATTTTATGCCAGGCCTGTGCATCCTCAATGGCATGATATTCCATAAAAATGAATTTCTCTGCCTTTGCCAGATCTGCCAGCTGAGCCTCCAGCCCTTTGACTGCCTCATCATAATAAATAACATCTGTATTCTGATAGACCGGATAGGAGGCATTTTTCTGTATATAATCAGAAATATTGCCTGCCTTCGGGATTTTCCTGCCAAGCGTTTCCCTGCACTCACTGTCATTGGGAAGCAACGGCAGAAGTTCCCTGTCGATCTGGTCATAACGCTCCCGCATTTTACGGGTACCGCCATTGAGACCAATCAGTAAGTACAATCCCACTCCCAAGATAGGGAATACAAGGATCAAAATAACCCAGGGCATTTTCATAGATGAAGTCTGGTCTGACGCATACAGCTTAAGAACCAGTACACCTGCAAGAAGCCTTGTCATCAGATTGATAATCTCCGCATATTGATTCAGCTTTGTGATCATAGCAATGATAAAAGCTGCTTCCAGTAAAATACATACTGCGGAAAAGCATAATCGTTTTACACCATTTTTCGTTTTCGCCCTGCCTTCCAGGGTATCCTGTTTCATATTCTTTCTCTCTCCCTCTGTCATTATACGTTAATATTCACTCTGTTCCCAGAACACATATCAGACAGATAAAATCGTCCGCTTTTTTTACTTGCTTATAACCGGATAACTGCTCCGCAGTTTCAGTCAGGAAAGATTTTCTGCACATTTATTTGTGCCTATATACTCTGCTACTTTATCTGTCACTTTATTGCAGATTACCGTATAAGCTGCTCCCAGTACATTGGCGCCTATACGAAGCGCTACTGCTGCCGGCATTCCGAAGATCCCTGCTGCAATAGATAAGGCTCCAAAAGTATTAAATGCAGTCTGCCACGGATATCCTGCTGAATATCCAACTCCGATTCCTCCGATCATTCCTATGTACGGATACATGGATTCAGGAAGTACCAGATACAGCACAATAAACAACAGGCATCCCACAACATTAAACATTCCTCTGCTCACAGACCTTGGGACACAGTCCTCTGTAAAAGGCAGGCATACGGACATACAGGTGATTCCTGCCCACATTGCTCTGGGAAGTCCCAGAAGATTCATAAACAGCATTGCGCTGGATACGATCAGTGTCAGTTTCACATACCATCTGCTTCTCGCTGACTTAAGATCAAATTCCCGGAACAGGTCCAGGAAGGTTCTTCGATAGGCTCTGTTTCTCTGGTTCTTATAGAAGACGATCATACAGATCACCATTCCCACCAACAGACCGATCACACGGAAGGTGTATTCCTTTCCTGTCACGTCATATCCCAAAAGTAACAAATATCCCAAAACAAAGGTGGAATGATTGTACATGATCACATTGTGACAGCCCAGTATCATCAGCAACAAAATACACACTACATTCACTGCAAATGCAGCTAACGGAGATGCCATATTTGCCAGACGGGGTCCTGCCATAAGAATACCGAAGATCCCTGCAATGGAAAGCAGTCCATGTGTTGTCCTGATCCCGAAATCTGCCTGCCGCAGCACAAGCACTGCCAACAGAACAGTAACACCAACTACACTGTTGCTGCTCCCTGTAAGCTTACTGTACATGCTCACCACTGCTACACAAAAAGCCATAACCAGATACACTTTAAAATTATAGATTAAAATGTGCCGTCTTTTCTCTTTGGGATCTGTGGTGCTTCTGATCAGCTGTTTGGAGCCGGTCGAACTCAATTGTAATTCCTGATAAAATGTCATGTCTCGTTACCTCTCTTTCGTGAAAATCTATAAAAATTTATGAATTACCTTTTTTAGTAACGAGCACTATACCGCAGTTCCCTCTGTTAGTCAAGACTTAATTATTTTTCCAGGTCTCTTCTGATTATTTCTTCCAGCCTGTCCAGATCCTCATTGTCAGGATGAGATAACGCCCTGTCAAAATTCTGGATCAGTTCATCCAGGTTCGGCGCATGATCCGGCTTCTCTTTCATCTTTACGTATCTGTCCCTGACTGACTGGGGCATTTTCCCCTGACACATAAATTCTCCCATCACTGTATTACTCTCATCCACAGATTCTTTAACTTTCCCGAGAACCTGCTGGAAATAGGCTTCACTGCCTCCGAAACCTGCTGTTCCAAACAGAAAGATCTTCTTGTTTTTCAGACTCTTTAACAGTTCAAGTGTTGCAGGATCTGCATTCCCTATATCTGTCCAGAATCCAATGTATAATATGTCGGAAGAGAGAGCCTTTGCTCCTTCTGTTCCAAAATAGTCACAGTTTTCCTCAGGCAATACCTCCCTGATCTTCTCCGCAAGCTTCTTTGTGTTCCCTGTTTTACTGCTGTATATAATCGAGTATCTTTGTATTCCCATGCTGTCTCTTGCTCCTTTTTTTGTTTTATGCACTCTCGAAGTCTTCCTTGTATTTGCTTTTGCAAAAAGATTCCGAAAGTGCATTTTTATCTGCGTTATTTATATCAGTTATAAATCCTCGTCCGACACTCCATCCCGGAACATTTTCAGTAGCTCTTCCAAGCTTTCTCTCAGCTTTTCATTCTTATTATACTGAATCAGTACCACCGTAACAATAGCAGACAGAATCATGCATCTGCGGATCAGTTTTCGGATGCGGATACATCTCTTCACATCTTTTCTTCCCTTTTCATAGAGCTTCTCTGCCATCCTGTCAGCTCTGGCATCTTTGCAGGCAATATAATCATCAATCACCTGCTTATCCTCCTCACAGATATCCAGATTCTCATACTGACTCCTCAGTTCCTCAAGTTCTGCATTATTCTGTCTGATCACTGTATCTTTGCGGTTAAGTCTCTCTGCTGCACTCCGGCTCATTCTCTCTGTTCGTTTACTCATGATAAAAACTCCTTTCGTTTATTTTTTATTATCTCTTATTTTAAACTTTTCTCAGCCTTTTCTCAATAAAATATTGAAAACAAAAAGCACCTGCTTTGACAGATGCTTTTTCTCGCTGAATTTAACCGCCTGACTTTATAAGTACTGGCTGAACTCAACCATCTCTTTATTCGGTCCCTCAATTGTAAAGAACTTTACCCCGTTTTCCCAGAAAGGAAGAAAATGAACAATATCATTGGTCGGAATTCCAATATGCTGTTCTTTTAAATTCATTTTCATTTTCCTCCTGATAGTCCGTTATAATATACATCTGATGAAAATCATCCAACATATTTATGTATTGTCGCTCTTACAGCTCCAGGTCCTGCAATCATCTCGCGGAACATGTCCTCAACCTTCTCTCCTACACCGTCTTTGTAAAGATCAGTGAAGAACAGACGCTCATTGGAAAGAATTGGTTTTAACTGATCCTTAAATGTTTCAGGTTTACCTACTACAATATCCTTAAATTGTTCCTGCAGTTCCTCATTCATTGGGTCCGGTGCAAGTTCAAATTTATTTCCTTCATCATCTACACCAAGCATATATCTGAGCCATCCTGCAATTCCCAGAGGAATAGCTGTCAGTCTGGAAGCATCTCCGAATTTCTTTACATATGCTTTGATTGTTTCGCCGAAACGGATACCAACCATCTGAGATACGTCTACTGCCAGACGAAGGTTTGTATCTCCCAGATATTCATTTGGAAAACGATCGTTAAAAAGCTCATCCACAAATGCCTGAGGAGAAAGGATTCCAGGGTCAGCAACTACCGGAAGACCTTCATCATAAGCAATCATACGTGCCATTTTCATCATATCTTCATTTGTATTAAGCATATGCGCAAACAGATCATATCCAAGAACTACTCCCAGCGGACCTGTAGCAGAATGAACCGGATTCAGACATACGGTTACTTTCATACGTTCAGAAAGGTTAACTGTATTTCTGTCTGCCATATATACGCCGAAACCTTTTTCCAGAGCCGGACGTCCGTTAGGGAAGCTGTCCTCTATTACCAGATACTGTGGTTTCTCAGCATTGACAAATGGTGCAATGTATGTCTTCTTACCTGTGATCACTGGCTGCATGTTCTCAACACCCAGCTTCTCAAGGTCTGCTGCAATCTGCTCGCTTGGACGAGGTGTGATCTTATCGATCATTGTCCATGGAAAAGCAACTACTTTTTCATCGCTTACATAGTTCACAAATCCCTCATCAACAAATCCTGCTTTCTTCCACTCTTCTGTCATTGTCAGTACTGACTCACGAAGCTTTGCACCGTTCTGTGAGCAGTTATCCATGGAAACCAGTGCGATGGGATATTCGCCGGCTTTATATCTTTCATAAAGCATTGCAACCAGAACTGCCATGGCACCAACTGCTTTATCCGGACCATTCTTGATATCTGCCTCTACAAACGGGAACCATGTTCCGTCAGCTTTCTGTAATGCATAGCCTTTCTCTGTGATCGTAAAGGAAACCATCTGCAGGGATTTGCTTGTGAAGATTTCTTTCAGGCGTTTCCACTGTGCTGCATTAGAAGACTGTGCCTTCACTGCTTCTGCAAAAGCTCCGACTACTTTATACTCACGGGTTCCATCCCCATGCAGGATCACGCTTAATCCCAGATTGTCATATGGATCATAAATCTTGTCTGCTACATCATAATCAAAGGTTTCCACACAGGTAATCCCACGATCCAGAACTCCCTCTTCCAGAAGACCATCTGCAATTCCACCGATAAACACACGGAAAATATTTCCGATACCAAAGTGAACCCATACCGGATTCTCCTTTGCATTCTCAGAGGCAGCCTCTACATCATAACCCGGAAGAGCGATTCCTGCCTTTTTCCATGCTTCCTGTTCCTTGATTCCATTGATTGATAATTTCATGTTATATCCTCCTTATTTGTCTTATTCGATACTTATTGTTTGTTGTTATGTTTTTTACTTACGTTTATATCTTAACTGTAAGTTGAGTATATATCTTTTCTTTTAAAAAATCCATTGACAGAAATTCTAATTTTCAAACAACTTTTTTGTCTATTTTACTATAGTGTGCTGACAAATTGATGTTGCTGATCGTGCCGGATATTTTTATTGTTTTTTTTTCGTTCTATGCTACAATAAAACTGAAACTTAACATTATCTTGTAACATAATCAGGAGAATATTATGAGTGAAAAGGGATTGACCAACATTAGTCTCAAGAAAATAAATAAATCAAAGGTTTACCAGTACATTTACAGAAAAAAAACGACCTCCAAGCTACAGATCGTTCAGGAACTGCAGATGGGTTTATCCACTGTCAGTCAGAACCTGAATCTTCTGGAACAGGAAGGTCTTATTGAAAAAAATGGTTTCTTTGAATCCACCGGTGGAAGAAAGGCAAACGCCCTTCAGATTGTATCAGATTTTAAAATTTCCATTGGTATCGGTATTTTAAAAGGGATGTTTCATATTACTGCTGTAGATTTATATGGAAATGCTTTCTATACAGACACCATTCCGCTTCCATATTCCAACACACCAGATTACTATAAACAGGTTACTGACGCAGTAAAGGAATTCATCTCATCGCGCCAGTATGACAATGACAAAGTTCTTGGCATCTCCATTGCCACACAGGGTATCACATCCCCGGATCATACCACTGTACTATATGGAGATATCATGAATAACGCAGGCATGAAACTGGATGATTTTTCCAGATATCTTCCTTATCCCTGTTATCTGGAACATGATTCGAAATCAGCTGCGTTCCTTGAATTATGGAATCATCCGGAGCTTGACAGTGCTGTTATCATCCTGCTGAACCGAAATCTGGGCGGCGGCATCATTACCAATCATCAGATTCATCAGGGGATCTCCATGCACAGCGGAACTCTTGAACATATATGTATTAATCCCGACGGCCCACTTTGCTACTGCGGCAGCCTGGAAACCTACTGCTCTGCCAATGCACTGGAACAGGCTGCAGGTATTCCTGCCAAAGAATTTTTCCCTCTTCTGCGCGAAAAAAAATCTCCCCAGATCATACAGATCTGGAAAGATTTTTTAAACCATCTGGCATTTGCCATGAAGAATCTTAACCTTGTTATCGATGCACCGATCATCCTCAGCGGATATCTGGCACCTTATTTTACAGAGGAAGATATTGAATATCTGACAGAGCATCTCCATACAGCCGCACCATTCATACTGGATAAAACACAGATTCTGGTCGGTACCAACGGACAATATACACCGGCGATCGGAGCAGCTCTGCATTATGTAGAGAAATTTATTCAATCCATTTAACTATAGCAATCCTTATAAATAATGCAATCAAGACAGTTCAGCAGAGTGCGAAAGACAAGAAAGATATCTGACGCAGGACTTCACACTATGATGGGCTGGATTGCTTGCATTATTTTATGGAATTGCTATAGATTGCTATAAATCAGATAAGCTTCCTGCTATTCATACTTTCATATATCTCTGATTTCTGCTATTCGGTTTATCTGGTAATGTCATTTGGATCAAATTCATCTCAAGTGCGGGTTGCAAATAATTTCTGCGGAATCCATCTCTGGACTTTAACCCCAGTTTTTCCATAAGTGTTTTTCTTGTATAAGGCGTATCATACTCCATGATTTCAAGCATTTTCCTGACAGTTTCTGAAAACTGTTCATTTTCTTCATTCATCTGAAGCGAAATATCTTCCAAAATCCTGTCTATCTGTGACAACATAAACTCTATAAAAATGGTAGATTCTCCTGAAACATGACATCTGGCAATCGCATCATAATATTCATCCTGAAATTTTTCAATCTGACTTTCGATTGGAATAAACTCAAATACATGTTTCCATTTAGACAAAATAGCAGTGTGCCATAATCTTGCCATTCTTCCGTTACCATCAGCAAATGGATGAATAAAGACAAACTCATAATGAAATACACTGCTCATAATCAATGGATGAACACTATTCCTTGATTTCTTCATCCATTCAAACAGTTCATCCATAAGCTGCGGTACAAATTGCGCCGGAGGTGCCATAAAAATACATTCATCTCCATTAAAAACTCCCTCTTCTCCATGGCGAAACTCCCCACATTCTTCCACAAGATATTTTGTCATAATCCCATGAAATTTCTTTAAATCTTTTATACTATAGGGATTAATTTCCGAAAGGCTTTCATACGCAGCATATGCATTTTTTACTTCCTGTATTTCTTTCTGTTCCCCCAGTACAAGCCTGCCATTGATTACATCCCTGACCTGCCCCAGAGAAAGAGAATTCGCTTCTATTTTTAAAGATGAATGAATAGATTTAATTCGGTTATTCTTTCTCAGGTGCGGTTTTGTTTCCAAACTGCTGATTGCTGTGATTCGCCCTATTTTTTCAGAAATTGAAGACACATATGATAATATCTCATTTGTTATTGTAAATGGCGGTTTATATTCTCCCACAAAAACACCTCCAGAATTTCCGTTATCTTGCACACTATCTTGCACACTTTTTTGCGTACTTTCTTCTTCGATTATATAAATATGATAACACAAATATCAAACAATTCCAAATTTTATATGTTTAAAATCATCTATATAATTGATTTTACGTTACTGTTCACACACCACTGTCCCGCGAGGTGTTTTGGCATGAATATGCCAAAATCCCGAGACATACAAGCCAAAATTCCATTGCCGCAGGCAATCTGGAATGAATTTTGGCTACGTTACTGTGAACGGAGTGAACAGTAACGATTTTACAGTCTGTTTCTGTTTTGATTTCATATTCTTGCTTTCTATATATTTTTCCAGCTATAAAACAGACAGGCATGTTCTGCCTGTCTGCTTTATGTAAGAAGTTCTTCTTTTCACTGTTCTGTTTCATGTTTATCTGCATTTTTTTGCATCTCATATTCTTCCCGGTTTGTGCGGGCTACGATTATTCGGGCAGCAAATAAGCAGAGCATAATTACAGCTATAATCAGAATAAAAACTATATTCTCCGTCATATTATCAATATCCCAGAAACTGATTATAGAATTTCCAAAAATGCAGGCTAAAGTAAATGCTTCAACAATACACTCAAGCCATATAATGGAACTACGGTAATTTTTCCCAGGCAGATTGCGGTCGAAGTATGCCATGACACCAAAAGTGATCAGGGCTGCTGCAAGCAAAATCCATTTTATGGGTACAGAACCTATCTTCCATGAAATATGAGTGCCCCAGATACCGAAACCAATACCTCCCAATATAATCGTTACCAGACCCAGAAGATAAATTCCTATCTGGAAACCTCTCAGACGTTTCTCGCCAATGCACTGGATCAACAGTCTCTCGGTTTCTCTTTTGTAATCTTCTGATTCTATTTTCTTTCCGGACAGGAGTTCGCTGACAGTGATGTCAAATGTTTCGCATAGAGATTCAAGAAGAGTGATGTCAGGGAATGATCTTCCATTTTCCCATTTAGAAACTGCCTTGTCTGTGACTCCCAGTTTCTCGCCCAGCTCTTTTTGTGTCCAGTTATGTTCTTTGCGGCACTGTGCAATGAATGCTCCAACTTTCTGTGTGTCTACCATAGTGTGTACTCCCTTGTATGTATGTCTTTCTTGCACTTTTTATACTTTGATTATGTCATAGACCATGGGGAAAGTCACCCTACTGCTGGTAGAATTGGCATTTATACTTTGTAAAATCTACTTCAGTGCTGTCAGAATCCCCATTGCATTGTCGTAATCTTTCTCTCCGACCATGATTTCATACAATGTTTTATCTGTTCCAAAGTTCCCACCCATGCTGCGGACGGTTCCCCTGCCCGGGGCTGTCATTTTTTCTTCGTGGTTGACTCTCTTTGTTTTGTATTTGATTTTCTCTGAATCTAAGGCTTTACAATACTGCTCATATTTATCCCTGGATGCACCGAGATAGACTGTTCTGCTGTCGAATAACATAATTGCTTCCTCCTTTTGGGTGTCATGTTTGCACAATTTCCTTCCTGCAATGGCTAATCCAGGCTACAGGAAGAATCTCTGCCTGAATAAATATATTTGATTTACAAAAATGATCCTGCCTGCCGGCTCCTTTGCCTGCGCACTCCAAAGCGTATTCGAAAAATCATTCCCACCATCTGCATGCACGGCAACTATAACGAAAAAAACAGCAGACATCCGTTTCCAGATCATCTGCTGTCATTATATCATATATATTTACTGCTTTGTAGTATAAAAGTATTATTCTACTTCTTCTGGTTCCATGCTTCGCATGTGTTCCTCGTTCTTTACGATTTCATACTTCTGGCGATATTCCTTGAAGTATGTATAATATTCCACGCTGTCAGATGGGTAAATCTTGGAATCATGGATATGCATATCCGGATTCTCGTCTCCACTCTTAAGGAGAGCTACCATTGCACTTGCACAATGTGCTGCAATACGGTTGAAGCTGTTGAGAATGTCTGTATATACAGTTCCCTCTTCCAGTCCGCAATTGCCATTACTCAGACGCTCTACATGATGCATCTTCAGCTCATTGCATAAGGATGTGATAATCATTCCAAGCGGTGCAACTCTCTGTGCCATCTCTTTGTCATCATTGAGGAACGCACGACAGGTAAGGTTAATCTCCTCACGAACTGCTTCCATTACTACATTCAGCTCATCCCAGGCTTCCTGTGAGAAGTTAGTGTGATTATCATGCATTTCACTGGACATATAGGCAATGTAGGATGCATGGTCACCGATTCTCTCAAAGTCATTGATGGTATGAAGATAAAGGGATGCCTGCCTTGTCTGGGCACTGTTCATCTCATGCTTTGTGAGCTTCATCAGATATTCCCCAAGACGGCTTTCGTATTTATCGATCAGGTTCTCTTTTCTCTGTACCTTATCAAATTTATCCTGCTGATATTCATTCAGAAGGTTCATGGCACGGTTGACATTCTTGCGAAGCTTTCTTGCCATACCGCTCATGGCACGATGACACTGTCCAATAGCAAGTGCCGGATAATTCAGAAGACGTTCTTCCAGAAGATCAAAGTCTGCTTCATCTTCCAGTTCCTCTGCACTGTCTTTTACAAGCCAGCACACCAGCTGCTCGATCTTCGGTATGAACGGGAAAAGAACACATACTGTTGCTACACGGAATACAGTATTCAGTAAAGCAATTGCAACCGGTGACATAATCATATCCATAAATCCGAAATGCACAACAGCATTTACAGTGTAGAAGATCACTGACCAGAGGATAAGACCAAACAGGTCATTGATCAGATAAACAAGTGCTGTACGTTTACCATTCTTATTCGCACCGATTGCTGAAATCAGAACCGGACAGGCAGCACCTACACCGATACCAAGAACGATCGGGAATGCACTGGAGAATGTCAGGATACCTGTTACAGATAACGCCTGCAATACACCGACTGTGGCAGATGCACTCTGCAGCACTGCGGTAAATGCAATACCTACCAGAATACCTATCAGCGGGTTGGAAAACATTGTCAGCATGTTTGTAAATGTGGGGCTGTCCTTCAGTGGTGAAACAGCACCGCTCATTGTCTGCATACCTGTCATCAGGATTGCAAAACCAAGCATGATATTACCGATATTTTTATGCACGGAACGCTTACATGCCATGCGAAGGATAATACCAATAATCGCTACTACTGCTGAAATTGTTGCTGTAGATAAAATCTTCGCAATTCCGTTCTTTCCGTCAATATAAGAAAGACAGAGGATCCATCCGGTAATACTGGTTCCGATATTGGCTCCCATGATAATACCGATGGCCTGTTTCAGTTTCATCATACCTGAGTTAACAAAACCAATGACCATAACGGTTGTGGCAGAAGAAGACTGAATCACGCTGGTAACACCAGTACCCAGAGCAACTCCCTTCAGCGGTGTGTTTGTCATTCGATACAGGAAAGCTTCCAGCTTATTTCCGGCAACCATTTTCAGGCCGTCGCCCATCAATGACATACCGAACAGGAATAACGCTACTCCGCTCAGTAATGACAATATCATTGAAAAAATTCCCATTATTTTCTCCTTTGTCGTCTGCCTGATTTCCCACCTCATCTCAGAAAATCGGCGCATAATGTAAGCAGGTTATTTTACCTGTTTCTAATCAGAATTTAACCTGCTTTTTACTTTTCCATTCTTATTATGTCACGTCCGGGAGATTATTACAATAATTGTTTTTTCAAAAATTGCATTTTTTCCATAGCGTTTAAAATGCTGTCTTTTTTTTCCTGATTTTTTTTGCAGTTTTCATAAAATTTTTCGGCATGCTCCAAAATATATCAGAACATGTCGAAAAATAACATACAATAAATCGGACAGTAAAGAAGGAGCTGTCTATTTTCAGGACAGCCCCTTTCCTCAAATTCCAGTATTAAAATCAATTGGTTACTCACAATCCGCTTCACTGCTTCATTTTATTATCTGGTGGAGTTGCTATAGTTATACATACTACTGCTCATTGCCGCTCCTGTCGCAGCTTCCTCTTCACATTCTGCCAAAACAAGTTCTGCATTGAACATATCCCCAATAATTTCGCACAGTACCGGATTTTTTCTCAGTCCATTCCCGGAACCAATCATGTGCCTGATCTTTATGCCGGTTCCTTTCTGAATAGTCATATACATCTGATACAATTCTGTACTCATTCCCTTCAGAACACCATAGCAGAAATCTTCAGGCGTAAAGTTTTCGGAACACATCTGAGTAATACTGCCGCTTTTTTCCGGCTCCACCCGCGTACCGTCAAATGTTGTTTCAACTTTAATCTTTCGACTTTCAGTTCTTTCACTATTCTGGTCTCTCCCTGTTCTTGCCATCTTTTCCATTACTTTGTATAATGGCTGATCCTGTCCGGTCGCTTCTTTTACAATTTTTCGGAAAAACTGTTCCAGGAGCGCATACGCCTTGCCACCACACAGAGATGCTCCTACAAACAGATACTTCCTATTTAGGAAAGGTCTTGCCTCAATTCCATCTCCCGAAAAATACTGACTGGAAAGAACAGAAATCTGTCCGCCGGTTCCCATATTGACCAGTAATATATTCTCCTCATCACCTGCTGCTCCAAGGAAGCTTGCCTGGTTGTCTCCGATTGCTGTTGTAACTGTCCGTCCTCTGTATGTACCCAATTTTTCTATTCCCGTACAGACATCAGGCAGCCAATTTACGTCCACTCCCATTTCAGCCAGTTTTTCTTTTTCAAAGCACATCTTATGGCTGTCAAAGAATCCAAAACCTGCCGCATTGCTCACATGTACCAATGGTTTTTTACGCCCTGTCAAATACATTCCAAAATAATCCATGATCGTACAGAAGCTCAAAGCCGAATCCGGAACCAGATTATGTCTGATATTATAAATGTGTGTGACAAGCCCATATCCTGAAGCAGCATGGATTTGACATCTTTCCCGAATTTCTTCTGTTAAAGGAATCTGATCCCCATCGCAGATACTTCCTCTGGCATCCTGCCATGTATATAACGGACTGACACAATTTCCTTCTTTGTCAACATAGACAATTCCATGCATCTGCCCTGTGAGCCCAATCCGCTCAACATGCGGATACTTCTCCAGGAAATAATCCAGCAGATTCACTGCTCTTTCTACAATTTCTTTTGCATACTGAATTCTTTCCCAGTCATTTCCGGTTTC
>OBXE01000476.1_pt1 | contig 21308 bp, 17 predicted proteins | sample 1495391 | NCBI WGS metagenome assembly OBXE01 (sample SAMEA2580146, study PRJEB22360) | human gut metagenome | biome: human gut; feature: human-associated habitat; material: faeces | place: Denmark | collected 2008/2010 | reverse complement strand
GCTTCATGGACGGCGCAACGGGCTTGATCGGCTCCAGCACGGGAGCCACAGGCTCCTTCACCGGTTCCGTGATACGCGCCGGGGGGATGATCTGCTTCATCACGTCGACGGACGCATCGCCCGAGAACCCCGTGGCCACCACCACCAGTTCGATGGCGTTGCCCAGCTGGGGCTTCTCGCTCGTACCCCAGATGATATTGGCGTTGTGTATCACGCCGTTGTCGTCCTGCACGCTGGCATGCGCCTGGATATACTCCAGGATGCGCACCACCTCCTCGTACATCAGCGAGTCGGCGTTCGACACCGAAATGTTCAGCAGGATATTCTTCGCACCCGAGATCAGGTTGTGATCCAGAAGCGGCGAACGCAGCGAAGCCTCGGCAGCAGTCTCGGCGCGGTTGTCGCCTTCGGCCGTAGCCACGGCCATGTGCGCGCGGCCGCTGTCGCGCATCACCTTCGACACATCGGCGAAGTCGACGTTCACCAGGTCGCTCTCGACCGTGATGATCTCGGCGATGCCCTTCGCCGCCGAACACAGAATGTCGTCGGCCTTGCCGAACGCCTGCTTGAGCGACAGGCGCCCGTATATTTCGAGGATATTCTCGTTGTTGATAATCAGCAGCGAATCGACATTCTGGCGCAGTTCCTCGATCCCGCGGAAAGCCTGTTCGTAGCGGATCTTACCCTCGACGGCCAGCGGCGAGGTGACGATCGCCACGGTCAGCAGCCCCATCTCCTTGGCCAGCTTGGCGATGACGGGCGATGCGCCCGTACCCGTACCGCCGCCCATGCCGGCCGTGATGAACAGCATCCGAGTCCCGGCCTCTTCGAGGTGCTGGCGGATTTCGGGCAGCGACTCGACTGCGGCACGGCGGCCGTTCTCCGGGTCGTTCCCCGCACCGAGGCCCTCGGCGCCGAGGCGTATCTTCAGCTCCACGGGGCTCTTATCCAACGCCTGCTGGTCGGTATTGCAAACCATGAACGTCACGCCCCGTATACCCAGGTTCCACATATGGTTCACGGCATTCCCGCCGGCACCGCCGACACCGACCACCATAATGATCGACCCGTCCGTTTTCGGGGCTTTGATTTCCGACATCAATTCGTCTGTCATATCTCTTTACTCCTTTCTTCAAATTAATTCCCACGCGGGGCGAACACCCGCAAATCCTCCTCACGCCCGGCCGCCTAAAGGGCCAGTTGCAGCCCTTAGGATCAGATCTCCTCGTCCTCGGCGGCCGTAAAGCTCTTGTTGATCTTGTCGAAGGTCTTCTGGAAGATCGACCCCCAGTCGCGCTTGCGCTTGGGTTCGATCACGGGGGCCTTCAGCTGCTCATCTTCCCGCTCCTGCCCCCTTGCCGCGGCATCCTCATCGGGCGCAGGCTGTGCCGCCGCGGAAGCCGGCCCCTGTGCGGGCTGCTGGAACCGCGGCGTATGGCGGAACTCGGGTGCGGCCTGGGGCTGCTGGGGCTGGAATCCCGGGCGGGGTTCCGCAGGCCGGGACGCCGGCGAGGCCGGACGCTCGATCACCGCGCAGGCACCCTGCTCGGCGCCCTTGAGCAAAATACCGACCGCCGTGGCATAGGCCGGGTCTGCGACCTTCTCCTTCGACTCCTCCGCAATGCCGGTCTCGGCCGATGCGATGCGCACGTCCATGCCCGTCACGCGACGGAACAACTCGTCCACATCCTTCAGCTTGGCCGAACCTCCCGTCAGGACAATGCCGTAGGCCAGCTTGCCGGCATACCCCGAATCCCGGATCTCCTGCAATACGAACTCCGCAATATCCGTGGCACGGGCTTCGATCACCGTCGCCAAGTTGCGCAGCAGGATGTCCTTCGCTTCGCGGGCCGTGCGGCCGTTGACGCGGATCAGTTTGTCCTCCGGGGCCAGGTCGGCCACCGCCGAACCGTATTTCTGTTTGAGGCTTTCCACATGTTTCTCGGGCACGCTCATCGTGCGGATGTCGCGGTTGATGGCCATGGCCCCCATCGGGATCGTGGCGATATAACGCACCACGTTGCGGTAATAAACCGCCACGTCCGTCACGCCGCCGCCGATGTCGACCACCGCTACGCCCTCCTCCTTCTCGTCGGGCAGCAGCACGGCCTCGGCCGTGGCGATGGCATTCGACGTCACGCCCAGCATCTTTATGCCGAGCCGCTTGAGCGCCATGTCGAGCCGCTGCATCGGCGTGCGCAGGCAAAGGATGAAATTGAACGTCGACGAGAGTTTCTTGCCGAACGACCCCACGGGGTTCTTGACCTCCTGGTTGTCGTCGACCACATAGTTCTGGGGCACACGCTCCATGATGGTCTCGTCGTCGGGCGCCTGCACGTTCCGCATGCGGTCGAACAGCGCGTCGACGTCCTTCTGGTTGACACCGTTCTGGGGATCGTAGACGAAGACATGATCCGTATGGCGCGCACAGCGCACGAAATCGCCCGAAATACCGGCATAGGCCTCCGTGATCCGGATACCCAGCTGCTCTTCGGCTTCGGACATGGCTTCGCGGATGGCGCGGCTCACCAGTTCGATATTCTCGATCTTGCCCGCATTGACGCCCTCGACGGGCTTCGACACGATCGACGCCACATCCATCCGGCCTTCGGCGACCTTCTCGCCGACAGCCACCACGACGTTCGACGAGCCCAGGTCGACGGCAACGGTATAATTCTTTCTTTCCACGGTATATTTCCTTTTTATTTCTTGCAAACCACCTGATCCTTGTATCTGATATCTATCGTCCTGTACGCATCCCAGCCGATGTTCTGCAACCCGCTGCGGTAGAAGCGCATCAACTTGTCGAACTTACGCTCCACCTGCTCGATGCGCCCGAAAAGAATGGTGTGGCGTCCGCTCCGCGGCACCAGTTCCACCTCCAACGCTCCGCTGGGGGTCGTCCGGGCCGCAATCTGCACCACTTCCGACCTCCAGAAATCGTCCTCTTCGACGAACTCTACAAAGGTAAGGAGTTTCATGAAATCTTCGTAGCTTTTCTCCAACTTTTTTTGTTTCAGCCGCTCGGCCTCCTGCTGCCGAGCGATACGGTCGATCCCCTCCTGGATCATACGCGCCTCGTAGCGGTATTTGCGGCGCATTTCGACCTTGTGGCGGCGCAGTTCGCCGACCCGTTTGTCGAACTCGGCCGAGCTTTCCAGCCGCCACCACTGTTTCTTGACCCGCATACGGCGCAGCGCCGACAGGTTGCGGTCGTTCTGCAGTTCGCGCCTGTAAAGCGGGTACTTCTCCCGCTCCAGCTCCGCGATCCGTTTGTCCACCTTCGCCGACTCGGTGTCGATATGCGCCCGCACGGAACCGGCATACCCCGCGGGAAACGGCGGGCGGTAGCTGCCCGTCACGACCGGCACGTAAAGCGACGATGCCCGCGGCGCGGCGAACACATAGCCCTCCGCCGTGACGTACGAATCCACGCCGTCCACCAGCAGCCGCACGAGCGGCCTTCGCTGGCTGATATCCACGTGCAGCACCCCGTCATAGGTGACATAGGCGTCCACCCGCTCCACGAACCCGTTCCTGGCGATCATCTCCTCGATCTGCGTCAAGGGCACCTTATCAACTGCCGTGCCTTTCGTCTTGATCCCGCTGTGCGCGATCCACCCGCGCACCATGCGCCCCGACACCAGATAGCCCATCGACGAGCTGTCGACGACCTCAATCTCGACCTTCCCGACCGTCCTCGCGGCACGCAGACGCTGCGCCGTGGTGCCCGCATAGAGGATATATGCGGCCACAGCGCCCCACAAAAGGGCCAGCAATGCGTATCGGAGGTAGCGGTTCATCGCGCGTCAGCTTTTAGCTTCGAGTTTTTCGGCCAGCGCCCCGCAGCAGGCGTCGATATTGCCCGCCCCGAAGCTCACCACCACGTCCGTATCCATCGCCGCGACCGTATCGGCCAGCGCCTCCCTGCCGACGATGCGGCACGGCACGGCTACGCGCCGGGCGATGAGCTCCGACGTGACGCCGGGGATCGGCTCCTCGCGCGCCGGGTAGATCGGCAGCAGCACCACCTCGTCGGCATGCGACAGCGACTCGGCGAACTCTTCGTAAAGGTCGCGCGTGCGGGTATAGAGGTGGGGCTGGAACAGCGCCGTAATGCGCCGTCCCGGAAACATCTTCTGCACGGAGGTCAGTGTCGCCGCCAGTTCGCGCGGATGGTGCGCGTAATCGTCCATGTAGACCTGCCTGGGGGTGTTGACATAGAATTCGAACCGGCGCTTCACGCCCGAGAACGACGCCAGCGCCCCGCGCAGGGCGTCCGCATCCAACGCAACCCCTTCGGCCCTGGCCGCGCACCATACCGAGGCCACGGCCGCCACCGAATTTTCAATGTTGACCCAGCCCGGAATGCCCAGCGTGCAGCCTTCGACCACACCGCCCGGCACTACGATGTCATATCGGTAATGGCCTCCCTCGAGCAGCTGCACGTTACGGGCATAGAAGTCGCACGGCACGTCGTACGAATAGCGGTACACCGTAATCTGCGGATTGTCCACCACAATGTCGACCCCTTGCTTGATGACGAGGAATCCGCCGGGGCGTATCTGCCGCACGAACTGCGCGAAAGCCTCCTTCACCGCCTCGTGCGTCCCGTAAATGTCGAGGTGGTCGGCGTCGGCCGACGTAACCACCGCCACATCGGGATAGAGCCGCAGGAACGAACGGTCGAACTCGTCGGCCTCGACGGCCAGCCGCCCGCCCGGAAGGCGTGATCCGGCAGCGGCGCATCCCTTCCCCGCGGGGGGGCGCATCCCCTGCACCCCGCAGCCGTCCAGCACCAGGTTGCCGCCGAAATTCTTCGAGATACCGCCCAGAAAGGCACTGCCGCCACCCGTCAGGGCGCGGTTGAGCCATGCCACGAGCGTCGACGTCGTAGTCTTGCCGTGCGTCCCCGCCACGGCCATCACGTACTTGCCTTCGGCGAGGTGCCCCAACATCTGCGAGCGCTTCTCGATACGGAACCCGTGGTCGGCGAAATAGCGGTACTCGCCGTGCTCCTGCGGCACGGCCGGGGTATACACCACCATCGTCGCCGCCGGGTCGAGGAACTCCGCGGGGATCAGCCGCACGTCGTCCTCGAAATGGATCGCCGCCCCCTCGGCCGACAACTCGTCCGTCAGGTGCGAAGGAGTACGGTCGTAGCCGGCCACCTTTTTCCCCTCGTGCAGGAAATAGCGGGCCAGGGCGCTCATGCCGATGCCGCCGATACCCAGAAAATATACTTTTTGAAACTCCATCTGCTCGATTTTTGATTTTCACACCTCCGCCCGCCGTGCAGGTGCAGCCCGTCCCGTGAAGACAGGTGCCGCCTGCGCCCTGCGGCTTCACGGCCGTGCGGTCACTTCATTACCTTTTCGATTTCATCCACGATCCGCTCCGCCGCGTCGGGTCGCGCCAGCTTCTCGAGGTTTTCGCTCATCCTGCGCAATGCCTCCCCGTTGGCGAGCAGCTCCATCGCCCGCGCCATCGCCCGCGTGCGGGCCTCGGCATCGGGCACCACCACCGCAGCCCCCTTGGCCTCCAGCGCCCGGGCGTTCTTCGTCTGGTGATCCTCGGCCACGTTGGGCGAAGGCACGAACAACACGGGCCTGGCCACCAGACACAACTCCGAGACCGTTCCGGCGCCGCTGCGCGACACGACCAGGTCGGCCGCCGCATAGGCGTAGTCCATGCGGTCGATGAAAGCGCCCTGCCAGATATTCCCCGTCGGGTGCGCCGCCAGAAAAGCCTGCATCTCGCGCTCGTAGTATTTCCCCGTCTGCCAGATCACCTGCACCGGAGCGTCGGCGCCCCCGAGCGAGAGTATCCACGCCTTCATCATCTCGTTGAGCGACCGCGTCCCGAGCGACCCGCCCACTACCAGCACCACCGGGAGCTCCGCCCTAAAGCCGTAATAGGCCAACGCCTCGCCGCGGTCGGCACCCTCTTTCGAGAAACGCCCCCGCAGGGGGTTGCCCGTCATCGTGATCTTACCGGGCGCGAAGAACCGATCCATGCCCTCATAGGCGACGCAGATCCGCTGCGCCCTCCGGGCCAGGATCTTGTTCGTCAGCCCCGCGTAGGAGTTCTGCTCCTGGATCACGGTCGGTACCCCCAGCCGCTGTGCGGCCCACAATACCGGGGCGCTGGCGTAGCCCCCGAAGCCCACCACCGCATCGGCCCCGAAATCGCGGATGGTCTTTTTCGCCATCCGGATGCTCCGGAGCACCTTCAGCGGCACCGCGAGGTTGTGCCAGTCCATGCGCCGCTGCAACCCCGCAATCGGCAGGCCCACGATGCGGTAGCCCAGCGCCGGCACCTTTTCCATCTCCATTTTGCCCTCGGCGCCGACGAACAACAGTTCCACATCGCCGCCGAACCGCCGCTTGAGCGCCTCGGCCACCGCCACGGCCGGATAGATATGTCCGCCCGTTCCGCCGCCCGAAAGTATGATCTTCTTCATATCCCGTTATTTTCCTATTTCGACGGGTTCCCCGAGGAATTTCGGGGTTTTTCCCGTCCATAAATCCATGAACATCCTGACCCGCGCCAGCTTTTCCCGGAGCCTGGTCTTCATGCCAGCGTACGCCGCCACGTCTGCGGCATTGTACCCTACGGCATCGAGCCCCAACGCCTGCGCGATGTAAACCGCACGGCGGTTATGGAACTCCTGCGAGATTACCGTGAAGCTCTCCTGCCCGAATATCTTTTCCATGCGGACGACCGAATCGTACGTCCGGAACCCGGCATAGTCGAGGTATATCGCCTCCGCCGGCACGCCCCGCCCGACGAGCGCCTCCTTCATGTCCTGCGGCTCGTTGTAACCCTTGCGGCCGTTGTCGCCGCTGATGACCAAGTACTCCACTTTGCCGGCATGATACAGTGCCGCGGCCGCATCGACCCGGTTGTAGAAATACGCATTCGGACGTCCCGAACGCACCGTCCGCGAAGTCCCGAGCAGCAACCCCGCCCGGTTGGCGGGCACCTCCCCGGGCGAGGCGTATACCCGGCCGTCTGTCGCCCGCTGCACGGCATACCCGGCGGCGGATACCGCCACGGTAGCCAGCACCGCCCCGGCGGCCGCCGCGGCCATGCAAGGGTTACACGCCCCCCCCGGCCGCCCCCCCCCCATGCCATTGTCTTCAGCCATTTTTTCATCACCGCCCCCAGTTACCCCGATCCAGCGACCGGTAATTGATCGCCTCGGCCACGTCGGCCGCCGCGACCGTGTCGCGCCCCGCCAGGTCGGCGATCGTACGCGCCACCTTCAGAATACGGTCGTAAGCCCGCGCCGAAAGGTTCAGCCGTTCCATCGCCCGCTCCAGCAACGCCGCCGAAGCGGCATCCGGGCGGCAGTATTCGCGCAGCATGGCCGCATTCATCATCGCATTGGTATGCACCCCCTGCGCACAGCGGAACCGCGCGGCCTGCACCTCCCGCGCCCGCACGACCCGCGCACGAATCGCAGCGCTGGACTCCCCGGGCGCCGCCGCCGAAAGCTCCGCCGCACTGACGGGCGTCACCTCGACATGCATGTCGATCCTGTCCATCAGCGGCCCTGAAATCCGGCTCATGTAGCGGTGCACCGACCCCGGCGAGCAGACGCACTCCCGGGCCGGGTGGTTGTAATACCCGCACGGACAGGGGTTCATCGCCGCCACGAGCGTAAAGTTCGCCGGGTATTCCACGCTGTATTTGGCCCGCGACACGGTTATTTTCTTCTCTTCCAACGGCTGTCGCAACACCTCCAGCACACTGCGCCCGAACTCGGGCAGTTCGTCGAGAAACAGCACCCCGTTGTGCGCCAGCGACACCTCGCCCGGCCGCGGCGACTGCCCGCCGCCGATCAGCGCCACCTGCGAGATGGTGTGGTGCGGAGCCCTGTAAGGCCTGCGCGCCATCAGCCCGCCGGCAACCCCGGCCTTCCCGGCCACGGAGTGTATCTTGGTCGTCTCCAGCGCCTCCCCGGGCGACAGCGGCGGCAGGATCGTCGGCATACGCCGCGCCAGCATCGTCTTTCCCGAACCCGGTGCGCCGATCATCAGCACGTTGTGCCCTCCCGCCGCAGCGATCTCCAGCGCCCGCTTGGCGAGCGCCTGTCCCTTCACGTCTGCGAAATCCTCCTCGTATCGCCCCGCGGCGACTTCGAACGGCTCCGCCGCCCCGGGCACGGCGGGCACGATCTCAGCCTCGCCGTTCAGCAGCGCCATCACCTCCTTCAGGCTCCCGGCGCCCAGCACGTCGATACCCTCCACCACGGCCGCCTCCCGGGCATTGTCCGCCGGCAGCACCAGCCTCCGCAACCCTTCGCCGCGGGCCCGCACGGCCATCGGCAGCACGCCCCGCACGGGTTTCAGCGTCCCGTCGAGCGACAGCTCGCCCGCGAACATCGTCCCGCCGAGCGCCCCGGCATCCACGCGCCCCATCGCCGCGAGTATCCCCACGGCGATCGGCAGGTCGAACGAAGCGCCTTCCTTGCGCAGGTCGGCCGGGGCGAGGCTCACGACCACCTTGCGGCCGGACATCCGCTCCCCCGAGTTCTCGAACGCCGCACGTATGCGCTGCTCGCTCTCCTTGACGGCATTGTCCGGCAGTCCCACCAGGTACATGCCGAGCCCGCCGCCCGCGATGTTGACCTCGACGGTCACCGCCACGGCGTCGATCCCCACGATCGCACCCGCATAAGTCCGGACAAACATATATCGGAAATTTATCAGTTCGTTTCACATAATCCCCGCCCGTCTTCCGGCGTGGCAGGGGCTCCCTTTCGGCCGCATCGCGCCGCCACTCAGAACGGCGCCTCGTCGTCCAGCGCCCGGGGCGTCAGATCGAACTCCCCGCCGCCAATCCCCGAACCCAGCGCGGCGGATGCCCCCGTGGCGCCGTTCGAACCGCTGGCGTAATCGTCGTAGGCCTGCTGACTGTCCGAAGCCTGCGCGGGCGGCAGCATCGAGTCGTCCATGTCGGCGAAACGCGCCTGTTCCTTCAGGAAGCGCAGGTTCACGTCGCACACAGCGCCGTTACGGTGCTTGGCGATGATGATTTCGGCCATGCCGGCCGTGGGCATTCCGTTCTCGTCCTGGTTGATGCCGTAATATTCCGGACGGTGGATGAACGCCACGATGTCGGCGTCCTGCTCGATGGCGCCCGACTCACGCAGGTCGGAGAGCTGGGGGCGCTTCGACCCGCCGCGCATCTCCGTGGCACGGCTCAGCTGCGACAGGGCGATCACCGGCACGTTCAGCTCCTTGGCGATGGCCTTGAGCGTACGCGAAATGAAGGCCACCTCCTGCTCACGGTTCCCCTTCGAATCCTGGTTGCCGGTCATCAGCTGCAGGTAGTCGATGATAATGATCTTGATGTCGTTGTGTATCTTCAGGCGGCGTGCCTTCGAGCGGAACTCGAAGACCGAAAGCGCCGGCGTATCGTCGATGAACAGAGGCGCCGCACCCAGCGGTTTGGTCGCCGACTCCAGGTGGCGCCATTGCTCGGGCGTCAGACGGCCCGATTTCACGTCGTTGCCGTTGAGTCCCGTCTCGGCGATGATCAGACGCATCATCAGCTGCACCGAAGACATTTCGAGCGAGAAGAACGCCACACCCTGCTCGTGATCTACGGCCATATTGCGCGCCATCGAGAGCACGAAGGCCGTCTTACCCATCGAAGGGCGGGCGGCGATGATGATCAAATCGGAGAGCTGCCAGCCCAGCGTCACACGGTCTATGGCCATGAAACCCGACGGAACGCCGTTGAAGGCGCTCGTGTTCTTCGACGCCTCCTCGATCTGCATCAGCGCCCGCGCCAGGATATCCTTCGACACCTGCACCGAACGCTTCACATGCCCCTCGGCGACCTTGAATATCTCGCCTTCGGCATACCCGATCAGCTCCGTCACATCGGTCGATTCGTCGTACGAGCGTTTCTGTATCTCGGTCGCCGAGCGTATCAGCTCGCGCTGCACGTATTTCTGGGCGATGATCTTGGCATGGAACTCGACGTTGGCCGCCGAGCCTACCTTCTGCGTGAGCTGCGCCAGGTACGACGCCCCGCCCACCTTCTTGAGCTCCTTCTTGCCTTTCAGCCGCTCGGTCACGGTATAGAGGTCGATCGGTTTGAGCTCCATCGACAGCTCCTCGATCGCCTTGTAGATCGTGCGGTGCTCCTCCGTGTAGAACGCATCGGGCGTCACATACTCCTGCACGGCGATGATGCTGTCCTTTTCGAGCATCAGCGCGCCGAGCACGGCCTCCTCCAGTTCGACCGCCTGCGGGGGTACGTTCCCCGGGGTCTCGGCGAGCGCCTCGAATGCCTCCCTGTTGCGCCGGGAGGGGTTATAATCTTTTGCCATGATATACGCTTTCGTTCAAAGGCCAAAAGTAGCAATAAGCCGGGAGAATTCAAAACCCCGCCGGGGGATATTCTGCCGAAAACTATGTTTACAACATAGTTTCGGCCCGGCACCGCCCCTGCGGAAACGTCCGGCCCGTTGAAAAATAATTTCCGCACCCTACCCCTTCTCGCCCAGAGCGTGCCGCGAGACGGCGAGCGCGGCGATGCTGATGCGGCAACCGGGCGCCGAGCGCAGAATCTCCCCGGCGCACGAAAGCATCGTGCTGCCCGTGGTGAACACGTCGTCCACCAGCAGGACGTGCCGCCCCGCAAGCCGCCCGGGACGGCCGACGGCGAACGCATCCTCGACATTGCGGGCCCGGTCTCGGCGCGCCTTGAGGGCCTGGCTCTCCGTATTGCGTTTCCGGCGCACGCTGCGGCGGTCGACCTCCACGCCCAGCTGCGCGGCAATCCCTTCGGCGATGTATTCGGACTGGTTGTACCCGCGGCGGCAGCGCTTGACGGGATGTAGCGGCAGGGGCACGACCACCTCCACGTCGTCGTACAATCCGCTTTCCTTCAGGCAGCGACCGTACCACTCGCCCATCGCCCGCGCCGTGCGCCATGCCCCGCGGTACTTGAACCCCCGGATCAGCTCCCGCCACCCGCTGCCGTGGACATAGTAGAGCAGCCCCGACGCCCGCTCCACGGGCAGCATGTCGCGGCACCGCCCCAGCACGGGGTTGTCGGCCTGGCGCCAAAACCCCGTCAGGGGCGCCGTCGCCCGGCACAGCGTACAGACCGTGTGCTCGCCCTGCGCCAGCATCCGGCCGCACACAGGGCAGCGCGGCGGAAAAAAGAGCGCCGCCACGTCACGCAACAGGCTACTGAGGATCGACATTGACGACGACGGTAATATTCCTGAACTCGGGATCCTCCGAAAAAGCCTTCAGCTCCGCCCCCAGCAACTCCCGGGCGCGCGCCGACGAGGCGCCGCTTTCGACCTTGAGCAGCAGCCCGGCAAGGTATTCGCCGCGAATGCGGTCAACGGGGGGCGTCATCGGCCCCAGTACGCGGCGGCCGAAACGGCCGCGCAGGCGCGCCGCCAGCTCCGTGATGCCGCGCCGCAGCAGGGCGACGTCGCGGTGGCGCAGCGTCAGCAACGTAAGCCGCGCGTAAGGCGGGTAAAAGAAGGCTTCGCGCTCGGCGAGCTGCGCCCGCGCCATGCCGTCGTAATCGCCCGCGGCGACCTGCCGGATCACGGGATGCCCCGGCTCCGAAGTCTGGATCACCACCTCCCCGCCGTCCGAACGGCGGCCGGCGCGGCCGGCGACCTGCATCATCAGCTGGAACGCCCGCTCCGCGGCCCTGAAATCGGGGTTGTTCAGCAGATTGTCGGCATTGAGGATACCCACGAGCGACACGCCGCCGAAATCGAACCCCTTGGTAATCATCTGCGTTCCGACCAGGATGTCGGTCTTGCGAGCCTCGAAGTCGGCGATGATGGCGTTGAACGCCCGCTCCGAAGTCACGCTGTCGCGGTCGAGCCGCGCCACGCGCGCCGCGGGGAACAGCCGTGCGATCTCCTCCTCGACCTTTTCGGTGCCGAAGCCGCGCGGAACCACGTCCGTCACCTTGCACGACGGGCATTTCACCGGCACGGGGGCCGTATAGCCGCAGTAATGGCAGACGAGCTTCCCGCCTCCCTTGTGGTAGGTGAGCGTCACGTTGCAGTGCGGACAGCGTGCCGTCCACCCGCACTCCGAACACTCGACATAGGGCGCGAACCCGCGGCGGTTCTGGAACAGCATCACCTGCTCGCCCCGCCCGAGCGCCGCTTCCATCTTGTCGAGCAACAACTTGTTGAAATGCGCATGCCGTTCGCCGCGTTTGGCGGCGCGGATCGTATCCGAAACGAATATTTCGGGCGGCCGGGCATCCCCGTACCGCTCCGTCAGGGAGGCGAGCCCGTACTTTCCGCTTCCGGCATTGACCCATGTCTCGAGCGAAGGCGTGGCGCTTCCCAGCAGCGTCCGCCCGCCCCACAGCCGCGCCATCACCACGGCGCAGTCGCGCGCGTTGTAACGCGGCGCAGGGTCGGCCTGCTTGTAACTGGCATCGTGCTCCTCGTCGACGACGACCAGCTGCAGCCGTTTGAGCGGCAGGAATATCGACGAGCGCACGCCGACCACGAACTCGCCCCCCTGGGAGCGGTTCAGGCGCAAGTAGGTCTCCGTGCGGCGGCGGTTCGTAAGTTTCGAGTGGTAAGGGGTCACACGGCTGCCGAAAATGCGCTCCATGCGTTCGATCAGCTGCGCCGTGAGGGCGATCTCGGGCACCAGCAGCAGCACGTCGCCGCCCCGCGCCAGCACTTCGGCGATCAGGTGGATGTATACCTCGGTCTTGCCCGACCCCGTAATGCCGTGCAGCAACGCCGCGGGCTTCCGGGCGAACTGCCCCCGCAGCGACTCCAGCGCCGCGAGCTGCGCCGGGGTCAGCTCCGGCAGGCGGAATGCCGATCCGCCGCGCTCGACGGTGCGTTCGCGCTCCGCCGAGACGATGTACCCCTTGCGTTCGAGGGCATGCAGCACGGCATAGTCGGCCCGCAGCAGGCGCCGTGCCACCTCGCCCGTCGGAATCCGCTCCCCGTCCCCGGCCGAGGCCAGTTCGAGGAGCGCTTCGTACTGCCTGGGCGCACGCCTTTCGAGCTTCTCGAAAGCTTCGTGCAGCCGTCCTTCGTCGTGCAGCCCGGGCGCCAGGGCCACGTAGCACTCCGTACGGGGGCGAAATTCCTCTTCGGTAAACTCCTCCTCCGTGTCGCCCGAAGGCTTCATCAGCGACGGCAACCCCACGCGCATCACCTCGCCCGGCGTACACATGTAGTACGCCGCGACCCACTCCCAGAAGGCCATTTGCTGCGCCGAGAGCAGGGGTGCGCCGTACAGGACGCGCTGTATGGATTTGACGGTTTTGAACGGGGGGCGGCGGTCATGCACGCGCCACACGATCCCCGTGTAGAATTTGCGGGCGCCGAACTGTACGGCCACGGCCTGCCCCGCCTCGACATGCATCCCTTCGGGCACTGCGAACGTGTAGGCGGGCTGCGCCAGCGGCAGGACTATATCGGCATAGAGGGGCATCAGGGTTTACTGATGGCTTGAAACCCCTTGCCGTAGACGCCCATCACCGATCCCACGGTCATGAAGGCTTCGGGATCGATCGTCTTCACGAACTTGAGGATCATCGTGGTCTCGCGCTTGCGGCAGACCACCATCACGATCTTCGACTCCTTTTTGGTGTACCACCCCTGCGAGTCGATGAGCGTCACGCCGCGGTGGATATTGTCGACGATGGCCTGCGCCATCTTCTCATAGTCGTGCGTGACGATGAATACCTGGCTCGACTGCTGGTTCCCGGCCATGATCATGTCGACCGTATAGCCGAAGACCGCGGTCATCACGTAGCCGTAGATCACCGTGTCGATATGGAACCCCACGAGCATCGAGGAGCCGATGATCACGAAGTCCGAATAGATGACGATCTTGCCGTAGCTGATCGTGCGGTACTTGTTGATAATCATGGCGGCGATGTCCGTGCCGCCCGTCGAGCCGCCCTGCATGAAGCATATCGCCACGCCGATACCCGCCAGGATGCCGCCCAGGATCACCGAAAGGATCCGTTCCAGATGGAGGAAATCCCCCTCGGGCAGCACCGACTGCCAGAAATTCAGCCCCAACGATATGACGCAGACGCAGAACACGGTCTTCACGCCGAAGTTCCATCCGATGATGAACCCCGCCACGAGCAGCAGCACGCCGTTGATCAGGAAAGCCATCGTACCGATCTGGATACTTATGCCGGCCCAATGTTCCACGGCATGGCACAGCACGCGCGAAAGGCCCGTGGCACCGCCTCCGGTACCGTCGGCGGGCATGATGCATCCGATCCATGCAAAAGAGTACAGCATCATGCCGACCGTCATCAGGAAGTACTCCTTGAAGGTTTTCAGCACCTGCTCCATAGTGATGGGTTTCATAGCGACGGGTATTAGTGATTCGAGCACAAAGGTATAAAAATTTCGCCTTGGTATGCACCGCGCTCCTCCAATCTTTTTTCGAGCATCGCCAGCAGGGTTTCGTTGCGGATCAATCCCCAGTTGCGGCCGTAATGGTAGCGGGGCGGCGCCTCGCTGGCAAAGCGTTCGACGACCAGGTCGGGCCTCAGCCGCCGCAGTATCTCGACGAACAGGTCGATGTACTGGCCGACCTCCCAGAAACGGAACCTGCGGGGGTCGGCATCGTACTGGGCGGCCATCGGCGTGCCGCGGAAAACCTGCAACTGGTGGAATTTCACCGTCGTGAGCGGCAGCGAATTGATCGTTGCGACCTGCTCCAACAGCATTTCGTCGGTCTCGCCCGGCAGCCCGAGGATGAAATGCGCCCCCACGTGCAACCCCCTTTCGGCGGCCATCTCCACGGCCCGGCGCGCGCAGGCGAAGTCGTGGCCGCGGTTCACGGCGCGCAACGTCTCGTCGCAGGTCGATTCGATGCCGAATTCGACCGCCACGTAACGGTCGCGCGCTATCTCCGCCAGATAATCGAGTTTCTCGGCGTCCACGCAGTCGGGGCGCGTCCCGATGACGATACCCGCCACGCCGGGATATGCGAGCGCCTCGCCGTAGAGCGCCCTGAGCCTTTCGAGCGGGGCGTAGGTATTCGAAAAAGACTGGAAATAGACCAGGTAGCGCGACGCCGCACGGTAGCGCCTGCCGTGGAATTCGATCCCCTCGGCGATCTGCCGCCCGATGCTTTTGGCCGGGATGCAGTACGAGGGAGTGAACGCCCCGTTGTTACAGAACGTACATCCTCCCTCGCCTATCTTCCCGTCGCGGTTGGGACACGAGAACCCGGCATCGACCGAGATTTTCTGCACCCGCCCGCCGAACGTGCGGCGGAAATACCCCGAATAGGAGTTGAACCGCCTGTGGTCGCCCCACGCATACATGCCTACAACCCCCAGTCGGAAGCGTTATAGGTATCCTTCGGCGCATTGGGCACGTTGGCGAAGAAGGTAAACCCGGTAAGCTCTTCGATCTCCTTCACCGACCGCATGTCCCCGGCCTGCGGGTCGTGCCCTTTCCCCATGGCATGGCTCATCACGAAAGCCGCACACTGCAATTCATCGGCGGCACAGTTCAGCACGGATTTATTCGTATTCCCCTTCTTGGTGCGCAGGCAAAGCGTATAGAACATCGTCGGCACATCGGTGGTGATGTTCCCGAAGCTCGTGCTGCGCTGCGGGGCGCTGTTCCCGTAGGAATCCGTCCACTTGTCATAATAAGCCCCGACCACCACATAGAGCGTATCGGCACACCAGTAGTCGTCGATCTTGTCCTCGAGGTTGTTCCACGCACCGTCGCCGGTGTTGAACGTCGAGCCGTGCTGCGCCGCGATATTGGTGTAATACGACACCTGCTTGTTCATGCCGCTCGTCCGCGAACGCTCGTAGTTGCCCAGCATATGCCCGCGGTTGTAGGGCGAGCCCATCGAAGCCTTCGAGCCCGAAGGCTGGATAGAGGACGGGATAACCGGATCGGGGCCGTAATTGCGGTTGCCCGAACTGCCGACATAACAATTATGGACAGGCGCCGCCACCCATACCGGACTGTGGTGCTCGGCACTGTAACATACCGTAAAGTTCCGGGCCTCATGCCCGTCGACTTTAAAATCGGGGCAAATATGGTAGGCATAATGATAATCGCCGTTTTCCGCCTCTACCGGCAGCTCCGCCCAGCCCGCGTATTTCGTCCTGCCATCCCCGCCGCCGGCCGCGGATGTGGCGAACGTCCCGACGGTGCTTCCGAAGGTCTCCCCGCCGACCATGACGCACAGCCGGAATTTATACTTCGTCGAAGCGCTCAGGCCCGTGAGCGTGGCGCTCTTGGCGCCGGGTTCGGTCGTGACCGCCACGCGCTGCCCGTCGTCCGACGTCGCCGTCCCGTAGAGGAAATAAGCCTCGGATACCTCTTTGCCGCCCGTATAGTCGAACGTGCAGGAGACGGTCGCCGAAGAGGCCGTCACCTGCGAACACTCCGGCACCCCGAACCTCGGATCGTCCGGCAACACCGGGTCTACCCCTGTTTTGACGACGACCGGCTTGCTCTGCATCCGGCCTCCGCTCCCCATGTCCACAAAGGCGTAGATCAGGTACGACGTCTCGGCATCGAGCCCCGTCAGGCGGCAGGACATCACCTGCCCGTCGACCGTCACGTCGGTCGTCTCCGTGAAACTCCCCGTATTGTCGGAGCGGATCGGCGCATAGGCGAATCCCGCCTGCGCCGAGGAAAGCACGCCGTCGCCGAATTTCGTCCGGCACGACACCTCCACGGTCGTCCCCGAGACCCCGGCCTCGGGCGCGAAGAACCATTTGTTCTCCTTTCCGGTCTCCTCGTCGTTGCAGGAGGCGAAAAACGCCGCCATCCCCGCACACAAAACTACTAAAAATCTCTTCATGCTATTTTTTGGTTAACAATCCCTCATTTTCGAATCGATCCAGATGGTTACCGGGCCGTCGTTCACCAGCGCCACCTGCATGTCGGCGCCGAATTCGCCCGTCATCACCTCCCGCCCCAAGAGCTCCGCGACACGCGCCGCGAAGCGTTCGTACATCGGGCGCGAAACCGCCTCGGGCGCCGCCTTGATATAGGACGGTCGGTTGCCCTTGCGCGTCGAGGCCAGCAGGGTGAACTGGCTCACGACCAGCACCTGGCCGCCGACCTGCCTCACATCGAGGTTCATCACCCCCTGTGCGTCGTCAAAGATCCGCAGGCGGACGAGCTTGCCCGCCAGGTACTCGACATCCTCGTCCGTATCGTCCGCGCCCACGCCGAGCAGCACCAGCAGCCCCGCCCCGATCTGCGACCGGAGCTGGCCGCCGATCGTGACGGAAGCGCTCTTCACACGTTGTATCAGTATGCGCATACTCCAGGCAGTCAACGGTTTTCGAAATAAGCCCACAGGTTGTCGTCCGCAGGCACGGGCGCCGTGACCCCCACGGGCTCATGGCGCACGGGATGCTCGAATTCGACGCTCCGCGAGTGGAGCGAGATGCCGCCCCCGGGCAGCGAACGCCGCGCGCCGTATTTCAGGTCGCCGCGGATCGGGCACCCGATCTTCGATAGCTGGGCGCGTATCTGGTGGTGGCGCCCCGTCAGCAGCTCCACCTCCACGAGCGTATAGTGCGTCCCCGCGCCCAGCGTCGCATAGCGCAGCCGCGCCTGCTTGGCGTCGGCCTTCGGCGCATCGCAGGCGCGCGAACGGTTGGCACGTCCGTCACGCAGGATGTAGTGGCACAATTCGCCGCTCAGCGGATCGGGAGCCTGCTCGGTCAGCGCCCAGTATATCTTACGGATGCGTCCTTCGCGGATCATCTCGTTGAGCCGCGTGAGGGCCTTCGAGGTCTTGGCGAAGAGCACCGCGCCGCTCACCGGACGGTCGATCCGGTGCACCACGCCGAGGAATACCTCGCCGGGCTTCGCATCGCGGCGTTTGATAAAGGCTTTGATCTGGTCTTCGAGGGCACTCCCGCCCGACGGGTCGGGCTGCACCAAGTCTCCGCAGTGTTTGTTGACCACCAGCAGGTGGTTGTCTTCGTAGAGAATATCTTCCGGTGTAAACATGTTCGGGGTATTGAGTCTGACGGTTCCCTCTCACAGCACGAACGTGAAGGGCAGCAGCCGTGCCGCCGTATCCACGACGGTGGCCGTACCGTTTCCGCTCATGATGACCCGCATGGGCGAGCCCTGGCGGCGTTCGACGTCGACCATCACCTGCCGGCACTGGCCGCAGGGGTAGCACTCGCGCGCGGAGGGATTCGAAGCGATGGCCAGCGTCTCGATCGGGTCGTCGGCATAATTGGCCTGCGCGTAGAACATCAGCGAACGTTCGGCGCAAAGTCCGGCCGGATACACCTCGCTCTCGAAATTGCTTCCGTAGAGGATCTTCCCGCTGCGCAGGCGCGCCGCCGCCCCGACCTGGAAATGCGAATAGGGCGCGTGGGCGTTCTCCGTGGCCCGCTGGGCCTCCGCGACCAGTTTGCGGTCGGCATCCGGAAGCCCTTCGAGGGCCGCATAATGCTCATAGTTGAAACAGAACTGCTTTTCCATAACTCCTCCTGTTTTTAGGGGCAAAGTAAACAAAGATAATATAAATTTCGCAATCGTCCAACAACCGGGGTGTTTTTCCCGCCGCGGAGCGCATCTCCGGGGACGACGAAGAGGATGCCCCTCGGGGACACCCTCTTCGACATACGCTGCCGGACGGCTATTCCAGCACGAATTTCGCCTGGACGTTGTACTGCAGCTTGATCGTCTTGAAGTCGAGCGGCTCGTCCGCTGCGGCATCCTCGGCCATACCGGCCGCCTTGGCGCTGCGCATCACGGCCATGTTGTCGTAGAAGACAGGCATCACGTTGTTGTTCGAATCGTAGATGTAGAAGCATTTGCCGACATTCTGCCCGATGGCCTGGGCCAGCGTCTGCGCGCTCTGCTTGGCATTCTGCATGGCCTCCACGCGCACCTGTTCCTTATACTGGTCGATCTTCGAATGCGACACCTTCAGGATCGAGACATTCGAAATCCCCAGGTTGTCCAACGCCTGCCACACCTTCGAGACCTCGGCCGCCGACCCCAGCTGCAACTGGTACTTGGCCGTCGCCACCGACGTGTTCTTCTTGAAGAACTCGCTCGACAGGTTTGCCACCTTGAGCTGCTTCTCGACGTTCACACCGAGCCGCTTGAGCGCCGCGATCATGTCGCGCTGCTGGCTCTCGACCGAAATCTTGCCTTTCGAGTCGCGTTCGTTGATGATGACCGAGAGGTAGAACTCGTCGGGCGTGATCTCCTTCTCGGCGCGCCCGTTGACCTGAATATAGCTGGGGAATGCCTCCTGCACCTGTGCCGCCGCGGGAAGTGCCATCAGCGCCACCGCCGCAATTAAAATCAGTTTTTTCATGTTTTCCGTTTTTTTAGGTAACTGTCTTGCAAATAAAACGCCAAAACCGCAGGATACTGCATCGCCCCGGTCTGTTTTTCCGGACGCGGCTCCCTGCGCGGCATTAATAAAAACGCCGCACGCCTGCTTTTATTGCCATCTCGGTTTCTCCGCCCGGACGAAAAAGATCCCGGGAGCGGCTTCCGGGTCACCTCCTCACCAGCTTTACCACGTTCTCGACATGGTGCGTATGGGGAAACATGTCCACGGGCTGCACAGCCTCGACGCGATAATCGGCGTCGAGCAGCGCCAGGTCGCGCGCCTGCGTAGCCGGGTTGCAGCTCACGTAGACGATCCGCTCGGGCGCGGCACGCAGGATCACCCCGATGACCGGTTCGTCGACGCCCGCACGCGGCGGGTCGAGGATGACGACGTCGGGGCGGCCGTTGGCAGCCACGAATTCGTCGCAGAGCACCTGCTTCATGTCGCCCGCATAGAAAGCCGTATTGCCGATGCCGTTGATTTCGGAATTGATTTTCGCGTCGGCGATCGCCTCAGGCACATACTCGATGCCCACTACGCGGCGGCAGTGCGCGGCGCAGAAATTGGCGATGGTGCCCGTACCGGTATAAAGGTCGTAGAGCACGTCTTCGGGTTTCAGGTCTGCGAACTCGCGCGCCACCTTGTAGAGCTCGTAGGCCTGTTCGGAATTGGTCTGGTAGAACGACTTGGGGCCCACCTTGAAACGCAGCCCCTCCATCTCCTCGACGATATGGTCTTTGCCCTTGTAGCACACCGGATCGAGGTCGCCCACCGAATCGTTGAGCTTCGTGTTGACGATGTAGCACAGCGAGGTGATCTGCGGGAACACGGCCGCCAGATGGTCGAGCAGCGCCGCGATCCGTTCGCGGTCGTCCGCACCGAAGACCACGGTCACCATCACTTCGCCCGTCGAGGCCGTGCGGACGATCATGTTACGCATCAGCCCCGTATGCTCGCGGGCATTGTGGAACGTATAGCCGTTCTCGACGCAGAAACGTTTGGTCTCCATCCGGATGTCGTTCGACGGGTCGGGCTGCAGCCAGCATTTGCGGATGTCGAGCACCTTGTCGAACATGCCGGGGATATGGAACCCCAGCGCGGGCGCAGCGCCGATGTCCGCACCGCCCTCGACCTCCTCGCGCGTCAGCCAGCGGCGGTCGGCGAAGGTGAACTCGAGTTTGTTGCGGTAGAACTGCGTCCGGGCAGACCCCAGGCACGGGGCGATTTCGGGCAGGGCGATCTTGCCGATGCGGGCCAGCTGGTCGCGCACCTGCCCGGTCTTGAAGCGCAGTTGCTCCTCGTAGGGAAGGTTCTGCCACTTGCAGCCGCCGCAAACGCCGAAATGCTCACAGAAGGCCTCGGCGCGCAGGGGCGATTTCTTCACATAGCGGACGACGAACCCCTCCATGAACCGGCGGCGTTTGGAGCGTATCTGCACATCCACCACGTCGCCCGGCACGGTCAGCGGCACGAACACCACCACGTCGTTCCAGCGTCCCATCGCCTTGCCTTCGGCGGCGAGCGTCGTTATTTCGAGCCCCTCGACGAGGGGGTAATTTGCTTTTTTTCGGGCCATAATCCTGATTTTGCCGCAAAGATAGTGCAAGCCGAGCGCAGATGCAAGCCCCGCTTGCAATATGCCGAGGCGCCGCCTGTCTAAGCCGAAATTCCTTTTGAGGCAAAGATAGTGCAAGCCGAGCGCAGATGCAAGCCCCGCTTGCAATATGCCGTCACGCGCCCTTTTCCCTCTTCCTGCGACCCCGCTCGCGCACGCCGCCCAGCCAAAACCCCAGGGCGAACGGCCCGCCGATGAGCACCACGAGTGCCAGCACCACATACAGCAGCACCTTGCCGACCAGTCCCGGCACGGCGTCGAGCGTCCTCTGTACCACGCCGTCGGCCGACTCGCGCAGCTGGTCGACCAGCGCCTGCCGCTCTCGGCTGGTC